>Ga0075163_10010635_pt1 | contig 12031 bp, 13 predicted proteins | sample JI1023141ADNA_FD_71478 | JGI IMG/M metagenome (GOLD analysis project Ga0075163, IMG submission 71478) | Wastewater effluent complex algal communities from Wisconsin, to seasonally profile nutrient transformation and Carbon sequestration -... | ecosystem: Engineered > WWTP > Effluent > Algae...
CGGTCCCGGCGGTCCCGGCGGTCCCGGCGGTCCCGGCGGTCCCGGCGGTCCCGGCGGTCCCGGCGGTCCCGGCGGTCCCGGCGGTCCCGGCGGTCCCGGCGGTCCCGGCGGTCCCGGCGGCCCGCTGCCGATGCACATCCCGGTCGCCGACTGGAGCAGCGCCGGCTGTCCGCCGATCCGGACGCGCAGCGCGCCCATGACCCACTTCACCTGCATGCACGGCGCCGGCGTCGGCGAAGGAGGGGTCGGGAGCTGAAACGGACAGCCCGAGATCGCGTAGATATCACTGAGCGTCGCCACCGGGTTGCCGCCCGCTTTGACCCGCACGTTGGTCGAGGTGATCTGCACCTGCCCCTGATGCGGACACACGAGCTTGGCGCCGACCTGCACGAGATATCCGGGCATCAGAGCACCTCCAGCGCGCCGTTATTGATGTCCACTTTGGGGCCGCTCAGCTTGATCGCTGCTCCCTGCCCGCTGTTGATCTCGATGCCGGCGGCGCCGATGGTGAGCTTGGCGCCGGTCGCTGCTCGGATGACGATGCCCTGCGCGGAGATCTCGATCTTGTCGCCCGCCGATGTCTTTAGCAGGACCGTCGGATTTCCCGGGCTGTCATCGAGCACGAGCTGCGTGCCGCCGGGCGTCCGCAAGAGCAGCTTCTTGTCCGGCATCATGCGCTCTTCGAGCGGCACGTCGATCTCCATGCCGTAGAAGCATCCGGTCCAGATCGGGTACTCGGGATCGCCGCTCTCGAACTCGATCCACACCCCGGCCCCGACGGGCGGAATGGCGAAGATACCGGCCTTGCTGCCGGCCATCGCGAAGCATGGCAGGGCCCAGCCGCTCTGCTCCTTGCCGAAGATCGCGGGGACCATGGCCTGAATCCGCCCCTGCTTGAGCGGATCGTCGACGCTTGTCACCTTGCCGCGGTACTTGCCGAAATATTTTTGTTCCGGTCTGTTCATAGGGGGACCACCGGCAGCAGCGCGCCCAGTCCTTCTCGCCGCACCGAGGCGCGCTGCGTGTACTTGCCGCGCTCGATGTTGTGGGTCATGCGGCCGACGTAATAGAGGCCGTCATAGGGGCGGCCCACGCCGCGAATTCCGACGAGTCGTCGCGTCCGCAGGATGTGCCCGTAGCGGATCGTATCGATCTCGACTTCACCGGACACCGGATCGAGCGAGCCGAGCTTCGCCTGCCGGGCCAGCGCGGTCGCCCGCACGAGGTCTTTATCGGCCGTGTTCTCCAAGATGATCGTGCGTCGCGCGGGGGTCGGACTCTTCGCCAGCAGCGGGATGCGCCTCGGGGATGCGGCCGGAATCGGCAGCGCCGTCGTGGTGCCGGGCATCGTGAAGAGGCCGCTCGGCTCCACCGGCAGCGTTGAGTCGTAGGAGAAGCTCGCGGACAGCAGGTTTGTCGACGCGCCCATGTTCAGAGACAGTGCCGATTGAATCGCGCTCGTGCGGATGTCGGGGCCGAAGTAGGCCTTGTTGACACCCAGGGCGACGGGCTCGATGTAAAAGACGTAGCCGTTGCGACTGGCCAGCTGCTCGATGTAGCTCTTGTCGGTCTTGTTGGGCTGACAGGGCGTCAGCTTGGCGCTCAGCGGCACCTCAGGAGTCGGAGTCAGCGCGGGCACGAGCCCATACGCCGTGTACCTCTTGAGGATCTGGGCCACGATCATGGCGTCAGAGTGATTCGGGTACTTCACCATCCGCTGCTTCTGATTGAGCACCATACTCAGGCCACTCCCGGTCACGGTGAGCAGCGAGCGTCCGTCTGCGCCCGGGGACAGCTCATGGTGGGTGATGACGCCGTCGATCAGGATGTGCGTCGCGACGCCCAGCATGACGCCGATGACGACGCGGTTAAACGGATTGAGCGCTGAATCACGCAGCAGCTCGGAGTCGCCGAGCCTGTTCTGTTGGATGTTGAACGTGATCTGAAAGCCATCACCGCGCTCCGGATCCGAGATCACTTCCACGCTTTGCAAGGCCTCACTCACGCGGAGCGGCGCCGGCAGTGGAACGATCTTCCCCAGCCACAGAATCAGACGGATACCGAGCGTGCTTGTCAGCATCTCGACCTAGAACCCGAGCAGCGTGATCTTGATTCCGCGTCCTACTTCGCGGGTCAGCTCATCGGGGTGGAGCGCCTGGTTGGCATCGCACAGCTTGAAGAACTGCGTCGGATCCCCAATGTAGGCCGCGGTGATGTGATCCAGCCGCTCGCCTTCCTTGACCGTGTGCTCGAGCACTGTAGTCTGCCCCTCCGTGCTGGGCAGAAAGCGCCGCCGCTTGTAGAGGATCAGGCGAAAGGTTCCGTCGCCGGCCTCGACCCGCAGCTGGGCGGTCTCGACGTTTTCATAGCGACTCTCGGGGTCAATCATGGTTCGCCCCCAGGTTGATTCCGGCCATCACTTCTTTGAGAAGATGGTGACCCATGAACATCGCGCCTCCGGCATGGAGGAGTCCGAGATCCTGATACGTAAGGACTTGCAGCGTCAGCCCGACCTTGGCCTGGATCGGGTTCAGCGCCGGATCGAAGCTCTCTTCGGTGATGCTCATCTGCGTGATACGCACCGGCAGGACGCGGCGCGGTCCCCACACGAACAGAGTGAGCGGCGCCTCGGGCGGCACCACTTCGATGACCCCGAGCAGCGCCAGGGCCTGATTGGCAGCCATGCGCGCTGCCAGCGGATAGACGAGCAGCTCGAGCGCCGAAAGCATCGGATAGATACCCATCGTGGTCGCCGGGGAGCGCGCTCGCTCCAGCTGATCGGCGGCGCTGATCTGCACCTCGAGGCTGATTGATTCTGACGGGGGCCCCTTGAACCGCAGGGGTTCGTTCTGACCGCCGCCCCCGGTGAAGGTGTTGGGCGTGATCGTGCGGGTCAGCTGCTCAGGATTGTACTGAAACACGATCGCGTTGGTCAGGCTGACAAGGCCCCCTTTGTTCAGACGCGGACTGCCTGGGAAGCCGCTCATGGAACCCTCCCTTTGTCACCTTCGCGCGCCGCGCAGGAAGCCGCTGTTGTTCCCATGACGGAGCGGTAGAGCGCCTGCCCGAGCTCGGCGCCGACGAGAGCCGGTCGGCTGCGTGCGGAAAGATCTACGCTGATGCCATCGAGGATCTCGATCCCGGACTTTTGGAAGTCTTGAATGGGCTGGTCGGTGAGCAGGCGAGAAAGCTCTGCTTCCGCTGCGGTCGCGATGTCGCGGCCCTCGCTTTGGCTGTAGCCCTGAAGGACAAGCTCGTCGATCACGAGCTCCATGCGGGGGCGCCTCATACCCAACCTCCGATCTCTGCCTCGGTCAGCGGCTTCTCTAGCTTGATGCACTCGCTGCGCACCGCGCGCAGCAGGTGCGGCATGCGCACCGGCTCTCCAGCGGCCGCGGCCAAGAACGCCGCGTTCAGCGCGATGTTGCGGATGTGCCCGCCCGCGACGTTCAAGCGCGCGAGCTTCGCGGGGACGATGTCCTCGACGGGGGTTCCGCTCGGAAAGGCACGCTGCCAGATCTCGCGCCGCTGCTCAATGTCGGGAAATGGAAACTGGATGATGAAGCGCAGGCGGCGCAGAAAAGCTGGATCGAGGTTCGACTTGAGGTTGCTCGTCAGGATCGATAGACCCTGATAAGTCTCCATACGCTGAAGCAGATAGCTCACTTCGATGTTGGCGTGTCGATCGTGGCTGTCCTTGACCTCGCTGCGCTTGCCAAACAGGGCGTCGGCTTCATCGAACAGAAGAATGGCGCCGCCTTCTTCGGCCGCATCGAAGACCCGGCGCAGATTTTTTTCGGTCTCGCCGATGTACTTGTTGACCACCTGGCTGAGATCGATGCGGTAAAGGTCAAGCCCGAGTTCGCGAGACAGCACCTCCGCAGCCAGCGTCTTGCCTGTGCCGCTGCCGCCCGCGAACAGCGCCGTGATGCCAAGCCCACGGGCGCTCTTCTTCGCGAAGCCCCAGCGCGCATACACCGTCGACTGATGGCGGCGCTGCATCGCGATCTCGTGAAGCGTCTCAAGCTGCGGCGCGGGAAGCACGAGGTCGCTCCAATCTGACACGGGTTCGATGCGCTGCGCGAGATCTTCAAGGCGCACGCGCGCCGTCAGTCGGCAGGAATCGGAGACCTGTTCGCTGTGCTCCAAGATTCCTGGGCGAGCGAGCTCGAAGCGTTGCAGGAGCCGCTGATTCGTATGCGGCAATGGAGCGCGACCGCTGAGCAGCACGATGCCGGGCAGCCGATCGCAGAACGTGACTGCGTTGCGCAGGCTCTCGGGGGGATCGCTATCCTCGATTGAGATCAGCAGAGCCCCTGTTCCCATCATCACCTCGCGAGTCCACAGCCGGCGCAGCCGATCCCGTTCGCTGGCAGATGCTGGGACATCGACGGCGCGCAGAGAATAAAGCGCCAGCCCAAGATCCGCGCAGGACGCGGCGCAGACCGCCTGGCAGGCGCTGGCATCGGTGCCGTAGATCTGCACGAGCGGCCAGATTCCGTCTTCTCTCGTCGCTGTAGAGAAGAGCTGAGCAACACGCGCGACCAGTGCTTCCTGGGTCTGCGGAAGTGGACGCGCCGCAACAGCTGGGATCGGGACGAGCAGCGATGCAAGGTGTTCGTCGAGGTAGTTGATGCCGGCCAGGTAGTGGAGGATGCGCTCGTCGATGCGCAATCTGCTGTCTGTGAGGCTCTCTTTTTCGAGGACCTCAATGAGCCCGAATTGGCGCAGGGCCGCGGTCGGAGCGATGGCGCCCCAGTCCGCATGTTCAAGGACGGCGAGCGCCAAGCTGAAGGTGGCGTAAGGACGGCGCCCGCCGTGAGCATTCGCGCAGCAGGCCGCAAAGCTCGCATCGAGCTCTACGCCTGCGCAGAGCAGCAAGACATCGCGCTCAAATTGCGTGAGCGAGAAGTGCGTGCACAGCTCCTCCAGCGCGGCAGGCGCGGGCATGGCCACCGATTTTTCGTCGCTGTCTTCGGGCGGCAAGTCCCGCTGGGGCTCGCGCGTGGCGGCTTCGATGCGGCGCTGCACGCGGGTTAACGCGGCGAGCAGATAGCGTTGGTTGCAGTCCTGCCACTCTGCGCTCGGTACCTCTAGACGGTGCTCTGCCGCGTCGCCGATCATGAACGAAGTTTGTCTCCTGCGCTGGGCTGTACCTTGACGTTCATCAACTTGACCGGGCTGGCGGCCGGTGTCGTGGGCCCATCGATGAGGACGATCGAGGCCTGGAAAGCAGCCGTCAGCCGGTACTTGATCTGGAACATGCCCCAGAGCTTGGAGAGCTCTTCGATCGGCAGCTTGAACGGCACAAGGCGGACTGACTGGCGCTCCCCGTCACTGCCCGGCAGCGCTGCATTCATCTGCTCGGAGGTCAACGTGGGGTGAGCATGAATCAGGCTCATGGCGCGGCCGAGCAGGCGGTGCGACATCATCTCGTCGCCGTCCTTGCCGAACGCAGTGATGAGATAGATGAGATCGAGCGCCAGCGGCGGCGGCCCCGTCTCCTCACCGCGACCGAGTCGGCGCGGGTCGGCGTTGCGCAAGGTGATGTTCGGCGTCGTCAGCGCCAGAAAGAGATTGAGCTGGTTGCGATGCTCGTCCTGGCCCGCCTTGTCGAGAGGCAGAGTTGTGACATGGGTATCGCCGAGCGGGTTCTTGGGTTCGTTGGGCTCGATGGGTCCCGAGGTCGCGACCTGACCGAGGAGATCTCGCAAGGCAGCCGTGACCGCGGCAATGGCGAGCGAGTTGCTCATCGATCCCTCTGGAGCTTATTGAGGTAGTCATTTAGCGAGAGCTTCGGGGTTCGCGGAGGCGAGACACTTGGCGGTGCTGCCACCGCTGGCTGCGGCTTGCTGCCGCGCACTTCTACACGTCCGATCCGCACTTGAACGATCGGTGCCTGCGCTTCCTCGATGCGCGGCGGTGCTTGCCGGGGTGTTGCGTCTAGAGCACGAGATGCAGTCGCAACTGAATGCGAAGAAAGACCAGCAGCCGTTGCCTGATCCTGGACATCACTCTCCAAATGAGACTGACTCTTGATCAACGCTTCAGCCGCGCGATCACTTGCCGCCGAAAATTGCGCCCTGCTTGACTCACTGCCCGCTCGATCATTTCCCATCGGCGGCGAGTCCACGAAGCGCAGCGAAGCGGAGGGGTGGGTTTCCTTCAGCGCAGCGAAGCGGTCGCCGGTCGAAGGGAGCAATACGCCCACCATAACGGCGCCTGCGGCGGCCGACTCCTCGCCAGCGGAGAGTGATTGGGCATTGGCGGTGGGATGAGGGCTGTCTACGGGGTCATCCGCCTTGGCTTTAGAGGAGGCAACCCGTAGGGGGGCGGGCGGCTCTGCCCGCCATACTTCACGCAGGATGGGCACAGAGGTGCGCTCAACTCTCAGGTGTCGCGTTTCTTCTGCGACGGTACTTGTTCGTTCAGCTGACTCTTCACTCACGGTCGAAAGCTGCGACCCGCTCAAATCACTGCCCGCCCGATCATTCCCCGTCAGCGGTGAGTCGACGAAGCGAGGCGAGTCGGAAGGAGGGGTATCCTTCAGCGCTTCAATTCGGTCATCGAATCCGTGCGCGCTGAGCCTGTCGAAACGTGAGTTTCTTGAGGCTGCATCCTTCGACTCCGCTTCACGCTGCTCGGGATGAACGCTTTTGTTCAACGGTCCTTCGGAGGGGTGAGGGCTGTCCAGAAGGGCGTCTGTTTTGGCTTGCAGAAGGATCGGAGTACCGGGGGGACACCCCTGGGTTTCGTCCCGACGCCGAAGAATGTCCCCGTGCTTTCGGAAGGATGGGCTTTCAGAAGAGAGCGGCGCGGTGGGTATTGGTTCAGCGAGCGCCGCGTGTGGACCGATTCGCGCCGGTGTGGCGGACGCGGATGCGTCAAGCTGAGCCTGCACTGCTGGGGCCGTAGTCGCGATAGATGGAGGCCGCGCTGCTGGTGAATGAATCGGACGAGGGGAAGGATGAGCAAGAGCAGGCGCAGGCACGACCGTGTCCATCTGCTCGAGGGTCGCACCGGACACATCGAGTGGCGCGAACATCGGCGTGCTGATCGGCTGCACGGCCGCTGCCTGTCCCAATGCGCGATCGGCGAGACGCGTCAGATAGTTGTTCATGCGCCCACCAGCTCCAGATAGAGCTGGCGATGCTGACTGCTCATTGCCAGGATTTCCGGTTCACGCCAGCCGTAGGCCTGCGCGATGGTGTGCACCTCGCGGACCAGCCGTCTCACGAGCCCTGAGAGCTCGATGAAGAAAAAGGCGGCGATCTCCAGGATGCCATTCCACTCATGGCCACAGCCTGGACAGTGCAGCGACAGCAGAATCTCGCCTTGCGGATCGAGCTCGGCCATCACGGCAGCGAGTTCAGCGATGACTTCTTCGGGCAAATTCGCGCTGGCGAGCGGACTGCCACCGCGCTCGGCGGCGATCACACAGCGCGACAGCAGCACGCGAACGGCCGCCTTCTGATTCGCGCACGATCCCATGGCTGCGACGTCGCGGCTGTCAGGTAGCCGAAACTCGACGCGGTAGTCGCGAAACAAGAGCTCGCGTGGCGCGGCGCTGCCAGATGATGCGTGGGTTTGAAAACTAAAACCCGGTGCAACCGAATCGATCTTCGCGCCGCAGCCTGGACACTGCGTCGTGCTGCGCAGCACCGGGCCGATCAGCTGCTCGCGCAGCTTGAACAATAAAGTGTCGCGCTGCCCGACGGGAAGTGCAGCCAGCTCGGCAGCGGATCGGTCAGGCAGCGCGCAGCACAGCATCGCCAGCGCTCGATCGATCGGACGCTGGCTCTGGGCGACTTCCCAGATCCGCAAGATGTCGAGACCCGTCAGCGCGCGCATAGACTATCCAGCCGGGTTCGTGAAGCTGGGCTCGGTGGGCTCCTGAACCGACTGGTCGCGCTCCCAGCCTTCGTTCTCCAGCTTGATCGACTGAATGGCGATGGCGTTGCCGTTGGCGTCGAGATCGGGCAGCGCCTGGAAGTCAGAGACCCAGCAGCGGTAGACCTTGTAGGCGATGGCGACCTGTCCGGCTTCGTTTAGCACCTCGATGATGAGATCTTTGCGGAAGTCCTTGAGCGACGTCTCTGCGCCCAGGCCCGCGCCGTAGTTCCAGACCTTGTTGGCCCACTGCTCGAACTCGACGTCATGCGTGACGCCGCGCTCGAGCGTGATCGCTTCATATTCGGTGCGGCCGGGCGCCTTGCGGCTGGTGCTGGGGTCGCCGCCTTCGCGGAACTTGGTCACTTCGGTGGTGCGCTTCAGCATCCCCACCTTGCTGATGCCAGCGACGTAGCGGCCATCCCACTTCACGCGAAACTTGAAGTTCTGATACGGATCACTGCGATACGAATTGACGCTGAACTGGGCCATAAAGACTCCTCTGTTTTCACGCCCGACGCGATGCTAGTTGGAATGGACGGAGCTATGCTGCGGACTGTCCCGCCATCTGCTGGAAGCGGATCACCACGAACTCGGCGGGCTTTACTGGAGCAAAGCCGACCTCGATGTTGACGATGCCCAGGTTGATATCAGCGGCCGTCGTCGTGCTCTTGTCGCACTTGACGTAGTAGGCCTCGTTCGGCGTCTTTCCTTTGAAGGCTCCTTGACGGAATAGACCCTGAAGAAAGGCGCCGACATTGAGCCGAATCTGAGACCACAGCGGCTCGTCGTTGGGCTCGAACACCACCCACTGCGAGCCGCGATACAAGCTCTCTTCGATATACAGAGCCAGCCTGCGCACCGATAGATATTTGTAGTCATCTCCCAGCTGATCGGAGCCGCGCATCGTGCGGGCACCCCAGATCACCTGGCCGCTTCCCGGAAAGCAGCGGAGGACGTTCAGACCCAGCGGGTTGAGCATCCCTGACTCAGCGTCCGTGAGCTTGGCCGACAGCGCCTGCACTCCGGAGAGCGCCGCGTCGAGTCCGGCGGGAGCCTTCCAGACGCCGCGCTCGTTGTCGGTACGCGAGATGATGCCCGCGACGATTCCGCAAGGGACAAACTCTTCGATCTGACCGCTGCGCAGAGGATTCGCCTGGAGGACGCGCGGATAGTAGACCGCCGCGTTGCGCGCCATCGGACCCGACAGACCGAGATCGGTCAGCGCGATCTTATCGACGGTCGAGCCTTTCCATTTGCTCGGCGGATCGACGATCAAGATCGCCCGCCTGCTGTAGCACAGCGTGAGGGCGTTGCTATAGACCTTCGCCAGGACATCACCGCCGTGAACGTCAGGCGGGATGCAAAGGAGGTTGAATGCATCGACGCGCTCGAGCGCAGCCAGTGAAAAGTCGGTGTCCAGGGTGAGCGGCGGGCTGTCCGCTCCCTTGATGATCGGGGCGACGGCCGCCGTGAGCTTCGGCGGCACCTCGAACCCATAGGGCACCTCCCCGGGGATGCGGAGAGTCGCCGGAGGAACCGCCACAGGCGGAGCCACGCGCACCAGATTCGACGCGGCGAGCACTTGGTCGACACGCCGAGTTATATCGGGTTTTGAATCCTTGATTCCATCCCTGACCGTGAGGTTGGTGAAGCGCTCAACGGTCTTCCCCGCCGGAGTGATGTAGGTGACCGTCAGATTGAACAGGTCGGTGATGTCTAGACCGATCTGCTGCGCCAGCTTGACCGAATCGGCGCTGTCGCGGCCCGTGTAGTCGGCCTTGGCATACAGAGTGTTGCCCCACATGCCGGTACTAACGGCTTCGAACTGGAGCACATTATCGAGCGTGAACTTCGGGGCCCACGGCGTCACGCGCACGAAGTTCGAGGACTGCGCGAGCACACGGTCGACACGCCGCGCTGAGTCCTTGAGCGTCACATTGGTAAAGCGCTCAACGGTTGGCCCCGCGGCACTGGTATAGGTAACAGTCAGGTTGAACAGGTCGTTCTTGCTCAGGACGAGCTGCGTCGCCAGCTCCACCGTATCCTGGCTATCGCGGTCGAGCCAGTCGACACTGGCCGTCAGATTGTTGCCCCAGACGCCAGGATTGACGGCTTCGAGCTGGAGGTTATCGACGGTGAGCTTCGCGACTAGCGTTGCCGGCTGCTTGAAGAGACGGACGATGATTGCCTGGCTGCCGCCGTTGCGGAAAAAATCGCTGACGGCATAGCTCATCGTGCTGTCGATCCAGAGCCCGCCGAACAGGCGCTCGTAATCGCGGAATGAGTTGATCCTGACCGCTTCGTTGACCGGTCCGCGCTGCGCCCGGCCCATGAAGGCGGTGATCGACGTCGCAACTCCCGCGATGGTTCGCACGCCACTCGGGATCTCTTCGATATATACGCCTGGATAAGTCGGTGCGATGGGCATCAGGAATCTCCTTCTGGCACGGCAGTGTGATGTCCCCTGGACTTGCAGCGCGTATGCCAGAAGCGAGATCGTGTCATTTCAAGGGGTTACCTCCATCCCTCGGTACATTCCGATATCCAAATCGCGGTCTTTGCAGCCTGGTAGAATGGAGCGAATTCGCCGTAGAAATTTAACTATTTACCTCGCGGAACTCCCATGATCGAAGCCCTAGAGACGGACCATGGAGAAGTGCTGGTCTCCCCTTCTATCCGTCGAGCGCATGAGCGCACTCTGCAAGCCGCGGCGCGCGGAAGCCGAGTCCTTCTGATCGGCCCCTCAGGGTCCGGAAAGGAGCTGCTGGCCCGCAAGTACCACAAGGGTTCCGGGCGCAGCGGCAGACTCGTTGCTCGCAACTGCGCCCTGTTCAGCAAGGAGCTCTTGCGCTGTGAGCTCTTCGGTGCAGAGGAAGGCGCGTACACAGGTGCGACCCGCAGGATCACCGGCGCGGTCGAGCAGGCGCATGGCGGAACGCTCTTCCTGGACGAGATCGCAGAGCTACCGCGCGATCTTCAGGCCATGCTGCTGCGCTTCCTGGACTACGGAGAATACGAGCGCATCGGCTCTGACCGTGACCGACTGGCAGACGTACGCGTCGTCTGCGCCACCAACCGGGATCTGCGCGACGCTTCGCTGAAAGGGGATTTTCGTCGGGATCTCTGGTACCGCCTGGCCATCGAAGTGATCGAGGTTCCGCCGCTTCGCGATCGTCCCGAGGATCTGATCGGCTACCTGAAGAAGCGACCGATGGATAGCGTAATATCCGCTTATGATCTTCTGACTGCTGGGGCGCTCGAGCACCTGTTGGCGCATCCCTGGGATGGCAATTTCCGCGAGCTCGGCAACTTCGTGGCGCGACTTCCGGCTCTGGCGAAGCGAAGCTCAGTGGACAGCGCGACCTGTCTTCGACTGCTGCAACAGGGGGCCTTGGCTCCTGAGCCGGTCCCTGCCCAGGAACCAAGGCCGCAAGTTCCCGACTCTGGCCCCTGGGCCGTATTGACCTTGGCGGCCACCCAAGCCTTTCTGGAAGACAAAAAAAGGAATCCTCACAACTGGAATGAAGTCCTCGAGTACGTAGAGCGATACTTGAAGCCGCTCATCTTTGCTCACCTGAGCGGCGTGCAAAAGCCGCTCACCGCTCCTAGAGAATTCCTCGCGGTCGCCAGCCGACTCGATGCCAACCGCGGGACGGCCCAGAAGCAGCTCCAGCGCTATTTCGAGCGCTTCATGGGGAGGACAGGGGAGCGCTGATGGGGCGGATGTCCTGAGAAATTGCACTGTACTGAGGTCCACCGCCGCCTCGTCCCCAACCGCCATCCAGACCCCGCGGTCGAAAACCGCAGGTTTCGGTGTAGACGCGGCTTAGCTGCCTTGGTGTTCCTCTACCTCGTGTCGCCGCGGGGGTCTGACCCCAGCGGGGCCGCCGTTCTCAGGGACCCAGGTCACCCCGGCCCGCTCGAACGCTGTCTTGATCTTCATCAAGGTGTCGAGCGTCGCATTTGCCCCATTTTCAAAGCGAGTCACCGTCTGCGGCGTGATACCGGAATGCTCGGCCAGGTCCTTTATGGTCCAGCGTAGCGCCGTTCGCGCCATCCTCACCTGATCTCTGGTAAGCATTGAAATCCCTTGACGTTTTCTTAACAAGCGCACAGATTTGCTTATCAAGCACATCTG
>Ga0075163_10010638_pt1 | contig 12029 bp, 7 predicted proteins | sample JI1023141ADNA_FD_71478 | JGI IMG/M metagenome (GOLD analysis project Ga0075163, IMG submission 71478) | Wastewater effluent complex algal communities from Wisconsin, to seasonally profile nutrient transformation and Carbon sequestration -... | ecosystem: Engineered > WWTP > Effluent > Algae...
GGACCACGACCGACTTCGTGAGCGAAGCGGACTTACCCTTGTTGTCGGTCACGGTGAGGGTGAAGTTCCGCGTCCCCCCGACCTCGAACGAGATGGTGACCACCGGGAGGGTGGACATCGGCTGGCCATTCGCGCGCGTCCAACGGTACGACGCGATGGTGCCGTCCGGGTCCATGGAGGCGCGGCCATCGAAGGTGCACTTGTGCGCCGGCGCCGGGAGGCAGGTGGCGCTCCACGCAGCGATCGGCGCCAGGTTGGTCGCGCTGCTCAGGGTGATCGCCTTGGTGGTGGCGTTGGTGAGCCCCGCCCCGTCGGTGACGGTCAGCGTGACGTTGTACGTCCCCAGCGCCGGGTACGTGTGCGAGGGCGACGCCCCGGTGGCCGTGGTGCCGTCGCCGAAGGTCCAGCGATACGAGGTGACGCCGACGTCGTCGCTGGAGGTGGTGCCGTTGAAGCTGCAGGCGCGCGTGCCGTTGTTGCAGCTGTAGGTGAAACGCGCCACCGGGGGCTGGTTAGGCGGCGGCCCCACGCTGGGGATGACGGAGTTGGCCAGCGTGCCGCGCGTGCGATCGAGCGTGCGCGTGCCGAGGGTCACGCCGTCGACGAGGAAGGCGATGGCCCCGACGCCGCACAGCCCCTTGTGCGTGACGGCGACCACGCCGCTGGCGTTGGTGGTCCCGCTCACGGGCTGGTCGGTCCAGTAGTCGTCCATGTAGCGACCGCGCACCACCGCATTGGCCATCGGTCTCCCGGCTTCATCGGTGACGGTGAGCGTCGTCGTGGTGGTGTTGTACATCTTTCCGCCGGCAAAGCAGGAGCCCGGGAACTGCGGATCTTGCACGAAGCGCCCCACCATGACGAAGGAACTCACGACGAGGCAGTTCCCCACGCACGGCGTCGTCGGGACCATCTTCACGAGGCGCGGGCTGCGCCCGATGTAGACCGAGGCCAGGATCTGCCCCGCGTTGTTCATCGCCCCCGCGCTGCTCAGCATGGCGCCCGGATAGGCGGGCGACAGGAAGGTCCCGAGTGGCTGGCCGACACCGGCGGGTCCGGCGGCGATGAAGGCACTGCTCTGCGCCGTGAACGTGATGTCCTGCGAGGCGTTGATCGATCCCATTCCGGAACTCGTCAGGCGGCCGGTGCCGAACGACGAGATCTGCTGCCACGTGCCGCCGCGCGACAGCCGGAACGGATAGACGAGGCTCTGCGAAACCGTGGAGACGAGGAAGTGCGCCTGGTCGCCGTTGTCGTTGATCGCGCTCCCGTTGGAGCCGGCACCCACGAAGCCCCTCGGCAGCGGGGGCATCGCCACGGCGCTGGCCGGCGTACCGAGCTGATAGGAATAGCCCCAGGTCACGACCTGGCCCCCAGGACTGATGGCGGCGGGGCGCTCGTTAGGGTAGCCGAGCAGCTTGAGGTCGACCATGCCGGTCCCCTGCGACCACATGAAGGGGAGGGCGATCGACGGGATCGCCCCGCCCAGCGTCGCCCATCCGACGATGCGCCCCTGGTCGTCGATGCCGCCCACGGAGGCATCGGACGTCCCGGGGAAGAGGCCAAGGTCCTGGAAGGTGTAGCCGGTGGCAGTCGGGACCCAGCGTGCCGCGTGTGTCCCAGCCTGTCCGGCGATGACCCCCTGATTGTTGAGGTAGAGCGGGGTGCCGCCGGGGGGGAGCGTGATGCGGGTCCCCCCCTTCCACACGACCGTCTCCTGGGCGGGGAGACAGAACGGACCGCAGCCGGGGTCGAGGTAGTGCCGGCCGACCACATCGCCCGCGTCGTTCATGTCGAAGCCGGTCGCCACGGTGCCGACGAAGTCGAGCGCGTACATCGAGGCGATTTGTGAGGTGCCGGGGGCGATCTCGCGTACCGGCTGCTCGGGACCGCGCACCGATGTTGGCGGCGTGACGTCCTGGCATGCAGCCCCTACGAGTGCGACCGCCAGCAGCGCGGACCAACGGGTCTTCCTCATGTCGTTCTCCAATGAGAGGCGGCGCGAAATCATCGAGTCGTCCGTGACCCGAGCACCGATGGGGTCGTGCGGCGTCGCGGCCGTGTCTGACCCGACGCCTCCGAGCGGGATTGCAGCGTCCCCTCACTAACACACGGCGGGTGCTCCGGCCTCCATGGTTCGCCCTACGCCATTCGGTACCAGCTGCGGCGCTGCGTTGCAGGTGGCGGAGCCGTGTGCATCGAGTCGTGCCAGGCTCGAGCCTTGCGTTGGTACCGGGAGGCGAATCGGCCGCGCCACCGTCCGCCCTGTCAGCGGACGCGAAGGAGATTTCATGCGTCGGCTTCTCGTCGCGTGCCAGCGAGATCGCGATCTACGGGCCGCGGGCCGCGCGGGACGCCGCCGCGCTCCTGGCGAATCGGTGGAAGCACAACGAGGGCCTGGGGTGCCTCTACCTGAGGGCGCTCGCGGATGTCGACTCCAAGGCGTCCTCGAACGGCTGGCGCGCCGGCTGCCGCGCCGAAGCAGAAGGAGGACGTGGGGCAGGTCGGCCAGGGAACCGCCTGGCCCCAACCGGTCGGGAACCGTGGCGACCCCGGCGCCCCCGGGCGAGCGAGATCGACCGGCCGCCTCGTGTATCGCCGCGATGCGTCTCGAGATCCCGTGATGCAGCCCCAGCGGCCGGAGATCCGAAAAAGGTGGCCGTTCAAGTCATTGTGAATCATGGTGATACAGCGTTCTCGCCATGAGTTCGGAATCTGGTACATAAGATGCTTCACATGTGGCGCACTGGCGGGGCCGTCGCGAATCACGCGATGGGCCGACGCCAGCCCCTCGCCAGCAGGAGCCTCCTCATGGCCATGCGTTTCCGCGTCACCCTTGGCGCGCTCGCCAGCTGCGTCGCGTTCGCCGCGTGCAGCACCGAAGCACCGAGCCCGCTCGCTCCCTCCGACGTTCTGCTCGCCAAGAGCGGGACGGCACCGAGCGGTGGTGGTGGCGGCGGCGGCGGTGGTGGCGGTGGCGGTGGCGGCGGCAACTCCACGCCGTCGGTACCGAACGGTCCGCCGGTGGCGCCGAGTTACACGGCGAAGATCACGAAGATGGGAGTCGTTCCCGGCGGCTTCTACTACGGTTCCCCGACCGACTGGGAGATCGGGGGATACCACTTCGACGCCGGCTACACGAGCGAGTACAAGCCGGTGAACGGCTCGATCGTCCTCGGGGCCTGCGTGAGCGTGACGTTCTACGATACCGTCGATGGCGACCGCTATCTCACGGAGATGAAGACGCTGTCCGCGTCGAAGTGCTCGTAGTCGCACGCATGCAGGTGTAGTCCCGGTGAGGGGGCGGCGCAGTGGTGCGAGCGCCCCCCCTCACTCATGCGGGGGCGGGGCGATAACGTAGCGTCGCGGTCCGGTCGACCGCGTGTCTCTCCCCGCACCTCCCTGGCATGCGACGCGTCCGACGCCCCCCGCGTTCCCCGAAATCGTCAGGCGCGCTGGTCACCGGTGCGCTGGTCCTTGGCGCCCTCGTCGCCAGCGCCGCAGGCACCTTCGGTGCGCCGCGCGCGCTGGCGCAGCCCTCCGTGCCGAGGCGCACGGCGGCGCTCCCGGCGCTCCGCCTGTACGTCCTCGACTGCGGCACGCTGATCTTCAACCACCCCGAGGACTACAACCTCACCCGCGAGGAGGTGCGCAACACCAACATGTCGGTGGCCTGCTACCTGGTGGTGCATCCCAAGGGCACGCTCCTCTTCGACGCCGGGCTCCCCGACCGAGTGCGCGGGACACCGTTCAATGAGGCGCCGTTCAGCGGCGACCCCAAGGCGCCGTCGACCGATTACTACATGCTCGTGACCAACACGCTCAAGGGACAGCTCGCGCGCATCGGATATTCGCCGGCCCGGATCGACTACCTCGCGCTCTCGCACTTCCACGGCGATCACGTCGGCAACGCCAACGACTACAGCTCGGCAACATGGCTGGTGCAGCGCACGGAGTACGACGTGATGTTCGGTCCGCAGGTGCCGCCCTCGTCGATGGACCCCAACTCGCTCCGCCTCAAGGGGAGCCGGAAGCAACTCCTGGACGGTGACCACGATGTCTTTGGCGATGGGCGCGTCGTCGTGAAGTCCACCCCTGGACATACGCCCGGGCACCAGAGCCTGTACGTGCAGCTGGCGAAGACGGGGAACGTGGTCCTGAGCGGGGACCTCTATCACTACCCGGAAGAGCGGACGCTGCAGCGCATGCCCAGCGATGAGCGCACCACCGGGACAGCGGCCTCGCGCGAGGGGCTCGAGCGCTTCATGCGCAGCGCCAATGCGCAGCTCTGGGTGGGACACGACATCAACGCCTTCACCCGCCAGCGAAAGGCACCGGCCTTCTACGAGTGAGGGAGCGCGCCCGCCGCGCGTGTCAGTTCGGTGCCCGCGCCGATGGCGCGGGATTCGCGAAGCACGCGTGACGCCGCACGATGCACATGGCACGGAGCCCCGGATACCGCCTGCTGGCGGCAGCTTTGGCCCCTTGCCGCGCGCACACGCGCCGGGCATTCTGCGCATCCCACCCTGTGGATTCGAGACGTTCCAACGGCATGGCCAGCAGCAACTTCGCTCCTCGTCGCACGACGGCTTCGGCGCTCGTTCTGGTCCTCGCGTCGGGCCTGCTCTCCTGTGCCGAGTCGGCCACGTCGGGGGAGTCGGGGGTGGCGCGCATCGACGCCACACCGTCGACGTTGACACTCCTGGTCGACGAGACGAAGGGGCTGTCGGCGCGCGCCTTTGATGCCGCGGGTTCGCCGCTCTCCCGCCCGCTGTTCTGGTCGGTGTCCGACGCGAGCATCATCACGGTGACCCAAGGGGGGATCGTCACCGGGATCTCCCGCGGCTCCGCGCAGGTCGCAGCCAGCGCCGGCGGCAAGTCGGTCCTCGTCCCGGTGATCGTGGCGCCGCGCGCCGTGGCGCTGGTGCGCGTCACGCCCGCGACCACGACAATCCGCGTGGGGGCCACGACCCCGCTCGCGGTGCAGATCCTCGACTCCACGGGAGTCACGCTCACCGGGCGCACGGTGCAGTGGACGACCTCCGCCGCGACGGTGGCCACCGTGAACGGCACCGGTGTCGTCAGCGGCATCGCGGCGGGGAGCGCGACGATCACCGCGACGGTCGACGGTGTGCGCGGAACCGCCGCGGTCTCCGTGCAGCCCGTTCCGGTGGCGACGGTGGTCGTCTCGCCGACGACGGCGGCGCTCCTCGACGGCGCCTCGGTCACGCTGAACGCCGTCACGCGCGACTCGGCCGGACGCACCCTCACCGGGCGCACGGTCGCCTGGACCTCCAGCGCCAACAGCGTCGCCAGCGTCTCGTCCACGGGCGTGGTGCTGGCGGTGGCGCCGGGGACGGCCACGATCACGGCGACGAGCGAAGGGAAGACCGCAACCTCGCGCGTCACGATCACCCCGGTCCCGGTGCGAACCGTGACCGTGAGCCCGGCGACGTCGACGCTCTCGGTCGGGCAGACGGTCCCCCTGGTGGCACGGGTGGCCGACTCCACCGGCGCGCCACTCAACGGGCGAGTGGTCAGCTGGACGACCGACCGGGCGGCCGTGGCGACCGTCAACGCCACCACCGGTCTCGTCACGGCGGTGGCGACGGGGACGGCGCGCATCACCGCCACGAGCGAAGGGCGGACAGGGGCGTCGGTGATCACCGTGGCGACGATCCCGGTGGCGAGCGTGCAGGTGACGCCGGCGAGCGCGTCGCTCCTCCCCGGCCAGGCGCAACGCCTCACCGCTCGCACCCTCGACGCACAGGGGCGAGTCCTCACCGGACGCCCGGTCAAGTGGATCGGTGGCGCACCGGCGATCGCCCCGGTCGACTCCACCGGGCTGGTACGCGCCGTCGGCGTCGGGACCGCGGTCATCGTCGCGTCGAGCGAGGGGGCGTTGACCAGCGTCCCGATCACCGTGGTGCCCATCACGGTCACCAAGGTGACGGTCACCCCGGCCACCGCATCGGTCGAGCTCGGGAACGCATTGCAGCTGTCGGCGAGCATCACCGATGCCCTCGGCCGCCCCGTCGCCGGCAAGGTGGCCACCTGGTCGACGAACAACCCGGCGCTGGCCACCGTCTCCCCGACGGGGCGCGTGCAGACGATCGCCAACTACGGGACTGTCACCATCTCCGCGACGAGCGATGGCGTGACCGGGGTCGCCGCGCTCGCCATCACGCCCATCCGCGTCTCGCGCATCACCCTCACCCCGTCGGCCCCGGCGCTCCTGGTGGCGCAGTCGCTCCGGCTGGGTTTGCAACTGACGGACTCGCTCAGGCGCCCCGTGGCCACGACGGGACGGACGATCGTCTGGGCGTCATCGGCGCCGGCGGTGGCCACGGTCGACACCTCCGGGCTGGTCACCGCCCTGTCGGCGGGAACGGCCGACATCTCCGCGTCCACCGACGGCAAGACCGGGATCGCACGCCTCGTCGTCAGCGACGTGCCGGTGTCGAGCGTGACCCTGTCGCCGCTCAATGCGCAGTTCATCGACGGGAGCAGCTTGCAGCTGTCGGCCACCGCGATCGATGGGAGCGGGAACCCGATCCCGCGCCGCACCGCCGCCTGGAGCTCGAGCGCGACCGCCTTCGCCACCGTTGACAGCACGGGCAAGGTCTTCGGCGTCGCCCCCGGGGCGGCGACGATCACGGCGACCATTGGAGGGGTGCCGGGGAGCACCATGGTGACCATCTCGGCCGCCCCCGTCTCGTTGATCACCGTCGCGCCGGCAGCGGTCACCCTCGCGCCAGGGGGGACGCAGTCGCTCTTAGCGACGCTTTACGGCCCGACCCCGAACGTCCCGATCTCGCCGGCGCCGCGCACGATCGCCTGGTCGATCTCCGCCGGGAACGTCGCGACGATCTCGCCGAGCGGGGTGGTGACCGGACTCGCCGCCGGCACGGCCACGGTGACGGTGACGGCCTGGTCGCCGGGGCAGGCGGTGCCGGTGACGGCGCGGGTGATCGTGACGGTTCAGTAGGCGGTCGGGGGCCGCGTTCCCGCCGCACGTGGGGGGCTGATCGTCGTCCGGCCGTCCCCCGTCGTTCGCGGTCTCGAACCCGCGCCACCGCCGGGTCGCGACGCAACGCGCCGATCCAGCGACGCAACGCGCCGATACAAGGCGCCCGCGCAAAGGCGCGACAAAGACTTCGCAAGACTTTGTTTTTCAACGACTTACGGGAGTGTGCCCCGAGGTCGTGAAACTTGCCATGGAGGCAGTCGATCCCGGCCACCTCATCGGCCGCGACGTTCTCTCTCCCGGAGCAAGCCTTCATGCACTTCCGCCTGCACACCCTCGTCGCCGTCCTCGCGGCCGGCACCCTGTCGGTCGCGTGCGCCGACGCGACCTCTCCCACGACCGCGCGCGACATGGAGCCGCTGCTCGCGAAGGGCGCCGGTGGTGGCGGCGGTGGTGGCGGCGGTGGCGGTGGAGGCGGTGGTGGTGGCGCGACCGTCGGGAAGATCCGCCGTGCCTCGGCGGCCGCGACGTGTGACGCCGGATCGAGCATCGGGATCCAGGTCAGCAAGGGCTTCGCCGATCGCGCCGAAGTCTTCATGAGCATGGTCGCATCGCCGACGCCGACCGGACCCGCCATCCCGCCGAGTGCTTTCCCGCAGACGTCGTTAGGCGGGGCGTGGGAGTTCCTGATCACGGAGCCGTCGACCGGCTTCCAGCTCATGCGCTTCTCGACCACGATGGGGCTCGTCACGTCGAGCGTGCAGCTCACCAACCTCACGCGGACGGTTACGCCCGGGGTGCACACCTTCAGCTTCGTGGCCATCAACCACCAGAGCGACGGCGTGATCGACTACGCCACGCTCATGGCGCTCCCGGCGCACGAGACGTGCACGGCGACGATCACCGTGCTGGCCGAATAGGACCCACCGCACGGACGACACGGCCGGCACCAGGCGGCAGCCTCGCGACACGCGGGGCTGCCGTTTGCGTGTCGGCTCGCCGCGTGTGCGAGGTTAACTTCGGCACCCGCGCTTCGTCCCCTCACCGCCGTCGAACATCGCGTGATTCCCCATCGCCCCGCCGCCGTCGTCTGCGACATGGACGGCTTGCTCGTCGACAGCGAACGGCTGGAGCGCCGAGTCTGGCAGGCCGCCGCGGCCGACCACGGCGTGGAGATGAGCGATGAGCGTTTCGCCACCTTCATCGGGAATCCGATCGACGTGTGCGAGCAGATGCTCGCCGGCTACTACGGCGCCGGCTTCGACGTCGACGCGTACCGGGAGACGTGCCACCGCCACATGCGCGTGATCGTCGACGCCGAGGGAGTTCCGATGCGCCCCGGCGCGCTCGAGTGGATGGAGTTCGTGATCGGGCTGGGGATCCCGTTAGGCCTGGCCACGTCGAGCGGCCCGGCGCTGGTGCACGAGCGCCTGGGGGGACAGTTGCACCGGTTTGCCGCGGTGGTCACGCGCGCCGATGTGGCGCGCGGCAAGCCGAGCCCCGACATCTATCTCGAGGCGGCGTCGCGGCTGCGCGCCGATCCGGCCGACTGTCTCGCGCTCGAAGACTCACCCACCGGGGCGCGCGCGGCCATGGCGGCGGCGATGCCGGTCATCATCGTCCCCGACATGGTGACGCCACCGCCCGAGATCGCGCGCGCGACGGTAGGGGTGTATGCCTCGCTGGTCACCGTGCGCGACGCGGCGGCACAGCTGTGGGGCACGCGCGAGCCATAGCACGCGCTACAGCGCGCGCCGCCACTCCGCGGATGCGCGCCGGCCGAGGCGGCGTGATGCTCAGGACGACGCGATGCGCAGCAGGCCCGTCAGCCGCCATCACCTCGGTCTCGACCTTGTCCAGCGTCTTGCGGGCGACACGCTTGCCGCCCTTGACCATCTGCTTCGTCGTCGAGGTCATGAGGGACCTCCGCGAGTCCTCGGCTACGGTCCAGAGATCGCGAACGGGACGCGGCCGCGCAATCGGCGCAGTGCCGCGTTCGCTGACGAGGCCCTCTGGCAAACGCTACCGTGCAGGGGCGTTGCGGGGGGGCGATGGCGCCGTGGCCTACTTCGCCCCGATCCAGTAGCTGATCTTGAAGACGACGAAGTTGTCGCCGTCGGCGCGCACCGCGTCCCACAGGTCGTGCGGGCGCACCAGCTCGCCGTCGAGCAACTGCCCCGATCGACTCTGCTGCCAGACAAGGAACGCGGTGCTCCCTGGGAGCCACTCCCAGCGCAGCACGAGGTTCGAGCGGAACGACAGGCGCCGGAAGTCGAGCGCCGGCAGCCCGAACGAACTGGCCCCGTCGGTGACGATGGCGCTGCCGTCGGCGTTGCGTGCCAGCGTCGTCCCCGTCCCGCTGGCCCCGTAGACGCGCAGCACGTTGCTCCTGGGGGCCGGCACCTCGCCGAATCCGTAGAAGCGCCCGCTGGCGGCGAAGGGTTCGGCGTAGCCCTCCACCGTGAAGTTCGGGGTGAGGGCGTAGTTGACGCGGAAGCGCGCCGAGACGGTGCTGCGCTCCACGGCGGCAAAGACGTAGCGCTGGCCGAAGGTGGCGGCACTTCCACCACTGCGCGTGGCCACGTATTGCCGGGCATCGACGGAGCGCGAGAAGGTCGGGTCGACGGAGCCCTGCCACTGCGGGGCGGGGCGCGTGGCGATCCCGGTGCTGACGTCCCAACGCCACCCGCCAAAGGCGTCGTGATAGTACTCGGTGCGCGCGTTCCACGTGGTGGGCATGTTGGCCCGGCTGGTGACCTGCCCTAACACCGAATAGCCGGCCGGTGTCCCGATGAGCGGGCCGCCGCGCGTGAGGTCGTCGGAGAGCGATGGGACGTACAGCGTGCCGCGCGCGTTGAGCCTGAGGAACGAGTGCAGCGTGGCCTGCGCGGTCTGGTTGAAGCGCAGGTACTGGCGGTAGCCGCCGTAGTTCCACCCGGCCACGGCCGAGGTGCCGAACTGGTAGAAGCGGACGTACGGGTTGGGCTTGGTGTCGCGCAGCTGAATGTCGGCGTTGAAGTCGATGTCGTCGCCCGACCGCATCTGCCCGGCGTCGTTGATGTCGAAGCCCGGCGTGCGGGTGGAGAGCTGGATCCCGCCTAACGTGAAGCGCCCGGCGTTCTTGTCCAGCCGCAGCGACGCGGTGGCGCCGCTGAGCGAGGTGCGCGTGGGGTCGAAGGTGACGTAGTCCTGGTCGGGGCGCTGGAAGAAGTGCGCACTGTTGCGCTGGAGCCGGCCGATGGCGGCGGCGTCGCCGCTCACGCGCGACCCGCCGAGCCATCCGGTCACCTCGTACATCCCCTGCTTGTAGCGCAGCTTCCAGTCCACGCCGCCGGCGATGGCGTCGCGCGGCAGGAGCGACTGCAGCGCGCCGCGCGTGTCCAGCGACCGATCGATGGTGGTGAACGAGGCGCCCACGTTGGACTGCTGGCTGCCGAACTCCTGCTGCAGCCGCAGCACGCCGAAGCGGCTCGGGGGCTCCACCGCGATGCGCCCGATGGAGTCGCCGTCCACGTGATACGTGCGGGCAAACTCCCGCGGCGTCACCGCCGCGAGCGCGCCGATGGAGAGGCCGCGCGCGAGACGCCCGCTGACCTTGGCGGCCGTGGTGATGGTGGTGTTGTGGGGCGCGTCGACGAAGTCCCCCTGCGCCGTGCCGCGCGGCTGCGCGCCGACGCGGCGCGAGTAGAACCAGGTGGGGCGCCCGATGAACGACTGCCCGCGCCCGGTGAGCAACTCGTTCCCCTCCACGAAGAAGGGGCGCCGCTCCTCGAAGACCTGCTCGAACGCCGTGAGGTTCACGACCGCGGGGTCGGCCTCGACCTGCCCGAAGTCGGGGTTGATCGTGGCGTCGAGCGAGAGGTTGGGGCCGAGCCCGACCTTGAGGTCGGCGCCCGCCCGTCCACCGAAGCGATCGTTGAACGGGTTGCGCGGGTCGACGTTGGAACGCTGCGTGAACTCGGTGGCGACATACGGCAGCAGTTCGATGCGCCGGGCCGGCGGAATGCCGGCGATCCCCTCCAACAGTCCGAAGCGCGAGGCATAGCCCGCCGCCGAGACCGGGATCAGGACCCATTGCAGCTGTTCGGCCTTGTCGGCCACCTCGCGCGTGAGCTGCAGCCCCCACACCTGCTGTGTCGACGAGTTGAAGCGGAGTTGCGAGAAGGGGATCCGCATCTCGGCGGTCCATCCCGCGCTGTCGACGCGTGCGCGCGCGCTCCAGACGGGGTCGTACTGCGGCTCGCGCCCGCTGTCCTCGCTGTCCTGCGCGTGATAGGCATCGCCGCGCACCCCGCCTGACGAGATGGAGAAGGCGTAGGCGGTGCGCCGGTCGTGATACGGATCGAGCGAGACGGTAAAGACCTCGGCGTCGCTCTCGCCGTCGCGCCGCGTGATGGAGCGTCGGATCGCCTGTGGGTCGGGGCGCGTGAGCCGCGCGCCGACGTAGAGGGCGGCGTCGTCGTAGAGGATGCGCACCTCGGTGGTGACCGTCGGCACGGCCCCCTCGAGCGGGATCTTCTGGACGAAGTCGCGAATCGCGTCGGCGCGGTTCCACGCCGCTTCGTCCATGAGCCCGTCGAGGTGCACGACCCCGTCGAGCCGCGAGGCGCGGGCGGTGGGGAGGCGCGTCGTGGCGGGGGAGCCCTGCGCGCGCGCGCGGGACGCGGGCGAGAGTGTCGCGGCGAGCGTGAGCGCGCACGAGATGGCCGCGCGGCGCGCGTTGGCGGCGAGGCGCGCGTTGGCGAACGTCGAGCGAGCGGGCGAGTGGGAGTTGGGCACGCCCCAATCTCGGTCGAGGAGCCGGTCGGGGGAATGCTGCGGGGGCGAAGCGGCCACTCCTGTCCGCCGGTCGTCGGCGGCGAGGGTGCCCCACCTGCGGCGGATCGTCGGTGCCCCGCGCCGGGGAGGCGCCATCGACCAACGGTGAGCTGGCCTGTAGTATTGCCCCCCGCCCGCCTCGCGCCGAGGGGTGGCATGATGGGAACGTCCCCACGGAGCGCAGCGATGACGGAACGCGGGCTCGTACGGAGCCTGGGACTGCTGCAGGCGGTTGCGCTCAACATGA
>Ga0075163_10010639_pt1 | contig 12028 bp, 13 predicted proteins | sample JI1023141ADNA_FD_71478 | JGI IMG/M metagenome (GOLD analysis project Ga0075163, IMG submission 71478) | Wastewater effluent complex algal communities from Wisconsin, to seasonally profile nutrient transformation and Carbon sequestration -... | ecosystem: Engineered > WWTP > Effluent > Algae...
GGTCGGCACCACGGGGATCGGCTCCTTCGTGATGTCGACGTTGGCGAAGTTGTGGCCGATCTCGAACACGCTGGGCAGGCGCTTCATGATCGTCTCGGCGCCCAGGTGGGTCATGTCGAGGTGGATGTAATCCTTGTTCGGACCGCAGCCCCGCCCTTCCTTGATCTCCTGGTCCATGCAGCGCGAGACGAAGTCGCGCGGCGCCAGGTCCTTCAGCGTGGGGGCGTAGCGCTCCATGAAGCGCTCGCCGTTGACGTTGCGCAGGATCGCGCCTTCGCCGCGGCAGCCTTCGGTCAGCAACACGCCCGCGCCGGCGACGCCGGTCGGGTGGAACTGCCAGAACTCCATGTCCTCGAGCGGGATGCCGGAGCGCGCCGCCATGCCCAGGCCGTCGCCGGTGTTGATGAAGGCGTTGGTGCTGGCGGCGTAGATGCGGCCGGCACCACCCGTGGCCAGCAGCGTGGTCTTGGCTTCGAGGATGTAGACCTCGCCGGTCTCCATCTCGAGTGCGGTGACGCCGAGCACGTCCCCGTCGGCGTCGCGGATCAGGTCCAGCGCCATCCACTCGACGAAGAAGTTGGTGCGCGCCTTGACGTTCTGCTGGTACAGCGTGTGCAGCATCGCGTGGCCGGTGCGGTCGGCCGCAGCGCAGGCGCGCTGCACGGGCTTCTCGCCATAGTTGGCGGTGTGGCCGCCGAAGGGGCGCTGGTAGATCGTGCCGTCGGGATTGCGGTCGAACGGCATGCCGAAGTGCTCGAGCTCGTAGACGACCTTCGGCGCCTCGCGGCACATGAACTCGATGGCGTCCTGGTCACCGAGCCAGTCGCTACCCTTGACGGTGTCGTAGAAGTGGTAGTGCCAGTTGTCCTCGGACATGTTGCCGAGCGAGGCGCCGATGCCGCCCTGTGCGGCGACGGTGTGCGAGCGGGTCGGGAAGACCTTGGACAGCACGGCGACGTTGAGCCCGGCCAGCGCCAGCTGCAGCGAGGCGCGCATGCCGGAGCCGCCCGCGCCGACGATGACCACGTCGAACTTGCGGCGTGGGAGAGATGCTTGGGACATGATTTCAGAGCCTCCAGAGAACCTGGACGGCCCAACCGGCGCAGCCCACGAGCCAGACGATGGAGAAGACCTGCAGCGCCAGCCGCAGCCCCACCGGCTTGATGTAGTCCATCCAGATGTCGCGCACGCCGACCCAGGCATGCCAGCCCAGCGACACGATGACGACGAAGGTCAGCACCTTCATCCATTGGGCCGCGAAGATGCCGGCCCATTTGTCGTAACCCATCTTGCCGGGCGAGAGCACCTGCAGGACCAGCACGACGGTGAAGATCGCCATCAGCACCGCGGTGACACGCTGGCTGAGCCAGTCGCGCATGCCGTAGTGCGCACCGACGACGATGCGCTTGGAGCCGTAATTCGTGGACATGGAAGGGGCTTTCAGGAGCGCGTTCAGTAGATGCCGAACAGCTTGGCGCCGAGGATCGCTGTAAAGAGCAGGCTGGACGCCAACGTGGAGATGGCCGACATGTGGCCGAGTTCCTTGGTGACGCTGTGCGTCATGTCCATCCACAGGTGGCGGATGCCGGCAATGAAGTGGTGCAGGTAGCCCCAGATCAGCGCCAGAGCGACCAGCTTGATGAACCAGCCGGGCAGGAAGCCGATGCCGGCCACGAAAGCGCTGGTGAAACGCTCGTAGCTGACCTCGGAGGTGACGCTGACGTCGAACAGCCAGACGATGAACGGCAGCAGCAGGAACAGCATCGCGCCGCTGACCCGGTGCAGGATCGAGACGATGCCGGCAGGCGGCAATCGGTAGCCGACGATCTGGGAGATGTGGATGTTGCGATAGACCGGGCGGGGGGTGGTTGCCATTGTTGTGGTCCTGCGGACTGTCGCTGTGGGGAGCGCTGGGGAGGGGCGGTAACTTGAGGAAACTCAAAGATTTTATTGCAACGCAACAGGCTTACGTGGACCTGTGTCGGCCTCTTTTGAAGCTCAGTTGAGCTCGTTGCGATAGTGGTAGGACGCCGTGTCGTAGAGGCCGCGGCGCACTTCCACCGGCTTGTCGCCGTAGGTGTAGGACAGTCGCTCGACAGACAACAGCGGCGCCCCGACCGGCACCGCGAGCAGTGCGGCGTCGTCGACGCTGGCGGCCACCGCGCGAACCTTCTCCTCGGCGCGGACCATGCGCACGCCGAACTCGGACTCGAACAAGCCGTACATCGGCCCGCGCCAACCGCTCAGGCGCTCGGCCGTCAGGCCCTTGAACAGCGGGCCGGGCAGCCAGATGTCGTCCAGCACCACTGGCGTCGCACCGGACAGCAGCAGGCGCCGCACCTCGACCACCGCCTCGCCCGACTTGAGGTCGAGCAGGCGCAGCATCTCGGACGGGGCGCGCATGCGCCGGCACTCGAGCAGGCGGCGCTGAAGGCGGCTGCCGGCCCCGCCATCGTCGGGCGTCAGGCGCAGGAAGCGGTACTGGGTCTGCTCCTCGGCGTGGGTGGCGACGAAGGTGCCCTTGCCCTGGCGGCGCACGAGGTGGTTCTCGCCGGCCAGTTCGTCGATGGCCTTGCGCACCGTGCCCTGGCTGACGCGGAAGCGTGCCGCCAGCTCCATTTCACTGGGAATGGCCTCGCCGGGCTTCCATTCGCCGGACTGCAGGCTGCGCATCAACAGAACCTTGATCTGCTGGTACAGCGGGCTGAAGGAAGGCGTGGGATCCTGCAACCCGGCGGTGGGGATGGCGTCGGACATGCATCGATTGTCTTACATAAGACATAAGAGTGGCGTCAGGACCCGCTGGCTAGAATCGAAGGCTGTCATTCCTCCCGTCACTCCCAGCACCCCCAGGAGCCCCATCATGAGCAAGAAACCCGTCCGCGTGGCGGTCACCGGCGCTGCCGGCCAGATCGGTTATGCCCTGCTGTTCCGCATCGCCTCGGGCGAAATGCTGGGCAAGGACCAGCCCGTGATCCTGCAATTGCTGGAGATCCCGGACGAGAAGGCCCAGAAGGCGCTCAAGGGCGTGATGATGGAAATCGACGACTGCGCCTTCCCGCTGCTGGCCGGCATGGAAGCGCACAGCGACCCGATGACGGCCTTCAAGGACACCGACTATGCGCTGCTCGTCGGCTCGCGGCCGCGTGGCCCGGGCATGGAGCGTGCCGAGTTGCTGGCGATCAACGGCGCCATCTTCACCGCCCAGGGCAAGGCGCTCAACGCCGTGGCCAGCCGCAACGTCAAGGTGCTGGTGGTCGGCAACCCGGCCAACACCAACGCCTACATCGCGATGAAGAGCGCGCCCGACCTGCCGCGCAAGAACTTCACCGCGATGCTGCGCCTCGACCACAACCGTGCGGCCAGCCAACTCGCCGCGAAGACGGGCAAGCCGGTGTCGAGCATCCAGAAGCTGGCCGTCTGGGGCAACCACAGCCCGACGATGTACGCCGACTACCGCTTCGCCACGATCGACGGCGCGTCGGTCAAGGACATGATCAACGACCAGGTCTGGAACAAGGACGTGTTCCTGCCGACCGTCGGCAAGCGCGGCGCGGCGATCATCGAGGCGCGCGGGCTGTCGTCGGCAGCCTCGGCCGCCAATGCCGCCATCGACCACATGCGCGACTGGGCGCTGGGCACGAACGGCGGCTGGGTCACGATGGGCATCCCGAGCAACGGCGACTACGGCATCCCGAAGGACGTCATGTTCGGCTTCCCGGTCACCTGTGCCGGCGGCGAGTACACGGTGGTGCAGGGCCTGCCGATCGACGCCTTCTCGCAGGAGTGCATCAACAAGACGCTGGCCGAGTTGCAAGGCGAGCAGGACGGCGTCAAGCACCTGCTGTAAGCCGCGCGGGCATCCCTGCCGATCGGGGTCGGTCGCCGAATGGCGCCGGCCCTTTTTCATGCGCCGAGCAGCTGACCGCCGTCGACAGTGATCGTCTGGCCGGTGATCCATCGTGCGTGGGGCGAGGCCAGGAACAGCGCCACCTCGGCGATCTCCTCCGGCGTGCCCAGGCGCCCGAAGGGAATGCTGTTCAGCACCCGGGTGTACAGCGGGTCGCCGGCCAGCTTGCGCTGCTCCCAGGTGCCGCCGGCGAACTCGATCGAACCCGGCGCGATGGCGTTCACGCGAATGCCCTTGCGCGACAGCATCGCCGCCTGGCTTCCGGTGTAGCTGTTCATTGCGGCCTTCACCGCCGCGTAGGCCGGCGAGCGGGTCGACGGGCGCAGCGCCGAGATCGACGAGATGTGGAGGATCGACGCCCCGGCACCGGCCTTCTCGAGCGCCGGCAGCGCGGCATGAGACGCGCGCACCATCGCCATCACGTCGACCGACAGGCCCGCGGCCCAGCCGGCCTCGTCGTCGGCCATGCCGAAGCCGGAGGCGTTGTTGACCAGCACATCGATGCCACCCAGCGTGGCGCCCGCGGCGCTGACGTAGTCCGTCACGGCCGGGCCGTCGGCGAGGTCGCACACCAGCGCGTGAGCGCGGCGGCCCAGTGCAGCGATGTCGGCGCGCGTGGCCTCCAGCGCCGCGGCGCCGCGGGCACAGATCGACACATCGGCGCCCGCGGCCGCAAACCCCAGTGCGATGGCCCGGCCGATGCCCCGGCTGCCGCCGGCGACGACGACCCGCTTGCCCTTGAAATCGAAGCTCATGGTGATCCTTGCTGATTCAGTGAGACGAAGTACGACTGGATGGCCGCGGTGAAGCGCTCGCGGCCGTGCCGGCGCCGCTCCAGCAGCCCGACATGCCGCTGCACGCTGACGCGCGGCAGGGGCACGATCATCAACGATCGGTCGCGCGACCACTGCAGGTTGGCCAGCTGCGGCACGATCGACACGCCGAATCCCTGCCGCACCAGCGCGACGATGGCCTCGACCGAGTTCAGCTCCATGCCCTCGACCACCCGCGCCCGGCACTGGGCCAGCGCCTGGTCGACGAGGTGGCCGGTCCAGGTGTGGCGGTCGAAACGCATGAACGGGCAGCTCGCCAGGACCTGCAGTGGCGCCTCGGGCATCGTGAAGTGCGGGCGGCGCGGCACGATCAGCACCATCGGCTCGCTGTAGAGCGCGGTCCAGCGCAGGTTGGCCTCCAGCCGGGACGGTGGCTGGGTGACCACCGCGGCGTCGAGCTCGCCGGCAGCGACCTTGCGTGCAAAGTCGGCTGACTGGCCGGCGAACAGGCTGACCTCGAGCCGGGGATGCTGGCGCTTGATGGCCCACAGCGCATCGGCAAAGGCGCCCATCAGCGCCGACACCAGCGCGCCCATCACGACGGTGCCGGTCAGCCCGTCGCCTTCGGGCACCGCGGCGAGCGCGTCGTAGCGGTCGACCAGGTCCTGCACCGGGGCCACCCGCTCGCGCCCGGCGGTGTTCAGCACCACCGAGCGGCCGCTGCGGTCGAACAGCGGCTGATGCAACTCGTCTTCCAGCGCCTTGATCTGCAAGCCGACCGCGGCAGCGGTCAGCCCGACCTCCTTGCCGGCGGCCGTGAAGCTGCCCGTGCGCACGACGGCCAGAAAGGTTCTGAGGCTGCGGATGGAAGACATGACGCGGCCGGCGACTGTAAAGGAATGCTTGGGCTCAGCCTCAGAAACATTCGCTTGGACTCGGGCTCGCGGCGCACTATCGTGCAGGGTTCAGGGCGCCCGAAGGCCCGGAGGAGGCTGCCTGCCCGCAGCCGCGAAGGAGACCTGACTTGAAGAAGCTCTCATGGCCGGCCCAAGTTGCCGGTGCCGGCTTGCTGCTGGCCTGTTCGCTCGGGTGCTCGCCGGCCATCGCCGCCGGCTACCCCGAGCGCCCGGTGACGGTGATCGTGCCTTTTGGCGCCGGTGGTGACGCCGACATCGCCACGCGCAACCTGCAGCCGCTGGCGCAACGACTGTCCGGCCAGCCGATGGTGGTGATGAACCGCCCCGGTGCCAGCGGCTCGATCGGTTCGCTGGCGGTCAAGGCCGCGGCCCCTGATGGTTACACGCTGCTGATGGCGCGTGTCGGCTCGCAGGTCGTGCTGCCGGCACTGCAGGCGAGGCCGGTGTACAAATGGAATGACTTCACGTTGATCGGTCTGCTGGAGCTGAACCCGGTCGTCTGCGCCGTGCGCAGCGAAGCGCCCTACCGCACGCTGAAGGACCTGGCTGATGCGCTGCGCGCGCAGCCTGGCAAGCTGAACTACAGCACCTCGGGACAGGGCACGATCCTGCACCTCGGCCCGCAGCTGTTGTTCGACGTGCTGAAGCTCGGCAAGGACGCCGCGGTGCAGGTCAGCTACAAGGGCGGCAGCGAGGCCGCGCTGGCGGTGCTCAGCGGCGAGGTCGACTTCAGCTGCGGCAACCTCACGTCGATGGCCGGCAACATCAAGGGCGGCAAGCTGCGTGCGCTGCTGACCACCACGCCGGAACGGTTGAAGGATTTCCCCGATGTCCCGACGGCGCGCGAAGCCGGCGTGCCCGAGCTCGAGGCCATCATCGGCTGGAGCGCCCTGTACGGCCCGCCCGGCCTGCCACGCCCGATCGTCGAGCAATGGGCGTCGTGGCTGTTGCAGGCGGCCAAGGACCCGGCCTGGATCGCCGCTACCGAGAAGGCCGGCAGCGCACCCCGCGTGCTGTCGCCGGCCGACACCGAACGTTTCGTCGCCGGCCAGGTCGGCGTCTACGAAAAGCTCGGCAAGCTGCTGCAACTCACCCTCGACTGACAAGGCCCGACGATGACCGTTCGCCACCGAGGCGCCGATGCGCTGGTGAAGACACTGCAACGCGCCGGCACGCGGGTCGTGTTCACGCTGTCCGGCAATCACATCATGCCGGTCTACGACGCGCTGATCGGCAGCGGCATCCGGCTCGTGCACACGCGCCACGAGGCCGCTGCGGTGCACATGGCCGATGCCTGGGCGCGCCTGACCGGCGAGGTCGGCGTCGCGCTGGTCACCGGTGGGCCGGGCCATGCCAACGCGGTGTCGGCGCTGTACACGGCGCTGATGGCCGAAGCTCCGGTGCTGCTGCTGTCGGGCCACGCACCGCATGGCCAGCTTGGACGCGGCGCCTTCCAGGAAATGCGCCAGGCCGAGATGGCCTCGCCGGTGTGCAAGACGGCATGGACCTGTGCCCGCGCGGCCGAGCTGGCCGGCGACCTCGCGCGCGCCTTCGCGCTGGCGCGCAGCGGCCGGCCCGGGCCGGTGCACCTGAGCCTGCCGAGCGATGTGCTCGAGCTGGAGGCACCGACCGAGATCCCGTCGGCGGATCACTTCATGCCAGTGCCGATGCCACTGGCGGCGGAGAAAGCCCACGAACTGCTTGCTGTACTGCAGCGCGCGCAGCGGCCGTTGATCCTGGCCGGCCCGGCCAGCCTCACCCAGGTTGGCCGCCAACGACTGGCCGCGCTCGAAGCCGCCTGCGGCGTGCCCGTGGTCGGCATGGAGAGTCCTCGCGGCGTCGCCGATCCCGGCCTCGGTGCGTTCGCCGAGATGCTGGCGCAGAGCGACTGCGTGCTGCTGCTCGGCAAGCGCCTCGACTTCACGCTGAAGTTCGGCCAGGCGCCCGCCCTGGGCGCCGAAACGTCGTGGCTGCAGGTCGATGCCGACCGCGACGAGATCGAGCGGACGCGCCGTGCCGCCGGCGAAAGGCTGGCCGCGACGGCGCTGGCGGATGCGTCATCGGCGATCGAGGCGCTGATCGCCGCGGCCCGCCCTTCGGCCACCGCCAAGACCTGGCTCGGCGAGGTCCGCAACGCCCTCGCCTATCGACCCTCGGCCTGGGACACGGCCCGATCCACAGTGCCTGATCGCCTGCACCCCGTGCAGATGCTGCGTCCCTTGCAGGCCGTGCTCGACAGCCACCCCGACGCGGTGTTCGTCTGCGACGGCGGCGAGATCGGCCAGTGGGCGCAGGCCTGCCTGAGCGCGCCTCACCGCGTGCTGAACGGGGTGGCCGGGTCGATCGGCTCGGCATTGCCTTTCGCGGTGGCCGCCCGGCTGGCGATGCCCGAGGCGCCGGTGGTCGCGGTGCTCGGTGACGGCACCTTCGGTTTTCACGCCGCCGAGTTCGACACCGCCGTGCGTTGTGCCGCGCCGTTCGTCGCCGTGGTCGGCAACGACGCACGCTGGAACGCCGAGTACCAGATCCAGCTGAAGGACTACGGCGCCGAGCGCCTGATCGGCTGCGAACTGCAGCCCACACGCTACGACCAGGTGGCCGCGGCGTTCGGCGGGCATGGCGAGCAAGTCGTCGATCCGTCCGACCTGATGCCCGCGGTGCAGCGCGCGCTGGGCTCGGGACGGCCGGCCTGCCTCAACGTGATGATCGAAGGCGTGCCGGCACCGCAGGTTCGGCGTGCCGCCGCAGGAACAACCGCATGAGCGACAAGCTCCACGTGAAGATCTGGCGGGGCAAGGCACAGGGCGCCTTCGTCGAGTACGAGGTGCCGCGCCAGGACAGCCAGACCGTGCTCGACGTCGTCACCCACGTGCAGCGCCATCTGGAGCCTTCGCTGAGCTACCGCTTCGCCTGCCGCGTGGGCATGTGCGGCTCCTGCGCGATGACGGTCAATGGCCAGGCCCGCTGGACCTGCCGCACGCACGTCGCCAAGGTCGTGGATGGCCGGGGCCGGCTGGAGATCGCGCCGCTGTCGCACCTGCCGGTGATCAAGGACCTGGCCACCGACATGAGCGGCTTCTTCGACAAGTGGTCGAGCGCCAAGGGGCAGTTCAAAGGCACCGCCACACGGCATGACGAGTTCGCCCGCGTGCAGCCCGACTCGCCGGAGCGCCAGGCCGCCAACGCCGGCATCGAGTGCATCGGCTGCGCGGTGTGCCACGCCTCGTGCGACGTCGCCGCCTGGCGGCCCGACTACCTCGGGCCGGCTGCGCTGAACCGTGCCTGGACACTGGTCAACGACGTTCGCGACGTCATGCAGACCGAGCGCCTGCGCGCGGTGGCCGGTGACGCCGGCTGCCACTCGTGCCACACGCAGGGCTCCTGCAGCGAACGCTGCCCCAAGGGCTTGATGCCGACGCTGGCCATTGCCGGACTGAAGCGCAAGGTGGCGCGTGCGGCCGTGAAGGGCGAGCTGTGAACAGCGCCGTGAAGCCGGACATCACGTCCGCCATCGCCCAGGCCCGGCGCTGGTACTGGCAACGCATCAGCGCGATGGTGCTGGCGCTGTGTGTGCTGGTGCACCTGGGCGTGATGGTCTTCGCCGTGCGGGGCGGCCTCAGCGCCGCCGAGATCCTGGGGCGCACGCAGGGCAACTGGGCCTTCGGCGCGTTCTACGCCGTCTTCGTGCTGGCCTGCGCGGCACATGTGCCGGTGGGACTGGCCAACATCGCGCGCGAATGGTGGGGCATGGGCGAAGGCGCGGCGTTGTGGTTGTCGCGTGCCGTCGCGCTGTGGCTGCTTCTGGCCGGTCTGCGCGCCGTGTGGGGGGTGGTGGCGTGATGCGCCGCAACGACGCCCGCGCCCGTTCGCATCCGGCGTACTGGGCCTTCCTCGTGCACCGACTGTCGGGGCTGGCGCTGGCACTCTTTCTGCCGCTGCACTTCTGGGCGCTCGGGCAGGCGTTGCAAGGCGCCGCCGCGCTCGACGGCTTCCTGCGCCTGGCGGACCAGCCGCTGTTCAAGGCCGGCGAGTGGGGCCTCGTGCTGCTGTTGTCGCTGCACCTGGTCGGCGGCGTGCGGCTGTTGCTGATCGAATTCGGCCCAGCCTCAGGGCTGCGCAAGAACTGGATCGCCGCTGCGCTAGGCTTCGCTGCCGCCAGCGGCATGGCCTTTGCGCTGGCCCTGATGTCCTGACCCTGATCATCCGAACGGAGACTCCATGAACTGCATCCGACGCTCGACCCTCGCGCTGGCCGCCCTGACCCTTACCACCCTGGCCCTGCCGGCCGTCGCCCAGGACGCCTGGCCCAACAAGCCGGTGAAGCTGGTGGTGCCCTTTGCACCCGGTGGCTCGACCGACGTGATTGCACGCATGCTGGGCCAGAAGCTGTCGGTGCTGTGGGGGCAGCCGGTGGTTGTCGAGAACCGCGCGGGTGCCGGCGGCAACGTCGGTGCCGACGCGGTCGCCAAGGCGCCGGCTGACGGTTACACGCTGCTGATGGCGTCGGGCTCGATCACCATCAACCCGGCGCTCTACAAGAAGATGCCGTTCGACACCAAGAAGGACCTGGCGCCGATCACCAACGTGACCCAGGGCCCGATGCTGGTGGTGGTGCAGGACGGCTCCCCCTACAAGACATTGAAGGACCTGATCGCTGCCGCCAAGGCCAAGCCGGGCGCGATCAACTTCGCCTCGGCCGGTGTCGGCAGCCAGGTGCACCTGGCCGGCGAGAACTTCGCCGACGCTGCCGGCGTCGACCTCCAGCACGTGCCCTACAAGGGCGAGGCGCTGGGCTACAACGACCTGATCGCCGGCCAGGTGCAGATGATGGTCGGCAACTTTGCCGCCGCCTCGGCGCTGCTGGGCAACAACCGTCTGCGTGCGCTGGCCGTGACCAGCAAGCAGCGCATGCCGCAGATGCCCGAACTGCCCACCGCGCATGAAAGCGGCCTGGCGAACTTCGAGAACATCGGCTGGTTCGGCCTGCTGGCGCCGGCCGGCACGCCGGCCGCGGTGATCCAGAAGGTGCATCGCGACACCACGCAGGTGATGGGCGAGACCGAGGTCAAGGCGCGCCTGTACGTGCAGGGCCTGTCGCCGGTGGTCAACAGCACGGCCGACTTCACGCGCCAGATCGACCAGGAACTGGTGCGCTGGGCCAAGGTCGTCGCCGCGCGCAAGCTGCAAGCCAACTGATTCCTGCGAAGCCCCCGATGAACATCGACCTGCACGCGGTGGAAGAGGCCGCCAAAGAGCTCTACATCCGCGCGCTGAAGGTGCTGCCGCCCGACATCAAGCAGGGCTTCGAGCGCCTGCAAGGCCGCGAGACTGGCATCACCGCACGTTCGGTGCTGAGCACGATGGTGCAGAACATCGCGGTCGCCGAGCAGACCGACAACCTGCTGTGCCAGGACACCGGCATCCCGATCTACAACCTGCGCATCGGGCGTGGGGTGGCGGTCGACGGCTTCGCGCTGCAGCAGGCCATCCGCCGCGGCTGCGAGCGTGCCACTCGCGAGTACCCGCTGCGCAGTTCGGTGGTGCATCCACTCACCCGGCGCAACGAGCACAGCTCCTGCGGCATCGAAGTGCCGGTGATCCACGTCGATTTCAGTGACGCGCCCGACGTGCTGGAGATCGAGATGGTGCCCAAGGGCAGCGGCTCGGAAAACAACTCGTTCCTGAAGATGGCCATTCCCGCCGAGGGCATCGACGCGATCAAGACCTTCGTGGTCGACTGCGTGCTCGCCGCCGGCGGCAAGACCTGCCCGCCGACCATCGTCGGCGTCGGCCTCGGCGGCACCTCGGACCTGGCGGTGGCGCTGGCCAAGCGCGCCGCCACGCGGGCGCTGGGCACGCACTGCCGCGACGCCGACGGCGCTGCGCTCGAAGGGCAGCTGTCGGCGGCGGTCAACCAGCTCGGCATCGGGCCGCAGGGCCTGGGCGGCGACGCCACCGCGTTCGCGGTGCACATCGAACTCGCGGCCACGCACATCACGATGAACCCGATCGCGGTGAACATGCAGTGCCATTCCGCGCGGCGCGCCCGCGCCACCTTCACGCCGGCCGGCGTGCACTACGGCTTCTGAGGTTCGCCCCATGGCCCACCACGAACTGACGATGCCGGTGACCGAGGCGCAGGTGCGCGCGCTGCGTGTCGACGACACCGTGACGCTGCAGCACCGGCTGTTCGGCATCCGCGACGCGACGCAGATCCACCTCTTCGACCGCGGCCGCAGCACGCGCTTCGACCTGCACGGCCACGCCGTGATCCACACCGCGCCGAACGTGCGAAAGGTGCCGGTCAGCGCGGCATTTCCCGCCGGTTACGCACCGGTGTGCATCGGCACCACCACGTCGGACCGCATGGAGCGCTTTACCCGGCCGCTGATGCAGCAGCATGGCGTGCGCCTGATCGTCGGCAAGGG
>Ga0075163_10010640_pt1 | contig 12028 bp, 6 predicted proteins | sample JI1023141ADNA_FD_71478 | JGI IMG/M metagenome (GOLD analysis project Ga0075163, IMG submission 71478) | Wastewater effluent complex algal communities from Wisconsin, to seasonally profile nutrient transformation and Carbon sequestration -... | ecosystem: Engineered > WWTP > Effluent > Algae...
CGTGCCACGGCGCGCCGAGGAACACGACCGCGAACGGGTTGGCGGCCGAGGCGAGGTTCTGCGCGACGTTGTTGTTGTAGGCGGTCAGCTTGGCGGCGATCTGCTGGCCGACCGCGGCGGTCGCGAGCTGGTCCCAGTGCGGCGCGACCACGGCCGGGCTCGCCGGCTCCCAGCCGGCGCCGACGGGCTGCTGGCTGGCGACGGTGGCGACGCCGTCGGAGCCGTCGAGGAACGGCTGCAGCAGGTTCAGGCCGGTCTCGACGTCGGCGAGGCCGACGGCCTGCAGTGCGGCCTGGAGGCCCTCGTCGGCGGCCGCGGCGACGCGCAGGAGCTGGAGGAGCTGGTGGACGGTGAGCGAGCCGTTGCCGGCGCTGGTGACGAGCGCCTTGAGGTTGTCGGGGAGCAGCGAGAGCAGGGCGTCGAGGACGGCGCCGCGGGGCGGGCCGTCGGGCTCGAGCCAGGCGAGGCCGTGGACGGCGCGGGCCGGGCCGCGCTGGAGGGTGATGAACCACGGGTCGTCGAGGCTGCCGCGGCCGCCGATCTCGAACGGGTTTTGCCAGTCGCTGGCGCCCCAGCCGAGGTCGGCGAGGCCGAGGTCGGGCAGCGGCACGCTGGCGAGCGGGAGGTTCGGGAGGGCGAGGCTCGGGAGGGCGAGGTTCGGGAGCGTGAAGTTCGGCAGGCCGATCGGGCCCGGCGCGCCGAGCTGCGGCCGCGCCAGCGCCCCGCCGAGCCAGCGCAGGGCCGGCAGCGCCCACGCGGGGTTGAGCAGCAGCTTGCGCAGGTGGTCGCGCAGGGTCGGCCACGGGTCGGCGAACACGGCGGTCCAGTCGGCGGCGGCGAGCACCGGCCAGTCGGCGGGCAGGCGCAGCGGCGACTGCGACAGCGCGGGCACGCCGGGCAGCGCGAGCTGGAGCCCCGGGGTGTTCGGGAGCAGGCCGCACAGCGCCGCGAAGCCGAGGCCGAGCGGGCCGCTCTCGAGCAGGTAGCGGCCGAGGATGAAGCGCAGCGGGGCGCCGAGGCTGGCGAGGTCGGGCGCGGGCAGGCCGGCGACGGGGTCGAAGCGCAGTTGCGCGGCGACGGTGGTCAGGCCGGGGACGCCAGCGACGCTGACCTTGAGGTTGTCGACCTGGGCGGCCCAGTTCGGGTCCTGGCCGCGCTTCCAGGCGAACTCGAGGCTCGCGCCGTCGATCTGGGCGCCGAAGCCGGCGCGCTCGGGCAGCGCCAGCGGGGCCGCGCCCTGCAGGCGCAGCGCGACGTCGGCGCCCGGCAGCCAGGTCGCGATCGGGTCGACGCCGGCGACGGTCGGCAGGTCGACGTCGAGCAGGCGCAGCGCGCCGCGCAGGGCCAGCGTGACGCCGCCGCCGAGCTGGGTCGGGGTCGGGGCGGGCTGGAGCGCGAGCCGCAGGCGGCCCTTGGCGCCGACCATGACGGCCGACACGGTGAGCTCGGCGGCGCCGGCCGGGCCGCTGGCGAGGGCGACGCGCCACGGGTCCTGGGCGGTGCCGGTGCCCGTGATGGGCCCGACGGAGAGCAGCGCCGCGAGCTCGCCGAGCAGCGCGCGCCAGGCCGCGACGCCCTGGTGCGGGGTCTTGACGGCGAGGCCGTGGTAGCGCGAGATCGCGGCGAGCGGGTCGGCGAGCAGCTCGGTGACGACCGGCAGCGCGACTGGCCAGCCGGGGGCCGCGTCGGGCGGGGCGAGCAGGCCGAGCAGCGCGGCCACGCGGGCGCCCGGGCTCGTGCCCGTGGCGCCGAGTTGGGACAGCAGCGCCTGGACGATCGCGCCGCTGCCGAGGCCGCCGAGGCCCTGCAGCGCGGCGTCGATGTGCGTGAGGTCGACGCGCGGCCAGTCGCCGAGCTTGCTGGTCACGCCGTGGAGCTCGAGCAGCGGCAGCAGCTTCATGGCGGGGCCGAGGGCGAGGCCGGCCTGGAGGTCGTCGACCTTGAAGCTGCCGAGCGCGGCGAGCTCGGCGTCGCCGGTGAAGTCGTGGGCGACGAGCGGGCCCATCGCGTCGAAGAGGCGCGCGCCGACGGTGAACGCGGTCAGGGCGCGGGCCTTCGCGGGGCCGGACAGCGGGATGGCGGCGACCTCGAGCGCGGCCTCGAAGGCGAGCTTGACGCTGCCGGCGAACGCGAGGCCGGGGGCCGCGACGCGCAGGCCGGGGTAGAGCACGTCGCCGCCGCCGGCGGTCTGCTCGCGCGCGAGGGTCACGACGAGCGTGACGTCGTCGCCGAGCGGCACGGGGACCTGCCAGGGGTCGGCGCGCGTGCCCCCGGACGGCAGCGCCGGGAGGTCGAAGGACGGCAGCGCCGGCATGCCGGGGTCGTTGGTCAGGAGCCCGAGCAGGTGCGCGAACCACGTCGCGACGGCGGAAGGATTGGCCGTCAGCGCCTTGAGGAAGCGCGTGAACACCTCGAGATCGTCGTCGACGATCTTCTCCAGCTCGAGCCGCGGGCTGCCGGCGAGGCCGACGAGCGGGAGCAGGTGGGCCTTGAGCACCGGGTTGGCGCCGCACAGCGTCGTGATCTCGGCGACCACGAGCGCGACCGCGATCTCGATCAGCCCGCGGATGTCCTCCTTGTCAAAATTGTCGTCGAGGTGGAGCAGCGCGCGGTCGGCCTTGGCCTGGCCGGGGATCTCGACCTGCGTCAGCGTCAGGGCCAGCTCGGGGACGCCGTTGAACACGACGTCGCCGGTGACCCGCACGCCCGCGAAGCGCAGGTGCGCCGGGTCGCCGAGCGGGTCCTTCGGGGTGACCTCGGCGGCGAGGCGGATCGGGCCGTTCGCGGTGCCGAGGACCAGCGCGATCGCGGCGCCGACGCTGATCAGCGGCAATTGCAGCCACACGGCGGCGCGCGGGTCGCCGGCGCTCGGGGTCCACTTGCCGCCGACGCCGAGCTCGATGCCGGCGGCCCCGAGGTCGCGCAGGACGATGTACGCGCCGGCGGTCCGGGCGTCGTCCTCGTAGACCGGGAACCACTCCTCCTTGGGCCTGGCGCCGCCGGGGAGGCCGACGACCTGGGCGCTCGAGCTGCCGAGGAGCTGGCGCAGGAGCGCGAACAGCTCGGCCTGGCGCTCGGTGGGGATCTTCTTGAGCTGGCCGTCGGGGTCGCCGAACCAGTCGAAGTTCGGCTGTTCCTGCGGGGTGATGAGGCCGACCAATTTGCCGATGGTCAGGACGATCGGTGCGAGATCGTTGAGATTGGCAGTCATGCGAGGCTCCGCCTGTGGACCGCTGAATCACCGATGGCGGCGGCTCAGGGGATCTTCTTGGTGATGAGGAGGTTGGGGTTGATCGCGGGCTGGGTGACCACGTTCTGGTCGGTCGCGCGCACGACTTGCTGTTGCCCGGGGACCTGCTGGACCACCGGCTGCTGCTGCACCGGGATCACGCCGCCGGGGAGGACCGGCTCGAACTGGACGACGTTGATCTTCGTCGGCACGCCGTCGATGACCGTCACCTTGAAGTCGGCGAGCTGGTAGGGCTCGAGCGTCGCGGTCGGGGTGGCGCGCAGCGTCCCGTAGTAGGCGCTGATCTGCGCCGGCGAGCTGGCGACCCCGCCGATGTAGGTCAGCAGCGTGCCGTCGCAGTAGAGCCCGAGGATCGTCGTGGCCGCGGGCAGGCTCAGCGGCGCCCGCTGGGCGTTCAGGAACTGGTTGCCCGCGGCCAGCACCGCGTTCCACACGGCCTGCTGCAGGATCTCGCCCCAGCGCGCGGCGAGCCCGGCGTGGCCGCGCGGCGCGTGGTCGGTGACCGCCTGCCGCGTCGCGTCGGTGACCGCGGCGCCGATCGCCAGCGGCACGACCAGCGTCTGTGCGCCGGTCTGGTCGCTCTCCAGCGTGACCTCGACGAGCACGAGCCCGGGGCGCAGCGCCAGGCGGGTCAGGCTCGGGCGCAGCACGACCTCGGCGTCGAGGTCGGCCCACACGACCGGCAGCGCCGGGTCGGCCCGGTCGGCGAGGTAGGTGGTGATGAACTGGTCGAGCTCGGCGTTGCTGATACCGATCAGCAGCGGCCGATCGGCGGTCGCCGGGTGGATCACGGGCATGAACTGTCGCTCCCTGCGCGACGCAGCGCGCCGACGCGGTGGGTGGAGAGGACCGGCGCACGCGTGTGCCCGGCGATCTGTCTATATAAGAAGCGCATCCACGCGAGCCGCGGCGCCTCCGCGTGCCCGGGCGCCCGCGCGCCCGGTGCGATACCGTGCGCGCGGCAACCTGTACATTCGACGACTCGTGAATACCACGATCATGGGCCGCCTCGTCGATAGAAAAATTTCACTGCGCACGACGTCGCGGAGGTCCGCGTGATCTGATGACATGTCGACTCGCACCCCCGGCGCAGCGCGTGCCGGTGGGCCGATGAGCCGCCGATGGACGGGCGAGTAGACATGGGCCGCGCGACACACAGTGTCGCGACCGCGGTGATCAATTGCACCGATCACGCAGATAATTTCGCGCGGATATTCGGCCTGACGGCCGGCCACGACCGCGCCACGCGGCCCGGCGAGCGCGGCCGCTGCGGTGCTGCTAGCGTGATCCCGCGATGCAAACGACAGCGATGCGCGGCTCGGTGCGGATGGTCAGCGGCTTCGTCGCCCTGGTGTGGATCGTCAACTTCGCGGTGTGCAGCCAGACGAAGGGGCTGGTCCCCTCGACGGTCGCCAACATCACCGCCGCGACCGACCAACTCGGCGAGTGGCGCTTCCTCGGCGATATCGTCGTGTACGCGGCGGACATCGTGCTCGGGGTCGCCGCCCTCGGCTTCTATGCGGCGGCCTGGATGTCGTGGTGCAGGCACATCCCGCCGGCGACCGCGGATACGACCGGGAGCCCGGCGGGGCGCGTGACGCTGATGACGAGCGCGATCGGGGCCCAGATCCGGGTGTTCCTGCACCTCGCGCTCGTGTTCGTGGCGGTCGGCAACTTCCCGCCGCTCGGGTGGGCCAGCCTCGCCGTGCAAGGGGTCGCGGTCGCGGCGCTGGTGATGGCGCTGTTCGTGCTGCGGCGCGCGGCTCGGCTCGCGGGGGCGCCTCACGCGGATGCGTGGATCGTGGGGGTGATCTTGGTCTTGATGAGCGCGGCGACGGCGGGGTATGTGGTGGTGCAGGTGCGCGGGGGCTGAGCGCGTGATCTGTGTCGGCGGAGCGGGCAGGCTCGGATATCTGGATACTTGGTGGACAGCGCGGCCAGGTATTGCGCCGACGAGATACACGGCGCATGACCCGGCGCGTGGATCCATGAATGGAATATCCGGCGTTTCACCTGACAAGAGGCGGACAAAATCCGCTTGCGCTGCGCCGCCGCGGGTGGCAACAATGCCCGCGGCGGGATCTCCCCGCGCGATCACCAGGGACGGACGTACGATGTCGACGCAATCCATATCTTCCGAGGCTGGTCCGACTGCATTCCCGGCCGGGGTGGGGCCGGGGCGGGTGGCGGTGTGGTCCGGGCGGGTGCTCGGCGGGCTCGTCGGCGTGCTGCTGGTGATGAGCGCCGTGATGAAGCTGTCGGGGTCGCCCGAGGTCGCCGCCGGGTTCGCCCACCTGGGGCTGCCGGCGGACTCGATCACGAAGATCGCCGTGCTCGAGCTGGTGTGTGCGCTCGTCTATCTCGTGCCGTACACGGCCGTGCTCGGGGCGGTGCTGGTGACCGGGTACATGGGCGGCGCGATCGCCATGCATGTTCGGCTCGGGGAGCCGTTCGTCACGCAGCTGGTGATCGGGATGCTCGCCTGGGGCGCGCTGTACCTGCGCGACGCGCGGGTGCGCGGGCTGCTCCCGCTGCGCGCCTTCTGACGCCGGCGTGGTCGGCCACTCGCGTTCGGACTCGTCAGAGCACCTCGACGACCGCCTCGATGAACGCGGGCACGACGTCGGCGCTCAGGTGCGCCCGCACGGACAGCCCGACGCTGTCGAGCCCGGTCGCCGCGAAGTCGAGCTTGTGCCCGCCGTCGTAGGTGACCGGATAATCGGCGCCGACCGGCTCGCCGTCCTTGAAGAAGTGCACCGTCAGCGGCGCGCGCACGGTCGCGGGCGTGTCGGGCGAGACCTCCGGGTCGAGCAGGCGATAGCCGGAGATCGGGTAGGTCTTCTCGACCACGTAGGCCGGCTGCACGCGCTGCCAGCGCAGCGTCAGGGTCCCGCCCTCGAGCTTCGCGGTCAGCTCGTCGCCCTTCGACAGGGTCACCTCGAACGGCGAGGAGTGCACGGTGTAGGGCTTGGCTTCGCCGTCGGAGGCCGCGCCGCGGACCTCGAGGCGGTAAAAGCCCGCGGGCAGGTCGAGCGGGGCCTGGAAGTCGACGAACCAGTGGTGCTTGCGCGACGGCAGGACCTTGCCGTTGGGCTTGGGGTCCGGGGCGTAGTGCGTGAGCATGTGATAGCGGCTGTTGTCGAGGATCGCGCCGCTCCAGCCGCTCGGGGCCGGGATGTCGGTGAATTCGCCGTCGCCCGGGTCGACCTGCAGGACCACCTGCGGCGCGCCGAGCGAGGGGTCGCCGCCGCCCCAGCCGAAGCGCAGGGTCTCGCCGCGCTCGAGGCCGCCGGGGACGTCGGAGAGGATGACGCCGGCGTCCTCGCTGACCTCGATCGCGCGCGGCGTGAAGTCTTTTGGCAGTGAGAGGTTGGGGGTCTCCTCGCTCCACACCGGGGCGCCCTCGCCGGCGATGAGCGCGTCGACCAGCTCCATCTGGCGGCCGACGAGGTACTGGCCGGCGAGGGGGCCCCACAGGCTCATCTCGGCCTCGTAGCCGCCCTGGAACCAGTCGTCGGGGTGGGTGAGGTAGAGCATGTGGTCCTGCGAGTAGCCGAAGGCCATGCCGTCGACGTCGCGGTCGGCGAGGCCCTCGCGCAGCATCTTGATCACCGAGTAGGTCGGCTCGCCGGGGAGGGACACCATATAGAAGTCGTCGAGCGCGGCGACGGTCATGTACATCTGGTGGACCTCGCCGTTGGGGAGCGACTCGCCGAGGCCCTCCAGCAGCGCGCCGATATCGGTGCAGTTCTTGATCTTGCCCTTCGAGCTGGTCGCGGGGTCCTCGTCGTCGGGCACGCCGTCGGCCTTGCACTGCCAGCCGCCCCACTCGTAGGGCTGGTCGCCGGGGCCCTCGAACTCGTGGTATGCGTCGTAGCCGAAGCCCTCGTATGTGAGGTCGATGCGGCGCGAGCGGACGCCGAGGCGGGCCTCGGCGCGCCACTCGACCTCGTCGTAGAGCGCGAGGATCTTCGGGGCCGCGGTCTCGCCGATGAGCTCGATGCGGGCCGGCCCGGGGTGGTCCAGGTGGTCGCCGCCGGGCGAGGCGTCGCCGCCGCCCGACTGGATGAACATGCCGAAGATCGGCTCGCCCGTCTGCTTGAAGAAGTGCTCCTCGAACTTCATCTCGAGGCCGCCGGGGGCGTCCTCGGTGAACAGCTCGTTGTCGCTGTCGAACACAGTGCCGTGCATGCCGAAGTTGAGGATCGCGGCCATCGGCGCGCCGCCCGGGCGGCGGACCGCGAGGATCGTCAGGCGCGGGTCCTTGCCGTAGGTCGGGTTGTTCTCGCCGCGGCGGTCGCGGTAGACGTGGTCCTCCGCGTCCCAGTCGTCCTGCCACGCGGTGCCCCACTCGGCCGGGCCGAGGTCGTCGATCGCGGCCTTCACGATCGCCGCCAGCTCGGTGCACAGCCGGTCGATGATCTCCTCGTCGGGCGAGTCGGCCCCGACCACGGCGAGCGCGGGCGGCAGGCGCCAGTAGCGGGCGACGTTGTGGTGCGAGTGGGTCGCGCCGGTCAGCAGCCGACCGCGCAGGTCGATGCCGTGCAGCTCCTCCAGCCTGGCGATCACGCCGTCGGTCAGCGACGCCTCCGAGCTCATGGTCGGCAGCTTGAGCAGCACCAGCCGCTCGCCCTCGACCTCGAGCGCGATCGCCTTGGCCGCGCCGAGGCCGTAGAAGCCGGAGGAGCCGTTGAGCACGTCGTTCCACGGGGTCTGGTTGACCTCCGTGCGCCCGCCGTAGCCGGCCATCGACGCGCCGACCGGGCCGGTGACGGCGCCCATCGCCACGCCGGCGAGCAGCGGGCCCTGCGGCAGCGCGGCCGGGCCCGTGTCGTCGCCGCCCGTGGTCGGGTCCACGCCGGTCGAGCTGGCGCCCGTGGTCGTCGGCAGCTCGCCCCCGCCGGTGCTGCCGGTGCTGCCGGTGCCGCTGTCCTCGGCCGCGCTGGCGGACACGACGGGTCCGCTGCATGCGCACAGGAGCGAGAGCAGGGGCAGGGGCAGGGCGCGGGCCAGGGCGGGCAGCATCACCGCGCACGATAGGCGCAGCGCGCGAGAAACTCAATCGCCGGCGCCCCCGCAGATGGGCTAACTTCGTGCGCCATCCTCCTCGCCGCCGCCATCGTCGCGACCGTGGTGTCCGCCGCGACCGTCGCCCTCATGAGCCCGCCGGCGCCGCCCGCCGAGGGGGCCGGCGGCTCGCCGATCACGCGCGACGCGGCGCAGGCCGGCGACGCGGCGCAGGCCGGCGACGCGGCGCAGGCCGGTGACGCGCCGAACCCTACAGGCGAGCCGGCGGGCGGGCAGGGGTCGGCGGCGCCGACCTCGTCGGTGCCGGAGGCGGCGCTGCCGGACGCGGGGCGGCCGACGATGCCGCCCCAGCCGCCGCCGCGGTGGGAGTGGCTGGGCAACCCGATCGCCCCGAAGACGCGCGGGGCGAAGGGGCCGAAGCGGAGCACGCCGCACCGGTTCTTGCCGCTGCCGAGCCTGCGCTCGCAGCCGGCGGTGGGGCTGCAGCTCGGGGCGTCGCTGAACTACGCGTATCGCCGCCGCGACGACGAGCCGAACCGCATCTACGCGTTCATCGAGGCCCGGGTGTCGCTGCGCAAGGTCCAGCAGCACGGCTTTCTGGTCCGCCTGCGCGACCTGCTCGGCCGCGGGGAGATCTTCGAGGTCGGGCTGCCGATCATCATCGACCCGGTGTTCCCGTACTTCGGTCACGCCAACCACCGCAACATGCGCGGTCAGGACCTGACCGACCGCTTCTTTCAGACCAAGCTGACGACGGTCGGCGGGTACTTCACGTTCCAGCACCCGATCTGGAGGTATCAACCGGCGGCCCCCGGACCCCGCGGCGTCCTGCGCACGTACACCGGCCTCGGCTACTTCGTCGACCGCCTCCAGCCCTACGAGAACACGCTGTTCGCGGCGGAGCGGCCCTACGACGCCGGCATCACCCGCCGCGGCGTCATCCGCCTCGGCCTGACGTGGGACCGGCGCGACAACGAGTGGAGCCCGAGGCGCGGCGCGCTGCACGACGTGACGGTCGACCAGGCGGGCCCCTGGACCGGCTCGACCCACGCGTGGGGCCGCGTGCAGGCGTCGCTGCGCCACTACTGGCAGCTCGGCTTCCCGAGCCTGGTGCTGGCCCACCGCGTGACCTACGACGGCCTGTTCGGCGACGCGCCGTTCGTGCCGCTCGGCGAGTTCGGCGGGCTGGTGACCAGCGACGGCCTCGGCGGCTTGACGACCGGCCGCGGCTGGCTGCGCCGGCGCTTCATCGGCAAGCAGAAGGCGTTCGTGAGCGTGGAGCTGCGCTTCGAGCCGGTCGAGTTCAAGATCCGCAAGCACACGCTGGGGCTCGGGCTCAAGGGGTACGTCGACCTGGGGATGGTGGCCGAGCGCCTGCGCGACCTGCCGAAGAGCTGGCACGTGTCCGGCGGGCCGGGGCTGCTCATCGTGTGGGACCACTTCGCGGTGATCCGGCTCGACGGCGGGTTCAGCCGGGAGACGCGTGGATTCTATTTGATGACCGAGCACGCGTTTTAGCGGCGTGGGCGGCGCCATTCACGGCGTTCTGCCGGCATTTCGGCGCTCCTCATGACCGTGGGCCGCGGAACAATTGCCGGCGCGCGATTTTTTTAGTCACGACCTCACGAAGGACCCGTCGCGGTGGTTCGCCCCGCTCATGGGACGAGCACGTGACGACGACCGGGTGCGGGCCCTGATGGCTCCCCGGCGCGTCGCGGCCGAGACCCACCGTCATGGCAAATCACATGAATACCCGCACCCTGTTTCTGCGCACCCTGACCCTCCCCGTCCTCGCCGCGAGCGTCGCGCTCGCCGCTGGTTGTGACGGCGTCGAGGAGTCCGACGAGCCCGTCAGCATCGACGCCGAGGGCGAGCCCTTCGACGTGCTCGACGGCGGCTTCGAGCCGATGACCGCCGCCGAGGAGGAGGACGAGGTCGAGGAGCGCATCTACGCCAGCTCCCCGACGATCTGGGACAAGCTCAGCATCCCGGTGTGTTGGGAGAGCTTCCCCGCCGACCAGGCCACCCAGCGGTTCTGGGTGAAGTCGCAGGTCGAGGCCACCTGGGAGAGCGTCACCTACGTGGACTTCACCGGCTGGGGCGCGTGCCTCCCGGGCTCGAAGGGCATCCGCATCGTCGTCTCCGACGTCGGCCCGCACGTCGACAAGCTCGGCTCGGCGCTCGACGGCCTGATGGGCGGCATGACCCTCAACTTCACGTTCTTCAACTGGAGTCAGGGCTGCCAGCTGACCAGCGAGCTGTGCATTCGCGCCATTGCGACCCACGAGTTCGGGCACGCCCTGGGCTTCGCCCACGAGCAGAACCGGGCCGACACGCCGGCCGCCTGCGCGCTCGTGCAGGCGCCGCAGGGCCCGAACGGCGACATCACGCTCGGCGCGTGGGACATCAATTCGACGATGAACTACTGCAACGCCGTCTGGAACATGAACGGCGCGCTGAGCACGACCGACATCGAGGCCGCGCGTCAGTTCTACGGCTCCTCGGCCTACGCGTCGCTGCGCCGCGACGCCGTCGACCTCGGCAACGGCAAGATCCTGTTCTTCAACGGCAACAAGTTCGTGCGCTACGACAAGGCGCTCGACCGCATGGAGAGCGGCTACCCGAAGACCATGGCCGGCAACATCGGCAACTGGCCGGCCTCGTTCACCTACGTCGACGCCGCGACGCGCATCGGCACCAAGGTCTACCTGTTCAACCAGGGCAACTACGCCCGCTACGACGTCCCGACCGGGGTCATCGACCAGCAGCCCAAGCCGATCGTCGGCAACTGGACCAACTGGCCGGTCAGCGGCTGGACCTCGATCGACGCCGCCCTCGACTTCGGCAACGGCAAGATCTTCTTCTTCAAGGGCAGCCAGTACATCCGCTTCGACATCGCCGCCTACAAGGTCGACCAGGCCGCGAAGAGCATCTCCGTCGGCTGGCCCGGCCTCTACACCAGCGGCATCGAGTACGCCCTCAACTACGGCGCCAAGGCCTACATCTTCAAGGGCAAGCAGTACCAGCGCATCGACGTCGCCAGCAACGGCACCGTCGACCCCGGCTACCCGGTCAACATCGCCGGCAACTGGGTCGGCTTCACCTTCTAAATCGCGGGTGGGCCGCGCGCATGCGGGTATCCTGCCGGACCATGCCTTACGAGGGTCGGCGCACGCGATGGCCGCTCAGTTCCTCGGGTTCGTCACGACCTTCGGTCGCGCCGCCCCCTGCGGGTGAGCGGCCATCGCGTGCGCCGACCCTCGCACGGAAGGGCCGTGGAATACGCGCGTGCCGGGCGGGGCGCGGTTCGCCTCGTGGCGTGGGGCGAAGACATCATGTCGAGGATGGGACGGCCGTTCGGCCGCCCCATCCTCGACCCTCCCGCATGCACGGGCCCGGCTCGCGGGGGGTGGCGAGTGCGAGTATCCCGGGTCCCGGGATATCTACGTGGTTACTCGAACACTGCGGATATGCGGACGCGCCGAATCACCGTGTGCCGGCCAGTCCATACGGGAGGGTCGAGGCCGGGGCGGCCGAACGGCCGTCCCGGCCTCGACATGATGTCTCCGCCCCACGCCACAAGAGGGAGCACGCCACACCGGCGCACGCGCATTCCACGGTCCTTCCGTACGAGGGTCGGTGCACGCGATGGCCGCTCACCCGCAGGGGACGGCGCGGCCGAAGGTCGTGACGAACCCGAGGAACTGAGCGGCCATCGCGTGCACCGACCCTCGTAAGGCATGGTCCGGC
>Ga0075163_10010641_pt1 | contig 12027 bp, 10 predicted proteins | sample JI1023141ADNA_FD_71478 | JGI IMG/M metagenome (GOLD analysis project Ga0075163, IMG submission 71478) | Wastewater effluent complex algal communities from Wisconsin, to seasonally profile nutrient transformation and Carbon sequestration -... | ecosystem: Engineered > WWTP > Effluent > Algae...
GCCGCGATCGTCATGCCGAAATGGCAGAGCCTGATCGACAAGCTCGGCCCGACGGCCGCGAACCTTCTTGGCTTCAACGAACAGAAGCGCAGCGTCGATGTGAACGGCGTCACGGCCATCATGTGGGACCGCAACGCGCCGGTTGAGCTGACGGCAGGCAAGGTGCTGACGGTTCGCAGTCACCAGGCGCCTTCGCTGGACCTGCCGGGTTATACGCTGATCGGCACGCAGGTCGAAAAAGACCTGGCTGTCGACACGTGGCAGAAAGCCGGCTGAGGCGCGGTAGGCCTCAGCGACTGGGAAGGCCGCCTGCGCCGAGTTTTTCACGCCAGTGACTGGCGCGCTCCTCGAGCAGGATTTCCAGCTTGTGCGGATTGTCCTCGCTGATCACTTCGAGGATTTCATAGCTGAAGGCGTCTTCGCCGTGCGCTTTCCATGACGGATAGATTTCCGTCACGCCGTGGCCGCCGCCGGCGCGCAGTTCGAACCAGATTCCGTTCTTCCGCTTGTCGAGCGAGCGTGACCAGGCGACCCAGCATTGGCCGGTCGCGGCGCACTTCACCGCGAACACGCCCACACTCGGTTTGCGTTCGGCGTATTGCTGCAGCAGCTCCTTGCGGCGCGAATTATCGACCATTGAGGCATCCTTTTTACCCGGGTATTATATCCGGGTAAAAATGGCAAGCTTCAGCTGTCAGGCTGCGCCGCGTGGTCCCGGCCAGTCGTCACGTGCTTCGGGATCGACGATCGGCATGTCCTTGCCGTCGGCAGCGCGCACGGGGAGGGAGGACCAGTCGAAATCGTCGAGGGCCTTCAGGTTTACGCCGTAGTGGTCGGGCATCGAGCGCTTTCGGTGGAACGGATAGATGCCGCATTGCGTGCAGAAGTAGTGCTTCGCGATGCGGGCGTTCCATTGGTACAGGCCGAGCTTGTCTTCGCCTTGCGTGATGGTCAGGCGGCTCTCGTGGACATTGGTCATGAGAGCGTTCTTCTTGGTGCAGAGCGAGCAATCGCAGGTGTAACCCTCGGTAATCTCGCCTTCGAGCGTGAACCGCACCGCGCCGCAATGGCAGGACCCGTGATAGAGCGGCATTGGCGTATTTCCCTCCGGGCCCGGCTTGGACTAGTCTTTCGCTGTTATCGGACCGGCGGCCCGCAAAGGGAACTGCCGAAAGGGAGGACAGGATGGGACTGGATCTGGATCTCGCGACGCTTGCCGGCATGGCTGGCCTCGGCGGCAGCGCCATTGCCGGGCTCGGCACTGCGTTCTTCTTCAGGGGGCTGATCACGCGGATTTTCGCGCAGATTATCGCGACGACAATCCTGTCGTTCGTTGGCTTCGTGGCGCTGTTCCACGTGCTGGGCTTCCAGATCGTTCCGCCGAAGCAGATCGCGGGCATCAACATTCCGGGCGCAAGCAATTTCTCCGTCCAGAGCGTGCCTGATCCCGCAGCCGAAGGCGGCTACACGATCAAGTCACCCTGGTCGCAGCAGAAGCCGGAGTAGGGACATCTTCGCTATTGTGGCGAGTTCGCGCCAACACCTCTTGGCCACGGGAGCAACTGTGCGATGTCTGAGGCTATCGATCAGCAGCACCCGGCAGCCACCGACAAACTTCCGGGCATTCACGCGCTGAGAGTTCTCGCAGCAGTGACCGTTTATCTGCTCCACGTGTTGAACCTCACGGCAACCCAAGTTGAATCGGCGACGAAGTTCTCCAACAACCTCCACTACGGCGTTCCGCTTTTCTTTGCGGTGTCGGCCTTCTCGTTGATGTATTCTACGCAGAGCTACCGTGGCACGGGTGGCTGGGTCGGAAAATTCTACGTCAAGCGCTACTTCAGAATCGCCCCCCTGTTCTATTTCATGCTCGTGGTCGACGTCCTGCTGACGTCCACGATGTCCTTAGGCTTTTTCTTCCCACAGATGACTTGGCCGACTTGGGATGCGGTACTGCTGAATCTGACCTTTTTATTTGGGCTGTCGCCGGCGCACGTCTCAAGCCTCGTGCTGATTGGCTGGTCGGTCGGCGCAGAAATGCTCTTCTATCTTCTGTTTCCACTACTTCTCATTTCGCTCCGGAGTGTGTGGAGCGCGTTGGCGTTCGTCTTGTTCTCGCATGTGATAGGTGAGGTTTCGCGTCCACTTCTTGATCCGCTCGTGAGCCTCGGTTTCACGGTGGTTTTGAGTGATCTGCATGTCCTGCCGAATCTTCGCTATTTCGCATTCGGCATTCTTGCATTTCATATCTTCGCGCGACTGCGCGCCACGCGCTTCGCGACAAAGGACGCTGGCATTCCAAGAGCTGCGGGGTTCCATCTGGTGTGCGCAGCGATGGCGATCGTGCTGATCACCTTGCTGGTGTATTATGCGGCGGAGCTGAAGGCGCTCTGGCATCTCGATATGGCGGCGTGGGGAGCACTGTTCTGCATACTATGTGTGTGGCTGACCATCCGGCCGGTAAAACTTCTGAACTATGCCCCCATCCAGTATCTCGGTGAACGAAGCTACAGTTTATATCTCGTCCATTTTCCGACCATGCTGCTGTTGACGCCCTTCACGACGTGGGTGTTCAACGCGCTTCAGCCCGCTATAGGCGCATGGGCAATCGCGGCTTCCATAGGCGCGACCTATATTCCTGTCGTTGTCATTTCTGCGATAACCTATCGCTTTATCGAGCGGCCGGGGATGGATCTGGGGCGGACGTTGTCGCGTCGCATCGGACGTCGCGATGTCGTTATACACCCTTCTGCTACGGCAGAATAAGTTACTCCGCCGCCTTTAGTTCCAGCGGCGCTGCGAGGCGGCTGATCGATTCTTTTGGGACGACGTGGACGAAGTTGCGCAGTTCCAGCGCCCAGTTGTCGAGGATCGTCTTGCCTTGCAGCGAGCCGGTGCGGCGTACGTGCTCTTCGATCAGCGTGCGCAGCGCGCTGCTCCAGTGATCGGTGACTACCGGGCGCCAGATGATGGTTTCGGGGTTGGCCATCGTCTCGAAGCGCTTTTGCGGATCGTAGAGGAAGGCCATGCCGCCGGTCATGCCGGCGCCGAAGTTCTCGCCGACCGAGCCAAGGATGACGGCTGTGCCGCCGGTCATGTATTCGCAGCCGTTCGAGCCGCAGCCTTCGACGACGACGGTTGCGCCGGAGTTGCGCACGGCGAAACGTTCGCCCGCCTGGCCCGCCGCGAACAGCTTGCCTGACGTGGCGCCGTAGAGAACTGTGTTGCCGATGATGGTGTTGTCCTTGGCGACATAACGCGCAGTCGATGGCGGGCGGATGATGATGGTGGCGCCTGACAGGCCCTTGCCGACATAGTCGTTGGAATCGCCGATCACTTCGAGCGTCAGCCCTTTGACGCCGAAGGCGCCGAGCGACTGGCCGCATGATCCTTCGAGCGTGACCCAGAGGCGATCTTCCGGCAGGCCATCCATTCCGTACTTGCGCACGATGTGAGACGACGCACGCGTGCCGATGGCGCGCTGCACGTTGCGGACGTGATAGTCGAGCTGCATCTTCTCGCCGCGCTCGAAGAAGGGTGCGCCGTCGCGGAGGATCTGTTCGTCGAGCGCGGCGGGGACTTCGTTGCGCAGCGTCGGCTTGTAGGTGACGCGCGCTTCCGGGTCTGCGCGCACGAGCAGTGGCGAGAGATCAAGGTCGTCGAGCATGGCGGAGCCGCGAGAGACCTGATGGAGCAGGTCGGTGCGACCGATCACTTCGTCGAGACGCGTGAAGCCCAGCTCGGCGAGGATTTCGCGGACTTCCTCGGCGATGAAGGTCATGAGGTTGACGACCTTGTCAGCCGTGCCGGTGAACTTGGCGCGGAGGCGTTCGTCCTGCGTGCAGACGCCGACGGGGCAGGTGTTGGAATGGCACTGGCGCACCATGATGCAGCCCATGGCGAGCAGCGATGCTGTGCCGATGCCGTATTCCTCGGCGCCGAGCATCGCGGCCATGACGATGTCGCGGCCGGTGCGCAGGCCGCCATCGGTGCGCAGCGTGACCTGATCGCGCAGGTTGTTGAGCGTGAGCACGTGATGGGCTTCGGCAAGGCCGATCTCCCACGGCAGGCCGGCGAACTTGATCGAGGACTGCGGAGACGCGCCCGTGCCGCCGACATGGCCGGCGATCAGGATGACGTCGGCTTTGGCTTTCGCGACGCCCGCCGCAATCGTGCCAACGCCGGAGCGCGAGACGAGTTTCACGCAGACGCGACATTCGGGGTTGATCTGCTTCAGGTCGTAGATGAGCTGGGCAAGGTCCTCGATCGAATAGATGTCGTGGTGCGGCGGCGGCGAGATCAGCATCACGCCGGGAGTCGCATAGCGGTTGCGCGCGATGAACTCGGTGACCTTGAAGCCGGGCAGCTGGCCGCCTTCGCCGGGCTTTGCGCCCTGCGCGACCTTGATCTCGAGTTCCTTGCAGTTGTTGAGATACTCCGCCGTGACGCCGAAGCGGCCTGAAGCGACCTGCTTGATCATCGAGTTGGCGTTATCGCCGTTCGGCATCGGCTTGTAGCGCTCGCGCACTTCGCCGCCTTCGCCCGAGACGGACTTTGCGCCGATGCGGTTCATGGCGATGTTCAGCGTGCCGTGAGCTTCAGGGCCGAGCGCGCCGAGCGACATGCCGGGCGTGACGAAGCGTTTGCGGATCTCGTTGACCGACTGGACTTCGTGCAGCGTGGCAGGCTTGGGCTGCGGCTTGAAATCGAGCAGGTCGCGCAGCTGCACCATTTTCTTCCGCGCGTTGGCGAGCTTCGAGTATTTGCGGAACGCGGCATACGAGTTGGTGTCGCAGGCGTGTTGCAGCGCGTGGATCAGTTCGCCCGACAGCGCGTGGGTGTCGCCACTGGCGCGGACACGATAGAAGCCGCCGATCGGCAGGACGGCGACGGATGTGTTCCACGCCTTCGCGTGAAGCTCGATCGCCTTGCGCTGCAGGCCCGCGAGACCGATGCCGGAGATCCGGCTGGTCATACCAGGGAAGTAATCGGCCACGAGTGCACGGGATAGGCCGAGCGCTTCGAAGTTGTAGCCGCCCCGGTAAGACGAGATGACGCTGATGCCCATCTTGGACAGGATTTTCAGCAGGCCGGCTTCGATCGCTTTCTTGTAGTTCAGCACGATCTTGCCGAGCGGCTTGTCGCCGAACAGGCCCTTGGCGTGGCGATCTGCCAGCGTCTCCTGAGCCATGTACGCGTTCACGCACGTCGCGCCGACGCCGACGAGGACGGCGAAGTAGTGCGTATCCATGCATTCGGCCGATCGCACGGTGATCGAGCAGAATGTGCGCAGGCCGTGGTTCACGAGCCATGAGTGGACCGCGCCCGCGGCGAGGATCATCGGGATGCCGGCTCGTGTTGCGCTCTGGCCTTCGTCGGTCAGGATGATGTGGCCACGACCGGACGAGACCGCGACGCGTGCTTCCTCGCGGATGCGCGCGATGGCGTCGCGCAGGGCGATGCCAGGCGAGCCGCCGGCATCGACCTCGAAGGTACAATCAATAACCGCGACCTGCTCGCCGATGGTGTCGAGCATGCGCGTGTACATGCCGTTGGTCAGCACGGGGCTTTCCAGAACGAACACGTTCGTTTGCGTTGCGTCTTCGGCGAGGATGTTGCCGAGGTTCTTGAAGCGCGTGCGCAGCGACATCACGCGTTCTTCGCGCAGCGGGTCGATCGGCGGGTTGGTGACCTGCGCGAAGTTCTGGCGGAAGAAGTGCGACAGAGGTCGGTGGTGGTCTGACAGAACGGCGAGGGGGCTGTCATCGCCCATCGAGCCGATGGCTTCCTTGCCGTCTTCCGCCATCGGCGAAATGATCAGCTCGACGTCTTCCATTGTGAAGCCGGCCGCGTGCTGGCGGCGCAGGAATTCCTGCTTGTCGTTGTAGAGGCGCGCTTCCGGCCCCGGGCCGATCACGGGCTCAAGCTCGACAACGTTCGACAGCCATTGCTCATACGGGTGGTTGCCGGCGAGCCGGTCGATCAGCGCCTTGTGCTCGTAGAATTTCCCGTCGCGCACATCGACAGCGATCATGCCGCCCGGCGGCACGCGGCCCTTGCGCACGATGACTTCGTCATCGATCGAGCACATGCCGGCTTCCGAGCCGACAGCCAGAACGCCGTCCTCGGTCAGTGCATAGCGCATCGGGCGCAGGCCATTGCGGTCCATGCCCGCGATGGCCCAGCGGCCATCGAACATGGCGAGCGCGGCCGGCCCATCCCATGGCTCCATCACCGAGTTGGCGTAGGCATAAAGCGCCTGATGGCTCTTCGGCATGATCGCCTCGTCTTTCGACAAGGGTTCAGGCACCAGCAGGGTTTTCGCCATCGGACCGGAGCGGCCGGCGCGCACGAGCAGTTCGAACGCATTGTCGAGCGCGGCGGAGTCCGATCCGCTGGGCTGGATCACAGGCTTCACATCGTCGCCGTGCTCGCCGAACACATCCGAGACCATCTTGATCTCGTGGCTCTTCATCCAGTTGATGTTGCCGGAGATGGTGTTGATCTCGCCATTGTGCGCGAGCATGCGGAAGGGTTGCGCTAGGCGCCATTGCGGGAAGGTGTTGGTGGAATAGCGCTGGTGATAGATCGCCACCGCCGAGATGAAGCGCGGGTCTTTCAGGTCGAGATAGAAATTGTCGATGTCCTCGGCGAGGAACATGCCTTTGTAGATCAGGGCACGCGAGGAGAACGAGCAGAGATAGAGGTCAAGGTTCGCGGCGCGTGCGCGGTTTTCGATGCGGCGGCGGCAGATGTAAAGCGCGCGCTCCAGCTCCGGCGGGTCGCGACGCAGCTGGTCGGTGAACAGGATCTGTTCGATCTCCGGCCGGGTCGCGTTGGCTTTCAGGCCGATGATCGAGGTGTCGATCGGCGGCTGACGCCAGCCATAGATGTAAAAGCCGAAGCGCACGACTTCGGTTTCGATGATCGAACGGGCCTTTTCCTGCTGGGCGAGATCGGTGCGCGGCAGGAAGATCTGGCCGACGCAGATCTGCTTGTCGCTGGCGATGGTGTGGCCCATGCCGCGTACGGCGTCGCGGAAGAAATCCTGCGGAACGTCGACGCGGATGCCAGCGCCATCACCGGTCTTGCCGTCGGCATCGACAGCGCCGCGGTGGAAAACGGCCTTGAGGGCGCGGATCGCCATCTCCACGACTTCGCGTCTTGGCGTGCCGTCGATCTGCGCAACGAGGCCTACGCCGCACGAGTCCTTCTCGTCGGCGGGGTCATAGGCGTTGGCGTCGATCAGCGTGTCGCGCTCGGTCGTGTATTTGCGGAGCCAGCGTTCGCCGGGAGTTTCGGTCAGGAGTTCACGTGTCATCAGAAACGCTCCTCGCCATGCTGGCGGTGGGCATCAGGAAAGTCGCGATAGAGTGCGGCCTGGAAGTTCTGCACCAGCGAGTTGACGCCGTAGTGTGCGCCCTCGACGGGCTCATCGCGTCGCGAAGCTGCGGTGAAGGCCTCGTCGAGTTGCGCGAGATTGTGCGTCTCGATCAGGATCTGGAACTCGCCGAGGCCCGGCATGCCAAGTCCGAGCTTGCGGCGCAGCAGGCGCCAGCCTTCGATCTTGCCGCCGGTTTTGAGGTTGCCGAGATAGCCATCGAGCGCGGCGACAAACTGGTGATCGCGCACGCCGGGCTTCAGGTCGCAGGAGATCTGATAGACATCCATCATGCTACTCCGCGGCGATGCGCGAGGCTGTCGCCTTCGCGCGGAGGTAGGCGTCGATGGAGGAGGCGGCGTCGCGGCCTTCCTTGATCGCCCATACGACCAGCGATGCGCCGCGCACGATATCGCCCGCTGCGAAGACGCCGTCCATCGACGTCATCATGCTGCGGTAGTCGATCTTGACGCCGCCCCAGCGGTTCACGCTCAGGGCTGTTTCGGAGAACGCGGCGGGCAGGTCTTCGGGATCGAAGCCGAGCGCCTTGATGACCATGTCGGCTTTCACATCATAGTCGCTGTCCGGAATTTCTTCGGGGGCCTGACGGCCCGAAGCGTCCGGCGGGCCGAGGCGCATGCGGATCGCGCGAACGGCTTTGGCGCCTGCGCCCTTTTTCTCGACGACGGAGAGGGGCGCGGCGAGCCAGTCGAATTTCACGCCTTCTTCCTCGGCGTTGGCGACCTCGCGCTGCGAGCCGGGCATGTTGGCGCGGTCGCGGCGATAAAGGCAGGTGACGGATTTTGCGCCCTGACGGATCGCGGTGCGGACGCAATCCATGGCTGTGTCGCCGCCACCGATGACAACGACGTTCTTTTTCTCTGCGTTGAGTTTGCCGCTGGAATAATCGGCGACGTCTTCGCCAAGGCCCACCTTGTTGGCGGTGATGAGATAGTCGAGCGCCTTGTGGACGCCCTTGGCGCCGCTGCCGGGCGTGCCGAGTTCTTTCGACTTATAGACGCCGGTGGCGATCAGGACGGCATCGTGCTTCGCGCGCAGTTCTGCGAACGAGATGTCCTTGCCGATATCGACGCCGAGCCGGAATTTCACGCCGCCCTCGACGAGGCGCTGGGTGCGGCGTTCGACGATCTCTTTCTCGAGCTTGAAGTTCGGGATGCCGTAGATCAGCAGGCCGCCTGCGCGGTCGTGGCGGTCATAGACCGTAACCTTGTAGCCGGCGCTGCGGAGCTGGTCGGCTGCGGAGAGGCCGGCGGGGCCGGCGCCGATGATGCCGATCGACTGGTTCAGTTCGCGCACCGGCTTGATCGGGCGGACCCAGCCTTTTTCCCAGGCGGTGTCGGTGATGTATTTCTCGACCGCGCCGATGGTCACGCTGCCATGGCCGGACTGTTCGATCACGCAGCCGCCTTCGCACAGGCGATCCTGCGGGCAGATGCGGCCGCAGACTTCGGGCATGTTCGAGGTGGCGGCGGAGAGTTCGTAGGCTTCCTCGAGCCGGCCGTTTGCGGTGAGCATCAGCCAGTCGGGGATGTTGTTCCCGAGTGGGCAGTGGGTCTGGCAGAAGGGCACGCCGCATTGCGAGCAGCGCGAGGCCTGATCGTTGGCCTTGGCGGCGATGTAGTCGGCGTAGATTTCGTGGAAATCGCCGCGGCGCTCGGAAGCGTCACGTTTTTCGGGCGTTTCCTGCTCCACCGAGATGAAGCTGAGCATGCGCTGTTGAGCCATAGGACGCCCCGCCGGATTGTTCGCGAGCCGTTTCCATAATGCCCACGGTGGTCGGTGCAATCGAAAATTGCGCCAACAGGAACCATATGGTTCTTTATCGATGCTTTTCGGTCAGTCGCTGGGCGGCATGCCTGCTTGCGAGGCGGTATATAGGTACCAAATAGCTCTTATGTCGCCGGTAACTGGTTTTCCATGGTCCGGGTAGAGACAGTGTTCAGGCATAACGAGCGCGGCGGAGCGTCATGGACACCACAACCATCCTGCAGGCGATCCTTCTGGGTCTGGTCGAGGGTTTGACCGAGTTCATCCCCGTGTCCTCGACCGGGCACCTGCTGCTGACGCAGACCGCGCTGGGGCTGACCTCGCCGTTCTGGACCACGTTCACGGTGGTGATCCAGCTGGGCGCGATCCTGGCGGTGGTTGCGCTTTACTTCAGCAAGCTCTGGCGCGTGCTGATCACGCTGCCGACGGAAGCTGCGTCGCGGCGGTTTGCGCTGTCGGTGATCATTGCGTGTGTTCCAGCCTTTGCGGCCGGGTTCCTGCTTCATGATTTCATCAAGACCTACCTGTTCTCCGGGCTGGAGCTGATCTGCTGGTCGCTGGTGATTGGCGGAGTGGTGCTGCTGCTGATCGACAGGCTGGCGCCGGCGCCGGTGGATCATGACGCGATGAACCTGCCGCTGCACAAGGCGGCGATCATCGGGCTGTTCCAGGTGCTGTCGATCATCCCGGGCGTGTCGCGTTCGGGGTCGACGATCGTCGGGTCGATGCTGCTGAAGATCAACAAGCGTGCGGCGGCGGAATTCTCGTTCTTTCTGGCAATCCCCATCATGGTCGGCGCGTTCGTGCTCGACATCTGGGAGAGCAAGGACTTCCTCACAAGCGACAACCTCGGAATTATCGCGGTGGGTTTCGTCGCCTCGTTCGTGTTCGGCCTGGTCGTCATCAAGGTGATGCTCGACTTCGTGCAGAAGCGCGGCTTCGGCCTGTTCGGCTGGTGGCGGATTCTCGTCGGCGGAGCAGGGCTCGCCGCGATCTATTTCGCAGGCTTTGGCGGCTGATCAGCCCTTGCCCGTGATCGGGCGGAGGACGCCGCGGATCACGAGGGCGCCGAGGAAGGCGATCAGCGTTATATCGAGCCACTTGGTCACGTCGTTCAGGGGGCCAAGATCGAAGCCGGCGATCCAGCCGGTGAGCGATACGTTGAAAGCCTTGAGCAGGGTGCCGACCAGGAACACGCCGAGGATGCCGAAGGCGGCGTCGCCCCAGAGGCCGAACACCGATTTGCCCCTGACGATCTTTCGCGCGGCGAAGCCGACCAGCGTTGCGATGAGAAGCCAGAGCGCCAGAACGCCCAGATTCATGCCGGAATATTCGATGGCCAGCTTATCCATGGTCCCGCTCCCCTGACCGCCCAACTCATGTGAAGGCTAGCGGCGGTAGAGCAGGATGCAAGGGCAGAAGCGGCAGCGTCTTACGCGTCGACGCGGGACGCCTCGTCGACGTGCGGCGGCTGGAACTGGCCGTGGGGGCGGTGGCGCCAGAGATAGGTCGGGGTGATGGCCTCGACCGATTCAAGCGAGGTGATGCCGAGATCCGCGATCGTGTTGGCGCCGGGGGCGACGACGTTGTCGAGCTTCAGCAGCTGCACCTGGTCGCCCGTGATCGGCGGGCCGAAGAACGGGTTCAGCTTCGAGAGAGCGCCGACGATGTAGCCCATCGGCGCGGCGACCGGGATCGGAATGGGGAGAAGCATGCGCGGGCGATCGATCGTGCGCGTGATGTATTGCAGCAGCTCTTTCATCGTGTAGGCGCGCGGTCCGCCGAGTTCGAACGTCTTGCCGGCGTGTTGCGGCTTGAGCGCGTTGGCGATCGCGTGGGCGACGTCGCCGACATAGATGGGCTGGAATTTCGTCGAGCCGCCGATCAGCGGCAGGACAGGCGTGAAGCGCGCCATGAGCGCGAAACGGGTGAAGAAGCCGTCCTCGGGGCCGAACAGGATGGACGGGCGGAGGATGACGGAAGAGGGGATCGCCTCGCGCGTTGCAGCTTCAGCTTCGGCCTTGGTGCGGGCGTAGTTGGATTTCGATTTCACGTCGGAGCCGATGGCGGAGACGAGCACGTAGTTGGCGATGCCGGCTTCGGCGGCGAGCTGGGCGATGTTGGATGCGCCGAGCGATTGCGTGCCGTTGAAGTTCTGCGAGCCGCGCTCCGAGAGGATGCCGACGAGGTTGATGGCTGCGTCGGCGTTTTCGAGGGCGCGCTTGATCGAGGCGCGGTTGCGGACATTGGCCTGGACCAGCTGTACCTGGCCGACATCGCCGGCCAGTTTCACGTCACCGGCCAGGTGCGGGCGGCGGGTGGCGACGCGGACGCGCCAGCCCTGCTTGCAGAGGGCGCGGACGACATGGCGGCCGAGGAAGCCGGAGCCGCCGAAAACCGTGACGATCTTGCCAGTCATATGCGTATTTGATCCCTTTTGGGGGTGGTCCGGGGTGTTGGGGCGATAGACCAGAATCGAGGGCGGAAGTCCATGCGGCGGGTGGCCGTGGGGCGTGAGGGGGCGTTCTCAGTCGCGGGGCGACTGAGGTGGTGAGTGGGGAATAGGCAGTTGGGTTGGGCGGAGGCCCGCGCGGTTGCGCGAAGAGGTCCCCTCCGTCTCGGCGCGAAGACGCGCCGATCCACCTCCCCCAGTGCTGCGCACTGAGGGAGGCAAGAGCGCGGTGGTTTGCCTCCACCAGTCGAAGACTGGGGGAGGTGGATCGATGCGGAGCATCGATACGGAGGGGGTTGTTTGCCAGCTCGCGCTGCATGCGTTTGGCGCGACGATGCGCGAGAGGTTCGAGGTTGTCGAACAGCGCGGCGGCGCGGTTCAAACGCGCGACGATCTTCCGCGGTGG
>Ga0075163_10010642_pt1 | contig 12027 bp, 9 predicted proteins | sample JI1023141ADNA_FD_71478 | JGI IMG/M metagenome (GOLD analysis project Ga0075163, IMG submission 71478) | Wastewater effluent complex algal communities from Wisconsin, to seasonally profile nutrient transformation and Carbon sequestration -... | ecosystem: Engineered > WWTP > Effluent > Algae...
CCAGCGGACGAGGCCACCCTCGAGGGCGTTGCCGAGGCGATCGGCGCAGTGGCAGGGGTTGTCCGCGTCCATGTGCTCGCAGCGCGGGCCGAGGTAGTTCGCCAGGTCTTGCCTGCCGCGAATGTCGGCGACCCGCACCGCGGTTTTCGTCGTGCCGCAGGCCGCTGCTGTGCTGTCGAGCGACATGCCGAGCACGTGCATGAGCGTGAAGACGGCGCGGCGCTCGGGCGCGATGCCTCGCAGTGCCGTGATCAGGCAGCTGCGCTGCAGCTCCCACAACAGCATGTTCAGGCGGCGCGCGTCGCCCTGCACGAGCGGGTGCGATAAGTCGACAGGGATCGTCGAATTCGTGCGGAGGATGTTGGTGAGCTCGGAGAAGCGGTCGGCCCGCGCGACCTTCTCGGCGGCGACGAGGCGGGCAACGATCGCCGGTAGCCACGCCGGGGGGTCGCCGGGGTGCTCGCCGATCACGTCGCACAACGCCGTGAACGCGGCTTCCCGCGATCCGAGCATGAACACGCCGAAGACGTAGAGAGGTTCGAGCTGAGGCACGAGGCTCATCACTTCACCTTGGGGCCGAGGTTGATCGTCACAGTGAACTCTTGCGGTTCCGTCGTGGCGGGGAAGACGAGCCCGCGGAGCTCGTCGCGGACGCAGGCGTGCAGGGGATCCCCCTCCGACATACCGTTGACCGCGCCCAACTGGTGACGACCGCCTGCGATCGTGAGGTCCAGCGCGAGCACCGAGGTGCCGCACTTTGCTAGCCGCTGGTGGCGATTGGCCAACCGAGCCTCCACGTCGGACACGGTGAGAACGGCCGGAGGGCGGGTCGCGGCGCCCCGTTTCCTGGCGCCGGTCGCCGAATTTGTGACTCCGGCTTGTGACGACGCTGGCGGTGAGGCGGGCGGATGTGCGGCGGCGGACGGAGCCGTCGCCTCTTTGATCGTCGGGACTGATGACGGCTCCGGCAGTGCGGACAGAGCTACAGACGGAGAGCGCGCGGGTGGATCCGCGGCGTCTGGCGAGGTCGGCGGAGCTGCGAGCACGACTGCCTCGATCGCTGCGGTGCTCTTCGTGAGGAGATGGAAGGCGAGTGCGGCGAGCACTGCGGTCGTGACGACGGCCATCACCGCGATGACCACGAGCTGTCGCCGCTGCGGCGTATGAATCGCCCCGGCTCGCAAGATCTCGAGGCTGCGGATGAGGTCGGCCATATTCCAGAGGCGCTCACTCGGCTCGCGTGCGGTCCCCTGACGAAGCACGTCCGCGACCGGGCCCAGCGCCGCCGGGAACTCGCCGCGCTCGATCCGCAGCGCCCGGCCGCTCCGCGGGCTCTCGTACCGCCGACCTGTCAGCATCTCGTAGAGCACGACGCACACCGAGTAGATGTCGCTGCGCGGGCCGGCTCCGCCTCGCATCGTCTCGGGCGCGCTGTAACCGGGCGTGCCGACCCGCTCGAGCTCTCCGGTCGCGTAACGCAGCTCCGGCGGGGTCGCGGGGAACAACAGGTGCCGCTGGTGAAAGCGCGGCATGAGCAGGCAGGCCCCGAAGTCAAGGAGGCGCACGCGGTCGCCCTGGCCGAGCACAATGTTGTCCGGCTTGACGTCGCGGTGGATCACGCCGACCTCGTGCGCGGCGTGCAGGATGGCGGCGAGTTCGATCGCCACGCCCAGGGCCCGGAGGGGCGCGAGCTTGCCGCGCTCCAGCACCGCGGCGAGGGTCATGCCGTCCACGATCTCCATCGTAAAGAAGGGCTCCGGCTCCGTGCCGCTGTCGTACAGGATCGGCGCGCCGGGGTGATCGATCGCGGCGAGAGCCCATGCCTCGCGGCGCAGTCTGTGCTCGAGGCTGGTCATGCCGGCGTGGCGTGGGTGGATCGTCTTGAGCGCGACCCGTCGCCGGTTCAGCGAGTCGAACGCGACGCGCACGCAGCCCATGCCGCCCGCGCCGAGCTCGCCGCCGACGATGTAGCGGCCGGCGAAGCGCGAGGCGTCGTCTGCGACGAGCGGCTTGCTGGCCTGCCCGACCGGGAACACCTCGGCGATATAGCGTCGGCGCACCGTCTCCGCCTCCGCAGGCAGTTGGACGTCGGCCTCGCGCAAGGCTGCGTGCAAGACGTCCATCGTCGTGATCTCGCCGCGCAAGGCGACCGTGATCACCTTCGCCAGTCCGGCCGGGATGTGCTCGCGGGCGAGGTCGGCGGCGGGGTCCGGTGGCTCGCCCGTCAGCAGCTCTGCCAGCGACAGCGCGAGCGCATAGACGTCGCGCCGCAAGCCCTCGAGGCCGTTCCAGTAGGGGGCTGTGCCTGCAACCGCATCGCCGCGGGTCTCTCGCTTCGCCGCCGCGGGCGCGTCGTCCGCGAGGTCGGACCCACGGGCCAGCTTGGCGATCCCGAAGTCGATGATCTTCGCGAACACGTCGCCACCCGGGTGGCGCACGAGCATCACGTTGGATGGCTTTACGTCGCGGTGGATCACCCCCTCCGCGTGCGCGTAGGCCAGGGCGGCCGACACGTGCAGCCCGATCTGTAGAACGACCGCGGCGGGCACCGGGCCGCGGCGGCGCAGCACGCTCAGATCGAGGCCGTCGATGTACTCCGCCACGAGGTAGCGCGGGCCGTCGGGCGGGTCCTGGCGATCGATGATGCCGCCGATGTGCTCGTGGGACAGTTTGGCGAGCACGAGCGCCTCGCGGCGGAAGCGGTCGACCGGGTCGCTCGGCAGGTCGGCTCGCAGGATCTTGACGACGACTGGTTTCCCGAGCAGGACGTCGCGGGCCGCGTAGATCGTCGACATGCCGCCGCTGCCGATCTTCTGCGACAGCAGGTAGCGGCCCGCAAACAGTCGGCCCCCGTGGTCCTGCGTGGTCGACTCCGGTGGCCGATGGAGGGTCCATCCGACCGGCGTCTCGGGCAAGGCTGCGGACGAGGGGGTAACCATGCGTCCGAGCGTGCCGCCGGGCGGCAAGGGCGTCAACCCGCTAGAGGCCCGGATCGGCGAACGAAAGATGGACCATGGACGTCCGCTTGGGTCCGAGGTGATGATGATCGTCTCGCGGCGGTGGGTGTACCATCAACGTTATGGTTCACCGCATTCTCATCCTGATCGTCGCGGCGCTCGCCAGCCTCGGCAGTCCGAGGCCAGCGAGAGCCAGCGAGACAGCAGCCGAGCTGATCGCGCAGGTCTCGGCGCTGCGCACGGCCGGCCGCTTCGCGGAGGCTGCGAAGCTCGCCGATGAAAACGCCAGGAGCGAGGAGCTGGATGCGTCCACCCGCGTGGCGCTGGGTGGTCTTGCGCGACAGAACTATGAGCTGTCTTTTGGAGCAGGTGGAGCGCCCACCGATCTGTGCAAGGCGGCGGCGATCCTGCGTCTCGTCGCTCCGCTCGATCTGAAAGGTGGTGCAGCCAAGCTGGTGGCGGCCGAGGATGCGGAGAAGAAGCTCGCGGCGGCGCTCGGCCCGACGTGGCGGCTCGCCTGCTCCCCCACGCCGTCCGACACGTCGAGCAACATGTCCGCCGATGAGCGGGATGCGGGCACCAGCGTCTCCCCGGACCCAGGGGCGCCGCACGAACCTCGCCCGCCCATGCCGCCGGACCCCTCACTCGAGCTCCGCCGCGTCCGGGCAGGGGTGGGGACCCTCGTCCCCGGACTCGTGATGCTGGCGTCGACAGTTGGTCTTCTGGCCTACCGCGCCGCGGGCGAGCGCGACTTTTTAGCCCTCAACCTCGTCACGGCGCATCGCACCCCGACGGCGGCCGAGTATGCGGAGGCCGACACGCTCAGCCGGCGTTACACGGCCACGACGAGCGCGGCGATCGTCCTCGGGGTCACGAGTGCAGCGCTCATCGTGACGGGCACGACGCTCCTGGCGATCCGTACGCGTCCTCGCCGCATGGCCGTCACGCCGTGGGGGACACGAGGGCTCGGTGGCCTCATGTTGCAGGGAAGATTTTGATCGTGCGCGATTTCGTCATTTCTGCCAGGATGCCCCGTATGAGCCGCATGTCCCTCGCTGTCATGGCCCTCCTCGTCGGGTGCACATCCCCACAGTACGAGCTCTTTGTCGGGCAACACGCGGACGAGGGGAGCACGGGCGATGTCTCGAGCGGCGAGCCGGAGTCCACGAACACGGGCGACGCGGAGCCCGCGAGCACGGGCATGGTGGGCAGCGACAGCGTGAGCGCCTCCGCGGCCGACACGGACATGGCGACGGACGTCACCACCGCGTCCGACACCGCGACCGACACCGGCGCTGAGAGCGGCGCAGAGGACAGCCCGCCGGTGGTTGACCCGGACAGGCCTGTCATCGTCTCGATCGAACTGCCGGACGATGTCTACACTGCCGGCCCCGTGCCGCTAAAGATATGGACCGAGCACACCGGAAATGTGTTCGTGACGCTCGACGACGTCGACGCGGGCGAGCTGATCGCAGCGGGCGACGGCCTCTTCACCGGCGAGCTGCCCGTGCTCGGCGCGATCGACAACGGCACCCACACGATCGAGGTCATCGCCTCCGCGGGCCCCTACGAGGCCAGAAGGCAGGACAGCTTCGAGGTCAAGGCGCCGAAGCCCGGCACCGAGGCGTGGTCGCAGGCCGGGCCCGCCGGGAGCCGCACGAACCGCGTCGCGGTCACGGCCGAGGGTGACTTGATCGAGGTCGGCCAGATCGAGGTGGGCGGTGTGCCGCAGCCGACGATCCGCAAGCGGTCGGGCGTGGACGGCGACGAGCTGTGGACGATCGTCCTCGACACCCGCGAGGGTGCTGCGGTGGACGTCGCGGTCCTGACGGACGGGCGCATGTGGGTGGCGATGAACGTGCGCGAACCGATGAAGGACAGCCGGCCGCGGATCGCCCTGCTGGACGCGGACGGCCACGTCACCGACGTCGACGTGCTCGGCACCGCCGGCCGTATCGTCCGCGCCATCGCGGCTGACGCGAGCGGCGGCTGCTTTGCCGCTGGCGTCGCGGGCGTGATGGGCGACTGGGACTTCGCCTACTGGCGGATCGACGCCGCGGGCGTGCCGACGCTCGGCGACGAGTACGACTACACGCCCAACTTCATGCCGCACGAGTTCCGCGACCTGGCCAGCGACGTCGTGATCGACGGCGACGTCGCGTGGGTCGTCGGATTGAGCCAGGGGAAGCACGACGGGGACGTCAACGACATCTACACGCGCGGCGTCCTCGTGCCGATGGACCTGCACACCGGCGAGGTCGTCGCGCCTGTCATCGTGGCGCCGATCGACGGCACATGGCCGCAAAGCGCATTCTTCGGCGGCGCGCGGCACCCGGATGGTCTGCTCGTGACCGGCTACGGCTGCGACAACACGTGCGACCTGTACCGGATCGAGACGTCGCTCTACACCGCGGCCGGCGAGCGCGCGTGGCACAAGACCGAGATGGCGAACGACGGCTTGGCCTATGGCAGCGACGTGGTGTTCGACAGCCAGGGCCGTGCGCTCGTGGCTGGCGCCGTGACGCAGAACGGCAAGCTGCGCGGCTACGTGTTCGGCCGCGCGGTTCTCAACAACTGGGTGACCGGGATCGATCACTGGTATCCGGGCGTCGGCTCCTCGGAGGCCCTCGGCATCGTCCGCGACACCTTCGATCGCATCCTCCCGGTCGGCTACCTCACCGTCAACGGCGAGACGCAGGCCCGGATCTCGCGGATCCACGGGTAGGCCGCCGACGCGGAGCGCGGCACGAGCTCACTGGGGGACGAAGCTCTCGCATGCCTCATCGATCATGCTCACTGCATCGTCGAAAAACGGAACATAGCTGTCCGCGCAGGCGTCGCCTCGCAGGTGGTAGGGGAACATTTCGAGCAAGGACAGGTAGTTGTTCGCCTCGAAATGATCGTAGATGCACTCGGGGTCCAGCGGCTCGTCTTCCTTGGGCGGGAAGGCCGTGACCGCGAGCATCACGACCGCGTTCGGATCCTTCTTGGCGGCGATGACCTTATCGTACTGCGAATAGGCCGAACTGAGCGACTGGTCGTAGGTGTTGGCGATGATAGCGACGACGAGCAACGCGTCGTCGCGTAAGAAGCCCGCGTTGCAGCCGGTCGGGCCGTTGAGTTTGGACGAGACCGCGGCGATCAGCGCGTCGCCGGTCGCTTCGTTCCCGCCCCCCGTTCCGACCTTGGCGATGCACTCGAGCATGCTGTTCAGGTCGGGCTCGCCGCTGATGATATAGCGGTTCCCATCGAACAGCTCGCACCGCTTGTTCAGCGCGCCCGGGCCCGCGTTGAACGTGATACCGGCGCCGAGCTCGCTGTCGCAGGGCCGCCACTCGTCCGCGGACTCGCCGCAGATCCAGTTCTCGTCGTCGGGGCCACAGTGGCCGTACATCGGGCAGCCCATCGGCGACGTATCGCAGTACAAGCCCGGCCACGTACCGTCCGGGTTGGCGACCATAATCTGTACGTCGAAGTCCTCGAGCCGGTCCTCAATCGTTTGCACGAACCCGGGGAAGCTGGCGAGGAGCTGCGCTTGCACGCGGTCCATGTTGCCTTGGCGCGAGATCAAGAACAGCAGGTCGACCTTACCCTTGCACCCCAGCGGCTGCCCGGTGTCGAACCCGGTCTCGGCCCCGACATCGAGGAGCGGCCCGGTGCTCGAGCTGTCCGAGCTGCCGGTCGAGTTGTCGGCGGGCCCGGTGGACGACGTGTCGCCGCTGGACGAGTTGCCGCTGGTCGACTCCGCCACGGTCGTCACCGGCGGCCCGGATGAGAACCCGGGCGGGGTAACGTCCCCGCAGGCGGCGAGGACGAGGGCGGCGAGAGTCGGCGCGCGCGTCACCCCGCGAGGGTAGACCTCGTCAGAGCGGCTGTCACCCTGACCGACCCCGGGTGCCGACAGCCCGCGTGCCCAGCACGAGCACGCCGAAGTTCTCGCCGCCGTGGCCTACGGCGGATGGTGTCGCCGCTTGCCGGGTCCGCGACCCGAACCTGCGGGATCGAAGTCGTCGAAGTCGTCATCATTCGCCCATGGTGGACGGCCCCGCGAGGTCACGCCCGGACGTCGTCCGAGCCGGAGCATGTCCTTGAGCATCACCTGGAACGCCTCGAACGACATCTGCCCAGGCAGCGCCCCCGGGTCGTAAGGCGACGACGACAGCCGTGGGTCCGTGTTGACGGGTGGCGGCGTCGGCGGGCGCCCCGACGCCGAGGCACGCGGTGCAGACTCCGAGGAAGTCGGTGATCGGCCGGCGGGCGACGCAACGCCGGCCGCGGATTGTATCGATTCACAGCTCGCCAACCACCACCTGTCGTCCGCGGGCGCCGACGAGAGCGTCGCGGTCGGGTCGGTCGCAGCGGTGGCCGGCGGCGACGATCCGGCCACGGGCATCACGTCCGGCTCGGTCGCGGCCGGCGTCGCTTTGTCGGTCGCCGGGGCCTCGCCGGTCGCGGGTGCCTGAGCCGGCTCGTCGTTCTGCTCGTGGCGCGCACGACGGTGCGAGGTGAGGCCCCCGTCGAGCGGCCCGCGTCCCTTCATCCACTGCAGCAGGCGAGAGCCCTTGACCTGCAGGTCGCCGAGCCGGAGCAGCCAGCGGCGGCCGTGTCTCACCAGCAGCCGCGTCCGCCTGGCGATGATGCGCAGCGCTGCGTTCAGGATCTTGCGGCAGCAGAAGATTCGGCGGCCGGTGTGCAGGGCGATGAGATCCAGCAGGCCGTCCGCCCAGAGGGTCTCGTTGTCCAGGTTGAGCTGGACGAGCCCGCGGATCCCGTTGAGGATCGACGGGATCACGGTCGATGCCACGCCGATCCAGCTCCTGCGCGGGGTGAGGTGCTTGAGTGCGCCGATCAGGTCGAGGCCGTGCAAGCGAGATTCCCCGGGATCGGGTGTGCATCGGCTTTTGGCCCCGGGACGTTGCCCGCGGCCCGTCGACGTCTCGCGGGCGGGGCTGGTCGGCTGTTGGTCGGCCCGCTCGATCACCCGGCCGAGGTCGCCGCGCAGCACCTCCTCCAGCGTGTACTTCCGGAGTCCGCGCTGGACGTCGCCGGACTGGCAGACGAGGCCGAACTCCTCGCCGCCGAGGTGTCCGAGCAGGAACAGGTCGCCCTCGTGCTCGAGGTAGCCGACGATTCCCTCGGCGCCGAGCGCTCGCAGGTGGCGAGGTCGGTCGCCGATCCAGAGTCGCAGATTCCGCCCACCCCGCCCGCCGTGCGACTCGGCGTGCTCGCGGAGCTCCGCGCACGGGCCCACGCCCTGCACGGCGACCAAGTCGTGCAGGCCCCGCTCGTCCTCGTCGCTCCGCGCCAGGAGGAGGACGCCGTCGCCGAAGTCAGTCGGTTGCATCAAGCGCAGCTCGCCCGCTTCGGTCGACATGTGCTCGGTGTCGTCATCGAAGGTCTGCCACGTCAGCGTCGGCTCGGTGAGATTCGGGCCGCAGGAGGGCCCCAGCCGCTGGATCCGCCGCGCGACGCGCTCGACCTCGCCGCGTGAGCCGCGTGCGACCACGCCGTCCCCATAGTCGGCCTCCCAGCGCATGTAGAGGCCCCACTGGCCGCGGTCCGGTTCCTCGAGGTTGGCCACGAGGTACCCCTCGCGGACGGCAGCGATGACCTCTCGCTCGACTCGTGGTCCCAGTCGAGGTCGCGAGGATCCTCGCCCGGGCGGACTTCCATGCGACGCGCGCAGCGATCGGCGAAGCGCGCCAGCAGCTCGCCCGCCTCGTCATCCCACCCCGACTCGCCCCGCCGGATCCGCCCGAACATCCCCGGCCGAGAACCCTACTCTCGAGCGCACGCGGTGAAAACGGATGTATCTGTCACTGGTGCGCCGGGCCGGTCGCCGACGATGTTCGCGGAAGAACAGCAGCAGGCGGCACCGGATGCCGCTGCGACGAGTGGTCGGCGCGACCAACCTCCACCAGCGACCAAATGCGACGCGATGGATCGGGAAGATCCACGACAGAACACCGCTCCGGGCGACAAGTCGCGGGAAGCGTCGTCTCGCCGCGTTGTTCGCGGAAGATGTGCCACAGGCGAGGGCCTACGGGTGGCCCGCGGCGTCTCACCTCCCTGACATGACGCCACGCGACTACCAGGAGCAGTGCGACAGACTATGGATCGTGAAGATCCGCCCGGACGCCGTTTCGGGCGGCAAGTCGCGGTTTGCCGCGCCTCGCCTCGCGGTTCGCGGAAGATGTGCCGCAATCAGGGGCTTGCGAGGATTCCGCGGGCTTTCAATTGTCGGACGCGACGCCACACGCCCGCCAGGAGCAGATCGACACGAGCGTTCGAAGAAGATCGATGTCCTGCCGCGGCCGTGGGCTCGTACGAGGGCGACGTGTAATCCCGAGCGCATCGTCAATCGGCGGGGCGATCTCGCGTTAGCCCGAGTTCTGCAGCTCCACCGGCCTGACCGCGACCTATCGCTCGCCGGCAAATTTTCGGGGAAGCCTTGGAGGAACTGTCCGATCGGACAGGTCGCGCCTACGCGCTCCTGGAGCAGCACCACGACTATGTGTCAAGTACGCGCGGCTTGTGCTCGTGAACCCGTCGAGTGGGGGCCGCGCAGGCGCTGTGCTCGTAGCAGTCCGAGCAGCGAACTGTGTAGCCGGCTGCGTCACCGGCCTCGGCGACGAGCCCGCCTACTCAGCCGCTGATGTCGCGCTCACGGCCTGCCGCGCTGCCTTGCCCTGCGACCTCTTACTCGACGAGGAAGGCTACCGCGCCTGTGAACCGGAGTTGCAGGTGATGCTCACCGCGTGTGAGCTGTGCATGTACGTGATCGGCTGGATCGACGCTGACACCTGCTTTCTTGACGACCTGTGCCCGGACGGTCACCACCGCGTCGAGTGCGACGCCAATGCGTCTGCACCCACGACGGTGTCTTCCTGAAGTCGTGCCCCTCGAGCGGCTGCGTCGCGGAGGGCTTGCCGATCGACGCCTATTCCTGCTGCTCGCCATGACTAGATGTCGGCTGCGGCCGCAAGCGTTGGCGGGGAGCGTCAGCCCGGCAGGACGCATCCCTACGGCCCGGGGCTCATGCGAGCTCATGCTGCGGTGGGCACCAAGCAGGCGAGCCGCCTCTGAGAGCGCCGTGGACCCCGGGAGAGTCAAGAGGCTGTGGCAGCGGGCCCCGGACCCGCGCCTTGACGCGTCCGGGGGCGCGTGAGACCGTGATTGCATGCGCTTTTGTCCTTCTTGTGATCGGCACTTATTCGATGGGACATTCACCTGTCCTTTCTGCCAGGCGCCATGTGGCACCGTCCGCAGCGGCTCGCTTGCGATCCTGGGGATCACGCTCGGGGTCGCGCTCACGGCGTGCGGCGAGCCGAAGCCGGGCGGGACCGCCGACGAGAACACCAACTCGGACGACCCGGAAGACTCGTTCGACGCGTACGGCGCCACGTACACCGTCTCTGGCGATAGCCCCTCCTGGAGCGAGACTCGGACCACGTCGACCGAGACCGACAACCACACCGCGACCGGCACAGCGACCGACACAGACACCGACACGGGCACCGACACGGGCAACGACACGGGCACGACGGGCGCGGGCACCGACACAGGCACGAGCAGCACGACGGGCACGGATACCGGCACGAGCACCACGACGACCACGGACACCGGCACGAGCACCACGACGACCACGGACACCGGCTCGACAGGCGCCGCGAGCAGCACCGGCTAGCGCCGTTGGATCAACATGGGACTCGAAGAGACCCGCCGTCGCCTGCCGATCGTCGACGCGCTGCCGAGACCCAAGGACCGGGCGATCCTGCCGCTGGCGCCCGGCGAGGCCTCCAGGCCGCGTGTCATGGCTTGACGCATCCGGGGTCGCGTGAGACCGTGACTGGATGCGATTTTGTCCTTCTTGTGATCGGCACGTATTCGATGGGACAATCGCCTGTCCTTTCTGCCAGGCGCCGTGTGGCGCCGTCCGCGGCGGCTCGCTTGCGACGCTGGGGATCACACTCGGGGTCGCGTTCACGGCGTGCGTCGAGTCGAAGCCGGGCGGGACCGCCGACGTGGACACCACTGCGAGCAGCTCCCCGAGCACCGAAGTAACGGGCGGGACCGCCGACTTGACCACCACTGCGAGCAGCTCGCCGAGCTCCGATGGAACGGACTCGACGTCGAGCACGACGACGGATGACTCGCTCGACGCGTGGGGCGGCACGTACACCGTCTCCGGCGACAGCAGCTGGACCGCTTCGCCGAACGAGACGAGCGCCGGCACCGACACGGATACGACTGGCACCGACACGGGCACGGATACCGGCACGAGCACCACGACGGGCACGGATACCGGCACGAGCACCACGACGACCACGGATACCGGCACGAGCACCACGACGGCCACGGACACCGGCTCGACCGACACCGCGAGCAGCACCGGCTAGCGCCATTGGATCAACATGGGACTCGAAGACACCCGCCGTCGCCTGCCGATCGTCGACGCGCTGCCCAGGCCCAAGAACCGGGCGATCCTGCCTCTGGCGCCCGGAGAGGCCCCCAGGCCGCGTGCCGCGGTCTGGGAGTTCACGCTCGCCTGCGATCACGCCTGCCTGCACTGCGGGCCGCGGGCGGGGCGTCCGCGTAACGACGAGCTGACCACCGAGGAGTCGTTGCAGCTCGTTCGGGACCTCGCGCAGATGGGCGTCGGCGAGGTCACACTGACCGGCGGCGAGGCCTACCTGCGCAACGACTTCCTCCTGGTCCTGCGGGAGATCCGAATGCAGGGGATGCTCGCCAGCATCGTCACCGGCGGTTACAACCTCACGCGTGAGCGCGCTGAGGCGGCGGTCGAGGCCGGTCTGCTCGTCGCCGGGATCTCGATCGACGGCCTCGAGCACAGCCACAACCACGTGCGCAACACCCCCGACAGCTGGCGGCGCGCCTTCGCGGCCCTGCGCCTGCTCCGCGACGCGGGCTGCCAGGTCAACGTCAACACCCAGATAAATGTGTTTACCCGCCACGAGCTGCCCGAGCTGCTCGAGCTGCTCGCCGCCGAGGGCGTGCGCTCGTGGCAGCTCCAGCTCACCGCGCCGCACGGCAACGGGGCCGATCACCA
>Ga0075163_10010643_pt1 | contig 12027 bp, 8 predicted proteins | sample JI1023141ADNA_FD_71478 | JGI IMG/M metagenome (GOLD analysis project Ga0075163, IMG submission 71478) | Wastewater effluent complex algal communities from Wisconsin, to seasonally profile nutrient transformation and Carbon sequestration -... | ecosystem: Engineered > WWTP > Effluent > Algae...
CTGCGGGGCGGCGCCGGGCATGATACGCTCTGGGGCGGCGGACAGGACGACGCGCTGCGCGGCGGGCAAGGCAACGACCTTCTCTACGGCGGCGCGGGAGACGATTTCGTCTCGGGCGGCGCCGGGGCCGACACGCTCTACGGCCGGGCCGGCGCGGACACCTTCCAGTACGGGCCGGGCTACGGCCGCGACCGGATCGTCGACTTCGAGAACGACCGCGACATCCTGCGCCTCGACGACGCCTTCGGGTTCGAGACCGCGAGCGAGGCGCTCGCCTCGGCCCGGAACACCGGTGGCGGGGTGGTGTTCGACTTCGGGTCGGGCAACACGCTGACGGTGGCCGGGATGACGGTGGCGGCCCTCGCCGACGACCTGCTGGTCTGAATCGCGAGGCTCTGCGATCCTTCGCCATGCGCCGGAGGGGGCGGGCGTTCCGGTTGCGACTTTGAGCGATTTCGCGCTATGATCGCGGGAGCCGCCAGCCCCGGTGCGCCCGGGGCACGGGATCGCCGTAGAACGCCGCCAGGGAGTCGCATGCAGCGCAGCGCCAATCTGCTTCTCCGCAAGGTCTCCGACTTCCTCTCCCCGGACGCGCCGGCGCCGCGTCCGCTGCCGATTCCCGACCACCTGATCCCGCTCCCCTCGCCGACAGGGGTGGCGATGCTTGCCGAAAGCCCGATGATCGGCGACTATCTCCGCCTGTCGCCGTACTACGAGCCGCAGATCTCGCCGAAGTTCTGCGGGCCGGCGACGCTCGCGATCTGCCTGAACGCCCTCGCCCTGCCGCCGCCCGCTACGGAGGATGCGGTGCGGCCGCGGTTCACCCAGACCAACGTCTTCACCCCGCGGACCGAGGCGGTGCGCTCGCGCGACAAGGTCGAGCGCGAGGGGATGGGGCTCGCGGTCTTCGCCGAGTTCGCGGCGGCGCACGGCGGGCGGCCGGAGACGCGCTTCGCCGGCGACGGCAGCCTCGAGGCGTTCCGGTCGCTGGCGTGCGAGGTGCTGGCGGACACGCGGCGCTACATCGCGGTCAACTACTTCCGCCCGGCGCTCGGGCAGGAAGGCAAGGGCCACACCTCGCCGATCGCCGCCCACGACGAGGCGAGCGACCGCTTCCTGGTGCTCGACGTATCGCGGGTGCGCTATCCGCCGGTCTGGGTGCGGGCGGAGGATCTGTTCGCCGCGATGAACACCCGCGCCGGCGCGAACACTCGCGGCTTCGCCATCGTCGGCAGGGCCTGAAGGCGCGGGCGAAGCGGCCCTCCGACCGTGTGACGTTTGGGTTTCCAAGCCGGAATTCCATGGTATGCTGCGCTGCAATGAAGCCGCAGGAGATCATGGTGGTGCCCCCCGGGGCGGTAGCGGGCCTCGAGGGCGGGGAAGCGGTGCGCGTGGAGAGCTTCGGCCGCAAGGCGGCGGATCTCGGCCGGCTGACCGCGCTCGGCCTGCCGGTGCCGGCGGGCGTGGCGCTGTCGTTCGACTGCGTGGCCTCGCTCGCGGCCGGCGGGCCGATGCCGGAGCTCGCCCTCGGCCTCGCGCGCGACGGGCTGCTCGCGCTCCGGCCGAGCCCGGAGGAACGCGCCTGGGGCGGCCCGAGCGCCATGCTGAACCTCGGCGCCTGCGAGCGCACGCTCAACGCGCTGACCGGGCGCGTCGGCCCGGTCGCGGCGCTGCGCCTCCATATCCGCGGCGTCGCCCGCTACGCCCAGGCGGTTCACGGGCTCGACCCGGAGGAGGTGGATGCGCTGTCGCGCAAGCACCTGCGCGGCGCGGCCGAGCCGGAAGAGGCGGCGCTGCGGGCGCTCCTCGCCGACGTGCAGGCGCTCTATGCCGACGCGGTGGGCGAGCCCTGGCCCGAGGATCCGGGCGAGCAGCTCGAGGCGGCGGCGCGGGCGATGGCGCGGGCCTGGCGGGCGCCGACGGCGCGCATCCTGCGGCAGGCGAAGGGCGCGCCCGAGGACGCGCGGCTCGGGCTCGTGGTGCAGCGGCTGGCGCTGTCGCTGGCGCCGGGGGTGAGCGGCTGCGGCTCGCTGCAGCTCGTCTCCGGGCGGAGCGGCGCGCCGGAGATCGTCGGCGGCTTCGCGCTGCGCTCCCAGCGTTCCGACCCGCGGGCGCAGCCCCATCCGCTGATCCGCGACGCAGGGGCCACGACGGCGGCGCTCGAGGATCTGGCGCCCGGGGCGGTCGAGCGGCTGGCGGGCGCGGCGGCGGCGGCGACCGAGGGGTTTCGCGACGCGCACCTCGTCGAGTTCGCGCTCGAGGCGGGAGAGCCTGCGATCATCGATTCGGTGCCGGTGCGCCGCAACGGCCGGGCGGCGGTGCGGATCGCGGTCGACCTCGCGAACGCCGGCGTGATCAGCCGCGAGCAGGCCCTGCTCAGGATCGAGCCGCGGAGCCTGATCGAGCACCTGCATCCGCAGATCGACCCGGGCGCGTCGCGCGACGTCTTCGGCACCGGCCTCGCCGCGAGCCCCGGCGCCGCCACCGGCCGGCTGGTGCTGTCGGCGGAAGCGGCGATGACGGCGGCGGCGCAGGGCGAGCCGACGATCCTCGCGCGGGTCGAGACCGGGCCCGAGGATATCCGCGGGATGCATGCGGCGCTCGGCGTCCTGACGCTGCGCGGCGGCATGACGAGCCACGCGGCGGTGATCGCCCGCGGCCTCGGGGTGCCCTGCGTCGTCGGCGCGGGCGACCTGCGGCTCGACCCGGTGGAGCGCACGCTCACGAGCCCGGACGGGCGGGTGTTCCGCGAGGGGGCGCTGTTCACCCTCGACGGGACGCGCGGCGAGGTGCTGGCGGGGGCGCCGGCGATGATCTCGCCCGAGCTCGGCGGAGCGTTCTCCGATCTCCTCGACTGGGCGGACGCGGTCCGCGACCTCGGGGTGCGGGCGAATGCCGACACGCCGGCCGAGGCGCGCATGGCGCGGGACTTCCGGGTGGACGGGATCGGGCTCTGCCGCACCGAGCACATGTTCTTCGACCCCGAGCGGCTGATGGTGATGCGCGAGATGATCCTCGCCGACACCGAGGCCGGGCGGAAGGCGGCGCTCGACCAGCTCCTGCCGATGCAGCGGGCGGATTTCGTCGAGCTCTTCGAGATCATGCGCGGGCTGCCGGTGGTGATCCGCCTGCTCGACCCGCCGCTCCACGAGTTCCTGCCGCAGGAGTCCGAGGACCTGCACGCGCTGGCGCGCGCCATGGAGCTGCCGGTCGCGCAGGTGATCGCGCAGGCGCGGGCGCTGCGCGAGGTGAACCCCATGCTCGGGATGCGCGGGGTGCGGCTCGGGCTGCTCATCCCCGAGATCTACGAGATGCAGGCGCGGGCGATCTTCGAGGCGGCGATCGCGGTCAACCGCGACGCGCGCGCGCCGGTGGTGCCCGAGGTGATGATCCCGCTCGTCTCGGCGAACCGCGAGGTGGAGCTCGCCAAGGCCCGGATCGACGCGGTGGCGACCGAGGTGCAGGCCGAGCAGGGGGCGACGCTCGACTTCCGCCTCGGCGTGATGGTGGAGACGCCGCGGGCGGCGCTCCGGGCGGGGGATCTCGCGCTCTCGGCGGCGTTCCTGTCGTTCGGCACCAACGACCTCACGCAGATGACCTATGGCCTCAGCCGCGACGACGCCGGGCGCTTCATGCGCGACTACGTACACCGCGGCGTCTTCACCGAGGATCCGTTCCACACCCTCGACCTCGAGGGGGTGGGCGAGCTCATGCTCATCGCGGCGCGGCGCGGGCGCGCCAGCAATCCCGGGCTGGTGCTCGGGCTCTGCGGCGAGCACGGCGGCGACCCCTCCTCGGTGCGGTTCTGCAAGGTGGCGGGCTTCGACTACGTCTCGTGCTCGCCGTTCCGGGTGCCGATCGCCCGGCTCGCCGCGGCGCAGGCGAGCCTTCTCACCCGCGACGGATCGGACATCCCGCAATGACCGGACTTCCCCCCGACCTGCCGGCGCTCGCCGCCGGGGGCAAGGCTGCGCTCGCCCGCGCGCTGACCGCGCTCGAGACCGATCCCGGCGCGCCGGCGCTCGTGGCGCTCCTCGCCGCGGCCTGGGCGGCGCCGAAGGGCATCGCCCTCGGGCTGACCGGGCCGCCGGGGGTGGGCAAGTCGACGCTGACGGGCGCGCTCATCGCGGCGCTGCGCGGGCGCGGCGAGACGGTGGCGGTGATCGCCGTCGACCCGTCGTCGCGGCGCTCCGGCGGGGCGCTGCTCGGCGACCGCACCCGGATCGTGACCAACCCCGAGGACGTGGGCGTCTTCGTGCGCTCGATGGCGGCGCGCGAGCGGCTGGGCGGGCTCGCCGACCAGGTGTTCCCGGCGATGGTGCTGATGCGCGCCCTCTATGACTGGGTGATCGTCGAGACCGTGGGCGTCGGGCAGTCGGAGACCGAGATCGCCGATTGCGCCGACGTGGTGGTGTTCTGCGCGCAGCCGGGCTCGGGGGACGCGCTCCAGTTCATGAAGGCGGGCGTCATGGAGGTGCCCGACGTGGTGCTCGTGACCAAGGGCGACCTCGGGGCGCCGGCGCACCGGGCGGCCGCGGACGTCAAGCGGGCGCTCGGCTACGGCGGCGACGGCGCCACCGCGCCGGTCGCCATCGTCTCGGCGCAGGCGGGCACCGGGCTCCGGAAGGCGCTCGATCTCATCGCCGATCGCGGGCGCGCGGGCGACGGCCGGGCGGCGCGGCGGCTCGACCAGGGCCGCGCCTGGATGCGGGCGCGGCTGGTCGAATCGTTCGGCCGCGAGGGGGCGCGAGCCCTCGCGCCGCGGGTGCAGCCCCTGACCGACCCGTTCGCCGCATTCGCCGGCCTCTATGAGCAAGCTCGCACGGCGCTTCATAGAAGTCTTAAAAACATCTGAAACCGTGGCGGTTTCATCCAGCATCTGATGCTTTCTCTATGGCGATGACTGGCGGCAATCCGCTCACGCGCCGAACGCCCTAGACTCTTCTGGGCCTGAACTGGCAGATCAGCGCCCAGAACACGGGGACACTCAGGGACCGATCGGCCGCAGCTCGTGCGGCCGCGGGGGTAGAGAACAGCATGATTAGAGTTGTGAGCCGCCAGGCTGTCCTGGCGGGGTTGGTTGGTGCGTGCCTTTCGCTTGCCGGTCTGCCGGCGATGGCGGGACCCTTCGGCGACGAGGCGGCGCGCGCCGTGGCGCGCGAGCAGTTGGCGCTCGACTCCGCGTCCGAGCAGCTCGGGGCGGTGGCCGAGAGCGTCCGCCCGATGGCGCGGGCCGGCGAGGTGACGGTCGCGAGCCGCGAGGACGGGCCGGAGAACGCGGCGGCGCCGGTGGCGACGCCCGCCAGCCTGACGCTCGCCGCGCTCGACGCGATGCCGGGGGCGACGGGCGACGAGCAGTGGAAATGCCTCGCCGAGGCGATCTACTTCGAGTCGCGCGGCGAGCCGCTCGCCGGCCAGATCGCGGTGGCCGAGGTGGTGCTGAACCGCACCGCGAGCCGCAGCTTCCCGAGCACCGTCTGCGGTGTCACTCACCAGGGCGTCGGCAACGGCCGCGCCTGTCAGTTCTCCTATGCCTGCGACGGGAACTCCGACGTGATGAAGAGCGCGCTCGCCCGCGAGCGCAGCGAGAAGCTCGCGCGGCTGATGATCGACGGCCAGCCGCGCACCGTTTCGGGCGGCGCCACCTATTTCCACGTGCGCAGCATCCGCCCGAGCTGGTCGCGCCAGTTCAGCCGGACGGTGACGATCGGCGCGCACATGTTCTATCGGCCCGCGACGCAGGTCGCCGGCGGCTGATCCAGCCTTCACGGCCCCGAGGCCCTCGCCGGCGTACCGGCGAGGGCCTCGTCGTGGCTTGCGCGGCGTTCTTCCGGCACTATCTGCACTGGCAGGGGCTTTTCCTCGCCGGGCTTTCGAGCGAAAGCTATGGCGTGAACGGCGCGCGGCGCGGCCGTGGCAAGGAGGATCGAGGATGACGAGCAAGCTCGAGCAGCTACGGCAGATGAGCACCGTGGTGGCCGACACCGGCGACATTGATGCCGTCCGGCAGTTCAAGCCGGAGGACTGCACCACCAATCCCTCGATCGTGCTCGCCGCGCTGGGCTCGCCGGCCTTTGCCGACGTGGTCGCGAAGGCGCTCGACGAGGGGCGCCGGGCCGGGCACGGCGCGAGCGAGCTTGCCGGCGACCTGACGGTCGCGGTCGGGGCCGAGCTCGCCCGGATCGTGCCGGGCCGGGTCTCGACCGAGGTCGACGCGCATCTCTCCTTCGACATCGACGCCTCGATCCGCCGGGCGCGGGCGATCATCGAGACCTACGACCGGCTCGGCATCGGGCGGGAGCGGGTGCTCGTCAAGCTCGCCTCCACCTGGGAAGGCGTGCGCGCGGCCGAGGTCCTCCAGAAGGAGGGGATCGACTGCAACATGACGCTGCTCTTCAGCCTCGCGCAGGCGAAGGCCTGCGCCGATGCCGGCGTCTTCCTGATCTCGCCGTTCGTCGGCCGCATCACCGACTGGTACAAGGCAAAGACCGGCAAGGCCTACGAGCCCGAGGAGGATCCGGGCGTGCTGTCGGTGCGCCGCATCTACAGCTACTACAAGGAGCACGGCATCTCGACGGTGGTGATGGGCGCGTCGTTCCGCTCGACCGGCCAGATCGAGGCGCTCGCCGGCTGCGACCGGCTGACGATCGCGCCGGCGCTGCTCGACCAGCTCGCGAAGGACGAGGGGCCGCTCGAGCGCAAGCTGGTGGCGAGCGCGGGCCACGCGAAGCCGGAGGCCATGTCGGAAGCGGCGTTCCGCTGGGAGATGAACGAGGACGAGATGGCGAGCGACAAGCTCGCCGAAGGCATCCGCAAGTTCCACGCCGACGCGCTGAAGCTCAACAAGCTGCTCGGCGAGCGGCTGGGCGAGGCCGCTCCCGCCACCGCCTGACACGACATCCGCCGCCGGTGCGCCAGCACCGGCAGCGCCTGCCTGCCCCGTCACGCCGAAGGCGTGATCGCCGGTGACTGGCCTGCGGGGCCGCGCGGCGTCAGGACGGCCGGCTGAGGACGAAGCCGACGCCGCCGAGCATCAGCAGCGCCACCGCCGCCGTCAGCCCCCAGCCGTGATGCCCGGTGGCGAGGAAGAGGGCGAAGCCGAGGCTGGTGCCCGCGAGCGCCAGGAGCTTCGCCCGGGCCGGGATGGCGCCGCGCTCGCGCCAGGCGCGGAGCGGCGGGCCGAAGCGCGGATGCTCGAGGAGCCGGCGCTCCAGCCGCTCGGACGAACGGGCGAAGCAGGCGGCGGCGAGGATCAGGAACGGCGTCGTCGGCAGCACGGGCAGCACGGCGCCCACCAGCCCCAGCACCACGAAACCGAGCCCGAGGCCCAGGAACAGGCCGCGCACCACCCGCGTGCCCGCGAGCCTGCCGCCCTCCGCCCTGTCCGGTTCAGTCGCCATGCGGCAGAGGGTAGGGCGGGCGCGGTATTCCGACAAGATCGCTCAGGGTTCTCAGGTGGGTTCAGCGGGGGATTCCGCCGGTCAGTAGAGCCCGCCGCTCGACATCGAGCCGAGCGACGGCCGCGACGGCAGCGCCCGGCTCTGGCCGCGCACGGTCACGCGCTCGATCGCCGGCGAGTTGCGCACGTCGTCGAAGAGCGGCACGTCGCCGCCCATCTTCCAGCCGCCGTCGACCGTCTGGCCATAGGCGCCGACCATGAGCTCCTGGCCGTCGCGGATGTACTCCGCCTGCACGTCGTTGCCGGCGGCGTCGTCGGGCAGGCGCTGGCCGGTGTGGCGGTTGATCTTGATGAAATGCCCGCCCGGCGGCACCGGCCAACTGACCGGACCCTGGCCCTTCATCGCCTGCTTGATGAAGTCTACGAAGATCGGCGCGCAGAGCGTGCCGCCGAAGGCGCTCTCGCCGAGGGGCCGGGGCGTGTCGTAGCCCATGTAGCAGCCGGCGACGATGCGCGGGCTGTAGCCGATGTACCAGACGTCCTTGGCCTCGTTGGTGGTGCCGGTCTTGCCGGCGAGGTTCAGTTGGAGCTTGCCCACGCTCGAGGCGGAGGTGCCGCGGCTCACCGCGCCCTGCAGCATCGAGGTGACCTGATAGGCGGTGATCGCGTCCATCACCCGCTCGGCGTTGGAGTGGATCGTCGGATCGGGGGCGTCGGCCACGTCGTCCGCGGCGCATTCGTCGCAGGTGCGCTGGTCGTGGCGGTAGATCGTCCGGCCGTAGCGGTCCTGTACCCGGTCGACGAGCGTCGGCTCGACCTTCAGGCCACCGTTCGCGAGCTCGGCATAGGCGGTCACCATCCTGTAGAGCGTCGTCTCGCCGGCGCCGAGCGAGTAGCTGAGCAGGTGGGGCATGTTGTCGTAGATGCCGAAGCGCTCGCCGTACTTCGCCACCGTGTCCATGCCCACGTCCTGGGCGATGCGCACGGTCATCAGGTTGCGCGACTGCTCGATGCCGGTGCGCAGCGGCGTCGGCCCGTAGTAGGTCCCGCCCGAGTTCTCCGGCGTCCAGATCCCGGCGGCGGTCGCCACCTCGATCGGCGCGTCGAGCACGATCGTCGCCGGCGAATAGCCCTGGTCAAGGGCTGCGGCGTAGACGAACGGCTTGAACGACGAGCCCGGTTGGCGCAGCGCCTGGGTGGCGCGGTTGAAGACGCTCGACTGGTAGGAGAAGCCGCCCTGCATGGCGAGGACGCGCCCGGTCTGGGTGTCCATCGCGACGAACGCGCCCTGGATCGCCGGGATCTGGCGATAGGACCAGTGGTCGAAGGCGCCGCCCTTCTCGATCGCCTTCACGAACACCACGTCGCCCACGTTCCATAGGTCGTCAGGGCTGCCCGCCGGACGGAGACGGCCGCTGTCGCTCGCGCGGACGCGCGCCCAGGCGGCATCGGCGAACGGCAGGAAGTCGCCCTCGGGCGAGGCGGGCACGCCCTCGATGCCGATCCGGGCCGACTTGTCGCCGAGCGACAGGATCAGCGCCGGGTGCCAGCCGGCGATGTCGCGCGGCACGGCGGCGGTCGAGAGGGCCTTGCGCCAGCTCGCCTCGTCCGCCGGGTCGAAGCTCGCCGGGTCGACCTCCGCCACCGGGCCGCGGTAGACCTTGAGGCCGCGGTCATAGGATTCGAGCCCGTCGCGCAGCGCCTCGGCCGCCACCTCCTGCAACTGCGGATCGACGGTGGCGCGGATCGAGAGGCCGCCGGTGAACAGCTCGTCGTCGCCGAACTTCGCCGAGAGCTGGCGGCGGATCTCCTCGGTGAAGTAGTCGCGCGGCGGCATCTCGCTCCGCGCCGAGGCGATGGCGCCGGACTGGACGGTGACCAGATCCGCCTTCTTCGCCGCCTCGGCCTCGTCCCGGGTGACGTAGCCGTTCGCCGCCATCTGGGTCAGCACGTAGTTGCGCCGGTCGATCGCCTCGGCCTTGTCGCGCACCGGGTGCAGGTTGCTCGGCTCCTTCGGGAGCGCCGCGAGATAGGCGGTCTCGGCGAGGGTCAGCTCCTCGAGCGACTTGGCGAAATAGGTCTGCGCCGCGGCGGTGACGCCATAGGCGTTCTGACCGAGGAAGATCTCGTTCAGGTAGAGCTGGAGGATCTCGTCCTTCGAGAGCGTGTTCTCGAGCCGGGTGGCGAGGATGATCTCCTTGATCTTGCGCTCGCCGGAGCGCTCGCCGGTCAGGAGGAAGTTCTTCATCACCTGCTGGGTGATCGTCGAGGCGCCGCGCAGCCGCCCGCCGTGCAGCGCCGCGTCATAGAGCGCCGCCGCGATGCCGCGCGGGTCGAAGCCGTGGTGATTGTAGAAGTTCTTGTCCTCGGCCGAGATGAACGCCTGCCTGATCTGCTCGGGGATCTCGTCGATCGGCGTGAAGATCCGCCGCTCGCGGGCGAACTCGTCCATGAGCAGGCCCTCGCCGGAGTAGATCCGGCTGAGGGTCGCCGGCTCGTAGGTGGCGAGCTGCTGATAGTCGGGCAGGTCCTTGCCGTAGATCTGGAAGACCGCTGCCAGCGCGGCCAGCGCCATGATGGCGCCGATCGCCAACCAACTGAACAGAAACCCGAAAAACCTGAAAATCCAAAGCAGCACGATTCTGGCCCCGACCGACGCCGCGCTACCCTATAGAAACCGGTCCCGAACGTCAAAAACGCGGGCGTGATCAGGCGCGATCCCCGGGCCTTCCCGGCCGTCAGGCGGCGGCGATCTCGGCGAGGATCGCCCGGGCCGAGGCCCGCGGATCGTCCGCCGCCCAGATCGGGCGGGCGATCACCAGGTGGTCCGCGCCGGCGCGCAGCGCCTCGGCCGGCGTCGCGATGCGCTTCTGGTCGCCCGCCGCCGCACCCGCGGGCCGGATGCCGGGCGTGACGATCGCCTTGCCGGCGGCCTCCGGCAGCGCCCGGATCGCCGCCGCCTCGCGCGGCGAGGCGACGACGCCGTCGGCGCCGGCGGCGAACGCCCGGCGCGCGCGCTCGATCACGATGGCCTCGACCGGGCCGTCGCGGACCATCGCCTCGTCGAGATCCGCCCGGTCGAGCGAGGTGAGGACGGTGATCGCGAGGATCCGCGTCGGCGCGTCGCCCCGCCCGGCGACGGCGGCGCGGATCACGTGCGGGTCGCCCTGCACCGTCAGGAAATCGGGCGCGATGCGGCCGACGAGCCCGCGGGTCGCCGCGGTGACGGTCGCGCTGATGTCGAAGAGCTTCATGTCGAGAAACACCCGCAGCCCCTCGCGCTTCAGCCGCGCCGCGAGGTCGAGCCCGCCGGTCGCGAGCATCCCGAGGCCGATCTTGTAGAACCCGACCTCCGGCCCGAGTCGGTCGACGAGTGCCGCGGCCACCTCGGCATCGGGCAGGTCGAGGCCCACGATCAGCCGGTCATCTGGCAGCCGGTCATCGGGCAGCCGGTCATCGGGCAGGCGGTCGTCGGACATGGCGGTTCTCCGAGTGGGGGGGGCGCTCCCCGGTGCGCCGCCGCCCTGCCGCTGTCAACCCCGCGGGTTGCGGGCGACCGCGGCTGCGGTCTAGTGTCCCGCGCGGGCAATGGGGTTTTCCGACATGCTGGCGGGACGCCGGATCCTTCTCGTCATCGGCGGCGGCATCGCCGCCTACAAGAGCCTGGAGCTCATCCGCCTGCTGAAGAAGGCGGGCGCCGGGGTGGTGCCGGTCCTGACCGCGGGCGGCGCCGAGTTCGTGACGCCGCTCACCGTCTCGGCGCTCGCGGCCGAGCCGGCGCATGCGGCGCTCTTCGACCTGACGCGCGAGGCCGAGATGGGCCACATCGAGCTCTCGCGCAGCGCCGACCTGGTGGTGGTGGCGCCGGCGACCGCCGACCTGATCGGCAAGCTCGCCGGGGGGCTCGCCGACGATCTCGCCTCGACGCTGCTCCTCGCCACCGACAAGCGGGTGCTGCTCGCGCCGGCGATGAACGTGCGCATGTGGCTGCACCCGGCGGTGCAGCGCAACCTCGCGGCGCTCGCCGCCGACGGCGTGCTCCGCGTCGGCCCGAACGAGGGCGACATGGCCTGCGGCGAGTTCGGCCCCGGGCGCATGGCCGAGCCGCCGGAGATCGTCGCGGCGATCGCCGCCGCGCTCGCGCCCGCCGCCGCCGGCCCGCTCGCCGGGCGGCACGTCGTCGTCACCTCCGGGCCGACCCACGAGCCGATCGACCCGGTGCGCTACATCGCGAACCGCTCCTCCGGCCGGCAGGGGAGCGCCATCGCCGCCGCGCTGGCCCGCCGCGGCGCCCGCGTCACCTTCGTCACCGGCCCCGCCGAGGCGCCGCGCCCCGCGGGCGTGACGGTCGTCGAGGTCGAGAGCGCCCGCGAGATGCTCGCTGCGGTCGAGGCGGCGCTGCCGGCCGACGCCGGGGTCTTCGCCGCCGCGGTCGCCGACTGGTACGTGGAGGGCGCCGGCGCCTCGAAGCTGAAGAAGGACGGCTCGGGCACTCCGCCGGCGCTGGCGCTGCGCGAGAACCCCGACATCCTCAGGACGATCGCCAGCCGTCGCGAGGGCCGGCCCGGCCTCGTCGTGGGCTTCGCCGCCGAGACCGACGACGTGGTGGCGAACGCTATCGCGAAGCG
>Ga0075163_10010645_pt1 | contig 12025 bp, 9 predicted proteins | sample JI1023141ADNA_FD_71478 | JGI IMG/M metagenome (GOLD analysis project Ga0075163, IMG submission 71478) | Wastewater effluent complex algal communities from Wisconsin, to seasonally profile nutrient transformation and Carbon sequestration -... | ecosystem: Engineered > WWTP > Effluent > Algae...
CAATCCTGAGCCTGCTCGGATAGGCGGACGGATCAGTTTCGGAAAGAGGTATCGATCCTGTCGAGCTTCCTCAGCAATGCAGGCCAGGCGAGCCTCTGCGCGAGCATTGCCATGCCTTGTCCGCTCGATTGGGTCTCGACCTTTTCCGGCGTTCCCTGCGGCGGGTTGTAGAGATTTTCGCGGCCCGCCGAAAGCATCTTCACCTGCGCGTCACACGCGCGTTCGAGGAAATAGAGCCGCAGGAAACAATCGCCAACGGTTTGACCCACTGCCAATGTGCCGTGGTTTCTAAGGATCATGGCTGTCTTGTCGCCCAGATCCTCGACGAGCCGTTCGCGCTCTTCAAGGTCGGTCGCGATGCCTTCATACTCATGATAGGCGACATTGTGGCGCGCGATCATGGCTGTTTGCGTGTGCGGGAGAAGCCCCTCTGCCATTGCACTCACCGCCTGTCCTGCGGGCGTGTGGAGATGCATCACGGCATGGGCGTCTTCGCGGGCCATGTGGATCGCCGAATGAATTGTGAAGCCAGCCGGATTCACCGGGTGCGCAGATGGCACCACCGGATTTCCCTCGACATCGATCTTGACCAGTGATGACGCAGTGATCTCCTCGAACATCATGTCATAGGGGTTGATCAGGAAATGATGCTCGGGCCCTGGAACGCGCGCGGACAGGTGCGTGAAGATGAGATCATCCCAGCCGTAGAGCGCAACAAGGCGGTAAGCCGCTGCCAGATCGACGCGGATGGCCCATTCCTCATCGCTGACTGCGCCCCTGATGTGATCGTCATTTGCGGGCATTGCTGCTGTGGCCATGGCGGACTCTCCTCTTGCTTTGGCAGATTCGTATCACAAGTTTCCGTGAACGTCAGCCCAGCAAAGTATCAAGCCAGCGCTCTGCGAGAAGTGCTGCTTCGCCGGGGGTAAACGGCGCCGAACCGAGACTCAGTTCGAGCCAAAGTCCGTCGATCAGCGCGGTCAGCGCCACAGCGGTGAGGCGGTGGTCTCCCAATCTTGTATCGAGCGCCGCAATCAGTGTTTCCAGCCCTTTGCGATAATCGTGATAAATTTCGGCATGGACCGCAGCGACGGCCTTGTCGGTCTTGGTGAGGCTCCAGAATGCAAGCCAGGTCGAAAGCAGGTCCGGACTTGCGATCGGCGGCCGAAAACTTGCGGTCAGATAGGCCAGAAGACGCGAACGCGGCGTCTGATCCGCATGGGCTACTGCCGCATCGAGAGCAGCGGCGACCAGCGCACCGGTCCAGCGATAGGTTTCGCAGATCAGGGCATCGATGCCCCTGAAATAATGGCGCAGCAGGCCCGGAGAGACACCGGCCTCCGTACAGATCGTTCGCACCGAAGTGCCACTCGGCCCCAGAATGCCAAGGCAGCGCGCACACGCCGCAATGAGGCTCTGGCGGCGCGCATCAGGTTCGGCGCGGACAAAGGATTGCCTCGGGCTCGTCATATTGTTATACGAACGTATAGCAAGGGATCGCGCATGGCAACCAGAATTGAATCGACCGCAACCAGTATCGACTCGCTCGAGGGGATGAGCTTGCCCGGCTGGGTCTATCATGATCCTGACTTCTTCAAGGCCGAAATGGCTGCGGTCATTCGCCCGAGCTGGCAGGTCGTCTGTCATGTGAACGACATAGCTCAGGCCGGTGATTGGCACGGGCTGGATTACCTCGGTGAAAGCATCATTGTCATCCGCGGTGACGACCTCAAGGTTCGCGCCTTTTTCAATGTCTGCCGCCATCGCGCATCGCGTGTTGTCGATGGCTCCAGCGGTTGTGCCAAAAAGCTGGTCTGTCCCTATCATGGCTGGGCCTATGAAAAGGACGGACGGCTGACCGGTGTTCCGGGCAAAGGCGACTATCCCGGGATGGAGATGGGGACGCTTGGTCTCAAGCCGGTTGAACTCGAAATCTGGCAGGGTTTCGCCTTTGTCCGGCTGGAAGGGGGAGGGCCAAGCGTTGCGCAGATGATGGCGCCCTATGAAGTGATGGTTGCCCCATATCGCTTTGAAGAGATGGAAGCGCTTGGCCGGGTGACGTTGCGCCCGCGCGCGGTCAACTGGAAGAATGTCGCCGACAATTATTCGGACGGGCTTCACATTCCCATCGCTCACCCGGGCCTGACCCGCTTGTTCGGACGCGGCTACGGAATCGAGGCAAACGAGCATGTCGACCGCATGTGGGGCGATCTTGTGGAGCGGCCGTCGGCCAATGTGTCCGAACGCGCCTACCAGAAATTCCTGCCGCCCGTTCCGCACTTGCCGGAGAATCGCCAGCGGCATTGGCTCTATTTCAAGCTCTGGCCCAATGTCGCGTTCGACATCTACCCGGATCAGGTCGATTTCATGCAATTTCTGCCGGTCTCACCGACGGAAACGCTGATCCGCGAGATCAGCTATGTCCTGCCGGATGACAGGCGCGAGATGAAGGCGGCGCGTTATCTCAACTGGCGGATCAATCGTCAGGTCAATGCCGAGGATACCGCCCTTATCGCGCGGGTTCAGGCCGGGATGGAGAGCAACAGCTATTCGCCGGGTCCGCTTGGCGAAAGCGAAGTGTGCTTGCGCAGTTTCGCCCGCAAATTGAGGCGGCTTTTGCCCGAAGCTCGGCACGAAACAAAGCCCGCAGGTTATGGGAGCGCCGCTCGATGAAGTACGATGTCATCATCATCGGGGCCGGCCACAATGGTCTGGTGTGCGCCTTCTACCTGGCACGGGCCGGGTTGAAGGTCCGCATCGTCGAGCGCCGCGATACGGTGGGCGGTGCGGCCGTGACCGAGGAATTTCATCCCGGTTTCCGCAATTCGGTGGCGAGTTACACAGTGAGCCTGCTGCAGCCCAAAGTCATCGCTGACATGAAGCTGGCGGATCATGGCTATCGGGTGATCGAGCGGCCGATCTCCAACTTTCTTCCGCAGGATGACGGAGGGTATCTGAAGCTCGGCGGCGGCCTTGAACGGACGCAGGCAGAGTTCCGCAAGTTTTCGGAGCATGATGCCAAGGCCCTGCCGGACTATTATGAATCGCTGGAATCCGTGGCGGATGTCCTGCGTGACCTTGCGATGAAATCGCCGCCCAATCTTGGCGACGGGATCAAGACACTGATCGATGGCGCGCTGCAGGGCAGGGCGCTTGCCAAACTGTCGCTCAGCAAGCAGCGCGACGTGCTGGACCTGTTCACCAAGAGTGCCCGGACGCTGCTTGATGGCTGGTTCGAAAGCGAGGCGGTCAAGGCGGCATTCGGGTTCGATGCGGTCGTCGGCAATTATGCCTCGCCCGATACGCCGGGAAGCGCCTATGTCCTGCTGCATCACGTCTTCGGTGAAGTGAATGGCAAGAAGGGCGCCTGGGGCCATGCCATTGGGGGCATGGGCGCCATCACGCAGGCGATGGCCAAGGTCTGTCAGGCTGCTGGCGTCGAGATCAGCCTTGAAGCGCCGGTTTCGCGTGTCTTGGTCGATGGCGGCAAGGTGGCCGGGGTTCGTCTGGAAAGCGGAGAGGAAATCCCGGCCTCTCGGGTCATCTCCAATATCGGGCCGAAGCTTCTCTATGAGCGCATGTTTGCCGATGGCGATCTGACTGACGAATTCAAGCGGCGGATCCGCGGATTCAAGGTCGGCTCAGGCACGTTCCGCATGAATGTCGCGCTCAGCGAATTGCCGCGCTTCGCCTGCCTTCCGGAGCCGGGCGAGCATCTGCAATCCGGCATCATCCTCGCGCCGACGCTTGACTATATGGACCGGGCCTTTGCCGATGCGAAGGTGCAGGGCTGGTCTCGCCAGCCAATTGTCGAGATGCTCATCCCGTCCATTATCGATGACAGCCTCGCACCCCCGGGACAGCATGTTGCGAGCCTGTTCTGCCAGCAGTTCGCGCCTGTCCTGCCTGACGGGCGGGACTGGGATGCCGAGGAGGATGCTGCGGCCGACACGATCATCGATACGGTCGAACACTATGCCCCCGGCTTCCGCAAGTCGATCCTCGCGACGATGAAGCTTTCGCCCAAGGGGCTTGAACGCAAGTTCGGACTGGCGGGCGGAGATATCATGCACGGCGCCATGTCCCTCGACCAACTTTGGTCGGCGCGGCCGGTGCTTGGTCACGGTGCCTATCGCGGGCCGTTCAAGGGGCTTTACATGTGCGGGGCAGGGGCACATCCCGGCGGAGGAGTGACCGGTGCGCCGGGCCACAATTGCGCTCAGGAAGTGCTGGCGGACAGATCGTTTACCGGCAGGCTGCTCCGGCGCGCCCACCAGTAAAGGGGCAGTCCGGAGACCATCAGCACAACGCTGAGGCCGCTCGCAACCGGCCCGGCGCCCCACAGGCTCCAGACCCCGAAGGCTAGGCCCGCCACCGCGAATGGAACGGCGATCCGCTGTTTCAGGGCCACAAACGCGCAGGCAAGGTAGAGCCACAGGGTCACCGAGGTCGTCAACAGCGCCATGAAGGTAAAAAGGCCACCCATTGAGTGGCTGCTGTTGGCAAAAATCAGGAGGCTGCCCAGCACGGTCGCAGTAAGGAGACCATTGACCGGCACGCCATTGGCCCGCGTCTTGCCAAACCAGGCCGGCAGCATCCGTCGCTTCGCCATCTCAAGCGGAACCTCGCCCTGCACAAGAGTCCAGCCGTTGACCGCCCCGATCGCACTGATGGCTGCAAACAGCGCAACAAGCGAAGCGGGGCCGGGCGACCAGAAGGTTGCAACGAACAGTTCGAATGGCGCGTTTGATGCCGCGACCTTGTCGGCAGGCAACATCAACGTGATCCCGGAACAGACGATCAGGTAAATGATCCCCGACAGCAGCGCGCCATAAAAGGTTGCGCGTGGCACGTTGCGTTGGGGGTCCCGGATCTTGTGCGATGCGGCACAGGCGGCTTCGAAGCCCACCATGGCCCAAAGAGTAAGCGCAGCCGCCGCGTTGACCGAAGGCAGCGACAAGCCCTCAGTCGGGTAGGGCGCCAACACGCCCGTGCCGTGCTGCGAAAGGATCAGACCGATCAGGATCGCAACGACAACCAGAGGTGTGAGCTTCAGGATTGTCGTCACCACCTGGAATGACCCTGCGGAGCGCACACCGAGCAGATTCACGCCCGTCATCAACCAGATGACAGCAAGCGCCGCCAGCGAAGGATGCGCGCCCAGCAATGGCCAGAAACTCGCCATGTAGGAAACCGCGCCGACTGCAATGGTGACACAGCCAGTCCAGACCGAAACCCAGAAGCTGAAGCCGATCAGGAATCCCGCCAAAGGCCCGAAGCTGTGTTCCACGAGTTCGGCCGGTCCGATTGCGCGATCATGACTGGCATTGAGTTTTGCCAGCACATGGGCAAGACACAATGCACCCGCAATCGTCACCACCCACCCGGCAATTGCATTCCAGCCAAAGGGCGCGAGCCCTTGTGGCAGCAGGAACACGCCTGAGCCGATCATATTGCCCATCACCAGCGCAACAGACATCCAAAGGCCAAGCTTGCCGGATGCCTTGCTGGCCTGATCGCTGGGGTCTGTCATCGGTTCGGCCATCATGACGGCCAATGCCCCCTCCCGCAAGCAGGAGGGGGAAGTTTCATCAGAACTTGCTGCCGACCCTCAGGCCGATGGTGCGCGGCGTGATGGGGACAATGTAGCTTCTCGAGCACGACCCGCATTGGGCAAAGCGCGAGATCTGGCCCCGCTCATCGAAGGCGTTGTCAACAAAGGCCTCGAGCGAGAATTTGTCGAACTCCGCTCCGAATGAGAAGGACGCGGTGGTGTAGGCTTTCAGGCGTCCCAATTGCGCCGCCGGGCTGACGACATTGCCAGTGCCCGCTTCGATCTTGGCAATACGGATGTCCGATGCCGCAGAACTCTGATGAGACACGACGGCCTGAACATGGCCTTTGGCGCCGCCAAGCGGGAAGGAGTAGCGTGCATTGCCACTGACCTTGAACTTTGGCGTAACAGGAAGCCGTATGCCCTTTGGCGCCGCAATGAAATTTCCGCCTGTCGAACAAGTGAAGGTCGGGTCATCCACGGAGCAAAGGTTCTGCCGGGTCTTTGCATCGGTATAAGCAGCGGCAGCGTTCAGCGTCAGGCTGCCCAGGTTAGCCGTCGCATCGACTTCGATGCCACGAATCCGGGCATTCGGGCCGTTGTGGATTTCGGTAAAGCTGTTCTGCCCGAGGAACGAGAATTGGAAGCTCTTCCAAAGTTGCTGGTATATGGCGCCATTGAAGCGCAGCATTCCATCGGCGAGCGTTGTTTTCCAGCCGAGTTCGAAGTTGGTCAGGTAGTCGGGAGCATAGGGCGGAATGGTGCCACGTCGGTTGATGCCGCCAGGCCTGAAGCCGCGTGACCATGTTCCGTACAGCAGAACCTTGTCAGCAGGCTTCCATGTCAGGTTGAGCCTGTGGGTGAAACCGTCGCCGGTGGTCGATTTGGGCTTAAGTGCGCCATTGGCGAACGTCGCGAGATTGGTGCAGGGCGAACCGGCCACGGCAGGCGGCAAAAGCGTTCCGCCCGGATTGTTGCGCACTGTCGTGCCATCGCTGTTGAAGCAGCCTGCAACGCCGGTGCGGGAACTGCCTGCCCCGTTGAACGGCGGTCCAGCGGGATTACGACCAAAGCCGAAAAAACCGATAAGGCTGTTGTCATATTTGAAGAGGCGCCCGCCCGCAGTCAGCGTCAGGTTCTCGAGAATGTCGAAGCTGGCTTCACCGAACGCGGCATAGTCGCGGTCGATGCGGTGCTGCTGCGTCAGCCACAACGTTCCGGGAATACCATTCACGGAGAGCGCTGGGTCGAGGTTGGCGACTTGGTAATCCTGATGGATGTCGTTTGTCTGGCGCTGGTAGAAAGCACCAGCCACGACGCGGAACCGGCTATCCTGCGGAGACGCGATCCGGAATTCCTGACTCATCTTCTTGAAATGATCCGATCCAAGCACCTTTTGGCGCGGGTCGATCGTGTTGCCCAGAGCATCGGTGAAGTAGAAATATCCTGCGATACCGCCATAGGACGAATAGAGATTGTCATAGGATTCGGCATAGTCGGTATAGTCGCTCGAGGAAGAGCGCTTGCGGTCGAGATAGGCGCCGGCGTAGGTCAGGTCCCAATTGCCGAGCTTGCCTTCGATCGTCAGTGCAGCCTGGAGATAGCGATCGCTACCAAATTCCGGGAAGAAGTGCTGGACCTTGAGGTCGCCGAGACTAGGGTCGAATCCATAGGTGCCGTGTGTCTTCTGCTCCTGATAGAGCACGGTCGGCGTGACGGTCCAGCTATCATCAAGATCGATTTTCAGCGCCGCGCGACCGCCATAAGTCTCTGTATCATTATAGTTCTTCTTGACGAAAGCGGCATTATTGACCGTGATGCCCCCAGGTGTTGGCAAAAAGCTGCGCGAGCCAGGGATGTTGTCGATAAAACCGGCGTCGCGCTGGTAGAAGCCAACGGCGCGGAACGCCATGCTTTCGCTGATCGGCGCGTTGATCATCCCTTCGATCTTGCCGCCGACGCCACCTTTGCGAACCGTATTCAGTTCACCATCGACCCGGCCTTCAAAACCGGCGCTTGATGGCTTGTTGGTGATGATGCGGATCGTTCCGGCTTCGGACGATGCGCCGTAAAGTGTGCCCTGCGGGCCAGCGAGGCTTTCGATCCGGGCAATATCATAGATATGGACATCAAGCGTGCCGCCGATTGTCGTGACCGGCTGCTCGTCGAGATACACGCCAACCGAAGGCAGCGACCCGGAATGGTTACCGTCACCGCCCGAAGCGACGCCGCGCATGTAAACCGTTGTCGAGCCTGGCGAAGAGGTCTGGAAGGATACGGACGGAAGCTGCTGGGAGTATTGATTGAAGTTCGAAATCCCGAGCTGATCGAGCTTCTTCGTGCCCAGCGCCTGGACGCTGATTGGCACGTCCTGAAGGTTTTCCTCGCGCTTCTGCGCCGTGACGATAATGTCATCACCCGCGCTGGCCTCTTCTTCGGCAGCAGCGGCCTGCGCATAAGCTGGGGACGTGGCAAGCATTGTCGTGCCGAGCAGTGCAATAAGAGCGTGGCGGCGCGCGGCACCATTTTGGAAATTCATAGAAACCCCCTGACAGAGTATGAGTGATGGTGTGTGAGTCAGGCGCGCAGCTACGTCAATCGAAACAGCCCGATTTCAGTCATTTTGATGTCCAGTATTGCATAAAAGACACAGGCTGGATGGAGGCACCGGCTGTCCGGAGCACGGCTGGGCCATTCTTGCGCGCGTTTCTGTCCATCTCGTCTTGCTCCATTCAACCCCGGTTAAGCACGGCTCGCGGATAAGGCACGGGACTGATAGGGATGTAAGGTCCGACTCGCGTTTGAAAGGGATGAAGATGTCAAAGTTGAAGCTTGTTGCCAGATTTGCAGCGCCTCTGGCACTGGTTGCACTTTCGGCCTGTGCGCCAACGCCATTCAAGGCAGAGGTCAATCGCTTTCAGTTGATGCCGGCACCGCAAGGCCAAAGCTACTTCGTCAAGGCCGACGACCCAAGGCTCATCGGCAGTCTGGAATTTTCGCAATATGCCGATCTGGTTGGCAAGAAGCTTTCCGCGCTCGGCTATCAGCCCGCAGCTGCAGCCGATCAGGCCACTTTGCTGGTCAATTTTGACTATGGGGTTGATACCGGACGGGAAAAAATCCGATCAGTCCCCGGCAGTGGTTTCGGCTATGATCCGTTTTTTGGGCCGGGCTTTGGTCGGCTCCACTATGCATCTGGTTTCCCCTATTATGGCGGCTATCGGCGGGGATTCATTTACGGTTTCCACGATCCGTTCCTCTTCGGGTCAGGTTTCGACCAGGTAGAAAGCTATACGGTCTACACAAGCAGCGTCAGCATGGTCATCAACCGCAAGGCCGACGGCCAGCGCGTTTTCGAAGGCAGTGCCAAGGCGCTCTCGCGCGATGACAATCTGACTTATCTCGTGCCCAATCTGGTTGAGGCCATCTTCACCGGCTTCCCCGGAAATTCGGGCGAGACGGTCAAGATCAGCATTGCGCCGCCACCCAAGAAATAGTCGAGAACTGGCAGAGAAGGGCAATTGACCTTCTCTTGCCGGGCCTATGCGGCGGTACGCGCCATCCCGCGCGACATTTGAGTCAATGCCCCGAGCATGGCTTCGACAAGTGGCGCATCGTTGACCGTTTCACGCAAGGCACGCGACATTGCCGCAACCCACTGATCGGCAGTCTCGCGTGTCACGCCAAGCCTGGCATGCGCAGACATGATGCAAGCTCCGGGCCGTTGCTCGAACCAGTCGCGCGGCCCACCCATCCATGCGGTCAGAAAATCGGTCAGCGACGATCTCATGGGTGACAGATCATCTGCATGCATCGCTCGAAGGCTGGCGTAGGCCGGATCTTCGTCCATCAGCGCGTAGAACCGGTCAACAACCTGCGAGAGCCGTTTCCGACCGCCAATGCGTTCAAACGGGGACACGCCCTGCGCGACTGTTTCTGCCATGAGTCATGCATCCTTCCTGATAGTCTGGATGGCGCCAACCAACGCGCCGGTCATTGATGCAGGTCAAAGCCGAAAGCGTCTAGAATCGCGTTCCCAGTTTCAAGCCGAAGTTCTGGGGTTTGATGGGCAGTGTTCGCTGGAAGGGGCCGCAGAGAACTTCTGAACAGGCAACCGTGCGGTTCAGTTCGCCGCGCTTGTCGAACGCATTTTGCATGAACAGCTCGACTTTCCATTTTTCCAGTTGCGTGCCGACGGAAAAGTCAAAGGTTGCAAAGGCCGGAGTTGAGCCAATCGCAGCTTGCCGGTCTGTGAACAGGCGCGCTGTGGCACTGCCACGATAATTGAGCGAGCCCTGAACAAAGCTCTCATTGCCGCCGACATCAAAAGCGTAACGCGCCGTTAGGCTGCCTTTGAAACGCGGCTGCAGGGGCAGTCGCGTTCCCTTTGGCGCGGAAGGGATACCCCCTGGCTTGCAAACGCCATTCGCGATGGATTCAGGGCCCTCACAAAAGGCGCTGGCGAGCTTTGAATCGATGTAGGATCCTGAGCCGGAAAGCGTCATGCCGCCCAAAGAGAGGGCGAAATCGGCCTCCGCACCATAAACCCTGGCACTACCCGCATTGAAGATGCTTGTAATGCCACTGACCCCAGCCAAAGAGAATTGCAGCTTTGTAAGCCGTTCATAGAATATCGCGGCGTTGATCTTCAGCTTGCGATCGAACAGGCCAAGTTTGGTTCCGATCTCGTAGTTGGACAGGCGATCCGATTTGAACGGCGGGACGCCAGGCAGACGATTGTTCCCTCCAGGCCGGAATCCCGTCGCATAGGTAGCGTAAAAAAGCTGATCCGGTGTTGCTTGCCATGCAAGGCTCACTTTGTGGGTTTCGCCGCTTTCAGACGTCCGCTTGTCTATGTTGTTGCACGGCCTGTCCGTCTTGCTTGTTGGCAGGCACGGCTGGGACGTGCTGACGACGTTCGACGCAAAGCCGGAAAAGCCGAATAGGCTGTTCTTGGCTTTGAAGCCCCGGATGCCGCCTGTCAGCTTCAATGTGTCCGTGATGTCGAAATTGGCCTCTGCAAAAGCCGCATAATCCGTATCCACCCGGAACAGGCGGCGCGCGAATACGTCATCGCCAAAGCCGCGCGGCTGTATCACGATCTTGCTCAAATCCTGAACCGAGAAGTCCGTATTATCCTTGTTGGTCTGGCGCTGGTAAAAGAGACCGGCGATCACGCGGAAGCGATTGTCAGTCGGCGAGGACAGCCGCGCTTCCTGCGTGAATTTGGTGTAGTGCTCCGTGGCGAAGATCGACTGGGTGGGATCAAGAAACCCGCCGTTTCCGTCCGGGAAGTTCGTGGCTCCAGGAAATTGGTCATAAGCGACCGAGTAATAGGAATAATCGAGCGCCGTGTTGACCCGCCGCTCGAAATACCCGCCCGAATAGACCAGATCGAAGTCGCTGATCTTGCCCTCTATGGTCAGCGCAGCCTGATAAAAGCGGTCAAGATTGCGGGTTGGCCTGAAATCCGAAACCTTCAGATCTCCCTTTTTCTTGTCAAAGGAAAAGTTGCCGTGGCTGACCTGATGTTGGTAAATAATCGCCGGTGTGACCGTCCAACTGTCATCCAGATCGATCTTCAAGGCTGCGCGGCCGCCATAAGTATCGACGTCGTTGTAATCCTTCTCGACGAGATTGGCATTGTTGACCGTTACGTTCGTTGCCGGGTTGTTGTCACCCAGTGTAAAGGTGCGGGTCGCGCGGACGTTGTCGATATAGCCGCCATCGCGCTGATAAAAGCCTACCAGGCGCAGGGCAGCTCGGTCTGAAATGGGCAGGTTCAGGAAGGTTTCGAGCTGGCCGCCAGCATCGCCCTTGCCGAACTTATTGAACTGCACATCGATCCCGCCTTCGAATTTGGATGTGTCTGGTTTGTTGGTGATGATGCGAACCGTGCCAGCAAGCGAGCTTGCGCCAAATAGCGTGCCTTGCGGCCCCGAAAGCGCTTCGACACGCGCAATATCGTAGATGTGCAAATCGACCGAACCTCCCACGGTCGAGACTGGTATCTCATCGATGTAAAGCCCGACGGTCGGCGGCCCCGAAGCGATCGGATTGAAGCTGGGGCCAGCATTGGCGCCGCGAATGGTGATTTCGCCCTGGCTTGGCCCGAAACTGTAAACGCTGACGCTGGGCAAGAGCTTCGAATAGTCATCAAGGCTTGCCACCTGATGCTGGTCCAGCGTCTGGCTTCCAAGTGCCTGAATGCTGATCGGGATTTTCTGGATGCCTTCTTCGCGCCTCGTTGCGGTCACAATGATCTCGCCACTCTCTTCGGAACCGCTGGCTTGAGGTGCAGTGGTTTGCGCGAGTGCCGGATCGACCAGGGCGATTGCCGAACTGGCAAGAGACAGGAAACAGAACCGGCGGAACCGAACACTACGCATTACGCTACCCTTTACTCATACACACGAGATCTTGGTGCGTAACGGGTCTCAACCCGTCAATCTCCAAACTGGAGTTCCGGGC
>Ga0075163_10010646_pt1 | contig 12025 bp, 8 predicted proteins | sample JI1023141ADNA_FD_71478 | JGI IMG/M metagenome (GOLD analysis project Ga0075163, IMG submission 71478) | Wastewater effluent complex algal communities from Wisconsin, to seasonally profile nutrient transformation and Carbon sequestration -... | ecosystem: Engineered > WWTP > Effluent > Algae...
GCAGCGCCGCCAACCGCGCCCCGGTCGCCGGATCCCACACCAGCACGCCGCCCTGCTCGTCGGCGGTGACCAGGTACGGGCCGACGGCCGCCGCCGCCCAGACGGCCAGCGTATGCCCGACCAGGTCGGCGCGCAGCGTGTCGGTGCGCAGGTCCCACAGCCGCGCGCGCGGCCCGGCGCCGACGCTGACCGCCCAGTCGCCGCTCGGCGCCACGGAGATCGCGTACGGATCGGCGCCGTGGGCCAGGGTGACGCCGGCGCGCCAGCGCCCGGTCGCGTCGAGCGCCCAGCGGCGCACCGCGCCGTCGCGATCGACGCTGAGCAGCCCGGTCGCACCGGTCCACGCGACCGCGACGGTGGCGCGGCTGACCACGGCGACCTCGCCCGTGGTCACGTCGAGCACCGCCAGCGCGCCGTCCTCGCCGACCGTCGCCAGCCGGCGATCGTCGGGCGCGAACGCCACGGTCCACACCTCGCCCTGGTGCAGCGGGCGCTCGACCAGCGTCGCCGCGTCGCGCGCGCCGACCGCCACCGCGCCGGCCCCGGTGGTCACCGCGACCTGCTCGCCATCGTGGCTCCACGCCAGCAGCGCGCCGCGCGCCGGGGCGGCGAGCGTCCACCGCTGCGCGACCGCGCCGTCGGTCGCGCGCCGCAGCGTGACCTCGCGATCCGGCCCCGCGCACAGCACCTGCGCGCCGTCGGGCGAGGCCAGCACCTGGTGCACCCCGGGCGCGCGCCACAGCTCGGCCCCGCTGGCGACATCGTAGGCGATCGCCTCGTTGGCGGTGGCGGTGATCGCGCGACGGCCGCCGTCGAGCAGGTCGGCCGACACCACGGCGAGGTCGCGCCGCGGCAGCACCGCGCGCAGGCCGGTGAACGGCGCCAGCGCCTGGCCGGTCATCGCCGCGAGCGTCGGGCGATCGGGCTCGGCGCCGCCGGCCGCCGCGAGGAACGGCAGCGCGCGCTCGGGATCACCGGCCAGGAGCGCCTGCCGGCCCAGCTCCTCGAGCGTCTCGCCGACGCGCCGCTCGGCGAGCGCCTGCGCGACGTGCGCCGCCGCGCGCTGCCGCTGGGCCTCGTCGCGCTCGCGCGCGATGCGCGACACGCTGACGACGCCGAAGCCCACCAGCGCGGTGACGGCCACGGTGCCGGTGGCGACGGCCGCGCGGTGGCGACCGACCCAGCGACGCAGCCGCTGCCACGGCGAGTAGCGGTGCGCGCCGACCAGCTGGCCGGTCTGGAAGCGGCGCAGATCGTCGGCCAGCCCCTCGGCGGTCGGGTAGCGATCAGCCGGCGCGCGGGCCATCGCCTTGGCGACGATCGTCGCCAGCTCGGCGGGCAGCCCCGGCGCCAGCTCGAGCAGCGCGCGCGGCGGCCCGGCCTCGACCGCGCGCAGCAGCTGCTCGACGGTGCGCTGCTCGGCGTAGGGCCGCTGGCCGGCGAGCACGTGGTACAGGATCGCGCCGATCGCGTAGACGTCGGCGCGCTCGTCGAGCGGCGCCCCCGCGGCCTGCTCGGGCGGCATGTACGCCGGCGTGCCCAGCACGGCGCCGGCGACGGTGGCGCCGGGCTCGTCGACGGGCGCCGGCCGTGCCACCGGCGCGCCCGACGCGAGGTCGCGCTCGCCGAGGTTGCGCGCCAGGCCCCAGTCGATCACGACGGTCTCGCCGTACGGCCCGACCAGCACGTTGGCCGGCTTGAGGTCGCGATGGATGACGCGCTCGCTGTGGGCGTACGCGAGCGCCTCGGCGATCGCGATGACGTGCGGCAAGAGCGCGACGCGCGCCGCGGTGGTCGAGGCGTCGGCGATCAGCGCGTCGAGCGCGCGGCCGCGCACCAGCTTCATCGCGTAGAACGGCTCGCCCGACGGCCAGCGCCCGACCTCGTAGACCGGCACGATCGCCGGGTGCTGCAGGTTGGCGGTGACCATCGCCTCGCGCGCGAACCGCGCGATCAGATCGGGCGACGGCCGCAGCACCTCCTTGAGCGCGACCACGCGGCCGGTGCGCGGATCGCGCGCGCGCATGACCCGGCCCAGGCCGCCGCGGGCCAGCTCACCCTGCAGCTCGAAGCGGTTGCGCGGGACCTCGTCGAACCGCTCGATCGACGCGTCGCGCAGATCGTCACCGACGGTGCGCGTCGTCGCGCCGCTGCTGCCGGCGTGGGCGATGACGCTGAGATCGGCGAGCACCACCGGCGCGAGCGGCGCGGCCAGCGTGCCCTCGTGGCCAGCGCCGGCGCCCGCGGCGACCGTCGCGTCCGTGCCGGCGCCCGCGGCGACCGTCGCGTCCGTGCCGGCGTCGGCGGGCGGCGCGACCGTCGACGCAGTCCCGGCGAGGTCGCGATCGTCGGGCACGCCGCGATGCTATCGCGACGCGGCGGTGACTTCGACCGCCACGCCGTTGAACGCGGCGTTGGCCGACGGGCCGTCGTGGAACGCCGGGTCGCTGACCTGGTTGACGTTGACGCCGCCGTGGGCCCGCGCGACGGTCATCTGCACGCCGGCGAGGTCGTGGCCGAAGCCGTGGGGCAACGACACCACGCCCGGGCGCACCTGGTCGCTGACCTCGACCGGCGCCTCGATCGTCCCGGCCGCGCTGGCGACGCGGGCCCGACCGCCGTCGATCAGCCCGCGGGCGCGCGCGTCGTCGGGGTGCATCAGCAGCGTGCAGCGATCGCCGCCCTTCATCAGCAGCGGCAGGTTGTGCATCCACGAGTTGTTGCTGCGCAGCGCGCGGCGCCCGATCAGCACCAGCGCCGGTGGTGGCGCCGCCAGCGCCGCCTCGAGGCGCGCGACGTCGGCGACGATCAGCGCGGGCGCCAGCGCGATCCGTCGGTCGGGCGTGCGCAGCACGTCGGGCAAGCGCGGCACCAGCGGGCCGAGATCGAGCCCGTGCGGCGCGGCGCGCAGCGCGGCGAGCGTGAGGCCGCTGGGCCGGGCGCCGAAGCCGTCGCCGTAGGGCCCCACGCGCACCAGCAGATCGAGCAGGCGGTCGGGGCCGACGCCGTCGAGCATCGCCACGGCCTGCTCGACGGTCACCGGCAGCGGCGCGCCGGCGGCGGCCAGGTCGGCCAGCTCGCGCGCGCACAGCTCGCGCGCCACGCCGGCGTCGGCCATCGGCAGCGGCGCGGCGCCCATGCCGGCCACGCCCTTGGCCAGCGTCAGCACGATCTCCCACTCGGCCGGCGCGCCGTCGTCGCGCGCGACCGTCGGCGGCGAGTAGCGGGCGACGTTGCGGATCGCGAGCTGGTACAGCGCGAGGTCGTAGTGCGCATGCGCGAGCGGCGACGGCGGCGGCAGCACCACGTCGGCCAGGCGCGTGGTGGCGTTGACGTACGGATCGATCGCGACGCGGAACTCGAGGCCGGCGACCGCGGCGGTCAGGTCGTCGACGCCGGGCGCCGACACCAGCGGGTTGCCGGCGACCGTGACCAGCGCGCGCACGCCGCTGCGCAGCTCGTCGGCCATCGCCGCCACCGGGAGCTCGCCGAACATCTCGGGCAGCCCGCCGCGGCTGTGGTGGCGCCCGAACTTCGCGTCGCCCTTCGCGCGGTGGCGACCGGGCAACGCGACCGGCGTGGTCCACATCGCACCGCCGGGGCGGTCGAGGTTGCCGGTCAAGACGTTGATCAGATCGACCGCCCAGCTCGCGAGCGTGCCGAACTCCTGGCACGTGGTGCCGATGCGGCCGTAGCACGCCGCGCTCGGCGCCGCCGCGTGCTCACGCGCCAGCCGGCGGATCGTCGCGGCGTCGAGGCCGACCCGGGCCGCGACCCGCTCGGGCGCGAACCGCGCGGCGATCGCCTCGACCTCGGCGACGCCGTCGACGTGCACCGCCGCCGCGCCGAGCCGCACCAGCCCCTCGGCGAACAGCACGTGGGCCATCGCCAGCAGCAGCGCGGCGTCACCGCCGGGCCGGATCGCGTGGTGCTCGTCGGCCAGCGCCGCGGTCTCGGTGCGGCGCGGATCGATCACGATCACCTTGCCGCCGCGCGCGCGGATCGCCTTCAGCCGCGCCTTCACGTCGGGCGCGGTCATCAGGCTGCCGTTGGACACGACCGGGTTCGCGCCGAGGATCAGCAGGCGATCGGTGCGATCGAGATCGGGCACCGGGATCGCCAGGCCTCCGCCGAACATCAGCGCCGCGCTCACCATCTTGGGCAGCTGATCGGCGGAGCTGGCGCTGTAGCGTTGCCGCGTCCCCAGCGCCCGCGTCAGCACCGGGCCGAACGTCATGAGGTCGAGGCTGTGCGCCGACGGGTTGCCGAGGTACAGCGCGATCGCGTCGGCGCCGTGCGCGCGCTTGATCGCCGCGAGCCGATCGATCGCCACCGCGAACGCCTCGGCCCACGACGCCGGGTGCAGCTCGCCGTCGGCGCCGCGCACCAGCGGCGTGCGCAGCCGATCGGGGTCGGCGTGCAGCGCCGGCAGCGCCGCGGCCTTGGGGCACAGGTAGCCGCGCGAGAACGGGTCGGCGGCGTCGCCGCGCACCGCCAGCGGCGTGTCGCCGTCGAGCGCGATCGTCACGCCGCAGGTGGCTTCGCACAACGGACAGGTCCGCGACGCGTGACGCTCGGCCATGGCCGAGCCTACCCGATCAACACGTATGGCAGTGCGGCTCCTGGGTGATCACCTCGCCGGTGATCACGTCGACGAACAGCCGCTGCCCGATGCAGTGGTCGGTGGTGGGTCCGCTGCAGCAGAACGCGTCGCTGTTGGTGATCGCGGGCGTGACGTGGGCGGGCAGCAGGTAGACGTCGACCGCGCGGACCCGGCGCAGGTCGCCGTCACCGTCGACCAGGAAGCCCTCGGCGCCGACCTCGATGACGTCGTCGCTGGCGATCGGGTAGGTCTCGGTCGGCCCCGGCACGCACAGGTTGAAGCGCTGGTAGCTCATCGCCTCGCCGGGGACGCCGGCGCCCACCGCGGCGGCGTCGAGGCACGCCGGCGCCACGGTCGCGCCGACCGGCAGATAGTCGGCGTGCAGGAACACGATCGTGTCGGTCGCGTCGACGTGGACCAGCGCGTCCTGGACCGGCGCGAACAGCGGCAGGCCGCCGTAGTTCGGCGCGCGCACGCGGACGATCTCGCGGTTGAGGACGTCGTCGTGGGTGCAGGTCACGGTCGCGCCGTCGGCGTCGAGCTGCGCCAGCTCGGCGGGGCGCCCGGTCGCGCCCAGGAGCGCGCGGCCGATCTGCTCGCAGCGCGCGCCCTGGCCGTCGAGGGTGAGGTGGGACGGCGCGCCGAGATCGACCGAGGTCACGCGGATCGGCATCGGGTAGCCCGCGGCCTCGCACACGGCGGCGTCGGGCGCCGCGTCGATCGCGGCCGGGGCGTCGGGCCCCGCGGTGGTCGAGTCACCGCAGGCGGCGACGAGCAACAAGATCGGCGAGAGCAGCGGGAGCGAAGCGCGGCGCGACATGGCGCGCAACAGAGCACAGGCCGTCGCCGGTGCAAGCGACGGCGATCACAGATCGACGAGCTCGAAGCTGGTGACCGCCTCGCCGAGGAACCGCGGGGCCAGCTCGTCGAGGCGCGAGATGTCGGTGGCGAAGCAGGCCAGCGCGCCGGCGTGGGCCCGGCGATCGGTGATCGCGTCGCCCAGCGCGGCCGCCGAGGCCTCGGCCATCGCCGACGCCGAGTCGACGATCGCGATCGGCCGCCCGGCCAGCGCCGCGGCGGTGCGGGCCAGCACGTCGCGCAAGAGCGGGTAGTGCGTGCAGCCCAGCACGATCGTGTCGATGTCCGGATCTCGGACGAACAGCTCGGTCAGGTACCGGCGCGCCACCGCGGCCGCGACCTCGTCGTCGACCCAGCCCTCCTCGGCCAGCGGCACGAGCAGCGGGCACGCCAGCGCGGTCACCTGCGCCGCCGGATCACGCGCGGTCAGCGCGCGCTCGTACGCGCCCGAGCGCACCGTCCCGAGCGTGCCGATCACGCCGATGCGCCGCCCGGTCGACGCCGCCAGCGCACTCTCGGCGCCGGGATCGACCGCGCCGATCACCGGCACCGGGCTGGCCGCGATCAACGCGGGCAGCGCCTGCGCCGAGGCGGTGTTGCACGCGATCAGCACCAGCTTCACGTCGTGCGCGAGCAGGAACTGCAAGCAGGTCAGCGAGTAGCGCTCGACCGTGCGCGGGCTCTTCGAGCCGTACGGCACGCGCGCGGTGTCGCCGAGGTAGACGATGTCCTCGCCCGGCAGGCGGGCCCGCAGCGCGCGGACCACCGTCAGGCCACCCACTCCGGAGTCGAACACGCCGATCGGCCGACGCTGGTTCATGCTTCTATAACGCCGACGCGCCCGCGGCTGTTTCGTCGTCGCCGATCTGCCCACGTCCACCCATCGGAATCACTCGGGTGGGAATTTTCCCCGTCGTCGCCGCGGACAGTGAGACGTCGTGGCGCACTGGCTGATCGATCCGCCAGTCGGTGGCTACCGACGGCGCCGCGGCTTCTTGGCGTGACGGGCGTTTTCGGCTGCCGTCCGACGCCCTTCGTAAATCCAGAGAAGCTGCAAAAATGTCACCGGCTTGGACTTCGCGTCCGGCTCGTTCGACAGCTCTCGGTACAGCTTGCCGATGCCAGGACACGACTTTTCGGCGAGCGGGAGCTGGCGAGCGGTGATACGTCCTTGCACTGCGCGCCCGCCTGGAGCACGTATCGTGCCGTCGGTCGCGTCGCGGCGGCCTTGACGTGGGCCGGGCCCGCCGGTACGAACCCGCCGTGTCGTCGCCTGATCTCGAGGCCTTGCTGCGCGCTCCGGATTCCCCGGACACCGCGGCCCGTGTGCAGGCGTGGGCGGCGGCCAACCCGCTGATCTTGTTCGATATCGCTGGCGCCATCGCCCAGGACGGGCAGTGGCCGGTGGCGGCGGTGACCCAGGCCGCCCAGGCGGCGAGCGGCACCATCCTGACCGCGCCCCCAGCCGATCTGCGCGCCGCGATCGAGCCGATGCTGATGGGCCGCGAGGTCGATCAGGCCCTGGAGTGGGTCCGCGAGACCGGGCTCCTGGCGCAGGTGTTCCCCGAGCTCGAGGCCACGGTGCACCTGCAGCAGGAGACCGGCCGACAGCACAAGGACGTCTGGAGCCACACCAAGCAGGTCGTGAAGCAGTCGGTGCGGCGGCCGCTGGTGCGGTGGGCCGCGCTGCTGCACGACATCGGCAAGGTGCCGACGCGGACGTTCACGCCGGAGGGCGTCCACTTCCACGGCCACGCCGAGGTCGGCGCGCGCATGTTCGACAAGGTCACGCAGCGGCTGGTGTTCGATCGCGACACCCGCCGCGCCGTGCGCTTCTTGATCCGCCACCACCTGCGCTCGAATCAGTACAGCCAGGCGTGGACCGACAGCGCCGTGCGTCGCTTCCACCGCGAGATGCTGCCGCACCTGCGCGACCTGCTCGATCTGTCGCGGGCCGACATCACCTCGAAGCGGCCCGGGCGGCGCAAGGCGATCCTCGAGCAGATCGCGGCGCTGTCCGAGCGCATGGAGAAGCTGGTCGAGGAAGACGCCAAGCTGCCGCCGCTGCCGGGCGGCGTCGGCAACGCGATCATGGAGGCGTTCCAGCTCGCGCCGTCGCGGCTGATCGGCGACCTCAAGCGTTACCTCGAGCAGGCGGTCACCACCGGTGAGCTCGAGGCCCGCCGCGAGGACGCGTACTACGTCGCCGCGCTGGCCCGCGCCGCGATGGTGCCGGGCGTCGATCCCGAGCGCGCCGCCGCGTTGATCGCCGCGGGTGGCCTCCACGACAGCGACGCGGCCGCGGCCGACGCCGCCGAGGCGGCCGGCGACTTCGCCGGGCCGGCGCCCGAGGTCGAGCCCGAGGAGCACGACGGCGATCCCGATCGGCCCCACGACGGCCCGGTCGCGTGCGGCCCCGACTGCGATCCCGACGAGCCACACGTCCATTGACCGCGGCGCCCGCTGACGCGGCGCGGCTTGCGCGGGGGCCTCGATGGATCGACCGTCCGGGGTCATGCGTTGGACGTCCATGATCTCGAGGCTCTCGTGCGCGCTGGTGGCGATCTGGGCGGCCGCTGGGTGCGGTGACAAGCAGCGCCCGCCGACGACGCCGCCGATCCCGGGGGACGCGACCGACGCGGGCGCCGGAGCGATCGACGCGGGCGTCGCCGAGGCGCCGCGGACGCCGGCCGATCCGCCGCGGATCGCGCCGCACACCACGTTCATCGCCGCGGTCGCCGTCGATCGCACCGGCACCGCCGCGGTGTCGCTCGACGCGATGGGTGCGATCCGTCTGTGGCGGGCCCTCGACGGCTCGGCGCCCCCGGTGGCGCTGCCGCAGCACGGCGCGCGCGCGCTGGAGGTCGCCCGCGACGGCGCCGGCTTCACCGTCGGCAGCATCGACGGGTCGGGCGCCGCGCACCTGTATCACCTCGACGCGGCCGGCGCGATCGTCGACGTCGCCGACGTGCCCGCGGTGCCCCAGGCGGTCGGGCTGGTGGCGAGCGCCGACGGCGCGTGGCTGGTGGCGCGGGCCGACCAGTCGATCGCGCTGGTCGATCGCCGCGGCGCGGTCGTCGATGAGCTCAGCCGCGACGGCACGCGGATCGAGGCGCTGCGCCCGCTGGGCACCGGCGACGCGATCGCGGTCGTCAGCCGGCAGGAGGCGGCGGGGCGCGCCTTCGCCGCGGTGTCGCTGGCCGTCGCGGGCGGCCACGTGACCTGGGAGCGCGAGGTGCCGCTGGCCGCCGCGCCGATGACGCCGGTCGAGCTGGCGGTGGCGCCCGACGGCAAGCACCTGGCGTACTTCGCCGATCCGGCGGTGGTGAAGGCCGCCGCGGCCGCCGCGCTCGCGCCGGCGGCGTCCAAGCCGGCGCCCGGACCCGGCCTGCCGCGCGAGCGCCGCGCGGATTCGGTGGCGTTCGCGCCGCGGCCCGTGCAGCCGGCTACCACGACGGCGGTCACCGTGGTGATCGACGCCACCACCGGCGCCGACGTCACGCCGCGCGCGCTGGCCGCGCAGTCGCTGGTCGGCGCCCAGCGCCTCGGCTTCCCGTCGGCCGACACGATCGCGGCCTACTCGCAGAGCAGCGGCGACGTCGCCTCGGCGCTGGCCGCCGACGCCGACGTGGTGGCCAGCGCGCTCGGTCGCAACTGCCCGCCGGCGCTGGCCGCCGGCCACGTCGTCGCCGGGCTCGGGCAGAACCTGGTGGTCGCCGACGACGCCGGCGCCACCCGCTACCTCGGGTACCAGACGATCATCGCCCAGACCGCGGCGCTGTCGCCCGACGGCACCACCGCGGCATGGGCGAGCGCGAGCGGCGAGGTTCAGTTCGGCCCGGCGGTCGGGCCCGAGGGCGACCTGATCGCGAAGCTCGACGACGTCGCGACGACGCTCGAGTTCATCGACGCGACCCACGTCCTGGCCGGGACCAGCCGCGGCGAGCTCGCGCTGATCGACGCGACCACCGCGCGCGTGCTCGAGCGCGTGCCCTCGCCGGGCGGCAGCCGCGGGCTGACCTGGGATCCGGCGGGCCACTGGCTCGCCGGCGTGCGCGACAACGGCGGCGCGTGGGTCATGAAGATCGATCCCAGCCGCACCCCGGCGCTCGGCAAGCCCGCGGTGCTCGGCGACGGCTCGACCGCGCTGTGGTTCCTCGACGCGGCCAGCGCGGACGCGCCGGCGCTGGTGACGCTCGACGGCTCCTCGACGCTGCGCAGCTACACCGCGGCGCAGCTCGCCCGCGGCGTGCCGCTCAACAAGGTCGGCGCGATCCCCAAGCGCACGCTCACGGTGTCGCCGATGCACATCGATCGTCGCGGCCGCCTCTACGTGTTCGACGGGCGCGACCTGACGCGCTACGCGAGCGCGACCATGGACGGCCCGCAGGCGCTGCTGCGCGCCGACAGCCTGTACCTGGCCGCCGCGCTGCCGGGCGACCTCACGCTGGTCGCCGACGCGCAGGGCGCGGTGCGGGCGGTGCGCGACGACGGCGGGCTGGCGTGGACGGTCAACGTCGGCGGCGTGCTGACGCGCCAGGCGCTCAGCGCCGACGGGCGGCGCGCGCTGCTGCTGACGCAGACCGGCGCGCCGATCGTCGACACCGCCACCGGGGACGCGCTCGGGACCACGTGCGGCTGGCGCTTCGGCGCGTGGCCGACGCCGCCGCAGGTCACCAACCTCGGCGCGCCATCGCTGTGCGAGTAGCTGCGCGCTACTTGCCGAGCCCGCGCGCCGCGACGATCGCGGCGTTCTTGGCCTCGGCCGCCTGCGCCGCGGGGCGGGCACCGAGCCGATCGGCGTAGGCCGCGTAGGCGGGGCGGCTCGGCAGCATGCCGAAGCGCAGCATGTAGCGCAGCGTGCCGCCGAAGATCACGTCGGCCATCGAGAAGCGATCGCCGAGCAGGTAGTCGCCGACCGACACCGCGGCCTCGATCGCGTCGAGCATCGCCTCGTGCGTGCCCCAGCCAGCCTGGCCCGGCTTGTAGTCCCAGCCGGCGGCCTTGGCCATCGAGCCCGGCTCGATCACCGACGGCGCGAACAGCGCCCAGCGGAAGTAGGTGCCGCGGGCCGGGTCGTCGAGCGCCGGCGCCAGGCGACCGGGCGCGTAACGATCGGCGAGGTACAGGCCGATCGCCGCGACCTCGGTGACGACGACGTCGCCGTCGGTCAAGACCGGCAGCTTGCCCATCGGGTTCTTGGCCAGCATCGCCGGCGCCTTGTGCGCCCCGGTCATGATGTCGACGTACTCGAGCGTGTACGGCACGCCGACCTCTTCGAGCATCCACACGACGGTGGCGGCGCGCGAGAACGGGTGGTGATAGAGGGTGATGCTCATGCGCGGAGTATCGATGGATCGCGAGCGCCGATCCACCGTCACCCCGGCGGGGGGATCGCCACCGCGCGGCGCGCTATCGTGCCAGCGCGAGGCCGAGGCCGAGCGAGAACCCGAGCGGCGCGGCGTCGGACGGCAGCGCGTAGCTGCGCGCGCTCAGCGTCAGCGCGATCGGCAGGCGCGTCGGCCACAGATAGGCGGTAACGCCCGCGGTCCCGGCCGGCGCCGTCGGCCACGCGACGCCCGCGGCGAGATCGATCACCACCTCGAGCTTGGGCCGCGCCGCCGCCGCGCGGTACGCGACGCCGACGGTGGCGACGCCGTGCGCGCCGTCGGGCGTGATCCGCCCGGCCCGCGCCTCGAGCCCCACCCGGCGGGTCACGTACACGATCGCCGTGGCGTCGAAGCGCTGCGTCGGTCCATCGCCCAGCACCGCCAGCTCGCTGCCCGCGCCGACCGCGCCGATCGGCTCGGCGCGCGCCGGGGCCGCGGCGCCGAGCGCCGCCAGGACCAGCGCGTGCGGCCTCGCTCGCATCACGCGCCAGCGTCGGGGTCGTCGCCGAGCAGCACCCCGACCTGCAGCTCGATCGCGTCGAACGGCTCGGCGCGGACCAGCTCGCTGGCCTCGGCGCGCAGCGCGACCAGATAGCCGTCCGGCGTATGGCGGTAGACCGACAGCGTGCGGTCGGTCTGATCGAGGATCCAGTAGTGCGGCACGCCGGCCTGGTGGTAGCGGCGCAGCTTGATCACCGTGTCGACCGCCCGGTTGGACTCGCTGACGATCTCGCACAGCCAGTCGGGGCGCGTCGTGACGGGCCGGGCACGCGGGGGCTCCGGGACGCGGTCGCGCCGCCAGCCCGCGATGTCGGGCCGGTAGCCGCGCCCGTCGAGTACGATGTCGACCTCGGTGCCGAGCCACCAGCCGCCGAGGCCTCCCGGTCCGCCGGTCCGCCGATCGAAGCTGCCGCCGAGCGTGCCCGCCGTCCGCGCCTGGGACCGCCCGTGCTCGAACGTCGGCGCCGCCTTCTCGACGAACTCGCCGTCGATCAGCTCGACGCGCGCGTCGTCGGGCAACGCCAGCCACTCGGCGATGGTGTGCAGCGGACGCTCGGCGCCGCGGGTCGACATCGCGATCAGGCTACCACGCACGCCCCGTGCGGCGGTCAGCCCAGCTCGACGCGGCCGCGCGGCGTGACCACCACGCCGGCGACCAGCTCGTGCGGCGCGA
>Ga0075163_10010647_pt1 | contig 12025 bp, 10 predicted proteins | sample JI1023141ADNA_FD_71478 | JGI IMG/M metagenome (GOLD analysis project Ga0075163, IMG submission 71478) | Wastewater effluent complex algal communities from Wisconsin, to seasonally profile nutrient transformation and Carbon sequestration -... | ecosystem: Engineered > WWTP > Effluent > Algae...
CATGGTGGTGATTCGTTCCAACTACAATCCTCCCATCAACCAGAACGATCCCTCAGATCCGATTGCTTTCGTTAGCTACCTGAAGCGTGAACAGTATGGAAGCCGTCCTTTGCTAAAGGGACAGTACTACGATGCGCAACCTGTAGAAATGGTAGAAGGTGATCCTGTTTATAAAAAAGGGAAAGACCGCTATGAGTTAGTCGATCGAAAAATCTCTTACAAATACGATCCGGCCCGCACCACCATCTTACCACGCATTTGGGTAAGTGACGCGAAGAAGGAATATGAAGAAATTCTTGGCTTGCGCGAAAATCAAAAACCAACCTTCGGTGACAACCTGCGCTTTATGTTCAGCCACCAGATCAGCTGGATGTACATGCGTTATTTCATGTGGAATTTTGCAGGACGCGAAAGCGATATACAGGGCGCTAACTGGTTACGCCCCACCGAATGGTTTAGTGAGATTCCGCAAGCCTTAAAGGACAACAAGGGTAGAAACAATCTTTTTCTGATACCCTTTATTCTTGGCCTCATTGGTATCTTCTATCAGTTTGTACACGATCAGAAAAATCTGGCAGTGGTTGGCTTACTCTTCGTATTGTTGGGTGTTGCCTTGGTCATCTATTTAAATGGACCTCCGAGTGAACCCCGCGAACGCGATTACATTTACGCAGGTTCCTATTATGCCTATTGTTTCTGGATCGGTTTTGCTGTCATTGCTATCGCGAAGTCATTAGAAGGCTTGTTTAAGAATTTAAAAACCGCCACCGTACTGGCTACTCTTTTATGCCTTTCTGCACCGGGTATTATGTTGGCTCAAAACTGGGACGATCACAATCGTGACCATCGCTACTTCTCAGTTGATTCAGCTTACAACTACTTACAATCCTGTGCACCCAATGCAGTACTCTACACCGGGGGCGATAACGACACTTTCCCACTGTGGTACAACCAGGAAGTAGAAGGTGTGCGCACCGACATGCGGGTAATTGTGCTTAGCTATTACAACACCGACTGGTATGTTGGTCAATCCATGCGCAAGACGTACGAATCGGAAGGCCTGCCCTACACCCTTACGCTGGAGAATTACAGACAAGGTGGTCCTAACGATTATCTCCCTTTCCAGGACTTAGGTATTCAGTCCATGGACTTACACCAATTCCTTGACTTGTTAAAGAAAGACTATAAGGGATTGCGCCTCTATCCATCAGCAAACGTTGTCCCTACACGTGACATCGTGTTAAAAGTAGACATGGAGCATGTTAAATCGCTTGGTATCATACCTGAAGGATTTGACAGCTTGCTTGTTCCTGAAATGCACTTGCGTGTGAAAGGCGGTGGCTTAGAAAAGAAAGACCTAGCCATGTTGGATTTACTTGCTACGAATAATTGGAAGCGTCCCATCTATGTAAACCAAACATCACTGGATCAATTCAATGTAGACTTAAGTCGTTTTGTTATACAGGAGGGAAATGCCTACCGCATACTCCCCATCTACAATCCGAATCCACGCGTAGAATTAGTGAACACGGTAGCCAGCATGGATAACATGTTGAAGAAGTTTCGCTACCGCGGATTGGATGACACCCGTGCTTACTACAACCAGGACTACAGAAATTTTGTGCTGAATCATAGAAGCAGTTTTGCATCCTTAATCGATGGGTTGCTGATGGAAGGAAAAACTGAACAAGCCAGAGAGGCCTTGCTGTTTTGTTTCGAGAAAATGCCAGACAAAACTGTACAGTTCGACCATGTAAATGCTCGTTTGGTAGATGCCCTTTTTGAGGTAGGTGAAAAAGAGAAGGCATTAGAAGTAGCCAACTTAATGTGGCCGAAGGCTGAAGAAATGGCTCTCTACCTGGCAGGCTTACGCGATTACTCGCGTGAGTTTCAGATTAGCTATGCGGTGCTGAACGAACTACAACGTGTGTTGTATAAGTATGGTGAGGCCGACTTAGCCAAGAAGGTAGAAGAGTCGTACGAGCGCGTGAATGCTGAGTTAAATATTGTGAATACAGAGCGTTCTAATTTCTAAAGAGGAGACACTCCGTATAAGCTGTCTTAAAAGCTAATCCTTCGCGGCCTTGTGCCGCGATCCGTGGCAAGATTTCTGATCTTCAGGGGATGCCGGAATAAATCCGGCAGGAAGTTTTTAAGACAGCTTTTTTATTTACGGCAGATCATAAAAAGATCTAAGGCCTCTGCGGCCTGATCGGTCACCAGGTAATCCGTATGATGGATTTCTTTTACCAGACCTGTTGCCTGTGCCTGAAGTTTATTTCTGTTCCAGCGGTTCATGAACTCATATGGAATACGAAGAATAGAAGCTGGTAAGCGATACTGAAGATTCAGAATATCAAAACGCGTAATGCGTTCCACTGACTTTTTATTTTGTTGATAATAGGTCATCACTTTCTCGTTCCCAGTAATGCCCTTCATTTCTACACTTGCAAAATACTTCTCCCCCAACTTCTTTAATTCATCCGCCAAATACTCGCGTATGTGCCATGGGTTTCTGGACAGTGACAATTTTCTATTCGGTGTGGTTACGTAGGCGATTCCTCCCGGTTTCAACACACGATGAATCTCCTTTAAAAACAACTGATCATCTTCGATGTGTTCAATTACCTGAAACGTCACCACCACATCATAGGTATTATCGGCCAGTGCAGATAAAGGAGGTATGTTGGTTCCTATAAATTTACCTGTAGGATATTTCTGTCGAAGTTTCGAAAGGGCCTCTTCAATTTTATCGACAGCGGTGAAGGAACTTGCCTTGGGAATCATCAAATCGATGCCCCTTCCTTCTCCACAACCTACCTCTAACACATCACCCTTTATAAAAGGCTCCACTGCAACATAGGCCTTGTATAATCGTTGGTGTATAGGATTGTCGGAGGTTAGGTTATCCGAAGTGATCTCGGTGGTAAATATTTTAGACATTCCGGCTGGTACGTTATCAATTCAGCGCAAAATTAACCTAAGCTTCGGTCATATTAACCGGATTTGACTTTAATTTGATTTATGAAACGCCTGCTGCTCTTTCTGCTCTTTCTAGGCTCACAGGCCATGAGCCAGCCCCTGCAAAACATCAATTATGCCTTCCTCTACAACCCGGATGTGCGTTTTTCTTTTCAATTTGATATTATCCCTGCTTCCACGGATAGTCTTACCATCGTCTACCAGTTGAGTGCCCCCGACTCGCTAAAGGCTGGAGACTATAGCATCACCTGGGAAACGTATGAGTCGCTTGCTGAAAAAAAAGGCAGTCTTTTTACTCCCAAAATTCAGCTGCACTCTTTCGGCAGCCACCAATATGGCACCTTCTCCATTTCCAGTAATTCAAAATTTATTGCTGCCCGAATACAAGGCACAAGGCAAAAGCAAGCCGTCTATTTCTTTAACGCAGTTGACCTTCAGAGCCCTCTGAATGGGTATGCGATCGTTAACAATCAGCTTACCAACGGCTATGTATCTATCGCTGATGTTGTGAGCATCCACAATGATCAATCCTCCTCTACTGTTTTTTATTATGACGATGAATTTCCTGCTGCCACGGCACCCTTTGCCGAAACACAAGGGCGTATCAGTCGGTCGTGGAAGCCTGATTCTGTTTTTACCATTACCTCTACACTCAGTCCTTTCAAAAAAGGACTATACTTAATTCAAGGTGACACCACCAGCGCCCAGGGTGTTTGTTTGAGAGCGGAAGACAACTATCCAAAATACTCTAACCTGCAAAATCTTGTTGGCCCACTCACCTACATTACCACCAAGAGTGAGTATGAGAAATTGCGGAATGCGCAGAGTGATAAAAAAGCCTTTGATAAAATCATTCTAACCATTACTGGCAATGCCGAAAGAGCTAAACTTTTTATGCGCAGTTACTACAGGCGCGTGGAGATGGCGAATCGTTATTTTACTTCCTATAAAGAAGGATGGAAAACAGATAGGGGCATGCTCTACATCGTCTTCGGTCAGCCGGGCATGGTGTACCGCTTTCAAGACCGCGAGGTTTGGGAATACACTACCTCGGATGGAGAAAAGATAAGCTTCACCTTTGTTCGCTCCTCCTCCCTGTTCGATCCTGATAATTATGTATTGATCCGAAAACGCTCGTACGAAGATGTGTGGCTTCAAGTGGTTGATTTGAACCGCAAGGCACGCTTTTAACAATTCGGTAAATGGTACCGGTTTTTATCGGATATTTGCGACTGGTTAACGCGTTTTCGATCCGATGGAAAAGAAAGACATGATTTACGGAACACGTGCTGTTATCGAAGCGATTCGTGCCGGCCGTGAAGTAGAAAAAATATTGATACAAACCGGTCTGGCCAACGATCTGATCAAAGAACTACAAACACTGGCCCGTCAGCACAACGTGCCCATCGTGTCCACACATGCGGATAAGCTAAAACGTCTTTCGACTAAAAACCATCAGGGAGTTATCAGCTACCTCTCTGCTGTCACCTACGTTTCGCTGGATAACATCATTCACAAAACCTACACCGAAGGTCGTGATCCTTTTATTTTATTATTAGATCGCATCACCGATGTTCGAAATTTCGGAGCCATTGTGCGTACAGCCGAATGTGCCGGTATTGATGCCATTGTTATTCCTGAAAAAGGAAGTGCTCCGGTTACCAGCGATGCGGTAAAAACTTCTGCGGGAGCACTCAACCACATGTCGGTATGCCGTGAGAAAGATTTGAAGCGTACACTCAAATTCCTCCGTGAAAATGGAATTAAGATTGTGGCTTGTACGGAAAAAGCCAGCAACACCTTGTATCAGGTAAACCTCACCGGCCCCATTGCCATCATTATGGGCTCTGAAGAAGATGGCATTACAGATGTGCTCTTGCGCGAAGCCGATGAGTTAGCAGCTATTCCCCTAAAGGGAGAAATTGGTTCATTGAATGTATCGGTGGCCGCGGGCGTTGCCTTGTATGAAGTGGTGAGACAGCGAGGCTAACTACTCCTCTTTCTCTAATTTCTTTAAGCGCTTTTTAGCATCTTTAAAGGCTTCATCTTTGCGATTGGATCGCTTCTTTACTTCTTTGAAGTAATACTTCGCTTCTGTTTTGTTTCCTTGTTTCTCTGCTATTTCGCCCAAACTAATCAGCGCAAAAAGATAGTAGCCTGATTCTGTAGCACCGATCTGCTCTGCATACATTTTAGACAAGAGATAATACTTTTTAGCCTCCGCAATATTCTTACGTGACTCATAGATTTCTCCCAGGAAAAAAGCTGCATAGCGACCGCTCGTAGCCTCATACCCCAATTGGCTACTATCAATTTTTTCCAGAATACTTTTACACACGGGTTCTGCCTCTCGGAAGCGTCCACTGCTATAAAGAGAGCGGGCTAAGTAGCGATGGAAGTAAGGATTATCCGGATAGGTCTTATTGAGATAACTACTTAAGTGCAGCGCTTCCTGCTTGTTGTTTTCATAGCTGTTTTGGATACGCATGAGCCACACCATGGCTTCGGTGCGTGTGTAGAAGGCATTGTAGGAAACCTCTTTCAATTGTTTTAAACCAAGTGCCTTGTCACCCTTGGGGAAAAGCCACATGACAGGTTTTAGCGAGGGGTAGTTTTCGGGTACCCACTCCGAGAAGTAATTATACAAGGCATCTCCGAACAAAAGCTCCGGACTCAGCGAATGATAGCCTTTACTTTTCTCCAGGTAGTTTAGCGATTGTTTACCTGCAGCCGCAGCCTTGGTCCAGTTTTTACGCTCTTCTTCCGAATACAAGCGGCCCTTAAAACCATACGCAGCGGCTAGAAAAAACATAGACTCTACTTTATAGGGAGGGTGCTTTTTGTACAGGTTCTCCGACACTAGAATAGTCGTATCCATGTAGGCCAAAAAGCGTTCATCGTATTGCTTATTGGTAAGGTCCGGCATGATCTTCCACCATTCAATCAAGCCCATTAAAAAGTAAGGCAGGGGGTGCCACTTGTATTTCTGTTTGAGCCAGCGAAATTGCTGCTCGGCTTTGTCGAATTTGAAGTTGTATAAATCATCCAGCGCCTGGGCGCATTCCAATTGCACTGTCAGGTCGGACAATAAGATAATAGTTGTATCTTTTTTTACCTTTTCCTGTGCCTGTACAGCTATGGTAGCGACCCATAGGAGACTAAAGGTGACTAAAACGCTAAAAACCGAACGAAGAACTTTGTTTCTCATGTGCCTTTCCTCTGAAAAGATATGAATTCAACACCAACAACCGAAAATCCGTTTTACGCAGCCGACAAAAGAGTGTTGTTTTTATTGCTGTGTATTATCACTCTTTTACTACTCTACATCAAAAAGTCATTTATAGAAAACGAAACTGCGGCCTTTGAGTTTTTGCAAGATCGCCCAGAAGGCATGGTCTTACAAGTTATTAGTGGCTTACAATACATCTCCATTCCCCTAATTTACTTGTGGAAATTCACCGTTATAGGCTTTGTGGTATGGTTGGGCTGTTTCATGTTTGGATACCGGGTTACGTACGCCCAGTGTTGGGGCATTGTGATGGCGGCCGAGTTTGTTTTTCTACTGCCTGAGGTACTGAAAATCGTCTGGTTCATGGCCATCGAAACCGATCCTGACTACTATAGCATTCGAGGGTTTTACCCTTTTTCGCTCATGCACTTTTTTGACTACACCTCGCTAGACAAACGTTGGGCCTACCCACTTCGTGCCCTCAACCTCTTCGAAATTGTGTATTGGTTTGCGCTGGCTTACGGCATTCATTATTTCGCTCGCAAAGAGAAACGCATGGTGTGGTGGATTGTTGCCTGCGGCTATATTCTGATCTTCTTCTTGTGGCTGGTGTTTTATGTGATTGTTTATAAGTAGCTGCGAGCTGCCAGCTTCTGGCTGTTAGCCGTGTAGCCTAAACACCTTTTTTTGCTACCTTCAAATTACGCAAAATCCACCTTTATGGCTAACCCAGAGGTAAGTAAGCATTTTATAGAATCCAAAGAGTTGATTCAATTTTCAAAACTTGAGGAAACTATCCAAGAAACAAAAAGCCTCAGTAAAGATTTCAAGATTCAATTTATCTTCATTGAATCTTGGTCATTTTTTGATGGTGATTACTGTCAAGCCGGAGATGAGATTTGCAAACTGACTGCCATGGGTAATAATGGGGTTAATTACCACCTTAAAATAAGCCTACACCAAGGCAAAGGTTTTTTAACGATAATTAAAAAAGAAGGCGCTATTTATGATAACGAAAACTTTTTTAAGGTAAAGCAAATTGAAGATGAAGGTGGAGCTAATGTTATTTTAGAGGCAGAAGATACCTTTTCAAACATTCAAAATATTACATGGAAACGGGTTGCGGCCAATAACTCAGCAGACAGCAAACTAAATGGCTTCTTCCCAACTCAACTTAACAACGGATATCGTCTATTTATTAGTATTCATAATCTTGAAGGCAAAGATTATTTAATGATCAACTACCCCTCATCTGATTTTGATATCAAATCAGGTGACCGAATTCAGTTCTTACTTGAAAATAAGCGCATTGTAAATCTTTCATTTACTCAAAATAGTTATGAGTCCCATAAAAGTCCGCTGGCGCACCTTAAAAAGATTAAGGAAACAAAGATTCAACTTACAGAATCTGATCTATCAATGTTAGCAGAGTTTAAAATCATTGATAGTAAGGTACTTCTGAACATTGGCCTTGAAATTTCCGGCCTTACCCCAGATCCTCAATTCAGAAATGCCTGCAGGAGTAGGGAGGACCTTTCTTATTTTTTACAAGATATGTTTCTCAAATATCAAGAGGCTATCAAAAAATTACCCAACAGAAAACCACTAAATGACCACCCTATTAGTTCCATTGAAGGATCATACGAGACTGATGCCTGTTACGTTTATCTGATGATTGACACCACTAACAGCTTTTACAAAATTGGAATTTCCAATAAACCGGAATACAGGGAAAAAACACTACAGAGTGAGAAACCAACAATTGAACTTATTGTATCAAAGCAATTTCCTACAAGGATAATAGCTGAAAGCTTTGAAAAGGCTCTCCACACTTCTTTCAAATCCAAGAATATTAGAGGAGAATGGTTCCAACTATCAACCCTTGAGGTAGAACAAATCAGACTAGCACTAAGTTAATTGTTTTATGGGCACTTTGAGCAACTCGGCTGGCTACAAAATCAAGTAAATTAAACTCCCACCAGTTGAGGTGCCAATTTTACTCCTCAGGTTTTAAAACTCTCAGAGCCCCTCTCAGGAGACTCTGATAGCGACAAGTATTGGTTTGTGAGGTGCGCGTTTCAAACGCGCCCGGTTATGGCGGGATCGCGGAACAGGTCCGCGAAAGCGGCAAACAAAAAAGCCCTTCCAGTTTCCTGAAAGGGCTTTTCTTTATGTGTCTTCAAACTACACTTTGATCTCAACATCCACACCACTTGGCAATTCAAGCTTCATCAACGCATCTACCGTTTTGGCGCTGTTAGAGTAGATATCTACCAAACGCTTATAGGTACACAATTGGAACTGCTCACGCGCCTTCTTGTTTACGTGTGGCGACTTCAATACTGTGAATTTTTCTTTCTCAGTAGGAAGAGGAATAGGACCGCTTACCACAGCACCTGTTGCCTTCACCGCTCTCACGATTTTCTCAGATGACTTGTCAACTAAGTTGTGGTCGTAAGACTTTAGTTTGATTCTAATTTTTTGGTTCATAATTCGTTCGTTGAGGAAATCGCCTAAATCCTATTTATTATTTCGCCATTGCGGCACCTTTTACTTCTTCAATCACCTTATCCGCCAAGTTCTTAGGAACCTGTGCATAATGAGAGAATGTTAACGTTGCAGACGCACGGCCTGAAGTAATCGTACGCAAGTCAGTGATGTAACCAAACAATTCCTTCAATGGAACGTCAGCTCTCAAGATCTGTGCATTGCCACGGTTATCCATGCCCTTCATCACACCACGTCTTCTGTTCAAGTCACCCGTTACAGAACCTGTGTATTCATCAGGTGTTACTACTTCTACGCCCATGATAGGCTCTAGAAGTATTGGACTCGCCTTACGGCCTGCTTCTCTGAAACCGCCACGAGCAGCCAATTCGAAAGACAAGGCATCCGAGTCAACATCGTGGTATGATCCGTGGAACAAACGCACTTTCATGTTGTCGATCTGGTAGCCAGCCAAAGGACCGTTCACCATCGCTTGCTCGAAACCTTTCTGAATCGCTGGAATGAATTCGCGAGGGATTACACCACCTACGATATCATTTACGAACTCAAGACCTGGCTTATCGCCTTCTTTCATTTCGCGTGGACCGATTTCGAATACGATATCGGCAAACTTACCACGGCCACCGGTCTGCTTCTTGTATACTTCTTTGTGTTCAACTGTAGAGGTAAGCGCTTCTTTGTAAGCAACCTGAGGAGCACCCTGGTTGATTTCCACTTTGAATTCGCGTCTTAAACGGTCGATGATAATTTCCAAGTGAAGTTCACCCATTCCACGAAGGATGGTCTGACCTGTCTCCTGATCTGTGTTCACACGAAGTGTAGGATCTTCTTCCACCAATTTAGAGATGGCCATACCCAACTTATCGGCATCCGCCTGCTTCTTAGGTTCGATAGCATATCCGATAACTGGCTCAGGGAAGTTCATAGACTCCAGGATCACCTTGTTCTTTTCATCACAAAGCGTATCTCCAGTCTTAATGTCTTTGAAACCTACAACCGCACCGATATCGCCTGCTTCCAAGCGCTCGATTTGGTTTTGCTTGTTCGCGTGCATCTGGAATACGCGGGAAATGCGCTCCTTCTGCTCTGAACGGGTATTGTATACATAAGAGCCAGATTCCAACACACCAGAATAGGCGCGGATGAAACACAAGCGTCCTACGAAAGGATCGGTTGCAATTTTGAATGCAAGTGCTACGAAAGGACCTTTTGCATCTGGCTTCACAGGCACTTCTGCATCGGTATCAGGGTTAGTACCCACGATGGTATCCTTGTCCATCGGTGAAGGAAGTAATTCCATCACGTAGTCAAGCATCGTTTGCACACCTTTGTTCTTGAAAGAAGAACCGCACACCATCGGTACGATCTTCATATCGATAGTAGCAGCGCGAAGTGCTTTCAAGATCTCAGCTTCTGTAATAGAGCTAGGATCGTTGAAGAACTTCTCCATGAGTGTTTCATCATAGTCAGCTACTGCTTCGAGTAATTTTTCTCTGTATTCGTGGGCTTCTTCCACCATGTCCGCAGGGATCGGAACTTCCGTGAAAGTCATTCCTTTATCCTCCTCGTTCCAGATGATACCACGGTTGTTGATCAAATCAACAACACCTTTGAAATTTTCTTCAGTACCAATTGGTAATTGAAGTGCTACGGCCGTGCTGCCTAATTTCTCTTTAACCTGTCTTACAACACCAAGGAAATCAGAACCAGAGCGGTCCATCTTATTTACGAAACCGATACGGGCAACTTTGTAGTTATCCGCCAGGCGCCAGTTTGTTTCTGATTGAGGCTCAACACCATCAACGGCAGAGAACAAAAACACCAAACCATCCAATACACGCAAGGAACGGTTTACCTCTACGGTAAAGTCTACGTGACCGGGAGTATCGATAATGTTTACGTGGTAATCGTTATTTCTGTATTTCCAGAATACAGTAGTAGCAGCAGACGTAATGGTAATACCACGCTCCTGCTCTTGTGCCATCCAGTCCATGGTAGCGGCACCATCGTGCACCTCACCAATCTTGTGGTTTACACCGGCATAGTAAAGAATACGCTCGGTGGTAGTTGTCTTACCCGCATCGATGTGAGCGGCAATACCAATGTTTCTTGTGTATTTAAGATCTCTTGACATGAACCTCTGCCTCTCTTATTAGAATCTGAAATGTGAAAATGCCTTGTTGGCTTCTGCCATGCGGTGTGTGTCGTCCTTCTTCTTGATGGCCGCACCTTCACCCTTAGACGCTGCGATGATCTCAGCAGCTAACTTATCTGTCATGGTCTTTTCGCCACGCAATCTGGCGTAGTCGATCAACCACTTAATGCTCAAGCTCAATCTGCGCTCAGGACGTACTTCAACAGGAACCTGGAAAGTAGCACCCCCTACACGTCTTGACTTTACCTCTACCGAAGGGGAAAGGTTTGCCATGGCTTTTCTCCATACTTCAAGACCATTTTCGTTGGCCTTCTTCTCTACCAGCTCTAATGCATCGTAGAACGTATTATAGGAAATGCTCTTCTTACCATCGTACATTAAATAGTTAACGAATTTGGTAACAAGTGTATCCTGAAACTTAGGATCAGGAAGCAAGAATCTCTTTTTTGGTTTTGTCTTTCTCATGACTGGCTACGATTATTTTTTCTTTGCCGGAGCACCTTTAGCGGCCGGAGCGGCTGCACCTGGTTTAGGGCGTTTTGCACCATACTTAGAACGGCTTTGCTTGCGACCATTCACCCCTGCAGTATCCAAGGCACCGCGAACGATGTGGTAACGAACACCTGGCAGATCTTTTACACGACCACCGCGCACAAGCACGATTGAGTGTTCCTGTAGGTTGTGTCCTTCACCCATGATGTATGCGTTCACTTCCTTTTGGTTAGTGAGGCGTACACGGGCTACTTTACGCATAGCAGAGTTAGGCTTCTTAGGAGTTGTTGTGTACACACGTGTACATACACCTCTGCGCTGAGGGTTTGAATCAAGGGCGGGTGACTTTGACTTGAAAGTCAGCTTAGTCCGTCCTTTTCTCACAAGTTGCTGAATGGTAGGCATTTATGCTTCGTTTTTATAGACCTGTTCAAAAATAGGACTGCAAAGGTACCAAGAACCTTTGAAGGAGCAAATATCAGTTCAAGAATTTTAGGGTAAATCGCTGGGAAACAGCTAGAAAAACGCGTTTTCGGCAACTTTTTATTAACTAAAAGCCCTTCGGGCAACCCAATCGGGGTTTTAAAGGGCTCGTATTTTCTTGAAATCACTCTATATATATGGTGTGAAAGCAACTTGACCCAACCGCTTTGTGTTGG
>Ga0075163_10010648_pt1 | contig 12024 bp, 13 predicted proteins | sample JI1023141ADNA_FD_71478 | JGI IMG/M metagenome (GOLD analysis project Ga0075163, IMG submission 71478) | Wastewater effluent complex algal communities from Wisconsin, to seasonally profile nutrient transformation and Carbon sequestration -... | ecosystem: Engineered > WWTP > Effluent > Algae...
AGTTGCTCGGCCAGCGCGCGCCCATTGGTTGAAACATGCAGCCCGGTGTTGTAGCGCAGCACCATGGGGGTGTAGCCGCTGCTGGCAGTTAAAACGGCTCCGTGGTTGTGCCCGTTGCGCGTCCATTGCATCTCGTTCATGCAATGGCCGTGCAGCAGCACCAGGATTTTTCCGCTGGTTGTCGGCCAGGCGGCGGCCAGTGCCTGTGTTGTCAGCGGCAGCGACTTGCCGTCTTTGCGCCAGCCCATCTGGATAGTCAGCGGGTTGTTGTGCGCCGCCATATGGTCGCCCAAAACGCCGTTCACAATCGCCAAAATGGTTGCCCGTTCGGCGCTGGATTCCATGGCGTCGAGCTCGGGTTTCAACTGCCCCAGTGCCGCATCCAGGCCACCACCCACCAGGTTGGTAGCGCCACGAATCACGCGGTAGACCCAGCCGCTGGCGCTGCGCAGCGTGGTGTCCACGCCCCGGTGCAAGTGCGACGTCGGCTTGCCCACGCGTTTTGCTGTGGGTGCTGGAAGCCGCAGAATGGTGTGGTGCATGGCCTCCACCAAGTCCGTGACGCCCAGCGTGGCCTGGATGGCAAGGTGGCTGTAGCCACGCAGGTCTGACGGGTGCACATAGACGGACTTCATGGCTTTGGCTCCTTTCATGACAGGCTGCGAATGTGGGTGGCCACAATTTGAAGCTGCACACTGTCCATGCGGACAATGAATTTGCGGCTGACCGAGTTGATGAGTTTGACAGCACCCGAGAGACCCAGGCGGGCAGACTGTTCGGTCAGAAAACCCACCTCGGCAAGCTTCAGCGGCCGCAGGAAATAGTAGTCCATGCCGGCTTCCACCAATTCACCTACGAGGTCTGCCAAAGCACCCGGATGGCCCGCGTGGTCCGGCTTCGCATCGATGGCCTGGAGCACTTTGTTGGTCTTGCTGCGCAGATCCACCGAGTGGTGAAAACGCAGGGAAGGCTCAGCCGATGCGCCGCCTGCCGTGGCACTGGCCCGGGCAGCGGGACGCGGCGTAGCTTTCGCGTCGGGCTTTGCAATAGTTGGTTTGGCTGCGGGCGCTGTTTTCTTGGCGGGTGTGCTCATGGTTCGAACCTCTTGCAGGTGAAGGCATGTTCAACAAAGCGTTGAATGACTTTATTGTGTACGTTCGTACACAAAATGTCCATACCCCGGCAACGCATTAGAGCGGTAAACCCAATCGGCATCCTTGCGGTCCTTTGTAATCGCCCCCGGACTGCCAATGGGATTCAGCTATATACAAACGTACACCGCTGCTCGGTAATGGGCTAGACCGTCACAAAGACCCGTGCCTTGCGGGGCGTCAGCACCACCATATCCCCTTCCTGCAGGCCCAGTGCCTTGTACTCTTGCGCGCCCAGCTGTGCCTCAATGATGTCTCCGCTGCCCGCCGCGCTGCTGTCCTGGGGCAACAACTCCAGGCGGGCCACCGGGCCGACCACGATGGCCCGCACCAGTTTGGCCACAATGCCGCTGTGGTTGGTGCCCACCACATACCGTTGCACATCCAGGTCGTGCGGTCGTACATAGGCAAAGGCCTTGGCGTCTTGCGCTTCGCTGTGCTCGGGGCTGGCCAGCCGCACGCCGTGTTGTGCTTCACCGATGTGCATTTCACCCTCATGCGCGCGGCCGTGGAACAGATTCACATCGCCCAGGAATCCATACACAAAGGGGCTGGCCGGGTGGTCCCACACCTCTTGCGGTGAACCGATTTGTTCGACCCGGCCACTGTTCATCAGCACGACGCGGTCGGCCACTTCCAGCGCCTCTTCCTGGTCGTGCGTCACAAAAATACTGGTCACATGCAGGTCGTCGTGCAGGCGGCGCAGCCAGCGGCGCAACTCCTTGCGCACCTTGGCATCCAGCGCACCAAAGGGCTCGTCCAGCAGCAGCACCTTGGGCTCCACGGCCAGGGCACGCGCCAGGGCAATGCGCTGGCGCTGGCCGCCGGAGAGCTGCGCCGGGTAGCGGTCCGCCAGCCAGTCCAGCTGCACCAGACCCAGCAGCTCATGCACCTTCTGCTTGATGACGGTCTCGGACGGGCGCACGGCACGCGGCTTCATGCGCAGGCCAAAGGCCACGTTATCGAACACGCTCATATGGCGAAACAGCGCGTAGTGCTGGAACACAAAGCCCACGTTGCGCTCGCGCACGTGGACGTCGGTGGTGTCCTCGCCGCTGAACAAGATGTTGCCCTGGTCGGCCGTCTCCAGCCCGGCGATGATGCGCAGCAGTGTGGTCTTGCCGCAGCCCGAGGGGCCTAGCAGGGCGACCAGTTCGCCAGAGTTGATGTCCAGACTGACATCATTCAGGGCCTGGAAAGTGCCGAAGGCTTTATTGACGTTGCGAATTGCGATGCTCATACGAATATCTCAAAAAAGGTAACAGGGGAGTGAAGTGCACTCCGACCAGGAATGCCGTGGAACCGGCTTTGCCGGGCCACTGGCATTGCCCCCTGCAAGGGGGAAAGCGGCCACTTGCGTCCTCGGCTTTGCAAGCCGATGCCGGGGCAGTGGGCAAGCCGGGGGGTGTTCATAGCGCAAGCGGCCGCTCCGGCGGCAGCGCAGCAGCGGCACGCATTTCGCGCTCAAATTGCCACTCCACCAAGGACTTGATCACCAGCGTGACCAGGGCCAGCAGCGCCAGCAGCGAGGCCACGGCAAAGGCCGCCACCGACTGGTATTCGTTGTACAAAATTTCCACATGCAGCGGCATGGTGTTGGTCTGGCCGCGGATGTGACCCGACACCACCGACACCGCGCCAAACTCGCCCATGGCCCGTGCGTTGCACAGGATCACGCCATAGATCAGGCCCCACTTGATGTTGGGCAGCGTCACGTGCCAGAAGGTCTGCCAGCCGGTGGCGCCCAGCACCTGGGCGGCCTGCTCCTCGTCGGTGCCTTGCGCCTGCATCAGCGGGATCAGCTCCCGGGCGATGAATGGGAAGGTCACGAAGATGGTGGCCAGCACAATGCCGGGCACGGCAAACACGATCTTGATGTCGTGCGCCTGCAGCCATGGGCCAAACCAGCCCTGGGCACCAAACATCAGCACATAGATCAGGCCAGCCACGACGGGCGACACCGAGAACGGCAGGTCCACCAGCGTCGTCAGGAAGGCCTTGCCGCGGAACTCGTACTTCGTAATGGCCCAGGCCGCGGCCACGCCAAATACCAGGTTCAGCGGTACCGCAATGGCGGCGGTGATGAGCGTCAGGCGGATCGCGCTCCAGGCGTCGGGTTCCTTGAAGGCCTCCAGGAATGCGTCGGAGCCCTTGCGCAAGGCCTCGGTGAACACGGCGGCCAGCGGCAGGATCAGGAACAGAAAAATGAAAACCAGCGCAACGCTGATCAGGCTCCACTTGACCCAGTCCGGCTCCGAGGTAGGGGTGTTCGCGCGGGAACGCCGCGGAACCGGCTTTGCAGGGCCGCTGGCGTTGTCCCCTTGAGGGGAAGACGGACTCGCAGGGCGAGTCTGGCTCAGGGGTGTATTCATTTTCTCTGCCAGGCTTGCAGCGCATTGATCACCAACAGCAGCGCAAACGAAATCACCAGCAGCACCACGGCCACGGCGGTCGCTCCGGCATAGTCATACTGCTCCAGCTTGCCGATGATGATCAGCGGCGTGATCTCGGACACCATGGGCATGTTGCCGGCAATAAAAATCACCGAGCCATATTCACCAATGGCGCGGGCAAAGGCCATCGCAAAGCCGGTGAGCAAGGCAGGCGCCACGGTCGGAAAAATCACATAACGAAAGGTCTGCCAGCGCGTCGCGCCCAGGCAGGTGGCGGCTTCTTCCAATTCTTTCTCCGCGTCTTCCAGCACCGGTTGCACCGTGCGTACGACAAAGGGCAGGCCGATAAAGATCAGCGCAATCACGACGCCGTTGCGGTTGAATGCCAGTTGTATGCCATGGGGCTCCAGCAGACTGCCGATCCAGCCGTTGCTGGCCAAGAGCGCGGTGAGCGAAATGCCGGCCACGGCCGTGGGCAGTGCAAACGGCAGGTCCACCAGCGCATCGATAAGCTTCTTGCCAGGAAACGTGTAGCGCACAAGTACCCATGCAATCAAAAGGCCAAAGAAGGCATTGACAACGGCCGCAACAAACGACGCGCCAAAGGTCAGCCGGTAGGCCGCCATGACCCGCGGGCTGCTGACGGCGAACACAAACTGCTCCCAGGTCAGCGTGAAGGTCTTGAACACCAGGGCGGAGAGCGGAATCAGCACGATGATGCTGAGGTAGAACAGCGTGAAGCCCAGCGTCAGCTTGAAGCCGGGCAGAACACGTTTGGGCGCGCGCCTGGCGCCGGAAGCAATTGGCATGGAACAGAAATCGGTCGAAAGTCACAGGGTAGTGACGAAGCCGCGATTCTGAATAGCTACAGCGCGAATGCAAACTACAGACTTGTTGTTTGCTTATCCCGCAGATTGCTGAATGGGCATACCAAGAACCCGGCGAATACAGATAATGGCCGCTTTGAGGCTGTATAAAATAACAGTTATTGTTGCAAGATTGATCTGGTGCAAACACTGGGAGCATGTGCATGAAAATTCTGCCAACGGACTTTGACGGTCAATCCATTCGCCGGGTGTATGACGAGGACACAGAGACCTGGTGGTTCTCGGTGGTGGATGTGGTGCAGGTGCTGACCGAGAGCAAGAGTGCCAAGCGTTATTGGTCAGACCTGAAGCGAAAGCTTGCGCAAGAATCCGGCTCCGAGCAACCGTACGAGGAAATCGTACAGTTCAAATTACAAGCAGCGGATGGCAAGCAGCGTGAAACCGACTGCGCCAAAGCGGAAACGCTGTTGCGCATCGTCCAATCCATCCCCAGCCCCAAAGCCGAGCCCATCAAGCTATGGCTTGCCAAAGTCGGTTACGAGCGCATGCAGGAAATGGCCGACCCCGCGCTGTCCCTGAACCGCGCCCGTGAAACCTGGCAGCAGCATGGGCGCAGCGACAAGTGGATCCAGCAGCGCATGACCGGGCAGGAAACGCGCAACAAGCTCACCGACTACTGGAGCGAGCACGACATCAAAGCGGGGCAGGAGTTCGCCATTCTGACCAACATCATTCATCAGGAGTGGACGGGGTTGAGTGTCAAGGAGCACAAGCAGGCCAAGGGATTGAGCAGCCACAACCTGCGCGACCACATGACCGAGGCTGAGCTGATTTTTACCGCGCTGGCCGAGTTGTCTACACGCCAGATTGCCCAGAGTGTGGACGCTACCGGCTTGAATGAAAACAAGAATGCCGCGCAAGCAGGCGGGCGTATTGCGCGCCAGGCCCGCAGGCAACTGGAGGACCAGACCGGTCAATCTGTGGTGACAGGTGAAAACTACCTCAAGCCGCCAGCAGCCATCAAAAGCACAAAACTTGTAAGCAAAAAGTAGCTGTAGCCCTCGTATTACTTGCGCAAGCAGCTATCAAAAACAGAGCGACATTCGATGCCTACTTCACCGTGTACAGCTTGTCGAACTGGCCGCCGTCGTTGAAGTGCAGCTTCTGGGCTTCAGCAAACGAGCCGAAAAACTCATCCACGGCGAACAGCTGGATGGGCTTGAAGGTGCTGGCGTACTTCTTCAGGATGGCCGCATTGCTGGGACGGATCGCGTGCTGGGCGGCATTCTCCTGCCCGGCGTCGGAGTAGAGGAAATTCAGGTACGCCTTTGCTTGCCCAGCGGTACCCTTTTTGGCGACGGTGCCGCCCTTTTTTTGCACCGAGCCCCAGGCCGCCAGATAGGCCATGCGGCCGTTGCCACCGGTCTTGGGGTTGACCACGATGGCCTGCACGCCGGGCTTGATCAGGTCGTTCCAGTCCTTGATGCCCTTGGGGTGTCCTTGTAGAACTCGCGCGCCACATCGTAGGACACATTGAGCAGGGTGGTGGTCTGCGCTGCTACAAAATTGCTAGCTGTTAGTGCAATAAAGATGAGGGCTAGACGGGTTTTTTTGCCTTAGTGCCATTGCAGCAGTGCCAGGCCCAGTGGCCAGGCACCAAGACCGGATTCGATGTTGATGTGCCCCGCGTTTTGCAGTCGCACGAATTCACTGCCCCAGGCGCGGGCATAGGCGCCGGCCGTGCGCACCGCGCAATAGTGCGCACGGTCTTTTGGGCGACATTGATACAGTAAAAATATACGAAATGTATATAATTCATTGACGTTTCATATGGAGAGTGCTAATGGGCATTGTCAAAATTTCGGACCTGATGCACGAGAACCTGCGCGTTGCGGGGAATGCCCTTAGCCGGTCTATCAACGCGCAAGCAGAGCACTGGATGCGGGTCGGCATGTTGACCGAGATGTACCCGGCGTTGGACTACCGGGAAATCTGCCAGTTGTTGATAAGGGCTGAACTCGCGGGGGGGATGGATATCAGCTTGGCTGCCTCGGGGCAACTCGGTAAACCCGGCGCGTCACCGGCTGAAAAACACTGATGGCGCACGGCGTTCCCATCAAGTCTGCGGCGGAACTCGAGATGGTGCGGCGGGCCGGTCGGCTTGCCGCAGAGGTTCTCGGCATGATTGAGGCGCATGTGGTACCGGGGGTGAGCACGGAGACGCTCGACCGCATCTGCAACGACCATATCGTGAATGTCCAGGGCGCCATCCCGGCCAACGTGGGGTATCACGGGTATCCCAAGACCATCCTCACTTCGGTCAACCAGGTGGTGTGTCACGGCATCCCCTCTGCGACCAAAATTCTAAAAGAGGGCGACATCATCAACATCGATGTCGCCGTCATCAAGGATGGCTGGTTTGGCGACACCAGCCGCATGTTCTTCGTTGGAGCCCCCAGCGTGGCGGCTCGGCGCCTGGTGGAGACAACGTACGAGGCATTGCGGGCCGCAATCCATCAGGTCAAGCCCGGGGCGACATTGGGCGATATTGGCCATGCCATCCAGTCGGTGGCTCAAGCGGCGCATTTCAGCGTGGTGCGCGAATACTGTGGGCACGGCATTGGCCAGATCTACCACGATGAACCGCAAGTGCTGCACTATGGGCAGCGCGGGCAGGGGCTCACGCTGGAGGCCGGCATGGTTTTCACAATTGAGCCGATGCTCAACGCCGGCAAGCGTGAAACCAAACAACTTGCCGATGGGTGGACCGTCGTGACCAAGGACCGGTCGCTATCCGCCCAGTGGGAACACATGGTGGCGGTAACGCCCTCAGGGTATGAGGTGCTCACCGCTTGGCCAGGAGGCACAGGGGCTTATGCGCCGGTTTGACACGTAGCCTGTACGAGGTTTGCTCAACGCCATTACGGGTTTGTATCGGACCCAACGCAGGCGCTCCACCGCCATGTCGCACCTTTGTGTGACAGCGTGACGGCCTACTTCTTCGCGTAGATCTGATCAAAGCTGCCACCATCGGCAAAGTGGTCCCGGGCGGCCTTGGCCCAGCCGCCAAAGGCTTCGTCAATGCTGAACAGCTTGATCTTGGGTAACTGCTTGACGTACTTGGCCTGGAACTTCTCGGAGATGGGGCGGTAGAAGTTCTTGCCAGCAATGTCCTGGCCCTCGTCGGTGTACAGGTACTCCAGGTAGGCCTGGGCCACGGCACGGGTGCCCTTCTTGTCGACGTTCTTGTCCACCACCGTGACGGCGGGTTCGGCCAGGATGCTCAGCGAGGGGTAGACCACATCGACCTTGCCGCCAAATTCCTTCTCCAGCAAATAGGCTTCGTTCTCCCACGAGATAAATACATCGCCCTGGCCACGCTGCGCAAAGGTAATGGAGGAACCACGGGCACCGGTGTCCAGCACCGGCACATTGGCATACAGCTTGGCAATGAAGTCCTTGGCCTGTGCATCGCCACCGAATTTACGTTTGGCAAATTCCCAGGCCGCCAGGTAGTTCCAGCGCGCGCCGCCCGAAGTCTTGGGGTTGGGGGTGATGACGCTGATGCCCGGTTTGATCAGGTCATCCCAGTCCTTGATGCCCTTGGGATTGCCCTGGCGCACCACCAGCACGATGGTAGAGGTGTAGGGCGACGAATTGTGCGGCAAGCGTTTTTGCCAATCCTTGGGAATCCAGCCGCCATTGGCATGCAGGGCGTCGGTGTCGCCAGCCAGCGCCAGCGTGGCCACATCGGCATCCAGCCCGTCGATGATGCCGCGCGCTTGTTTGCCCGAGCCACCGTGGGATTGCTTGATGCTCACGTCCTGGCCGGTCTTGGCCTTCCAGTGTTTGATAAAGGCGGCGTTGAACTCGACATACAGCTCGCGGGTGGGGTCGTAGGAGACGTTGAGCAGCTCAGCGGGCTTGGGTTGGGCGAGGGCGCCAAAGGAAGCGACAGCGAGAACGGCAGTCAGGGCCAACGTGGTGAAAGCCCGGCGGGTGGGGATGCGGATTGGCATTTGAAACTCCAGAAAATGGCAACGCAACAGTGCGATGGAGTGGATTCTGGAACCCAAGTGTTAAAACTGGAACGACTGAATTGTCAGTTTCAAATAACCAACTCATCTATAGGGTGGGTAAACAAAGGGTTGAAAGGCATTTCACCCAAACAATTGAACCCTGGCTGCATCCGTGATGGCGACCACGCAGGGGTGGGTGATGCGCCGTTCCACCGAAACAGCATAAAACTCGTCCACCAGTTCCTCGGTGCGCCCAATCACCTCCACGCCAAACTGGGCCACCGTGTCGTGCTCCATGACCGTGGGCGCCATGAAGGCGCCCCGCCCCTCGCGACCAAAGGCGCTCATCAGTGCGCCGTCGTCAAACTCACCAATGATGCGCGGGTGAATGTGGTGGCGGGTCAGCCAGCCTTCCAACTGCTGGCGCACTGAGGCCTGGGCTCCGGGAATCAGCAGTGGAAAGTCGTTCAAACACTTCGGAAAAACGCCTTTAAGTTGGCGCTTGAGCTCCGGCGCACAGAAGAAGCTCATGGTTGTGCGCCCCAGCGGGTGGTTGAAGGCTTTCACACTGATGCGCCGGGACATGGGCTCGTCGGCAATCACCAAATCCAGCCGGTTTAGCGCCAGTTGCGCCAGCAGGTCCGGGAACTTGCCCTCACTGCACACCAGGCGCACTGGCTCGTCAACGGTCAGCGCCGGTTCCAGCAGTCGGTAGGCGATGGACTTGGCCACTGAATCGGCCACACCCACCTTGAAGTCCAGCACCCGCTGGCCACCGTGGGCCTGGCGCACAGCGCTCTCCAGCTCGGCCCCCAGCGTGAAGATCTGGTCGGCATAACCCATTGCAAGGTGGCCGTCTTCGGTCAGTTCCAGCTTGCGCCCGCTCTTGCGAAAAAGCTTGCGGCCCAGCCAGTCTTCCAGCAGCTTGATCTGGCCAGACAGGGTTTGTGGCGTGGTGTGCAACTGCTCGCCAGCGCGCATGATGCCGCCGGCTTTCGCGGTGACCCAGAAGTAATGCAGGTGTTTGAAGTTCATGGCGCGCCCTATTGTTCGAATAAATCGAAGTGAAAATGTTATAAATTCGAATTTACACGAAGCATTTTCGCGCCTACATTCACGCTTCACCAGCAATTTTTGCGCTGGAAGGAGTCATCCCCATGCGATTAAGTACACGAGGCCGATTTGCCATTACCGCCATGATTGACCTGGCTCTGCGCCAGAGCAACACCCCCGTTCCGCTGCAGGATCTGGCTGTGCGACACCGCATATCCATGTCGTACCTGGAGCAGATGTTTGCCAAGCTGCGCCAGCACGCTCTGGTGGAGAGCACGCGTGGACCCGGCGGTGGCTACACGCTGGCGCGCGCGGCGCACACCATCTCGGTGGCGGACATCATTGGTGCCATCGAAGACGAAACCGACACACGCAGCAAAGATGCGCCGCGTGAAACCTCGGCCAGTGCCCAGGAAATGACACAGGACCTGTGGGACGCCCTGCAATCCACTGTTGTGGCCTATCTGAAAACCGTGACGCTGCAAAGCCTTGCACAAGAGCAAAAGGCCAAGGGCTTTCAGGTTGAAGAGCGAAAGACGGTGCAAAAGGGCGTCTACCAAAAACCGCGTCCGCCGGTGGCACGCCCCGGAACGCCGAACTCGGTCTTTGCACTGGGACAGGTCTGGCCGGGTCGGGCCTGAACCTGCCTTCACGGCGATCGAAGCGCCTTAGCTGGACATCAACACCGGCACCGTCATGTGGCGCAGGATGTAGCGGGTGCCGGCTCCGCGGCTTTCAAACGGGAAGCCGATGGAGCCATGGGCACCCATGACCAACAGGTCGGCACTGCGGTCACTGGCGCGGTTCAGCAACATGTCCATGACTCCAAAGTCCTCCACCAACACCACCTCGGTCGCCACAGCAATGCCATGCGTCGCCAAGTGCCGCTGCACTTCGGCACAGGTTGCCTCACCCTCATCCAGGCGGGCAGCCACGGACACCACATACGCCTTTTGGCAACCTTGAATGACGGCCAGGGCGTCGTTGAGCGCGCGGGCAGCTTCGGGGGCGTTGTTCCATGCAATCAGGGGGCACTTGCCGACGTCGGCAAAGTCTCCGATGTAAGGGACGACCAGAACGGGACGCCCGCAACCGATCACCACTTCAGACACCAGTTCTTCGGGGACAAAGTCCTTGCCATGTTCATACTGGCCCAACACCACCAGATCGGTGTGGCGGGCCAGGTCGACAAATTGGCGAACCACCTCGGCCTCACCACCCCGGTTGACGAAGCGCCATTCGCAATTGGTTAGCCCGGCGGTGGCGGTTTCAAACTGGGCCTTGCTAGCGTCGCACGCCAGGGTGAACTCCTCGCTGGGCCAAACACTGACAACACCGACCTTGCGTGCATGTCCGCGCTGCGCAAAGATGCCAACCAGTCGGGCCCCGTGCTGACGCGCCAACGCAGTTGCCAACGCCAGTCGCACGGCCGTGCGCCCATCCTGGTCCAGATGAACCACTACATCTTTTATTGCCATGGCAATCGACTCCTTGCACTGATTTAGAAATCAGGTTGATCGCTAAGCTTCAACCCCTCAAAAAAATCAGTATAGGGCGAAAGACCAGCCTCCAATGTCACCCATTTGCGCACGCAAGCGGGGTTGGGACTGCCCCGCTGGCTGACCGTTCAGGCGACTCGAACCACAGACGCTTCGTTGGCGGCAGTCAATGCGATGGCACGAATTTCCAGTGCCGCAGCTTCCAGCGCCTGGGTCTTGGCCGCTTCCCCCATGGCCAGGCCCTCGGCGCGCACAAAGCGCACGTCGGTGATGCCCAGGAAGCCAAACACGGTCTGCAGGTAGCTCTCCTGGTGCTCCATGGCACGGCCACCTTCGCTGGTGGAGTACACACCGCCCCGGGTGGACGCCACGATCACGGTCTTGCCGCCGGCCAAGCCTTGCGGACCTTTTTCGGTGTACTTGAAGGTGCGGCCCACCTGCGCCACGCGGTCAATCCAGGCCTTGAGCTGGCTGGGGATGGAAAAGTTGTACAGCGGTGCGCCGACCACGATCACGTCAGCGGCCAGGAACTGGCTGACCAGCGCCTCGGAAATGGCGTTTTCGCGCTTTTGCACGTCAGTCGGTTCAGCCGCACCGGGTGGCATGCGAAAGCCCAGGGAGTCCACCGACAGGTGGCTGGGGGCGCTGGCGGCCAGGTCAAGGTAGTCGACCGAGGTGCCGGGGTGGCTGGCTTGCCATTTGGCGACGATCTGGGCCGTCAAGGCACGGGAAACGGAGTTGGCGGCGAGGATGCTGGAATCGATGTGAAGCAGTTTCATGGTCAGTCCTTGAAGTGAAGCTGCGGATTGCAGCCATGGATCAAGTATGCGGATGAAACCATTCTTTGATAAGTTGGCAAAAATGCGTTAGATTGTCCTACTGATAGAACAATGGAGCGCCACAATGCAGGATTTGAACGACCTGGTCTACTTTGCCGAAGTGGTGGACCGCGGGGGTTTTGCCGCCGCCGGGCGCGCTTTGGGCCTGCCCAAGTCGCGCCTGTCGCGCCGGGTGGCCGAGCTGGAGGCCCGGCTGGGCGTGCGCCTGCTGCAGCGCACCACGCGCAAGCTGTCGCTGACCGC
>Ga0075163_10010649_pt1 | contig 12023 bp, 9 predicted proteins | sample JI1023141ADNA_FD_71478 | JGI IMG/M metagenome (GOLD analysis project Ga0075163, IMG submission 71478) | Wastewater effluent complex algal communities from Wisconsin, to seasonally profile nutrient transformation and Carbon sequestration -... | ecosystem: Engineered > WWTP > Effluent > Algae...
GCGCGCATGTTCGACATCAGCGAGCACCTGGGCGAGAAGTTCCTGACCATGGAGCTTATCGATGGCGCGCCGCTCCTGTCCAAGGGCACGCCGACCCTGCCGGAGGCCCTCGCGATCGCCGCCGCGGTCTGCGCCGGCCTCGGGGCGGCGCACGCGGTGGGGGTGGTGCACCGCGATCTGAAGCCCGACAATGTGCTCCTCGGCAAGGACGGCCGGGTGGTCATCACCGACTTCGGGATCGCCTCGGCGACCGACCGCGAAAAGACGATGGGCGGGGTGGTCGGCACGCCGGCGTACATGGCCCCGGAGCAGGTCGAGGGGAGCGCCATCGACGGGCGGACCGATCTTTTCGCGCTCGGCGTCTTGCTCTATCAGATGCTCACCAAGACCCTGCCCTGGCAGGAGCCGCAGCCGTTCGCCAACGCCATGGCGCGCCTGCTGCGCCCGGCCCCCGACCCGCGCAGCCGTCGCCCGGACCTGCCCGAGCCGCTGGCCCGCCTGGTGCTGCGCGCGCTGTCCCGCAAGCCGGAGGACCGCCCGGCCACCGCCGCTGAGTTTGCCGCCGCCCTGGCCGGGATCGACCTGCGCCCCCCGGACCCGGCGGACCGCCCGACCACGGCGGCCGGCAGCCTGTCCCACTTCGGCGCGCTCGGCCCCCAGTCGACCCAGTCCGTCCCGGCCACCCTGCCCCCGCTGCCGAGCCTCGGCGCCGTCACCCCGCACGGCGGCCCGTCGCCCGGAGCCTCGCACTCGGCGACCAAGACCCTGGCCGTGCTGCCCATCCGCAACCTCGGGCCGGCGGAGGACGCGTACCTGGCCGAGGGCCTGACCGAGGAGCTCATCGACACGCTGTCGATGACCGCCGGCCTGCGGGTGCGTCCGCGCGGCTCGGTGGCGGCGCTGCGCGACAAGGAAATCGATCCGCGCGAAGCCGGCCAGCGGCTGGGCGTGCAGCTCATCATCGAAGGGACGCTGCGCCGCATCGGCCAGGCGGTGCGCATCAGCGCGCGCCTCACCAGCGTCGCCGATGGCTTCCAGATCTGGGCCAAGCGATTCGAGCGGCCGGCCGCCGACCTGCTCCAGGTCAGCGATGAGGCGGTGCGCGCCATCGCCGACGCCTTGACGGTGACCCCGGCGGCGTCGCTCGGGCCGGGCACCCACAATCCGCAGGCGCTCGACCTGTATCTGCGCGCCCGCTACGCCTATAACCACGGCGAAGACGCGGCGCTGGAGCAGGCGATCGGCCTGTTTCAGCAGGCGGTGGAGCTCGCCCCCGACGATCCGGCGCTGCTCGCCGGCTATGCCATGGCGTGCGCCCGCGGCTGGTTCTTCGGCATCGCCGGCACCGGCGAGCGGGCGGCCGAGATCGCCGAGCGGCTGATGCAGATAAGCCCGCACCGCGGCGAGCCGCATGTGGTCAAGGCCTCGCTCTGCTTCCAGCAGGCCGACCTCGCCGGCGCCGCCGACGCGCTGCGCCGCGCCCTGGCTCTGTCGCCGGCCATGGCCGAGACCTACGCGCTGCTCGGCCGCGTGCTGCTGGAGTCCGGACCGGTCGAAGACGGCCTGCGCGCGCTGCGCCACGCCCTGGCCCTGGACACCACCCTGTATGAACGGCTCTACGTCGAGCTGGCCCGCGCCCACGCCATGCTCGGCCAGTGGGACGAGACCGAGCGGGTGATCCGCAGCCACGCGCCCAGCCGCCGCTCGTGGATCCTGCGGGCGCGGCTGTGCTCATGGCGCTGCGATCAGGCGCTGGCGCGGCAGATGATGCAGGACCCGGACATGCAGGCGGGCCGCTACCCGGAGGTGATGATCCTGCTGCGGCTTATCTGTCGCGAGCTCACGGAGTCGGATCGGCAGGCGTTCGGCGACTTCTTCCGCCGGCTCTCGGGGAGCACGCGGACGCGCATCTTTTCGTTCCAGATCCGGACCGAGACCGAGTGCTCGATGCAGAATATAGAGGTCGCGGAGCAGATGCTGATAAAAGCGGTGGAAGCGGGGCTCATGGATCTTATGTGGATGGAGCACTGCGAGCTGCTCGAGCCGCTGCGCCGCTTGCCGAGTTACCCGGGACTGCACGCCCAGGTGCGGGCGCGGACGGTTCACATGGCCAACATCATGCCCGCTCAGCTTTAGTCGGAAGGAGCTTCTTTCCATGAACAGACGGACCTTGCTACAGAGCTTGGCGGCTCTGCCGCTGGTGAGCGTGAGTCTGAGCCTGCTCCCGGGCCGGCGCGCCGCGGCCGCGCCCGCCGCCGGGCAGCCCCCCGCCCCTGCCAGTCCCCCTACCGAGAAGGAGCTGCAGAACAGCTGGAAGTCGCTGCTGGACGCGGACGCGGACGTGGCGACGACCACCGAGCCGCTCAAGCTGACCCCGGCAGAGTGGAAAAGGCGCCTGACTCCAGAGGCCTACCACGTCCTGCGCGAAGAAGGGACCGAGCGCGCCGGGACCAGTCTGCTGCTGGAAGAGCACCGCGCGGGGGTCTTCGTCTGCGCCGGCTGCAGCCTGCCGCTGTTCACCTCGGCGATGAAGTTCGACAGCGGGACCGGCTGGCCGAGCTTCTTTACGAGCATTGCCGGAGTGCTCGGAATGACGCGCGATCTGCAGCTCGGAGTACCGCGCACAGAGTACCACTGCATCCGCTGCGGCGGGCACCACGGCCATGTCTTCGAGGATGGACCAAAGCCCACCGGGCTCCGCTACTGCAATAATGGCGTCGCCCTCCGCTTCATCCCCAAGCTTAGCTCCGGCTCCGCGCCCAAGGCTCCGCCAAGACCCGGCAAGCTCCCCGGAAAGTCCTAAATCCGTTACTTGTAAACAGACTCCCGGCAAAGCTTCGGCAAGGCTTCGGCAAGGCGTTGCCCGTCCTTTCGCCGGCTTACCACTGCACCCGCAAGCGGCCAAACATTCCTTGTCGGACGCCCGCCTGCCGGCTACGATAACCTGGTGAAAAACTCAGACGCCTCCGCTCCCCTCCGCCTGAACAGCGCCGCGCTGACCGATGTCGGCCGCAAGCGAACCAACAACGAGGACGCCTTCATCGCGGATCCCGAGCTCGGACTCTACGCCGTCGCCGATGGCATGGGCGGGCACGCCGGAGGCGAGATCGCGTCGCAGATGGCGATCGACGCGCTGCGCAGCGCGCTTCCCGGCGCCCCCGATGCGGCGTTCGTCGAGCAGCCGACTCTGGCCAACCGCCGCCGGCTGCTGGAGTGGCTGGTGCAGACCGTGCAGTCGATAAACGCCGCCATCCATACCCGGGCGCAAGAGGATTTCAAGCTGCGCGGGATGGGCTGCACGCTGGACGTGGCGCTCATTCGCGGCGGCGGCGTCTTCACCGCGCACGTCGGCGACAGCCGCATCTATATCCTGCGCTCGGGCACGGTGTATCAGCTTACCGAAGATCATACTTTCGCCCAGATGCTGCTGGCAAACGGAGTGCTATCCAAGGAAGAAGTCGCCAAGCACCCGCAGCGCAACATGCTGACCCGCGGGCTCGGGCCGTTCCCCAGCGTGCAGGTCGACAGCGCCTTCTTCGAGCTCGACGCCGGCGACGTATTCCTGCTGTGCTCCGACGGCCTGTATGTAGAAGTTCCGGAGGAGCGGATCGCCGCCCTGCTGACGCAGCCGCCCGATCTGGCCACCCGCGAGCTCATTCAGGCGGGACTTGAGGCCGGAGGCCGCGACAACATGACCGCGGTCGTATTTCAGGTCATGCAGAGTCCGCAGCAGCAGCTGGGAATCATCGGCGCCGAGAAGACCCGCCGCGCGCTCGCCCGGTCATCGCTGTTCGCCGCCTTCACCGAGAGCGAGCTGATGCGAGTGCAGAAGATCGCGCTCGGCCGCATCGTGCCGCCGGGCGAGACCGTGGTCACGCAGGGCAGCGCTGTCGACGAGCTGTACCTGGTGATGGAGGGCTCGGTGTCGGTGATGCGTGACGGCGATACCTTCGGCAAGCTCGGGCCGGGCGATCCGTTCGGCGCCATGGCCTTGAACCACGAGCCGGACATGGAGGTGTCGATGCGGACCGACACCCTGACCCAGCTGTTGGTCTTCCCGCTGGCCGAGATAAAGACCCTGCTGGCGAGCGACACCGCCATCGCCGCCAAGCTCGCCCTGGCGGCGCTGGAGCGGGTCCACCATCGCCACCATAGCGTCGTCAATTCCTATTCCCGCTACCGCCGCGATAACCCAGCTAAATGATCTGCGTCCGAGCTTGCCCTACTAGAGACCACCTGCTCATCTGTAGCCGTGCGGGGATGTAGACGCGAGCAAAATACCTGGCTTGTGCCCGCGCGCCCATTCCTAGTACAATGCTGTGGTGACTAAGCTCAACCAGATTCAAGGGATGCAGGCAGGCCGGCAAGAACACCTGGCTGGCTGAGCCTAAAGCGCGCCGCACCGCGCGTCGCCCGATGAACCCGCGACGGCCCATGTGCTCGCGCTGCCCAGGCCTCGAAAATGCATCTTGTATCCTAACGCGTCCATGCAAGGAGGATCTCGACATGTCGCTTCGCCGATTTTTGCTCGGTAGTGCACTCACCGTAACGTGTCTGCTTGGCTGCGCCCACAACAAGGCGGCCAAGCAAGCGCCGCCGCCGACCGAGCCGGCAGCCACCGCCCCCGCGGCGACGCCGACGCCCGCCGCCGAGACGCCGCCGCCGGCCCCGGAGACGCCGGCGCCCGCCGCGCCCGCCCCGGAGTGCACCGCCCCCGAGGACTGCGCCTCCAAGGGTGCCGCCGCCAAGGGCAACCAGTGGGCCTGCACCGATAGCAAGTGCGTCGAGGAGAAGAAGAGCAAGAAGAAGAAGAAGTAAGTCCGCCCCGGCCGCTACCAGGCGGCCCGTCGCCTGCCGCTCAGCCGGCTCCGCCACGCCGTACCAAAAGACTGCCCCACAGACAGCCGCTGCCGGTCGCGCCGCTCAGGTATCGTAGACCTCGACGACGTCCCCGAGCTGGGCGTTCGCGGTGATCGCCAGCAGGGCCTGGGTGATCGCCTTGAACGCGTCGGCCAGTGTCACCGCGTCGCTGGCCACCCAGGCCGCGAGCGCGGTCGGGCCGACGATGTAGGTCGGCGGACCGGCGGGGAGCATGGTCTCGAGCTCGATGATCGCCTGGGTCCGGGCGCTGATCGCAAGCTCGGACAGGGGCAGCGCGGAGAGTCCGGCGTGCGCCCGGCCGGCCTCCTCCTGCAGCTGCACCGCGGAGAGCCGAACCTCCGTCCCGCCGAGGGCCTGACCGATTCTGTACAGAGCGGCGAACGCTGGGGAGTAGTGGTCCTTGTCCAGGTGGCGCAGGACATTGTCGCGGAGCAGCGCATAACGAATCCACGGGACTTCATAGGAGCCCGATGGTCCGATAAAAGACAGACTCATAACTTGCGATCTTATCACACCGCGCAGCGCCAAAGATACGGTCACATCGACGAGGTCACGACAGTCCTACCCGACATCTTCAGCTCCGCGAGCGCCTCTTCAGCCCGGAGCCAGCAGTCAGCAGTCAGCAGCCAGCAGTCAGCAGTCTATTAGCAGCAGGTTGCGGTCTACAGACCTCTATCGATATTCGCCGCGCGCAGGATTTCAACGGGTTCGGGCGGGCGCGCCGCTGGCACATGAGTTGCTTTTTGTTTCGCTCAAGAGCTGCACCTGACAATCAAGAAGAACCCGGAGAAGACCATGAACGCGAACCTCACCTCCCGAACCCTCCTGCGCGCCGCCGGCCTCGCCCTGTTCTCTTCGACCCTGCTTGTCGGCTGCGGCGCCGACGACGCGCTCGACCCGGAGCAGTTTCCCGAGCCGATCGCCAGCGAGCCGATCGGAAACCTGGCCGAGCCGCTGACCGCCACCGATGTGGCCACGCTGCGCGCCCAGATCCTCACCGAGATCAACAAGGCCCGCTCGGTGGCCCGGGTCTGCGGGACGCAGTCGTTCCGCGCCGCCCCGGCGCTCAAGCGCAACACGAAGCTTGACACCACCGCCCAGGCGCACAGCGTCGACATGGCCACCTACAACTACTTCAGCCACACCGGCCGCGATGGCAGAAGTCCCTTCAAGCGCATGACGGATGCAGGCTACAACTTCAGCGCCGCCGCCGAGAACATCGCCGCCGGCAACGCCACCGCCGCCGCCACCGTCCAGCAGTGGATTAGCAGCCCCGGCCACTGCGCCAACCTGATGAGCGCGACCTATGTCGACACCGGCATCGGCTACGGCTACAGCGCCACGTCGACCTACAAGCACTACTGGACCCAGAACTTCGCCAAGCCGCTCTAGTCCGTAGCGACATCCGCGCCCGACCGCCCTCCCCCATCCCCCGCTTGCTCGGGCGCTCCTCCGGCTGGAGGACGCTGCGCGCGTGGCCTCCGCGGGTCAGCGCACAGACGCCGTGACCTGGGTCTCTACCCCATCGCTGTAATGCAGTCGGCCGAGGACCGCGCGCTCGCCAATCGGCAGCTGGCTGGTGACCTTGAACTTCTTGCTGCTGAACGGCTGGGCCGAGCTCTGGTTGCGGGAGATATTCACCCGCAGCACCGGAGTCGCGCGCTCACCACCCTCGCGGCAGACCTCTACTTCATAGGACACCCTGGCCTGGCGGGCGTCGGCCGAGGCGCAGCCATGCTCCCCGAAGAGCACCAGAGTCGTCACCAGCGCCTCCGGCGCTTCCTTGCTGGTCCGCTCGGCAATCTCAATGTCCACGCTGAGCGAGCCGGGTTCCGTTTCGGCGTAGGCGACCGGACCGACAAGTCCGCTCAGCACGGCGATACCAAGAGAGACACTCCGAATCCACTGTCCACCAATCTGTTGCATTTTCATGGGCTCCTTGTAGTTGCCTCGAGTCAGCAACCGGCGTGCCACCTACGACGAATTGGGACTCAGCGACGGCGGAAGCGAAGCATCGGGAGTCCCTCCTGTCAGGTTGGCAGCGACCCTGCGGGCTTCTTTGACGATCTGACAATGGCTCGCTTGCGCTTCCGACAAGCTGTTGCCATGCTGCGCAAGAGCAGATTGTAGAAGTGGTGAGAAACGGACTTTCTGCAGTGTCGGCAAGGAGTAGCGGGTCATGCTGCCAGAGCTCTTGATTCCCATTATCCAGGCGCCGATGCTCGGGGCCTCGACCCCCGCGCTGGCTGCCGCGGTGTCGCGGGCGGGCGGCCTGGGCTCGCTCGCCCCCGGGCTGAACGCCGAGGCGATGGCGCACGCCGCGGCGACCGTGCGCGCCGCCACCGACCGGCCGTTCGCGATGAACCTGTTCGTGCTGGAACCGACCACGCCCGCGGCAGCCGAGGTCGCGCGGGCGGTGGAGGTCCTGGCACCCTATTATGCGGCGCTCGGCCTGCCGCGGCCGACGGCGCCGACGCGCTGGGCGGAGGACTTCGCCGCCCAGTTCCAGGCGCTCCTGCTCTGCCGGCCCGCGGTGGCGAGCTTCACCTTCGGCTGCCTGACCGCCGAGCAGGTCGCCAGCCTGCACGCAGCCGGCACCGCGGTGGTCGGCACCGCGACCACCGTCGGCGAGGCCCGCGCCTGGGCGGCGGTGGGCGCCGACGCGATCTGCGCCCAGGGGTGCGAGGCGGGGGGCCACCGCGGCAGCTTCCTCGCACCGGTCGCGGCGAGCCTGGTCGGCACCATGGCGCTGGTGCCGGCGATCCGCGACGCGGTGCCGCTGCCGGTCATCGCCGCCGGCGGCATCATGGACGGGCGCGGCATCGCGGCGGCGCTCGCGCTGGGCGCGCACGCGGTGCAGCTCGGCACCGCCTTCTTGCTCTCGCCGGAAGCCGCGACGAGCGCCCCCTGGCGTCAGGCCATCGCCAGCGCTGACGACGACCCGACGCGGCTCACCCGGGCGTTCTCGGGCCGCTTCGCGCGCGGCATCGAGAACCGCTTCATGCGCGAGCTGCGCCCGATCGAGGACACGCTGCCCCCCTACCCCGTCCAGAACGCCCTGACCCAGCCCCTGCGCGCCGCGGCGACGCGGGCCGGGGACCCCGAGCTGATGTCGCTCTGGGCTGGCCAGGGCGTGCGCCAGGCGCGCGCGCTCGGCGCGGCCGAGCTGGTCCAGACTCTGTGGGAAGAGACCCGGGCGGCCGTGCGCGCGACCGCGCAGCGAGTCGCAAACCCGTAAATAGCGCGGCGGCGCGCGGCGACCTCGACGTAGTTGACGGCGGAGCCGACGCACTGCTTGCTCGTCGAGCCGTAGCGCGAGGATTTATCGCCCTGCGGCAAATAACAAATCGGTTGTTTTTGTAAGGCCAAACAACATAAATTATCCTATCGAGATAGCCCACCACGGGCCGCCCGCCCGCGCACAAGGAACGCAACCATGACGACGAAGACGACAACGACAAAGGGTGGCCGCGAGCAGGAGCGCGTCAGAGAGATCCGCGACGACATGTCCGGCTGGCGTCGCTGGGGCCCGTATCTCACCGACCGCGCCTGGGGCAGCGTGCGCGAGGACTACTCCGCCGACGGCAACGCCTGGTGCTACCTGACCTACGACAAGGCCCGCGCCAAGGCCTACCGCTGGGGTGAAGACGGCATCGCCGGCGTCTCCGACCGCTACCAGCTGCTCAACCTGGCGATGGCGTTCTGGAACGAGCGCGACCCGCACCTCAAGGAGCGCTTCTTCGGCGTCAACCCCTACGAGGGAAACCACGGCGAGGACCCCAAGGACTACTGGTTCCACGTCGACAACACGCCGACCCACTCGTACATGAAGCTCTTGTACAAGTACCCGCAGCGCGCCTTCCCCTACCAGCACCTCATCGAAGAGAACCAGCGCCGCCAGGGTCAGGGCCCCGAGTACGAGCTCGTCGACACCGGTATCTTCGACGAGGACCGCTACTTCGACATCGAGATCGAGTACGCCAAGGCGAACCCCGAAGATCTGTGCATCCGCGTCACCGTGCACAACCGCGGTCCGGAAGCGGCGCCGCTGCACGTCCTGCCGCACCTGTGGTTCCGCAACACCTGGGCCTGGGGCCCGGTGTCCACCGCCGCGCCGCGCATCGATCCCGGCCGCGACGACACCGGCGGCATCTGCCTGGTCGCGGACGACACCGACGTGTGCGCCGATCCGTTCATCCCGGTGCAGTACCGCATCGGAGTGCGCTATCTGTTCGGCCCGCGCGGCGGCCACGAGCTATTCACCGACAACGAGACCAACGCCGAGGTGGCGTTCGGTCCGGGCACGGTGAGCCGCAGCGCCTACACCAAGGACGCCTTCCACCGCTACCTGGTCGATCAGGTAAAGGACGCAATCCGTCCCGAGCGCTTCGGCAGCAAGGCCGCCCTGCACTACCGGATCGTCGTGCCGGCGCATGGCAAGCAGGTCCTGCACTTCCGCCTCACCGATGTGCCGAGCCGCGATCCGCTGGGCGACGTCGACGCGGTGGTGGACCAGCGCAAGCTCGAGGCCGACGAGTTTTACGAGAGCGTGGCCCCGCCGGGGGCGACCCCCGATGAGAAGCACGTGCAGCGCCGCGCGCTGGCCGGCCTCCTGTGGACCAAGCAGGGCTACATCTTCGACGTCGCCAAGTGGCTCGACGGCGACAACCCCGAGATGCCGCCGCCGCAGAGCCGCAAGCGCATCCGCAATCAGCACTGGCGCCACCTGAACTCGATGCGCATCATGACCATGCCGGACAAGTGGGAGTATCCCTGGTTCGCGGCGTGGGATCTGGCGTTTCAGTGTGTACCGTTCGCGCTCATCGATCCGATGTTCGCCAAGGACCAGCTGCAGCTCCTCCTGTTCGAGCAGTTCCAGCACCCCAACGGCCAGATTCCGGCGTATGAGTGGGAGTTTGGGGATCTCAACCCGCCGGTGCACGCCTGGGCGGTGTGGCGCGTCTACAACATGGACCGCATCCGCAGCGGCGCCGCTGACCGCCCGTGGCTGGAGCGCTGCTTCCACAAGCTCCTTATCAACTTCGCCAACTGGGTGAACAAGGTCGACCGCGAGGGCAACAACCTCTTCGAAGGCGGCTTCCTCGGCCTGGATAACATCACCGTCGTCGATCGCAGCGAGAAGGCCAAGGACGGCTCGACCCTGGAGCAGTCCGACGCCACCGGCTGGATGGGAATGTTCTGCCTGGGCCTCATGCGCATCGCGCTGGAGCTGGCGCGCGAGAATCCGATCTACGAAGGGCTCGCCACCAAGTTCCTGCAGCACTACACCTACGTCGCCTTCGCCATGAAGCACATGGGCAATCGCGACTACTCGCTGTTCGATCAGGTGGACGGCTTCTTCTACGACGTGCTGCGCTACCCCGACGGCACCTACAAGAAGTTCCGCGTGCGCAGTCTGGTCGGCCTGATCCCGCTGTTCGCGGTCGAGCGCCTGGAGAAGGAGTGGCTGGAGCCATTTAAGGAGTTCCGCGCCAACCTGAACTGGTTCCTCAAGAATCGCCGCGAGATGGTCGAGGAGGTCATTCACACCATCGAGCTCGATGGCAAGGCGACCTACCTCCTTACCATCGTCAACCAGAACCAGCTCCAGCGCATGCTCGAGCGCATGCACAACGAGACCGAGTTCCTGTCGCGCTACGGCATTCGCAGCCTCTCCAAGTATCACGAGGCCCACCCGTTCCATATGGACGGCAGCTCGGTCACCTACGAGCCGGCCGAGTCGGCAGAGAAGCTAAAGGGCGGCAACTCGAACTGGCGCGGTCCGCTGTGGTTCCCCACCTCGTTCCTCATCATCGAGAGCCTGCGCAAGCTCGGGACCGCGTTTGGCCCCCGCTACACCCTGCGCACCCCGGGCAGCCATGACGAGCCGATCAACTTCTGGGATATGGCGCACGACATCGCGCGGCGCATGATCGACATCTTCCTGGTCAACGAGAACGGCGTCCGGCCGGTGTGGGGCGGCAACCGCAAGTTCCGCACCGATCCCTACTGGAAGGACGAGGTCCTGTTCTACGAGTACTTCCACGGCGACAACGGAGCCGGCATCGGCGCCTCGCACCAGACCGGCTGGACGGCGCTGGTGGCCAACCTCATCGACGAGTGGCGGCGGCTGCCGACCCGGCGCTAGCGGCCCGCCGGAGCCCGCACGCTCACCGCCGCCGCGCCGCGCTGCGCGGTCGGCTCTCAGCAGGAATTCTCCGTCGGGAAGCGCTAACGTACGCTACTTTTTCCAGCGGGCAGCCGATAACCCACTTTGGTTAAGAAGACCCAGGGGGAATTTGCGATGGCCGTCACAGGCGAACGCCGTCAAGTCAACAGCACCTATTACTTTGTGGTCGAGATCGGCAACGAGCGGAGCTCCTACTTTCGCTCGGTCGGCGGTCTCAAGTCCGAAGCCGAAGTGGTGCCCATGCAGGAAGGTGGCCGCAACGACACCGAGCTTCGGCTGATCGGCCGCACCAAGTTCCCTAACCTCGTGCTCAAGCAGGGCTTTGCCGGGCCTGAGCTCTACAACCGCCGGGAGGCGTTCCGCCAGGGCAGCGGCGCGCGCTTCAACGGCGCGATCATCCAGATGGGCCCCGGATCGGCCGAGGTGTGCCGGTGGGAGTTCTCCAAGGCCTGGATCTCCAAGTGGGACGGCCCGGAGTACGACGGCACCAAGAGCGAAATCTCCGTCGAGACGATTGAGATCGCCCACGAAGGGCTGTCGATGTCGGGCGGCGGCGGCGGCGGCGGCGGCTCGCGGGCCGCCAATGCGGCGGCAGCGGCGGCCCAGGGCGCGGCCGCAGCAGCCGCCAAGGGCGGGGCGAGCGCCGTCAAGAGCGCCCAGAACGCCGCCAAGAACGCCGCCAAGAACGCCGGCGTCTCCCTGAAGGGGGCGGCGGCGGCAGCAGCGGCGGGCGCGGCGGCCGGGGCGGCAGCGGGTGCCGCAGCGGCGGGCGGCGCGCTCAAGGGCGCGACCGGTGCCAAGGGCGGCATCGACCTGGTAAAGTCTGCCACCACCCTGGCCAAGGGCGGTACGCTCGACATCCCGGTCGGCGGCGCCAAGGGACCGCTGCACGGGGACATCATGCTCGGTGTGGTCCCGCTAGATAGCTCCCGTCGCTGTTAGCAGCTCTTGG
>Ga0075163_10010650_pt1 | contig 12023 bp, 12 predicted proteins | sample JI1023141ADNA_FD_71478 | JGI IMG/M metagenome (GOLD analysis project Ga0075163, IMG submission 71478) | Wastewater effluent complex algal communities from Wisconsin, to seasonally profile nutrient transformation and Carbon sequestration -... | ecosystem: Engineered > WWTP > Effluent > Algae...
AGAGGGGGGCGTGGCCTCTCGGAGCCCCACTGCCGGCGCCTGGGACTCGCACTCGCCGCCTGCGCAGGCTGATCGGTCATGGTCCGGAGTCCTTGTCATCGCCGTGCGGCCTCGTGACGCCACAGTAGTCGTGCGCAGGCCCGCGTGAGGCCGCGCGCCTGCCCGATGACCACGAGACGGCGCACGCGGCTATTCGGCCGCGACGATCTCCCAGGTCAGGTTGCCCTGGTCGTCGTTCTGGGTCACGGCGATCTTCGCCGTGCTGCCGTCGGCGGAGGTGACGTCGCACGTGAAGGTTGCACCCGACTGCACGGGGATGTCCGAGGGGCAGGTGACGGTGTACTCGCCGCCCAGCTGCTCCGTGAGGCCCTGCTGGAGCTTGTCCTGGACGTCGGTCTGGCTCAACGAGCTGCCGCAGGCGGCCAGCAGGCCGACCGTGACGGCGAGGGCGCCGAGGAGGGCTGCGGTGCGACCGTGCTTCATGTCTTCTCCCAGGATGGATCCGGATGCGTGCGCGTAGCCTACCCGCGTCCGGCCGGGAGCCCCTGCGGCCGCGATCGACCGTTTGGACCCCCCGATTCGCCGGGCGCGAGATAGTGGAGCCCGGGACACGTCAGCCGACGGCGCACCTGCGCGGTCGGCGAACGCCACTGGAGGTACGACCGATGACCGCGACGGCTGCACGAACCGGGCTCGCTCTGGCCACCCTCGGGGTGGCCTCGGCACTTCTCCTGTCGGCCTGCACGTCAGAGCCGGGTGCCGACCTGGCCTCGCTCGACGCCTCGTCATCCTCGGCCACGGTCGGGGACACGGCCTCGCCGTCGGAGTCGGGCACGGCCGTCCCGGGCGATGCCGCCGTGCAGGCCTGCGCGGCGTACTTCGAGCTCGACCTCCTCAACAGCACCTACGCGGGCGGCGCCGTGGCCGACGGTGACATGACCGAGGCTCAGGTGCGCGCGGACTTCCAGCGCCTGCTGCGCATCATGGTCGCGCAGGGCACGATCGCCGTCGCCGACGGGCAGGCGGGACAGAAGCTGCTCGCGAACGCCACCCGCATGAAGAAGGCCGTGAAGGGGCTCGCCAAGGGCCAGGCCCTGTCCGACCTCACCAAGAAGCAGCAGACCAAGTTCGCGCTGCAGTCGTCGCGCGTCGAGAAGGCCTGCGCGCGCGCCGGTCTTCCCCTCCCCGACGACAACACGATCGCCCGCACGGCCGCGGGCATCTAGTCCGCTCGTGACCGAGCCCGTCGAGCAGCAGCACTTCGCCGATCGCATCTCCCTGCAGCAGGTCGATCGCGACATCTTCACCGGGTGGTGCCATTCCGGCGCTCCACTGAGGGCCTACGGCGGGCAGATCGCCGCGCAGGCCCTGATGGCAGCGGGCCGCACCGTCGACGAGCCGGCCCGCCACGTGCACTCGCTGCACGGGTACTTCCTGCGCCCTGGCGGCACGAAGGACTCGATCACCTACCTCGTCGACCGCCCGCGCGACGGCCGGTCGTTCTCGACCCGGTTCGTTCGGGCCGTGCAGCAGGGCGAGACGATCTTCATGATGACGGCGTCGTTCGCGACCACCGACGGAGGACCCGAGCACCAGTTCGAGATGCCCGACGAGCCGCGCCCGGGGGCCCTGGACGACATCGTCATCCCCATGTCCTCACGGGTCGACGAGCAGGGACGCGACCTCGACCATCCCGACTCCCACATCATCGGCCTGCGCATCGTCGAGCCTGAGCGCCCGATCGAGATGACGGACGGGCGCTTCGAGCGCATCGCATGGGTGCGCATCCGTGAGGATCTCCCCGACGACTGGCTGACGCAGGCCTGTGCACTCACCTACCTGTCCGACCTCACGATGGTGAGCACGGCCCTGGCCCCCCACGTGGGGCTGCAGGGCCCCCACGACCTCATGCTCGCCTCGATCGACCACGCCATGTGGTTCCATGCGCCGACGCGAGCCGACCGCTGGCTGCTGTTCGCGCAGGACACTCCCGTCGCACGCGGCGGGCACGGGCTGGCGCGGGGACTCTTCTACGACCCCGACGGCGTCCTCGTCGCCTCCGTCGTCCAGGAGTCGCTCATGCGCACCCGCTACGCCTGACACCTTCGGGAGCGATCGGGATCTGCGGGACCTTGGTCCCACGATTCGGGGTCGGTATCCCCGTCCCCTGCCCCCCGCACGAGGCCATGCTGTGCCTATGGCGCAGGAAGCGATGTACGACGGTCGTGTCGTGGTGGGCTATGACGGCTCGCCGCAGGCCGACCTCGCCGTGTCCTGGGCGGCCGCTGAGGCAGCGCTCCGTGGCCGGGGCCTGACGATCGTCCACGCCATCCTCCCCTCCGTCGCAGCAGGCAGCCTCGGGGCGGGCCTTGCGCCGTCGCCCGAGCTCATCGGCCAACTGGAGACGAACGCGCACGACCAGCTCGAGGCGCTCGCGACGACACTGCGCCCCCTCGACGTGCTCACCTCGGTCACCATCGGCGGACCCAGCGGGGTGCTTCTGGAGGCCTCGGAGACGGCCGACGTCGTCGTGGTGGGCTCGCGAGGTCGCGGCGGCTTCGCCAGCCTCATCCTCGGCTCCGTCGCAGCCCAGGTGGCCGCGCACGCCGCGTGCCCCGTCGTCACGATCCGCAAGGCACCGGCCGACGACGCCCGCGAGATCGTCGTCGGCATCGACGCGACCCCGGGCTCGGAGGCCGCACTCGCGTTCGCCTTCGACGAGGCCAGCCGCCACGGCTGGACCCTCATCGCCGTCCACGCATGGGACATCCCCGCCTACGACCTGCTGGTGGTGCCCAACGGCCCCGTCCCGGTCGGGCTCGCAGACGTCGCTGACGAGGAGGTCCGGATGTCGGCCGAGGTGCTCGCCGGGTTCCGCGACTCGTACCCCGATGTCGAGGTGCAGGAGCACCTCGTCAAGGGACCACCGGTCTCGTCGATCCTCACGGCGTCGACCAATCCCGCGATGATCGTCGTCGGCACCCGCGGGCACGGCCCCACGGTCGGCGCGCTGCTCGGGTCGATCAGCAACGGCGTGCTCCACAAGGCCACGGTGCCTGTCGCCGTGGTGCCCCGGCCCGCTGCCGTGCCGGATGCGGCGTGAGGGCGGCCCAGTTGGCAGCGCCCCGCCGCGATGCCGTCGTCGCCGAGCTCATGTCACAGCCCGTCCTGACGGTCGAGGTCACCGAGACGCTGTGGGATGCCTGGCAGCTGCTGTTCGTGTCCGGCCTGCGCCATCTCGTCGTCCTCAACGAGGACGGCTCCAGCCTGGGCGTCCTCAGCGACCGCAACATCCTGGCCGAGGTGCCGGCCACCGCGGAGAACCTCAGCAGCCGACGCGTGCGCGACGTGCTCGCCATGGTTCCCCTGATCTCCGTGTCCCCCGGCCAGTCGCCTCTCGCCGCGGCCCGGGCGATGACGGACAACTCGGTCGAGGCCGTGCCGGTGCTGGACGAGCGGGGCCGGCTCGTGGGCATCATCACCGAGTCCGACATCGTGCGGTGGCTGGTCAGCTAATCGCACAGCCACACTCATAGGCTGTCCGCATGGCCACTTCTGATCGCCTCGTCTGGATCGACTGCGAGATGACCGGGCTCGACCCCCGCTCCGACGAGCTGGTCGAGATCGCGTGCATCGTCACCGAGGGCGACCTCACCGAGCTCGACGGCGGCGTCAGCATCGTCATCAAGCCCAACGACGCCCCTCTGGCCGCCATGGACGACATCGTCGTCGCGATGCACACCGAGTCCGGGCTCATCGACGAGATCCCGCTCGGCACCACGCTCGAGGACGCCCAGGCCCAGGTGCTCGCCTACGTGCGCAGCCATGTCGACGAGTCACGCAAGGCACCGCTGGCAGGATCGAGCGTCTACGTCGACCGCGGCTTCCTGGCCCAGTACATGCCCGAGCTCGACAGCTACCTCCACTACCGCCTCATCGACGTTTCCAGCGTCAAGGAGATGGTGCGCCGCTGGTACCCGCGCGTGTACTACTCGACGCCGGAGAAGAAGGGCAACCACCGGGCCCTGGGCGACATCCGCGACTCCATCGCCGAGCTGCGCTACTACCGCGACGCGGTGTTCGTCCCGCAGCCGGGACCGGACTCGTCGACGGCGCAGGCCCTGGGCGAGGCGCACGCCGTGGAGGACGTCCCCCTGCTCTAGCGGTGACCGGTTCGGCCGCGCGCGGGGCAGGTGGGTAGAGTGTGGCTCCCGCGTTCGCGCGGGATGACATGCGCGGCCCAGGCGGGAACGTCGAAGCCGCACGATGCGTGCCATGGTGGGTGTAGCTCAGCTGGTAGAGCACCTGGTTGTGGTCCAGGTGGCCGCGGGTTCAAGTCCCGTCACTCACCCCACGCATGATCGTTTGAATGCGCCAGCCTTCGATCGAGGGTCGCGGCGACTTCGACCGCACCTGCCACCCCTTGAGCCCCTCACGCCGTCTCGCCCCTCCTCGGGGGCTGCGCTGGGTCACCGAGAAGGCGACCGTGAATCAGGGAGTCCGTCAGGAGCCCTGAGCTCCACGTGGTGATCCTCTTTGACGGACCGTGGACTTGCCGCGCCTCGATGAGACGCGGGCTTCCGCATCGCCGACGAGGGGTAGGCGCTCGTGAGATACGTTCGGGCGATGCCGTCCGATCGAGTCCTGCAACTCCGGCAAGCGCTCGACGTTCTCGTCGCCGGGGAATCGGGCGACGCGGCGATTCCAGACGGCGACGACCCCTGGGCCCTGGCATTGCGGGCTTTCGCAGCCTCTTGGTGGCTGAACCACGTGGAGGCCAGGGACTATGCCGATCGCGCAATAGGCGCGCTTCCGAATCCACACAGCGCCGACCCGCAGGCGACAGTGTTGGCGTATGCGACTCGTGTCCTTGCTGGGGCAGGCACCGGCCTCAAGGGAACGTGGAGCGAGGTAGGCGTCGGGTTGAGCCCGACCGGAGACCTGCTGATCGACTCGATCCCGCACCTTGTGGAGATCGACGATCCATCAGACGGGTCGGACTTCGCACGTCACGTACTTGCAGAGGCCGCCTTGGCTTGCGGGCGCGTCGCCGTGGCGGACCAGATCGACGATGCAGGTGGGGCGGGTGAGCTGCTTGCCGGTCATCCATATGGAACCGTCATGACGGTCCTGGCAGCGCGCATCGCAAGCTTCGGTGGCCGGATCGATGACGCTCGGGTACTGCTCGACGGATTGCCTGAGACCGGCACGCCACGGCTTGAGCAACTCGTCCTGGCTACGAGATCGCTCGTCGATGGCAATGCCGCGGCACCGATGGCTGTCCGCGACCTCGCTGCCCGGATCGAGTCGGAGGGTCGTGTCCTCGCCGACCGCCTCGAACTCGGCTGCGTCATGCTCTGCGCCTACGGGCTTGTTGCCATCGGAGACGTCACCCGCGCAGCAGCGCTCGTCGGCACATTCGACATGAGCCGCGCGATGGTCATCGACAAGGTCCTGGCCCTGGAGCTCGTTGTTGCTGCGGCAGAGCGCACGGGCGACCGGTGGACCGCCGAGGCGGCCCTCGTCGCGGCTGAGGAGCACGCGGACGATCCCATCGCCAAGAGCACGCTCGATCGGATGCGCGGGCGCGTCGCGCTGCTGGCCGGCGCGCCGGATGATGCCCTAGTCGTAGCCGAACGGGCCATCGATCGTGCCGATGGTGAAGGGCGGGCAATCGAGGCGGCCGAGGGCCGGATCGTGGCCGCGCGGGCCCGGGTGGCGTCAGGCAGGGGCGGCGCTGCTGCACGAGGTCTCGAATTGCCAGTAGCCGCAGCTGACGCCAGCGGTCACCGAGCCTTCCGTCGGGCGGCCGGCAGGACCCTTAGGGGAACGGGTCGGCGATTGCGGCCGCTGCCGGGAAGCGAGGCGGCCGGCCTGTCGGAACGGGAGCGGGAGGTGCTGACTCTCATGCTGGAGGGCAAGGAGAACTCCGACATCGCCATGGAGTTGCACATCTCCCCCCACACGGCCCGGTCGCACGTCTCTCGCGTTCTGGCGGCCTACGGAACCACGACCCGCTCCACGCTGGCTGCACGCGTGGCAGCGTCCATGCAGGACACGAACACGGCCGCACGCGCGGGCGTGGCCTTGGGCGAGCTCACACCACGCCAATCCGCTGTCGTCGAGCATGTGTTGACCGGTGCGTCGAATGCGGACATCGCTTCAGGACTGGGCATCTCAGTGCGAACGGTGGAGAAGCATGTGAACGACGCCATGCACCGATGGCGGGTGGGCAGCCGGGTGGCGCTCATCCTGCGAGGTGCGGGCATCGAGGTCGACGCATGCCCCGAGAAATAGGCCGCAACCACACTGTCGGCGAGACGCTCCGTTGAGGGGTACTTGGGCATGTACACGATCGGCACGTCGACCGCCCGCCGGCTCGTCGGTCTCGCCGCGGCCATCGCCTTCGTGGCAGCGTCACTGGCCGGTTGCTCATCCGATGCGCCCTCTGACGCAATAGAGGCCTCGGCTGCGGACCGGACCGCTGAGATGGGCGTGCAGTTCGGTGATCTCGGGATCGCGGTGGTTCCGTTCGAGGGCGGAGACCCGCTCTACGACGTGACCGGAGAGATCGTCCTGACCCTCACAGACTGGCAACTGTCCTCGATCGCCGCCGCGACGCCTCCCGCACCTGAAGGCGAGGACGTTGCCCGCCAATGGTCTGGGGTAGCCACCGAAGCTCTTGACGGCATCACTGCTGCGCTTCCGCCGATCGCTGGTGCGGAATCGCTGACCCCGACATCGGTCATTCAGGCGTGGTGGCGAGCCACGGATACAAGCCGAGCCGCTGCCGCGCGCGACATGGTCCCAGCCCCGGTTCGCGACTCGACGGGGACGATCCCCAGCGCTGTTCTCGCGCTCTTCGTCGCTGACGGTCTGGCAGACGCGGGTCGAGTTGTCGAACCCAGCCAGATATCTGTTGCCATGGGAGATGGGGATACGCGCATCCTCGCCCTGGGGACGGACGTGGCAGTCCCGCTGGCCGACGTGGACCCATGCGACTCGATCTCCTCCGCAATCGCCGACGTCAACGAGTTCCTTGACTCGATGGGCGAGCTCGGGTCTGTGATGAAGGGCGCCATCACCGAAGCGGTCGGAGCTCTCGATGCGGCGAGCGGCGGAGTGATCAGCGCGATCAAGCGCGTCATCGCGGTGGCGAACCTCGTCCTCAACACCGCGTCACTTCTCACCCCCTGGACGGTTTCACTCGCGATCGATCCGCCGACGGGCCAAGTTGTCGCGTTCGACAAGGCAGCATCCGTCGGAACCACATCGACCGTTACCGTTTCCCTCGACGGAGTGGCGGCTACGCCCCCAGCGGGCGTGCAGAGTTGCTTGGGTCTCCTCGGCATCGTCGATCCGACGAGTCAGCAGGGATCGGACCTCACCTGGGGAAGCTGGGACGGTTTCGTGGACAGGGTCAGCCCGTCCTTGATCACACCGCCGGCGAATGGCGGGCCAAGCCGGCTCGGCGCCGACAACACCGCGTCCATGACTGTCGGGTCCGGTGTCGAGGTGAGCGATGCGAAGAAGCACCTGCCCGTGGTTGATACAACTCCGTCAATCACCGTCTCTGTGGAACGCGCCGACGTGAAGAAGCTCACCAGTTGGATCCGCGCGCAGGACTCAGCAATCGTCCAGAGCGTTCTCGGCGGCACCTTGGAAGCCATCGCTACTGCGGTGGAGCTGGCGGCAAACCCCAACTCGACGACCCTCCAGATTCCTGTGGGCTACTGGGTTCCCGATGAGACGCCGGACCCGGATCCCGCCGACGTCGAGTCGCCGCCTGTCGCACAGCCTCCCGCGGATCCGCCCGCGCCGCCTGGCCCCGAGAACCTCATCGACTGCATGGACTACCGCATCGTTGAGCAGATCATGAAGGTGAAGGTCACTCGGATCGAGTACGGCGAATGGGACGGAATGAAGAACCCCTTCGTATCTGGGGAGAAGGTCCAGGCATGCAAGTACTACGTCGGCGGCTCAGGCTCGATGGTCGTGATCGAACAACCCTTCTTCATCGCCAACGCAGACGCAGCAACCGACGCCGGATTCATGGGGATCCTGAACGAGCGGGGATGCAGCCTCGCGTCGGGGCTACTGGACACGGGGAAGAACGTCACGAGCTACTTCGTCTACAGCGGCGACACCCTGGGCGGGACCTTCCTCTACCAACTTGAGGTGAACCAATCGGCGAAGAAGCTCCGCACCCTCGCTGCCGCTGCCGGACTCTGCTAGCACCTATGGACCATCAACCCAAGGAGACGACCACATGACACGCACTTCAGCCCGCACCCGTCGACCGGCCGTAGTGGCCGCCCTGACCGGACTGGCCCTCGCGGCAGCGCTTGTCAGCGGGTGCAGCGGTGGAACGTCCACAGAAGGTGATGGCACCGTCGCTGCCCCGCAGCCCGTGGCATCCGATGGCGCGTCGGCGTCAGACCAATCGCCGGAAGTGCCCGCAGAGGAGGGCAGTGACGACGCTGGGGCAGCGAACTCGGGGGCGACCGTGCCGGACGGATGGCCGGAGGCAGTGCTCGTCCCGGCGGGCGAGACGCTGCTGACCACGCCGCGCGGTGGCGGCTGGGACCTGCTGATCCAAGGAATCGACGAATCCGAGTTGAGGTCGCTGATCGATCAGATGACCTCCGGCGGTTTCACCTCCCCAGGCGTGACGGACATGGGGGGCGGCGCATGGATCGCCGAGCTCACCGGTCCGGTCGGGGTCGTCACCTACTCGTACGAGGCAGGTGGCGCAGGCGTGCCGAACGTTCGAGTCGTCTTCGTGCCGTCGGGCTGACGTCGCCGGGACTGCCCTTCGGAGGAGTCGACTCCCGGCTGATCGGACTGGCCGCCGGCAGGTGAGCCATTAAGCGCCGTGACTTGCGCCTGGGAGTCTGCGCAACCGCGTCCACCCGTATGCAGTCTTCGCGCGGGAACGCTCCCCTTCACGAGCCAACGTATTCCCGTGCAACCTCTTTCCCACGAGGGATGACGTCGTTCACGTCCCGTCACTCACCCCACGCACTCCCCTCAGCGGGATCGGTCGCCATCGGCACTAGTGACGCAACCCGGTCCTGCCTGGGCGCAGCGTCTGGATACCCTCCCCGTACACGAGGAGAGGACGACCCATGCCAGTGATCGAGGTCGCGGATCTCCGACGCACGTATCACGCCAAGACAGGGATCCGGCGGCGGTCGTCACGCGAGGTCGAGGCCGTCCGTGGCATCTCGTTCGAGGTCGAGCGAGGCGAGCTCTTCGGCCTCCTCGGCCCGAACGGGGCGGGCAAGACGACCACCATCAAGATGCTGATCACCCTGCTGCTGCCGACCAGTGGATCGATCCGGGTCCTGGGGTTCGATGCGGTCACCGAGCCGCGGGAGGTGCGCAGCCGGGTCGGCTACGTCTTCGGAGGTGACCGCGGCCTGTACGAGCGGCTCTCGGGACTCGACAACCTGCGGTACTTCGCCCAGCTGTACGGCGTCCCGGCGCACGAGCAGATGGCCCGCATCGGGGAGCTGCTCGAGATGGTCGGACTGTCCGGGCGTGAACGCGAGCGGGTCGAGGGGTACTCCCGCGGAATGCGCCAGCGCCTTCACATCGCGCGCGGGCTCCTGCACAGGCCCGAGGTGCTCTTCCTCGACGAGCCGAGCATCGGCATCGACCCGGTCGGTGCCCGCGAACTGCGGGACACCGTGGCCGCCCTGGCCTCCACGGGCACGACCGTCCTGCTGACCACGCACTACATGTTCGAAGCCGACTCGCTGTGCGACCGCATCGCGGTGATCGCCGGAGGGCAGATCGTGGCGCATGGCACTCCCGCCGAGCTGAAGGGCCGGGTCGCGGACGGCAACGTCGTCGAGGTCGAGGTCTTCGGCTCCGCCGAGGGATCCCTCGACGCCGTGCGAGCGCTGACCGGAGTGTCGTCAGCACTCGTCGAGGAGCGCGGACAGGCCCAGGTCCTGGTCGTCCGCTCAGGACCTGGCATCGACGTCACGGCCCCCGTGCTGGGGTGCCTCAGCGGCATCCCCTTGGGACGAGTCGCCATGCGCGAGCCGACCCTGGAGGACGCCTACGTCGAGCTCGTAGGCGCTCAGGACGTGACGTGACCGCGACCCTGAGGCTGCTCGGAATGGGCTGGTGGCTGCAGATGAAGACCCGCAGCCGCGACCCCTTCGACGGCATCCTCAACATCATCTACCCGCTGATCTTCGCGACGACCGTGTTCATGATGTTCCGCGAGGGGGGCGACGAGTCCGCTCTGATCACCGCGGCCGTCGGCGCCAGCGTCATGGGCGTGTGGTCGGCCGTCGCCACGTCGGCCGCCGGCTCCCTGCAGAACGAACGGCGTCAGGGGACCCTCGAGCTACTCGTCGCGGCGCCGGCACCCTTCCCGCTGCTCGTCGTGCCGATGACGCTCGCCATGGCGACCCTCGGCCTCTACAGCCTGGTCGCGACACTGCTGTGGGGCCGGATCGTGTTCCAGATCCCGATATCCATCGACCAGCCCCTGGTGTTCGCCGCCGCTGCGATCGTCACGGCAGCGGGGATCAGCCTCATGGGCTTCCTCCTCGCCGTCACAGCCGTGCGCTACCGCGCGGCGTGGGCCCTCGGCACGGCGCTGGAGTTCCCCATCTGGATCGTGTGCGGGTTCCTCATCCCCGTCGCCACACTGCCCGAGTGGGTCCAGCCGATCTCCTGGATCCTGCCCCCGACCTGGGGCGTCGCAGCGATCCAGGACGCCGCCTTCGGCGGAACGCCATGGGTCAACATCGCCATCTGCCTGGGACTCTCCGCCGTCTACGGCGTCATCGGCGCGCTGCTCGCCGGCCGCCTCGTGAACGCCGCCCGGACCCACGCCACCCTGGCGCTCACGTGATGAGCGGCCCCGCATGACGTCACTGCGCATCTTCTTCCTCGGCGGATGGACCAGCTATCGGGCGCTGTTCGGCTGGCTCAGTCCCTGGATCCTCATTCCCACGTTCATCATCGGACCCGTCCTGCAGATCGTGTTCTTCGCGCTCGTAGGAAGGACGGCGGGAGTCGGCGACGACACGTTCTTCCTCATCGGCAACGCCATCCAGTACGCCTCCATCCCCTGCCTCTTCGCCATGGGCAACACCATCGGCGGCGAGCGCTACTCGCAGACCCTCAGCCTGCTGCTCGCGAGCCCGGCCCGGCGCGTGCCCCTGTTCCTCGGTCGGTCACTGCCGGTCATCGTCAATGGCCTGCTGTGCTCGCTGATCGCGCTCGTCCTCGGCTCGCTCGTCCTCCGGGTGACGATCCCGGTATCCGCGATACCCATGCTGGTCGTGGCCGTCACCGTTGCGGCCTTCTCCTGCACCGGCCTGGGACTGGCGATCGCGGCCCTGGGTCTGCGCGTACGCGATGTCGCGGTGCTGTCCAACATCGTCATGGGAGTCCTGCTGGTCTTCTGCGGTGTCAACGTCGCCCTCACCGCGATGCCCGACTGGATGGCCGCGATCGGCAACTCGCTTCCCCTCACGCACGGCATCGAGGCAGCCCGAGCGACCGTCGCCGGAGCGAGCGCGGCCGACGTGTCCGGGCTGATCGTCACCGAGGTCGCGATCGGCTCTGCTTACCTGGCGCTGGGCCTGCTCATGCTGGCCTACTTCGAGCGCGAGAGCCGTCGCAGCGCAACACTCGACCTCGCCTGACCCGCCGCGTCGTTCGACACCCTCGCACTCCGCGCACGATCCGCCAGGCCGCTCACCGTGCCCCGACCGCTCGTGCGCTCTTCGCGGTGCTCCCTGCGGCACGCTGGTCGCATGGACCAGGCGGGCACGACCCCCAACCTGGGCCATCGCATCGGCGCGGCCCTGTCCCCCGAGCCGGCACCCGTGCTGCTGCGCGCCGGCATCGCCGTCCTCATCGACATCGTGGTCGTCTACGCGCTGGTGCGGACCGCCCTGGTCCTGTTCGGGCACCCGGGCGAAGGCCTCACTCACGCCGTCCTCCCCGCCGTGTTCGGAGGCATGCTCGCCTTCCTCGGGTCACTCGGCGGA
>Ga0075163_10010651_pt1 | contig 12022 bp, 11 predicted proteins | sample JI1023141ADNA_FD_71478 | JGI IMG/M metagenome (GOLD analysis project Ga0075163, IMG submission 71478) | Wastewater effluent complex algal communities from Wisconsin, to seasonally profile nutrient transformation and Carbon sequestration -... | ecosystem: Engineered > WWTP > Effluent > Algae...
TCGCGAAGTGCCGCATCCTCGTCATTGGCGATGTGATGCTCGACCACTTCATCTGGGGCCATGTGCGCCGCATCTCGCCGGAGGCCCCCGTGCCCATCGTCGAGGTCACGCGCGAGGAATTTTATCCCGGTGGCGCCGCCAACGTCGCCCGCAACATCTCCCCTTTCTCGCCGCACACGCATTTGATGGGCCGCGTCGGCAAAGACAGCGCCGCAGATCGCCTGCGCGATCTTTTGATCGCTGACAAAGTCGATCCCGCGCCGCTGCTTGTGCACGACACGCTGCCCACGATCTCCAAAGCACGCGTGTCCGCCCGCCAGCAGCAAATCGTCCGCGTGGATCGCGAAAAACTGCTGCCGCTGACTGCCGACGAACTCGCCGAAATCGAAAAGCGCCTCCGCGCCCTCGCGCCGAATCTCGACGCCATCATTCTCGAAGACTACGGCAAAGGTTTCATGACCACCGAGCTCATGCAGCTCGTCTCCAAAATCGCCGCGGAGCACAAACTGATCGTCACCGTCGATCCCTCGCCGCGCAATCCGTTGCCCTGGAGCGGCGTCACGCTCGTGAAGCCGAATCGCCTCGAAGCCTTCGCCGCCGCGGGTCTTGAAGATCATCTTCTGCCCGGCCCTCCGGCGCAAAACCCCGAGCTGCTCGAAGTCGGCCGCATCCTCCTCGAAAAATGGGCCGTGAACAGCGTGCTCGTTACCCTCGGCGAACACGGGATGATGCTCTTCGAGCGCGGACAAAGCCCGCATCACATCCACACGCGTGCTCGCGAGGTTTACGACGTCTCCGGCGCTGGCGACACCGCCATCGCGTTGCTCACGTTGGCTCTCGCCGCTGGTTTCACCCTTCAAGATGCCGCGGAAATCGCGAATCACGCCAGCGGCATCGTCGTTGGCAAACTCGGCACCGCCACCTTGACCCCGGACGAGCTTCTGGCAGCCTTCTCGTGACATGAGCGACTTCTCCTCTCTTTTCCAAACGCACCTCGGCGAGCATCAGGACGCGATCTCGAAGCTCAGCGCGATGCAGGATCAAATCGCTCCGCTGGCCGATGCGTGGCTCACCGCGCTCAAGAACGGCAAGAAGATCATCTTCTTCGGCAACGGCGGCAGCGCCGCGGACGCGCAGCACCTCGCCGCCGAACTTGTCGTGCGTTATCGCGTCAATCGTCCTGCCCTTGCCGGACTCGCTCTCACCACCGACACCTCCATTCTGACCGCGCACAGCAACGACTTCGGCTTCGACACCGTCTTCTCGCGCCAGATCGAAGCTCTCGCCCAGCCCGGCGATGTCGCGCTTGGCATCTCGACGAGCGGAACGAGCCCCAACATCCTCGCCGCACTCAAAGCTGCTAACGAACGCGGGTGTGTCACCATCGCCTTCACCGGCGAAAAAGAGTCTGAGTGCTCCAAACTCGCGAAACTCAGCTTCAAAGCCCCTTCGAGCATCACCGCTCGCGTGCAGGAGTGTCATCTCCTCATCGGTCATCTGCTTTGTGACGTGGTCGAAAAGGCTTACGCGGCCTGATCGGCCTTCAACAATCAGCAATCGATTGTTCATCAATCTTCAATCCTGCCTTTCGTGGGATTCGGTCTCTTCATCCACACCTGCCAGGGCATTCTGCGGAATCCCGGCGTGAGCCCCGTGCCGGCGCTGATGCGTCACGCGATGTGGCATGGCGTGCGACGCTTCCTTCCGCTGCCCGCAGCCATCGAACTCACCGACCGCTCGCGGCTTTTCATTGAGCAGCGTCGCGAGATGAACGGCTGCGTGGCTCTCGTGTGGAGCCAGCGCCGCTACGACTACCACAACATGTCCTTCCTCGGCCATCTCGGAGCCAGCGGCCTTGTGCGCACCTGCTTCGACATCGGCGCGAACATCGGCATCTACTCGCTTCTCATGTCCGAGTGCCCGGAAGTGACCGTGCATGCCTTTGAGCCGCATCCCGCCACCTTCGCGACCTTGCGACGGATGATTGAGAAAAACGACCGCGCGAACGTTCATGCCCACCAGATCGCCCTTTCGGATGCCAGCGGCATGCTTTCCTTCACGAACGACGATTTCAGCCCGGTGAACAAAGCTCTCGCTGAAGGCGAAAATGCAGAAAACGTCATCCAAGTGCCTTGCGAGACCGGCGCTGCCTTTTGCGAGCGAAAGCGCGTGTATCCCGATCTGCTCAAAATCGACACCGAAGGCCTCGAACCTGCCGTGCTGCGTGGATTCGGCGCTCACCTCAGCTCCGTGAAGTTCGTCTTCGCCGAGATGAATGCCTCGACGGAAGAAATGCGTGTCGTGTTGCCCGAGCGCCTCTTCGACGGCCCCTTCTATGTGGACATGCCCGCACGCCGCCTTCGCCGCGACCGCCACACGCGTGAGGATGCCGTCTTCGTGAATCACCACGCCATCGCACCGCTGAAGCAAACCGGCTTCACCGTCGAACAACCTTCATGAGCGCCCGCCGCTCCATCCTTCACACGCTTTCGCTCGCCACCGTGTTTCGACTCGTGCGGCTCGCGTTGAGCTTTGGGCTCACCTGTGCGCTTGCGCGGTATCTCGGCACTTCCGGTTTTGGTGAGATCGGCGTTGCCATGGCCGTCATCTCCATTTTGCTGTGCGTTGGAGAATTGGGATTTGGCCGTTACACCGTTCGCGAGCTCATTCATCGACCGCAAGAGCAGCCCGAGGTGCTTGGAACGACCTTCACCGCGCGGTTCATTGTCTCGTTGATGCTTTTCATCAGCACCATGCTCTGGCTCGTGATGGCACAACCTGCCGGTGCGGTGCTCATCGCCGTGTATGCGCTGCAATTGCTCACAAATCCCGGCACGGAGGTCTTTGCTTGGCTGGAGGCTCATGACCAGGTGCGCACCACCGTCACCGCGCAGTTCATCGGCTTCATCATCAGCGCCTTGTGCATCGCCGCAGGCATCTGGTGGAAGGCTCCGCTGTGGTTCTTTGCCCTCACTTACGGGCTCGAAGGCTGGATCTTCATCGGTCTGTGCTGGCGTGTGTTTGATCAAAACGGCGGCCGCATGCGCATCGGAGCCTTTCGATGGTCGAGTGCACTTCAACTCGTCCGCCGCTCATGGCCGGAACTCGCCTCGCAAGCCGCGTTGTTGCTGCTGTTTCGTCTCGACACCGTCATGATCGAGTGGCTGCGCGGCAATGAGGAGGCCGGTGTTTACAGCGCCGCGGTGCGTGTCTCTGAAATGGCCTACTATGTGCCCGGCGTGCTCGCCACGCTCTTCCTGCCTCGTTTGATGAACGCACGTCCAAACGAGCCGGAATACCGCCGCCGTGCGGTGGATTACCTCTCCGCCTCGGTTGTGCTGGCCCTCGTCGTGGCTGCGGGGCTCTTCATCGCCTCGCCACTGTTGCCGCTGGCCTTTGGCGGCGACTATGAACGCTCCGCCGACATGCTCCGCGTGCATGCCTGGGCCTTCATTCCGTATGCCGTGGGCATCGCACGCACGCAGATCCTCACCGTCGAGGATCATCTGGCCGCGAATCTGCCCTCCGTCGTGCTCGCCGTGGGCATCAATGCCGCGCTGAACCTCGCGTGGATTCCCGTGCATGGCGGCCTCGGTGCCGCGTGGGCCACGCTGGTGGCCTACGCCGCCGCATGGGTGCTTGGCACTTACCTTTCACCGGGGCTGCGCACGCATGTCTCCGGCTTTCTCACCCGCGCGGTAATGGGCCTGCCACGCTTCACGCTGCTGCAGGCCCGCTCATTGCTGCGTCAATCCTGATCCATCATGCAAGGCAAGGCCTTCATCGTCGTCCTCTTCTTCATCGGCGCACTGTATGTGATGCTCTCCGTGCTGCTGGACATGGGGAATGCCATCGGCTCGCTCGCGCAGTTCCTCTGCATCGGCTCCTTTATCCTCGGCATCTTCCAGCCGCGCCTGACGCTCTACCTCATGGTGCTCTACGCCGCCTACAGCGACCTCTTGAAGCGCCTCATGATCCTCGATGGCCACGTCACGATGAATGACGTTATCTGGGCACGCGGCCTCGCGCCGCTCACACTCGCGGGCATCTGCATCGGTGCCGTGTCACGCAGCATTTACGACGGCACGGCGATGGAGAAGCGAAAGCTGAAGACGCTGCTGCTCTGCCTGCTCGGCTTCTGTGTCAGTGCCGTCTCCGCCACGCGTGCCGGCGGGCTGAACACCGCGGCGAACCAGCTCGCGGATGGCGCGGCCTACATGTTCCTGCTCTTCGTCGTGCCCTGCGTGCTGCCGAAGCCGGAGGAGATCAATCGCTTCATCAAATACACGCTCATCGTGTTCGTGCCCGTCTCGCTCTACGGCATCAAGCAGCAGATCTTCGGCCTCAGCGATTTCGAGATCGAGTACCTCCGCAGCGGCCTCACCATCCTTTCCAAGCATCTCGAAGACGTGCGCCCGCGGCCTTTCTCCACGCTCGTGGACAGCTCGCCCTTCGGCACAGCCTGCGCCATCTGCGCCTGCCTGGCCATGGTGGTGCGTCGTTACCATCGCGATCATGGTGGGCGGGAATGGGGCGGCCTCAGCTTTGCCCTCGCGTTCATTTTCATCGCCGGTTGCGTGGCCAGCATGGCACGCATCGCGAACATCAACTGGCTCCTGCCGGTGCTGCTCATCCCGGTGCTGCGCTCCAGCAAGGGCACCGCGGCGCTTTACGGCGGCATGCTCAGCCTCTTCGCCCTCGCGTGCATCTTTGCGCAGGAGATCAGCCAGTGGGTCACCAAGCTCACGCTCGCCGCGCTCGATGTGTTTGGCGGCACGGCACTGGGCGAGCAGTTTGCCCGCTTCTGGACCATCTGCGACCGACTCGATGGCATGCACGACATCGCGCACAACCCGCTCATGTGGACCACCTTCGGCCATGGCTCGCAGGCCGCGGCGGACATGAATCAGGCCGGTGTCGTCTCCAGCCATGATCTCATCTCCAACATGCTTTTGGAGAATGGCTGGCTGCCCACGCTCGTGCTCGGCATCATCGCGGGATTTGCGTTGAAAAGCTTCCACAGCAGCCTGCTGCGGCTCAAAGGGACGCCAAACTTCGCCATCGCCATCTGGATGGTCGGCATCGAGTTCGGCCTGCTCGTGCACAACATGTTTGCTGGCACGGTGACCTCCACCTTCCCGGTGAACTTCTTCTTCTGGTTCATCGCCGGGGCTTTGAATGCCTGCATCGCCGATCATGAGCGGCGTCTAACCATCGCTGTAAACGAAACGCGCCATCAACCAGCGCCGCAGCCAGCACCCGTCATCGCCGCGCCTGCCTTCCCGTTCCGGAAAAGCGGTCGCTTTCATTCCACCAGTGCCGTTTCTCATGGCCGCTGAATCCGCATCACCGCTCGTCGTGCTCGCACCTTTCGGTGTGCGCACGTGGACCGATCGTCCGCGGCGTTACCTCGACATTCATCCGATGCCGCGCGAAGGCCGCGCCGTGGTGGATGCCTGGTTTGAATCCGATGATGAGGTCACCAAAGATTACCATCTGCGTCCTCGCGGTAATGCTTCGCGCCTCATGACGGCTTTGCGGTTCATGGCGAGAAATCGTCGCGTCATCCGTGACGCTCGCTTCATCTATTGTCACGATGGTATCCATTACACCGTGTTGTTAACGCTGGCACGTTCGGGTCTTTTCAAAGCACGCGGCAAGACGATCCGCCGTTATTGCTTTCACGATAGCGCGGTGAGACGCCTCGCGCCGATGCTGCAACGGGCTGATCCAGCCTTTCAGCTCGAATGCATCACGCGTCAGCAAGTGGAAATGGGTGCCAGCCTGCTCGGCGAAGGTCGCATGGTCTATCGTCCGTGGAAGATCGATGCCGAATGGTATCAACCAGACGCCTCGCCGCAGAAAGGTGCCTGCCTGCTCGCTGGAAACGCCTGCCGCGATGACGCAATGGCAGATGGCTTGCTCGCACGCGGCATCGCCGTCACCCGGGCCGGACGTGCAGATGCCTTGCAGCGACGTTTTGCGGCCCAAATCGCGAATCCGCTCTTCAAGCTCGCTCTGAACACCTCGCATCCAGACTACCTCCGCTTGCTGCGCTCGAGCCGAGCAGTTCTGCTGCCCATCCTGCCGTGTGATGAACCCGCGGGACTCACCGCCGCGATGGAGGCCATCGTGTGTGAAATTCCCATCCTTGCGAATCGGAGCATGGGCATCGCCGAGCTTTTCGAGTCATGCCGCTATCCGCTGCCGCTGATCGACTCACTCGATCCCGATGCATGGTCGGTCGCGCTTTGCTATCTCGAAGCTCAAAAAACCTCGACAGCCTTCCGCGAAGCTCTCAAGGCCTCGCGGCAGTGTCTGCTCGTTCAGCATTCGATCCTGCCGGAAGGCCGAGACTGGCTCGAAATTCTTGCCGGAGCCTCCTCCCATGCCGCCGCGCCTGCCACGGCGATACCTCAGCCTGCATGAGACCTTCGCTGCTGCTCATCAGCCATGCTTACGCTGCTCTGGAAAACCGCAAAAAGCTCCAGGCGCTCGCCGCGCATGTCGATCTCGTTTGCGTCACCTCCGTCATCGAGACCCACGCCGTGCTCGGACGCTCCGCGGCGGACTTTGACAACGAAAGCGATGCGCCGACCCGCCGCTACGAACTCATCCGCCTGCCTCGCATCGGCCGCAGCATCACCACCTTCATCTATGCCGGCCTCGGAGCGATCATGCGTTCACGCCGCTTCGATGTCGTGCTCGTCGAAAACGAGCCCTGGGCCTTCGTGCGCTGGCAGGCACGCTTCCTCGCCGGGCTTCATCAACCACACGCCCTCTTCGGCGAGTTCACTTGGGAGAACGTCACCCGCCCCGGATGGAAGGGAATGCTTCTCAACCTCATTTATCGAGCCGCGACAGCCACGACCGATTTCGTCATCGCAGGCAATCAAGCCGCTGGAAGGCTTTTCAGCATCCCAAGCGAGCGTTTGCTCGTCGCACCGCAAATCGGCGTCGATCTCGAAAACCATCAACCTGCTTCGCTTTCGGGTCGAAACGCCCTTCGCGAAGCCTGCGGCTTGCCGCACGATGCTTTCATCGTCGGCTACTGCGGACGCCTCGTTGAGGAAAAAGGCATTCTTGAGCTCGTGCGGGCTTGTGAGGCAGTTGGTGGAGTTCATCTGGTCATGCTGGGCGCCGGAGCTTTGGAGCCCTGGCTTCGCCAGGAAGCCTCGACGAAGCACTGGCTGCATATTCTGCCTGCCCGCACGCATGCGGAGATACCGGAGTTCCTTCGTTGTCTCGATGTCTTTGTCCTCGCCAGCAAACCTGTCCGCAGCATGAAACTCTGCTGGGAAGAGCAATTCGGCCACGTCCTCATCGAGGCGATGGCTTGTGGTGTCGCGACGCTCGGCGCACGCAGCGGTGCCATCCCGGAAGTGCTAGATGATGAGTCCGCTTTGTTTCCATCTGGCGATGCCGCCGGTCTCACGAAACGTATCCGAGAAATCAAACAAGGGTCCAGCCTCTCTACGCGCCAGCTTCAACGCGTCCGCGAAGTTTTCACTCACGACGCCGTTGCCGCCCGCTGGACGGGTTTCATAGTTTCAAAGCTCTGTGCATGAGTGCTTTCGAGCTTCCGATGTTATCAGTCAATCAGTTCGCACACCCGGCGATGAACCTCCGCCACGCTCCATCTCCGCAGGCAGGCAAATGGCTCAGATGCATTGAGGCAGCGGTTTACCGGCTTCGCAGCCGAGTCGCAGGGCTGGCAAGGCAGCAAAGGCTCACGCAGCAGATGCAGACGCTCTGGATGCCACACCGGACTCCACTCCGCAGCCGAGGGGCCGGTCAAAATCAAGCCTGGCACCCCGGTAGCCGAGGCGATGTGCATCGGCCCCGAGTTGTTGCCGATAAAAAACCGTGCTCCTGCGATCACCCGGACCAAATGGTCCAAGTTTTTCGTCTGCACCCGCTCAATTCTCGGATCAAGAGTTACATTGCCGAGCATTGGTTGCTCAATCCATCGCACCGCATGCTTTGCGCACATTCTCCCAGCCAACTCGGCGAAACGCTCCACAGGCCAGCGCTGATACTCCCGGCTCGCTCCCGCATGGATCACGATCGCATTCGAGTCCTCTCGTCCAAAGGCGCTCAGATCGGGAGCCGGCATCTCCAGCGGCAGCGCAGGCAGCAATGCCCGAGCGATGCGCCAGTTGTGCAAGGCCGGAGCCTCTTGATTCAAGGCAGGCACGCGATTCTGCAGCAACCGGTTCAGTCTCACCTGCTCTGTCAGCGGCCCAGCAGTCTTTTGAGCGCCGCTAAATCTCGCCAAAACATGGGCCACGCTGCCCTGGTCATCCCCCAGCAGGCACATCTCCGGCTTCTCACGTCTCACCGCCGCCACGAGCCGGGCCAGCCGCACCGGGCTTCTCCACGAACTGTTGAACTGAGACGTTTCAAAACTCCTCACCTCGATCCCAGGGCAGCACGCTTCATGCAGCCGGGCCGCTGTTTTGCTGGTGAAAAGCACCACTCGCATCCTCTGTCGTAACCGCGTTATCGCCTGCATCACGGGCAGATAAACGAGGTTGTCTCCCAGTTGGTTAATTTTAAACACGAGCAAAGTCATGGCCATACCATACCCTTCTGCTCTCGCTGCCTCCACCATGAATTCTTCTCCCGCCTGCCCTGTTTGTGACCGCCTTGCAAAGGTCTTTCTTGGACAAACCGGCGTGTGCGTCCTTTGGCGTTGTGAATGCGGCCTCGTCTTTGCGGATCGAGCAAAGTGGGTGGATCCCTACGCCGCTAGTGACTATTACGATCCCGCCCACCAACCAATCGAAAGCTATCCTTTGCGGCCTACTGCCACCGATCGCGACCGCCTGTCCAGCGTCACTCGGCATGTGGACCGTGGACGCCTGCTTGATTACGGTGGTGGCCTGGGGCGCACCGCTCTCGCCGCCCATCAAGCTGGATTTGAAGCCATTGTGTTAGAGGACAGTCACAAAGCAGTGGCCGAAGGTGTGCTGCATCATCCAGACATTACCTGGATACGAGGCAAAGAGATGCCCGAAGACATTCCAGATGCTTCCATGGACGTTATCACTCTCTTTCATGTGCTCGAGCATCTCCTTGATCCTCTCAAGGTGCTTCAAGGCATTCATCGCGTCCTGCGTCCCGGCGGGCTTGTCGTCATTGAGGTGCCAAATTGGGGTAGTCATCTCCGCCGCATACAAGGTCTGAAATGGCAGTATGCCCTTGATCACCATGTGAACCACTTTGACCAACGTTCTTTGACCTTCACACTCAGGTCTGCGGGGTTCCGCTCTGTTGGCATGGAGTATCGCCGCACTTTTGCCATCAATGAAGCCCAGCCATGGAAGGAACCCTTGAAGCGTCTCCTCTGCCTTCTCGGTTTTGGAGAGATACTCCGCGGAGCATTCATAAAAGAATCGGCATGATCAGGCATCTAGCCATCGCCCTGCTGCTCGCTGCTGCGGTGATCCTCGTCGCGGGGCTGCCGTATGCCGCGGGCTATGGTCCCGTCAAGCGCAGCATCCTCTCGCATCTGCTGATGTATTGGAAGGACCCCACCTGGCAGCATGGTGCGCTCGCTCTCCCCATCGCCATCTATTTGATCTGGCGACGTCGCGCAGAAATCGCCGCCATTCCCGCCATTCCCACCCACCTCGGCCTGCCGGTGATCGTGATCGCCTTGTTCTTCTACTACGCGGGCTATCGCGCGAACAACTTCTACCTCGGCTTCATCGGCCTGATGACACTCATCGCCGGTGCATCGTTGTGGCTGGTCGGCACGCGTCGCACTTGGGAAGGCGCTTTCCCCTGGCTCATGCTCGGCTTCGCCTGGCCGCTCGCCTTCCTTGAAAGCAGCCTCGCCTTCGAGATGCGCTTTCTCATGATCCGCCTCACGTCAGGCATCTTGAACTTCCTCGATGTGCCGGTCATTCAAGAAGGCACCACGCTGCTCTCCGGTCCCGCGCATGGTCGCGAGGCAGGCGCGTTGTTCAGCCTGAACGTCGAAGGCCCCTGCTCCGGCATGCGCAGCCTCTTCGCGCTGATGATGGTCGGCGCCTTGTTCAGCTACCATCGCCAAAAAGGCCTCTGGCAGCGCTGCTTCCTCTTCCTGATGACCTTCCCGCTCGCCATCCTCGCGAACATGGCCCGCATCCTCGTGCTGCTCGGCGCCTCGACGATCTTCGGCCAGTCCTTTGCCATCGGCGATGCCGACAAGGAGGTCTCCACCTTCCACTTCCTCACCGGCATCGTCGTCTTCCTCGTCGCGCTTGCAGGCCTGCAGGGCATCGCGTGGCTGATGGATCGCCTCTTCAATAAGCAGCCCGCATCTGCCATCCGGCGTGTGGCTATCTCGAATGCCGCTCTGCCGTAAGGAAAGTGGAACAGGTTTTTAACCTGTTCGCCTCGAAGCCAAAAAAGAAACTCATGCCTCACCCCATTCGAGAGTCACTCAGCCTGCCAAGTCTGGTTTTTGGCCTTAGCCTGCTATTCGCTCCGACGGCACAGGTTGCAAACCTGTGCCACTTTCCTTCCACGCCTGGAATTCCATGATCTGGCGCTCGCTCATCATTCTCGTGCTCAGCAGCCTCACCGCGCTGCTTTGCCACTCATCGCCTTCCGCTCGTGGTGGCGATGACGCGGGCGTTGTCATGGAACTGCCGCTCGTGGCGGGCATCTATGTCGGTGAGGCCGAGTCGCAGTCCGACATGGAGAAAAAACTGCTCCCGGCGGACACCACGCAGATCAAACGCACCTACCGCACGCCCGGCCGCCGCGTCGAGGAGCGCGATGTCGCGCATGCCTCACTCGTCATTGCTGGTCAGGACACGCGCAGCATTCATCGACCTGAAGTTTGCCTGCCCGGACAAGGCTGGACCATCACCGACTCACGCGTGCTGCCGGTCGAGCTTCCCACCGGCCAGCAGCTTTATGTGCGTGATCTTTCGCTCGAACGCCTCGACCAGCGCAGCGCTGATCGTCGCGTGCTCAAGGCGCATTACATCTACTGGTTCGTAGGCAAAGATGTGACCACCACCAGCGATGCGAAGCGCCAGTGGCTCAGCTTCAGCGACAGCGTCTTCCGTCAGGTGAACCACCGATGGGCTTATCCGTCCGTGATGGCTTTTGTCACGCAGGGCATGGACCCACGCCAGTCCGGCCAGCGTGAGCGGAATGACACGCAAACCGTCGGCATGCTACTCGACCTCGTGCGCACTCTCGCGCCGAAGTTTCAGAAGAACCTGATGCCATGATCAAGACGCTTCTTGAACACCTCAAGCCGCTGCAACGCGTCGCCGTCGCCTACTCCGGCGGCGTGGACAGCTCGCTCGTGTTGAAGGCCTCGCTGGATGCACTGGGCTCGGAGAACGTCATCGCCTTGCTCGCGGTATCACCGAGCCTGCCACAAAGCGAGAAGGATGAGGCCATCGAGCTCGCGAAATCCCTCGGCGCACGTCTGGAACTGCTCCCGACATCCGAAACCGATGATCCACGCTATCAGGCCAATGCGCCGAACCGCTGCTACTTCTGCAAAGATCACGTGTATCGAGCCCTGCGGCAGTTTGCCGAGCAAAACGGTCTTCAACACGTCCTCGATGGCATGAATGCCGATGACACGCTCGATGTGCGACCCGGTCGTGCCGCGGCTCGTGAGCTGCGCATTTTGAGTCCGCTGCATGAACTCGGCTTCACGAAGCAAAACGTCCGCGAGGCTGCGAAAGCCCTCGGACTGCCGAACTGGAACAAACCAGCCGCCGCGTGCCTCGCCTCCCGCATTCCCTACGGCACCGCGGTGACGCCCAAACTCCTCTCACAGGTCGAAAAAGCCGAAGCAGCCTTGTTTGACCTCGGTTTCCGCGAGTTGCGCGTGCGGCATCATGGCGATGTCGCGCGTATCGAGGTGCCCGAGGCCGAGCTGAACCGTGTTTTGAAGCAGCGTGATGCCATCCACACCGCGCTGAAGGCGCTCGGTTATGTGTACATCACGCTCGACCTTGCCGGACTGCGCTCCGGCAGCATGAACGAAGTCCTCGCCGCCCGC
>Ga0075163_10010652_pt1 | contig 12021 bp, 9 predicted proteins | sample JI1023141ADNA_FD_71478 | JGI IMG/M metagenome (GOLD analysis project Ga0075163, IMG submission 71478) | Wastewater effluent complex algal communities from Wisconsin, to seasonally profile nutrient transformation and Carbon sequestration -... | ecosystem: Engineered > WWTP > Effluent > Algae...
GGCGCCCTTGTTTACAAATATGCAGGATTCGCAGATGTCGATAACGCGCTTGTAAAAAGGCGGAACACGGTTGGGCCGTTCCTTGAAATCGAGTGGGTTTATCCGCGGTTTTACCTGGTAAATGGTTTCTACTGCCAGCACAGAGCTTTCTACTTCGGGCGACGGGTTCACTTTCAATTCGCGCAATCCGAGTACGCCGGGTGTTTCGAGGATGATGCGCAGCAGGTCGGAGTGATTGTATTCTTCGAGCAATTGGGCGGCATCCACTTCGGCATCGTGCAAAAAACCGTTGTCGAGCAGGGGGCCATTGTAAATCTGGTCGCAGGGCACACCCAGATCGTGCATGGCAGCAAATGTGCGGAAACGCAGGGTCGGGGTGAGGTGCTCCTGCAGACGCCAGATGACTTCGGCAACAACATTATATTCATCTGCATCGGGCGCAAGATCGAGATTGAGGCAGAGGTGTATCGGCCATTCTTCGACCACATAGGGCTGGAGAAAGTCTTCACACAAACCGCGGTTGGCATGCAGGCGAGCCATAGCGCTGTTTACAATAGCATTCACCACTTTCGGGTTGGCCGGATCGACGTCGTCGTCCAGATCAAGTATGATCTGATACAGGCCATTGAGATGCAATAAATGATAAGGCAACAATTCCGGTTTGTCGGGCAGCAAACCGGTGTCGTCGGGGTTGAGACTCAGGCGGTATTTGCCGTAAGCGCAGAATATTTTTTCGATACAATCGCCCAGTTGGACCTTGCTGTCTTCGATTATTTCAGCATTCTGCAGGTAGGAGAGGAACAAAGCCACCGGGATTGGCTGGTCTTTTACCGGAAAATGTTCGGCCATAAATTCGACGATCACATTTTCCTGCAAATTGCCGTAAGTACCCAATACATCAAGCGCTTTGGATATATAATCTTCTGCCAAATAATAAAACACAAATCCTTCACTGACCGTGTTCAACACCTTGTTGTCCTTGATACCGAGTTCGGTGATCAGGTAATTGCTGAATTGATCCTTCAGGAAATCGTCAAAGTTTTTGTACTGACGATAAAACTCCTTCAAAGGGTCCTTCAAATGGAATTTCAGATCCTGGTCGTTGATGTACCTGATGTCTCTTTCAATCAAATCAAGGAAAACTTTCACCAGCGCATCATCAATGGTCGTATGTGTTGGGGTACCGACAAATGCACCGGCATAGTGCATTTCCAGAAACGTTTTTGCAATTTGAAATTTATAATCTCTGAATAAGGGAAAATCCGTTTCGAACGGCACGAGATATTCCTTCAGATAGAGGGGGTAATCATCACCGGCTTTGGCAGCGTTTTTCAGGCGGTCGAGAATGCTCCGGGCGATTTCGTTGACCTGCTCGTTGCTTTTTGAATTGATGACGGAGTTGTCCAGGCCTTTCAGATAGGTGACAACTTCAAACACCATGAGATTGTACAAGCCGCCAAACTGTTCCGTCAGTTTTGTAAGATAGGGTTTTATCTCGTAGTAGGACGAGATGTTGGCACTGAGTTTTTCTATGTATGTGATGATGGCATCTGTGATCGCATCAAAATCCGCCGTCTCTGCGTCAAAGTCGCAGTTGGCCTTGATAAATGCCTTGATTTTTGCGCGATCCCAGGTCGGTTCACCATCTTCCAGCAGGGTTAGTTCCGGGAAAAAATACGCCACCCAATAAATGTTCAATTCACCCTTTCCCTTGCGCAGCCAGGCATTTTTCACACCTTTCACATCAATCAAAAGTTTGCGAAAATCACGTTCCGTAACGGGAGCGTTGGGCAGTATTTCAATGGCTTCAAACCAGGTTTTGAACCCGCTGCCATTATTGGCCATGAGGTCGTCTATCGGCAACATCCGTGTCCGGTAGCCCAGGTCAGTGATGGCATAACAAAGCGCTTCCAGCATGGTAATGCCCGGGTCGTGGGCATTGTAGTCGGTCCATATCTCTGTGGCGAGTTTTTCGAGATGGCCTATGCCCTCGGCCCGGAGCCGGTCGAAGTCGAGGCTCGGATGGTCGGGGCGACTCGTGGATATAAAATTGGCGACGGTGCTCATATTTGGTTTGTAACTGGTGTTTTAGTTTTGGATTACATCGACTCCGTTGATTCGGTGAATGCGGGCGGTGGTCAGGATGCCGTGCGCAGCGCCCGGCAGAATGTCTTCCGTCAGTAATTCATTGTTTTTTCGCGCCTCGAAGAATTCGATGATGTCGATGTAGGGCAATTCTTCGATGAATTGCTGGATTTTACTGCAACGCAGGGTACGCCCGAATACGGGCATCGCCTGTTCATCGGCCACCCACGGCGACAGGTAATGCTTGAGGTCGTTGGACAACTGCACCTTGTAAAACACCTCGTCTATTCCCTGACGGAAACGCACCTCCACGGTTATGCGGATGGGTTCGTATTGAGCATTGACCACTTGCAGGTATTTGTGATCCCCGACCCGATTGCCAAATGCATCCAGCACCGGTTCATTGAGGAACAGGTTGGCTTTCGTATTCAGGTAGTCGCGCATGCCGTCAAGGTCGCCTTTGGGAAAACGCGGTTGTGTGCGGGAAGTCCCGGTGCGTTTTTTCAGGTCCGGGATGACGGCCACAGCCACAAATCCGGGCGCCAGTTCGGAGGCCGGAAAAACCCTGTAATTGGTGTGTGGAATACACTTGACGGTCGCCAGGTCATCATATCGTTCGAGGAGCAAGTGTTCGTAATCCCATACCGTAAGGGCGCGGTCCCGGTGGCGCAGTCGTTCGCTCACCCGCACATAAAATGCCATACCGGCCGTTTCGGCCATGCGTCCGTCGAACGATGCAAAGGGCTGCGCGATGCTTTTTACCGCCGAGCGGCTTTGTGTAAGTTTGGACACGGATTCGGCAGGCAAACCGTCGGTCAGGTGTTCAGGCTCTATGCCTTCCTCCATGAGCAGACGCGCAGCCACCACCTGTGCGCGCAGGTCGGTAAGGTCGGGCAGTGCAGCAGCGCTGCGGTCCTGGCCCTCCAGCGCCACTGCGCGAAGCCAGAGCAGGGCCGGGGAGAGGAGCGTATTGCCTTCGCTCGAAATATCGGCCGGCACTGCAATCTGGATAAGACCCGGACGGGTCAGGCCACGGGTGTTGTCGAGCAGTATTTTGGAGACCGGAATGTCTCTCCAGGTATTGCCGGCAGCAAGGTAACCCCATTGAATGAGCGGCGGGTCCTTTTCAGGATCGAGCTCCGAACCGTCGAGGGTTTGTATCAGCAAAGAAATATTGGACCCCGGTTTCAGTTGACTCAGGCCGATGAACAAGTGTCCGTCGGCAGGACCGATACCGGGTTTTATGTTGATGTAATCCGGGAAAAGATTGACCTCGTTGACCGGGCCCAGGTGATCGACCTTGTAAAAATCGTTTACTCTTTCAAACCCGTCGAAAGGATGCACATAAAAAAACTCGTCCAGCCCTTCTTCCATCTGCTGCCCGACGGATATGTAATCCAGTTTGAAGGAATTGAAAGTGGGGATGTAGGGAGGATTGGGAAGATTGGCTGGATCAGGCACGGGTGGGACTTTCGCTGCACCGATGGCTGCCAGTGCCAGGTCTTCTGCGTACACGTTGTGGCCAAAATCGCCAAAGAAGGTGAAGGATACGAAGCCCCGTCGCACGGAAGGCTCGTAGCGATCAAAGTCAAAATCGGTACCACCTCTGGCCTTACCAGGGTTATAAACCAGCCTGTTTTGCAACAACGTCGTACCATTGAGTATGGTGTTGGCGGAAGAGGTGATGTCCGTATCAAATTTGTTGTTGTCCAAAAAGTGGACGGAAATACTTCCGTTGGGGATGCCCGTTTTGGAAAAATAATTGCTCAGGGTATAGCCGCTGGTAACGCCCACCCAGTCCACATTGAACGCGATGGTGTCAACTTTTTTGAGCAGGGCCTCGGCATTGCCTACATAAAAACGCGCTCCTTTGGGGGTTGTCGGTCCGAAAGGCATCAATTGCTGATCGCCTTTGAATACTCCCGTATCTGTTTGCAAAATCAGACTCTTGCTGACGCCTTCAGCGCGAACGCTGATTTGGACGGCAGATTTATTTTTTTCAATCAGCAGGTTATAGTCATTGCCGACAAGGCCGAGAGCATCTTTTTTCAGGGTGATTTTGACGGCAGGCCAGTGCGACATGCCGCCCGGCATCGCTTCGAGGGCCGGAAAGTCGGGAGGAAGAGTAAGTTGAATGTGCAAAACACCTTTGCCTTTGCCCGACACGGTGGGGATTTGGATGTTGCTGGCGGGAGTACCGAAAACAGGTGGCGTTGAGTTGATATCCGACAATGTTGCAAGAGAGAAAAGGCTGCCATTGCCCGGCGGTACCAGCTGCCAGCCTTCTTTTCCCGACACATACACATTCAGATTGTCATTGCTGTAAACCGGTCCATCCACATCATCGATTGCAATTTCAATCCAGCGGTTGCCTTCCTGCATCCACAGTTGGGGCGAAGCCACCACAAACCCGACTTCCGCCTCGGCGGATTCCGCATCGTCCGCAAAGGTGCGGGCCGGTTTTTTCCCGTCCGGTTTGAATGCGTTGTAAAGGATGGTTTTATGGTTGACGCTGAGTTGCTGATTGCTTTCGTAGTTGAAGGAATATTTGCGCGCCACAAACAGGTTTTTCACTTCTTCCACCTGTGCCTGCGAGACCACCCAGTCCTGCACGGTTTCGTAAAAAAGTTGCTTGCCGTTTTTGTCACTTCCGCCGAGCAGCAGCGTGCCTTTTTCGATCAGTTCGGTTTCAAAATTTTTGGCAAGGGTAAAAATGAGGTACATGGAGTCGGGCTCGGCAGGTTTGCGATGCAGGCAGAGCACGGTCTCGTAGTAATAGTCGAGTTGTTTTTGGGTGAGTTCGTTCAGGCTGTCCTGGGCATAGCGGAACAGGCGCAGGAACGTGATGAACAACGCTACGTGCGGCTCCACCACCCGGAACGCCTCACTTTCGGGCTTTTCCATGTGTGCCAGTTCGGCATCAAAGGCGACCTGGGCACGGCTTTTCAGGATGAGATAGGCGTTGAAAAAAGTGATAAACAGTTCCCGCAATTTTTCCCGTTTGGGTTTGGGGTCCGGTTTGATCAGGTCGTACACCTTGCGGTTGGGGATTCCCCAGCGGTTGTCGTCCGCATAAAAAACGGCGTATTGCTCGTGGTTGAGTTTGTCGTCAGCACCCTTGTGCAGCGCCACCAGTCGTTGCAAGGCCCCCTGTAATTCTTCAAAATCGCATTGGTTGTCGCGCCGGATGATGTTCAGCGAAAGCGACTGGAGCGGGTGATTGATCTGAACCAGTTTGAGGTACATTTCTTCAAGCCCTTTGGCCATATCGAAAAGGTGGCTCAGCAATGCGCGATAAAATCCGGGTGCCGGATTGGTTTGACCTTTGGAAGGGTTGAATTTTTCGAGCGCGACTGCGAGTTGATAGTCCGTGTCGTCGTAGTTTTTGCGCAATTGATCGGTGTCCCAGGCAGACAGCACCGCGAGGTAGGTGAGCGTTTCTACCTCCCAAAAGCAGGCCCAGTCGCCATCGGGTTTGTTGTTTTGATCGTAGTAACTAAGCAAACGGGCGTAGCGATGGGCCGCCACGATCAAGTCCTGCATGGAGCGATTGTCGATGCGGAAGGAGTCGGGCGCCAGCGCCTGGAGGATACGGGTAATCCGGCTGGAGCCGTTGCGTTGCAAGGGGTGGCGTTGGTGAATGGTCAGATTACTCATTGCGGTTTGATTGTGGCTTCACGAGAGTAATAATCAAATACATAGTTGAACCGGGTGTTGGTGGTGCGAACCACCAGGTCCAGTACGATCAGCACCCGGCCTTCCAGGAGGTCATTGAGATTGGGGACTACTTCGACGTTTTGCAAGTCGACCCTGGGTTCGTAATAGAGGATGGCCTTTTTGATCAGGTCCTTGATATAGGTGATGAGGCTGGTATTGGCCGGCTCGAACACCAGATCGTCCAGCGCCGAGCCATAGTCCAGGCGCATCACCCTTTCACCGGGTCGGGTGCTGAACAGAATGGTAAGGCTCTGCTCGATGTCCTGCACTTCCGACACCATGTCGGCGCCACATGCGCCCGGCAGGTTTTTGTGAAACGAGACCGGGAATGCCCACCCGGTTCCGAGAAATGATTTCCTTGCTTCCATTTGTATTTTGCCTGTTTACTTTTTGAAGTGATTGTTTGTCCGGTTCCCTTTGCCTATCCGCCGATCATGACGGTAGCACTTCCCATGGTAATCTGGCCGCCATGCGCGGTGGTATCTCCCATGCGGGCCGCGGGTTTCCCACCGATCATGACCGTAGCCGAACCCTTGATGATCACATCGGGTGGGCCTGCACACACACACTGGCAACCCAGCGTGGCGGCGGGTTTGCCTTCTATAAGTACAGTGGGTAGCCCGGGTGGCATCACCGGGCCTCCCACGTGCGGACTGGGTCCGGGATTCTGCATCGGACAGGTGTGCATGTCACCAACTCGTGCTGCTAAAGGCATGATCTGCTTGTTTTGGTTAAAAATGGATGTATGGTCAATTGATTCGAACAAATGCTCCTTTTACCACCACATCGCCTGATGCGATCAGTTGAGCCTGCCCCTGTGCTTCCGCCTTGAAGGAGGATTGGGCCGACTGGGTGATATTCGGGGCTTCGATTTTGAGATTTTGACCTGCTTTTAAAGTAAGGTTTTGGCCGGCCTCTATCACGATACCGTTCGCATCCATCGTGATGCTGTTCTGGTGCTCGTCCTCTATTTTGATTTTATCGGCGTTTTCATCAATGGTTATTTTTTTGCCTTTGGGGGTTTCAATGACCAGGCTTTTTTTATCGTCATTGAAGATCATTTTCATTTTGCTGCGCGTTTTCCAGCCTTTTTCGTGATTCTGATCGTTCGCGTTGAGGTGGGCGGGGTTGGCACTGCTGTTGAGCATACCGAGCACGATGGCTTCACGGGGGTCGTCGTTCAAAAAACCTACAATGACTTCATCCCCTATCTCGGGTCTGAAAAAGGATCCCCGGTCATTGCCAGCATCCTGGCAGGCGATGCGCGACCAGACTCCCTCGCCTTCATTGTCCACCATCGGAAGCCTTACCTGGATGCGGTCTTCACCATCCGGGTCGGGCGCCAGGCGGTTGACCACCCCGATCTGGAGGCCGTGGACGGCGGGCAGCAACGCCGATGCAGGCTGTGCAGACACATCGTACTCCTCGGCAAACCAGCGTTGAGGCAGGCCGAATTGCGCCTGCGTAAACCAGCCGCCTCTGCCGATCTCATGGGACACTGCTGTGACATACACCTTGCCTTCGTGCCGCTGTCCGACACCCTGAACAGTGATACAATCGCCGGGGACAAGACTGTCGATCCCCTGGAATTTGACACGCCCGCGCAGTTTGGCCAGTTCGCTTTTGGTGTATTGTGCCTCGGCCCAAGATTGCAGTTCCTCGGGCGACAAATCGCCGGGGTGTTGCAGGAGCATTTGTTTGACATCCAGCACTTTGGTAAAATCAGTATCGGGGCGGGTCCCGGGCAGATCCAGGTTGATGCCGGCTTTGGCAGCCACAGATTCGATGGCATCGGCCCCTTTGCTGATGGCCGAGCCAATGTCTCCCAACAAACCTCCTCCCACCGGCCCTTGTGCGTTCGCTTCAGAATCAATCAGTTGTTGGTCTCCCGGTTTCCAGGACATCGCTTTTGCCTTCGGGTACTGATCGCGCGCATCCATTTCTGCCTCGTATTCATATATACTGGTCCCGTAGTTGAGATTGAACTTTGGCGTTTGTTTGAAATCGGGTTTTTTTATGGTCAATTTGCCATTGTTGCAAAAGACGAGCCGTGCATTGGCTTCAGCGCGCTGGATGATAAAATCCCAGTCGGTGGCTGCGTATTGCACCATTTCCCGGTGCTTGCTTTTGGTAGCATCGGTTTTCAGGTCGAAACCATAGTTTCCCAACACTTCCTTTATTATTTCCGAGTCTTTTTGGTTGTAGAAGTATTTATTCTTGCGGTCAACAGTCATTTTCACAGCCGGGTCTTTGCATTCGATTTCGAGCATCGGTGCCGTACCTTGTTTGATCTTGATGCCATGCCGGATGACGATGCCTTCGAATATGGTTTTCTCCTTGTTGTGGTAACCCGCCAGAATTTGAATTTTTTTGCCGGGGGTAAAAAAATTGGAATCGCTGACCGAAAATTTTTGCTTCGCCGGGTCACCGTCGTGCAGGTGAAGGATGGCAAAAGGAATTTTATTCGCGGCTTTGTAAACCCTGATGGAATCAACACCAAACTGGGTGGGGATGGCTGTGCCGTCCACTTTTATGGTGGTCGTCACCAAAAAGGTGCTTTGCGGCAGTGGCGGAAGCAGTTGCCCGGCAATACTGGCTATGTCGACAGGAAGATCAAACATGTTTTATTGGTGTGTTCAGGATCAAAAGAGGGTGTCAGAATGCAATCAGTTCAGGCGCCTTTTTCAACGGGAGGCAGGTCCAGGGTAGTGCCAGGTTTGAGGAATCGGAAACTGGTCAGGCCATTGGCTTTTGCTACTTCCAGGTACCGGGTTTTGTCGTTGTAATGGCGCTGACAGATCCGGTCGATGCGGTCACCATCCTTCAAACTTTGGCGATGCGTCAGGTCGGGCGAACTGAGTTTCGCTTCCAGCAGGCTGAGTATTTTGGGAACGTGTTTCCGGAAATTGAGTGTGACATTGGCCCGCAGAGGCGAGCCGTCGGGTTTGAACACGGTATATTTCACCGAAAAGTCGGTACAGATGGCTGTGCGCAGAAATGATCCCCACACGATGACCAAATAGTTGGGCATGTGTAATATGCCATTGTACCCGATTGTCATTTTCAGACGCTGGACCTCGAAGGCTACATCCCTTTTTTCTCCGCTGGCGCCGGTGCCGTCGATCATCAGCTGGATGTTGAAGGTTTCGCCGGCCGAGCTGTCGTACATTGCTTCCGGCTCGAATTCACCCTGCGGCATGCGCGGAATGACGACGAGCCGTTCCGTATGCTCCAGGTGTTCGGGGTTGAACATCACGGTATAAGGCACTCCGGAGGGCACCGGCACCGGCCCGATGTCCATCATCGGGATAAAGGTCAGTTTGTCGGCCTTGGGTACGATATTGGCGAGCCCGGCAATGTTACCGGCAAATTCTGCGATCATGGTCAGCGTTCTTTTTGGCGTTTCAGTATATCGGTGACAATTTCTTCGACGGTTTGATCTCCCGCACCCGAGGCTGTTGTAGCCGGATGTGCGTTGTGATTTCCGCGTCCCGTTTCTCCACCGGACTGCCGCAAACCGCTGTCGGGTTCATCGCGCACAGTGGCGCGCAATATGAGTTCCATTATTTCTATGGGCATAAGGATGCGTTGCTCAGGTAATGATTTTGAAATATTGGTACACCAATTCCATCGTTTCCACTACAATACGGCTTTCCTCCGCATTCAGGTCGGTGATCGACCACTTTTGGGGCCAGGCATTGATGCATTGATAGGTTTGAAGCGGCTCGTGCTTTTCATTCAGCAGCGTGACCAGCACCGTGACCGGTGTGATATCGAAATGTTCGATCGCATCCGTCACCCAGGGCAAAATCGCTGAATTGGTAAAAAGGCCTCTTTTGAGCGACAAATTGGGATAAGAGCCCCTCGTCGGGAACTTGTGGGTAAAACGGTTTTCACCGCCGACCTTGAGGGTTTCGGTTTCCAGTTCGCGCGACAGGCCCGTCACTTCCTGAAAGAAAGCGTCCTGGTCTTTCACGCCCGGAACGCCCTGGAATTCGACCCTGAAGTGAAAGCCGACAGGCGGGTAAAATGGTGTTGCTGGCATTGCGGTGGATCGGTTAAAAAATTGGAAATTGTTAAATGCTGATTGTTGAAATCAGGGACAAGCGCCATGTCCAACAATCAGCATCCGGCAATTGGCAATTACTATTATTCAAACTTCATGGTGAGGCCTTCGTGCGCCAGTTCGAGGGTTTCTATGGCTACCTCGTTGCCATCGGCCTTGAGGTCAGTGCTTTGCACCTTTACCGGCCAGGCGTTTTTGATTTGCCAGGTCACTACCGGCTCGTGGTTTTCATTGAGCAGGGTGATGGTGATGTCCCTCCGTTCGATGGTATTGAGTTGCACCGTGTTCCACCATTCAAAGAACTGGTTGTCACCTTTGAAAGAGCCCCGTTTGAGCGAGATGTTCTCGTATTTCTGCATGCCCGGCATTTTCACTTTGTGGTATTCCGGGCTGTTGCCTTCCCGGTATTCTATGACTTCGGTGGTCACCGTAAGGCCGGATGCTTCAGTGAAACCGAGACGGGTTCCACCCCAATCCACTGAAAAATGAAACTTAGGAAGCGGATAATCTGCCATGATTTTCTTATTTTTGATTGTTGGTTGTTAGTAAATGAATGCGGTCAGCGGGATGGCCATACCGGGGTCATGATTCCGGCATTTTGTGCATGAAGCGCAGGATGATAAACTCTGCCGGGCGCGCCACGGCCATGCCGATTTCAACGATCAGCCTGCCCTCCAGAATATCCAGCGGCGTCATGGTTTGGCCCAGGCCTACGCGCACGAAAAAGGCGTGTTCGGGCTTCGCGCCCTGCAAGGCGCCGGCGCGCCATTGAAGCGTGAGGAAGTTTTCAATCATAGCGCGCACTTTCACCCAGGTGTTGGCGTCGTTGGGTTCAAAAACGAAACGATAGGTGGCTTTTTTAACCGATTCTTCCACGAAATTGAAGAATCGCCGCACATTGATGTAGCGCCATTCGTTGCTGTTGCCATCAAGGGTACGAGCGCCCCATACGACGGTGCCACGACCGGTGATTTCGCGAATGGCATTGACCGACTTGCCTGAAGTGGGGTCGATGTTCATGTAATTCTGGTCGGCGTCGGCCACTTTGAGGGATGCGCCGCTGATGGAAGAAATGCCCACATTGGCGGGCGCCTTCCACACCCCGCGTTCGGAATCCACGCGTGCATACACGCCTGCAATGGCCGGGCTGGGCGGCATTTCCAACGGGATTTCCGACAGTTTGGCCTTCACCTTTTCATACACGAGGTTGTCTGTCGTTTTCAGGGCGGCAAAGGTGGTTCCCTCCAGTGCGCCGGCCGACGTAGTAGCATCCGGCTTTACTTTGGTGTGTTTGATGATAATGGTCGACTCCTGGCCGGTGTAATCATAATCGACCGTGGTTTTCAGGTACGGATAGTACGCTGCCCCAAACTTGAGGTTGTCCACCTGCAGGCCTCCGGTATTTTTTCTAAAAACGGTGTTGATGTCGGCGTTGATTCCTCCGGTTCCCTGTATCACATCGATGATCGTTACCCTGTCCTTGAGGTCGGCACACTGTGCCAGGGCTTCGTTGTAAAGCGTGAAATAATCGTCAACGCTGGATGCAGCCACGGATATGGCTTCCGGGAAGACAATCATGGTCGGTTCATCTTCGCGCGACAGGGCTTCCAATCCGGCCGAAAGGTCCGATTTCAGCACAGTACCCGTGTAGGCTTTAACGGATACAATGTAGCATGGTCCTCCGCCATTGGAAAAATACAATTGCATGGCGTAGTACATGTTGTGAGACGAGGGTTCACCGCCCGTTTTGAACGATGCCTCGATTTTGCGGGAGATGAGGGTCGTTCCGTCAGCGGCTACTGCGTCTGTGATGAGTACCGCCAGATCATTTTCCGGCTCGGCTTTGCCAAAATTGTCTTCATAGTCCCTGAGTGAATTGATCCGGGTTGGCTTGAGCGTCAGGTTCACACCATTGGGCGTTTCCGCTTTTGCAGTGTACCCGATAAATGCCGGAATACCCGTCTCTACGCCGGCCACCGATGGCGGCAGAAGCGAGACTTCTTCGATAAAGACGCCGGGAACATTTTTAAAAACCATGATATTGTTTTTTTTTGGTTAAAAAATAGAGATTTAAACTTTGGCCCAAACCACCCGGTACCGACGGTTTTGGTTCCAGGGCAATTGGGATGTGTTGAAAATTCGGATCAAGCCCA
>Ga0075163_10010654_pt1 | contig 12018 bp, 11 predicted proteins | sample JI1023141ADNA_FD_71478 | JGI IMG/M metagenome (GOLD analysis project Ga0075163, IMG submission 71478) | Wastewater effluent complex algal communities from Wisconsin, to seasonally profile nutrient transformation and Carbon sequestration -... | ecosystem: Engineered > WWTP > Effluent > Algae...
AAAGATCCGCATTGGCTGCGCGCATCTCCGCCTGCAGCGCTTCCTGGCGAACTGTCTGCTCGTGCTCAAGGCCCTCGATCCGCATCTGCTGCTCGGCACTCAGTCCCAGTTTCGCGTGGACCAGATCGTGCAGCGGAGTCTGCGCATGCATGTGATGAGTGACGTAAGTTGCACCCGCCCAAGCGCCAATTCCCGCCAGCAGGAGTGACAGCCCCAGCGTAAGCAGAATGCTCCGGGTGACACTCATCAGGCGCCTGCCAGCAATGTCGAGGGCGCGAGGTCAGTGCCAACAGCAAACGTGTCCAGGGCAGGAGCACGTACGACAGATACAGCCATGGCTCCACCGGCAAACGCGCCAATCAGCAGCGCAACACTTAGGGCAATGTAACGCGCGGGCGCCAACGCCGAAATGGCGCTGTTCTGTTGTCGGAGTCTGGTGATGTCCCCACTGATCCGGGCTTCGAGCCCGCCCAGGTTGCGGTCCGGGGGCATAGCAGCCAATTCCGCCATCCATGAGTCGAGATCGTTCTTCACGCTTTGGGGCTCCTGAAGTGAGCAAATACTATAGTCGTAGTCATTGCGCCTGGATTGCAGTGATCTGGTTGCTGGGTGTCCGCACCGTGAACTTGACGTCCTGCCCCACTTTCAGAGCCTTGAGCAGATCTGGCGCTGCCTGGAACGTCATGGTCATCGCCGGCCAGCCCAACGTGGGAATCGGCGCGTGATGGATGGTGACCCTGCCGGACTTGGCATCCAGGGCCTTGATCTGCCCGGAAGCCTCGCTTCCGGGCTGCTCAGCCGCCACTTCCGGCGCGTGTCCCGTGTGACCTTCATGCGCGTTGACCTGGGCAAGTGCAGGACCGGTTATCGCCAGTGCTGCGGCAATCCAAAGTACTTTGAACATGTGACCTCCGTGAGAGGGCTTGGGCGGCGGGGCCGGGCTCCTCAATTGGCATACGCGCCGGCAGCTGCATAGCCCTCAACTAAATAGCTGAGGGATGTGGTGTGGCTGGCGCGTAACCCCCAATGAGTGCTCCATCACATGATCGGCAGACCATGAAGACAATTGATCGGCGAAGCCTTCTGCGCAGTGCAGCGCTCCTGGGAGGAGGGCTGGCCGCAGCGCGGATGCCCGCCTGGGGGGCTCCGGCCGCCGGCATCGCTGCCATGCCGACTCTGACCGGTGAGGAACTGAAACTCACCATCGAGCGTGGTAAATGGACCATCGATGGTCGCCACGGGCGTGCGGTGCTGATCAATGGAAGCATGCCCGGGCCCTTGCTGCGCTTGAAGGAAGGACAGAATCTGCACATCTCGGTGGAAAACCGGATGGACGAAGAAACCTCGGTCCACTGGCATGGCGTCCTGACACCGGTCCACATGGACGGAGTCCCCGGGATCAGTTTCCCGGGGATCGCTCCGCACAGCACATTTGTCTACGAGTTTCCGGTCGTGCAGACCGGCACGTACTGGTACCACTCGCACAGCGGATTCCAGGAACTCGAAGGGATGTTCGCACCGATCATCGTCGACCCGCGGGGACCCGATCCGGTCGCGTACGACCGCGAGCATGTGGTGATGCTGTCGGACTACAGTTTCCTTGCTCCCGCAAAGGTGCTTCAGAAGTTGAAGCAGGAAGGCGGGGTGTTCAACTACCAGCGCCAGACGCTCGGTGGGCTCTTGTCGGGCAGGGATCAGACCTTCAATGAGCGGCGTGCCTGGGCGCGGATGCTCATGGATCCCACGGACATCTCGGATGTCACCGGTGCCGTGCTCAGCTACCTGGTGAACGGACATGGGCCGCAAGACAACTGGACAGGACTGTTCAAGCCCGGTGAGCGAGTGCGCCTTCGGTTCATCAACGCCGGCGCGCAGACGATCTTCAATGTACGCATCCCGGGACTGAAGCTCTCGATCGTCGCGACGGATGGCCAGCTGGTCCGGCCGGTCGAGGTGGACGAATTCCAGATCGCCAATGGCGAAACCTACGACGTCATCGTCCAGCCCTCCGAGGAGAAGGCGTTCGCCATCGTCGCGGAGGCTGTGGATCGATCCGGCATGGCCAGTGCGACGATTGCTCCGCGCATTGGCATGGTCGCTCCGGTGCCTGCGCTGCGGCCGCGGCCGCTGGATCGGATGAAGGACATGGGAATGGACATGTCCAGCATGTCGCACGGCCAGGAGGCCGGTCCCGACTCCCACGCCGATCACACCGGGCATGTCGCTGTACCCGGCATGGCGGCACCGGCAGCGCGCGGTACAGATGTTATGGCTGACATGCCCGGCATATCGATGTCCATGCTGGATCCCCTGAATGCCCCGCAAGTGAAACTGGGTCCAGGCGTGCAGATGATCTCACCGCTCCCCAGGGATCGAACGGGTGAGCCCGGGCAGGGTCTGGAGAGCGTTGGTCACCGGGTGCTGGTCTATCAGGATCTGGTTGCCCTTGAGCGCAATCCGGATGTCAGGCCACCCACGCGAAGCCTCGAGATCCATCTGACGGGCAACATGGAGCGCTTTATCTGGGGTTTCGATGGTCGCAAGTACAGCGAGACCACGGCTCCCTACATGTTCCGGACCGGTGAGCGCGTTCGCGTCACTCTGGTGAACGACACGATGATGGCCCACCCGATTCACCTGCACGGGCACTTCTTCGAGCTTGCGCACGGTCCCGAAGGATTTCACCCGCGCAAGCACACGATCAATGTCCTTCCAGGCGGCAAGGTAGGCTGGGATTTTACGCCGGAGGCCGGCGACTGGGCTTTCCACTGCCACATGTTCATGCACATGGCAGTGGGCATGTTCCAGGTATTCGCCGTGCGACCGCTGCCGGAGAAGCGCTCGTGAAGCATGTTGCCTGCATGGCATTGCTGCCCTTGATCCTGTTGCTGCCATTTGCGGCGGACGCAGCGCAAGACGCACCAGAAGTACCCACCTGGATGGGAGACTTTGCCGCAGATCGCTATTTTGATCCGAAAGCGATGCATCACGCACGAGAGATGGTCAAGGAAGAGATGGGCGGGATGCGCTTTTCGAAGGTGATGCTCAACCTGGCCGAGTATCGGCCGGCCGCTGGCAGCGATGGCTACCGTTGGGACGGGGAGTCCTGGTTCGGTGGCGACGTTCATCGATTCGTCCTTCGGACCTCTGGCGAGGGGACGGGAGAAGGGGTGGAGTCCGGGGACGTGCAGGCGCTGTACTCCAGGGCCGTTGGGCGTTACACCGATCTGCAGATCGGGCTGCGCCAGGACTTCGAGCCCCACGGCCGGACCTACGCAAGCGTCGGGGCGCAGAGCCTGCTTCCGTACTGGTTCGATCTCGAAGGAGCGCTGTTTCTTTCCACGAAGGGTGAGCTTCTGGCTCGCGCGGAGGCGAGCTACGACCTGCGACTGCTTCAGCGCCTGGTGCTTCAGCCACGGGCGGAGGTGAACCTGGCCTCGCAGGATAGCGCCGCGACGCGAACCGGCTCGGGCCTGTCGAGCGCAGAGGGTGGCCTGCGGCTGCGTTATGAAATCCGTCGGGAGTTCGCACCCTATGTGGGTGTGTCCTGGGAAAAGAGGTTTGGAAAGACGGCTGACTACTGGACAGCCGCGGGTGATTCCAGGCACGCGACGACGTTTGTCGCGGGCCTGCGTGCCTGGTTCTGAGTTCTGAATTGACAAAGGAGACGAACATGAATACTAGAGCAGTGATTGCAATGGTGGTACTTGCCCTCCCGGTGGCCACGTTCGCGCACGCGCATCTGGAGAGTTCGGTGCCGGCCAAGGGCAGTACCGTCCAGGCAAGTCCCGGCAAGGTCGAACTCGTTTTCAACGAACCGGTTGGACTCACGGCCCTTAAGCTGCAGAAGAAGGGCGAAACCACCGTACGCGATCTCTCGCCGCTGCCAAAGGCGGATTCCGCATCCCTGTCGGTTCCCCTGGGCAAGCTTGCTGAAGGCGACTACGTGCTGTCCTATGCGGGGGTGAGTTCCGATCAGCACGTGTCCAAGGGCACCATCGAGTTCAAGGTGTCTGCCACCGCCAAGCCGTCGATGGGCGGCATGTCCGGGATGAAGGAAGGTTGCTGCAAGGAAATGATGGAACACATGCATGGTGAGGCAGGCGCGGGCAAAGCGGACCCTGGCGCTGCGAAGCCGGCCGCCCCTGTCGCACCCGCTGCACCGGCGGAGCATGATCACAATCATCCTGATGCGGTGAAGTAGGACACGCCATGGGTACAGAAGCGGAGCCCGTGGAACATCGACATCGGCGGTCGAAGTGGGGAATCGCGCTGATGATGCTTCTGGCGATCGGCATATTCGCCCTGCTGCGTGAGCATTGGGCTCACGCGGCAGGGTACTGGCCGTACCTGCTGTTGTTGGCCTGCCCGTTGATGCATGTATTCGGTCATCATGGTGGCCACGGTCATGATCATGGAAAGTAGGGAGCCCGCACAGATGCACACGACCACGGAGACTGGGGAGTCGGGTAGGAAGGCTTTTCACAGGGCTATGCGCGGCTCCCTGGCCTTGGGTCTCCTGGCGTTTGTCGCGTGCTCGAATGTCGCTGACAGCGGGAAAGCCGCGGGTGTCGCTCCCGCTGCGCCTCTGGCTGCTGCCGGTCCGAACAGCAAGTTCAGCTCGGTATTGGTGGTCTACAAGAACGAGAGTTGCGGTTGCTGTGGCGAGTGGGTCAAGTATGTGCAGCAGGCAGGATTGCGGGTCGAAGTTCACAACCAGAGCAATCTCAATGACGTGAAGGTTCGCCTCGGCGTTCCGTATGCGAAGGGATCCTGCCACACGGCAGAAGTGGATGGATATCTCATCGAGGGGCATGTGCCGGTCGAAGACATTCGTCGCTTGCTGGCGGAGCGGCCTGATGCGAGGGGGCTGGTGGTGGCCGGTATGCCGGCCGGGTCCCCTGGCATGGAGATGCCTGACGGGCACGCGGACGCGTATACGGTGGAGCTGGTTAATCGAGATGGCAGTACACAGCCGTTCTCGGAGCATGCTGCGGTGCCCCCGCGCCCGTGATGCGCCGCGGTCCGAGTCCGTAGGCGCATTGTGGCCGTCGATATTGTTTCCATTGTTGTACGCACGCTGGGCTTCGTGGTCCTGTTGCAGGCGGTGGGAATCATCCTGTTCACCGCCTTCTTCGGATGGCAGGAAAAAGGGTTGTCCGATGAACTGCGCGTGACCGCGCGCTGGATCGCGTTTGCTGGTCTGTTGTTCGTGGGCATTCACCAGCTGCTGGAGGCCGCGCGAATGACCGGAGCCTTTGCCGGCATCATGGAAGTATCCCTGCAGCGGCGGGCGCTTGTTTCGAAGACGGGTCTCGCCAACGGCTTGCGGATGGCGGGCATGCTGGCAATTCTCTTTGGCGGAGTCGGGCTCGGGCGAAGATCACTGTTTCCAGGGCTGATCGGCGGGCTGCTTGTGGCGGTGTCATTCGCGGCCACGGGACACACGTCGATCAATCCATTGCGTGGTCTGCTTGCCCCGATACTGGCGCTGCACTTGTGGGTGGTGGCGTTCTGGTTTGGTGCGTTGTGGCCTCTGTATCGCGCCACCGGACTCGAACCCACGGTCGCCGCGGCGATCGTGCGTCGCTTCTCTACACTCGCCACCTGGATGGTGCCGGGCATTGCGGTGGCGGGCTTTTGTCTCGCGGCGGCAATCGTGCCGACATTGCGAGCGCTGTGGACTCCGTACGGCCAGTTGCTGACTGGCAAAGTAATGGCTTTTTCCGTCTTGATGGGACTCGCGTCCTTCAACAAGCTCAGGCTCGGCCCGGCCCTGGAGCAGGGCAGTCCGACCGCCATCAGGGCGCTACGCTACAGCCTGATGACGGAGTTCGTACTCATCGCGGCCGTGCTGGTCATGACGGCGACAATGACGACATTGTATTCACCGACGGTGGAGTAGCAGCTTGTCCAAGCTGTGCCTCCTGCACAGCCTCAGGCTCTATCCAGCGTCAGCACTGGAGCGAAGCCGCCTCCGGGAGTGCGAAAGTTGGTGGTCTGTCCCTGATACAGGCGTGCCGCATAGCACAGGGCCCTTCCCTCGTAGGCGTAACAGCGCAGATCCACCTTCAGTGCCGGCGCGCCGGGAGCGGTGTGACGCTGACTCGGTGGCACGATCGCCTGTGCGACGTAGGGCTGGGAGGCCATCTGCTCCCACGTCTTGTGGGTGAGTTTGTCGCCCCGGTAACTGGCGCGGCTTCCAAAGCCCGCCGCCGGTTTAAAGAACCATTGGCGTCGTGTCTTCCACAGGTGCTCGCGATTGTCCGCTGACAGTAGCTCGGTCTGCGGCACAACGCTGGCCAGGCGCAACTGCTGTTCTGGCGACAACCCGGTCCGGGCGAGAAACGCCGGCTGGCACAGCAGACTCAGGTTCCGTTTGTCGGCCCACAGCGCGTGCGCCCGTGGATGTGGGCTGAGGGCCACGTTGTCATCCAGAAAGGCCTGTCGCAGTGGTTGCAGCGACGGAGCCTCCAGGGCGAAGTCGGTGAGGCGGTTGTAGACAAATCCGACGCGCTGAGCACCCAGCCGCAATGCGCCATCGGCATAGTGCAGTTCGGCCGGATCACAAATGATCGTGCGATGACCTCGAAGTTCAAGCAAGCGCTTGAACAACACGAACTCGGCATACAGGTATTGCTGCTCAGGGGCTTGATCGGTAATGGCCACCAGGGAGTCCATGCCGGGCCCTCCCTGCAACTGCCACTCATGGAGCAGGGCGTCGACTGCGGCACTTTCGGCATCGGCAATGGCTGCAGGCGCGCTCAGATGCGGCAGGCAAAGTCGCTGGGCCCGGGCAAGGGTGGCGTTGAGCAACAGCCCGCCAGGATTGGTATTGATCTCGATCAACCTCGGTCCGTCTGGTCCCAGGTGAAAATCGAAACCCAGCAGGCCGCCGGGAGATCCTGGATCATGGTTGGCAATGGCTGGCGCCCAGGACATGGCTGCGGCCACGTACTCGGGGGTCGCCACCACCTGGGTCAACGCCTGCACTGTTGCGGTCATGAGCGCCACTGTCGGGGTTGGTACGAAAATCGGCAGTGACGAGAACAGATGTGCATGAGCATCGGTCAGCCGCACGGACGTGCCGTCCGCGTCCAGCAGAGAATTGAGTTGTTCCTTTACGGCACTCGGGTCGACCGCGACGCAGAAACAATCTCGGTGCAGGGCTTCCGCCGTGGCGTCCTCCACGCACGAAGCGCCGCAACCGTCATCCAGGACGCGGCGAACAGTCTGCTGGACATCGTCCTTCACGGAAACCTCGCTGGAGCAGGCCGTGACACCAGATCCGCGCCGGTCCAGTGCGCCCCTGAACATGCATCGAATAGCGCCTGGCTCTTGGCGCTCACGATGGGCGTATCTTGCCACTCCCGTGGCGCTCTCTTTGGAATGACCGCATGAATCCAATTAACCCCAGTGCACTCAAAGTGGCAACGAGCAGTCCGCTGACCGTCATGACAAGCTTGTAGGCAAGGTTGCCAACTCGCGCCGTATGAAGTGGATACGCAGCATTGAACAACCGTTCGTGCCAAGGCAATACCTGATTGTCGATACGGACATCCATATAGCCTCCGCTTGCCTCGATATAAACCTTGTTGAGGCCTTGCGGATTCAGCTCGCCTCTTTGCTGCAGTCCCACGATTCGACTTCCCGATTCGAAGTTGGCGAATTGTGCGGACCGGATGGTGGATCCCGGGAAGCTTTTCAGCGAGCGCTGAAGCACTGGTAGCCAGTCCCCACTGCCGGGACCTGAAATGGTGTCCAGATGTTCGCCGAATGCCTCCCCGTAGTTTTCCGGCCGAAGGGGCTCGAGCATCAAACGCTGCGCCTGGTCTGGAAATGCCAGAAGCACGCCAGTAACCAAGCTCAACAGTAGCGGCGTGGCGACGATAATACCGAGGTTGCGATGGGCGCTGCGCAGATGGCGCACCGCGCCGCTCCTGGGCCACAGTCCGTCCCGAAAACCGCGCCGCATAGGCCAGAAACTGGCAACCCCGGCGATCAGCAGGATGATCATGGCCATTGCCGCGCAGCCAACGATGGCAAGACCCGTGTTCTCCAGCAGCAGGCGATGGTGCAGATCGTAGATCAGCTCCTCCCAGCGACCATTTGAGCTCCACTCTGCAACGACGTTCCCGCGAACATCAACATAGGCGTACCGCGAGTCGTTCAGCGTGACCCTGCCCAAGGGCAGATCAGAGGTGGGAAAATCAATCTGGCGCAGATTCGCAGCGCCAAAATGTGTCTCCACGGTCTGCGCAATCGTGGCAAGTGATTCCACCGATGGCTCATATTCGACCCGGGCCTCCGGGATCGCCAGTCGGAGGTAGTCGAGGCGCCACACAAGCAGGGCACCCGTGAAGCTGACCAGCAACATCAGCAGGGCCAGCGTTGCCCCGCCCCAAGCGTGCACGGCGCGAAGGATCTTCAGTGTCATCCACGCAGAATGCCAGATTCATGTGCGTCGAGTCAGGCACCCAAGAGTGCTGCTTGTTCTGGTGTTAAACGGCGTCCAAGAAAAGTGACCACCCCCCAACCGTGAAGTCCGATAGGACGGCGCAGGGGGCTGAGGAGTTGTGCATGGAGGCTTGCAATGCGCCTGACGAAATCACCTTTCCTTTTCCAAGGACTCACTCGTCTCCACTTGAGTTGAATCTATGCCGGGGACTGTTGTGGAAATGCAGAAAACCCAGTGAATCTCAGTGTTTCAGGGTCAGACAACGTGGCGACGCTGCTCTCTCAATCCGGTTCAATGGCGGTGACGATGCTCCGCATCCGGATAGTGCGGATGTCGGTGATGCAGATCACCATGCCAGTGCCAGTGGTCATGGACTTCGGTGGCGTGCAGCCACACTCCGATGGCCATCATCCCCGCTGCGATCCAGAACAGGGGGGTGGTCGCCTCACCGAACATGGCAATCGACAACGCCGCGCCCACGAAGGGCGCCACGGAGAAGTAGGCCCCCGTACGCGCGACACCCAGCCCGCGCAGGGCAAGCACGAACAGCACCAGGCTTGCGCCGTAGCCGAGCAGGCCGACCAGGAAGATACCGGCGATGGCGTCGACTGGCGGAAGCCGGGCGCCGACAGCCAGGGCAAGCCCGGTGTTGATGAAGCCTGCCACCAGTCCCTTCAATCCGGCGATGAAAAGCGCATCGTCCGTTGCCACCTGTCGAGTGAGGTTGTTGTCGATTGCCCAGCTCAGGGCGGCCAGAGATATTGCGAGCGGGCCTAGCCAGCCTAGCCACTGCGCCTGCGCTGAAGGCCACGACAGCAGCACTCCACCGGCGACGATGGCCACCATTCCGAGCACGACGCGACGGTCCGCGTTCTCGCGGAATACGACCCAGGCGATCATCGCAGTGAGCACGGCCTCAAGGTTCAGCAGCAGAGAGGCTTGCGCGGCGCCGGCATGCGTCAATCCATACATCAGCGCCGCCGGTCCCAGCACGCCTCCGAACAGGATCGCGGCAAGCAGCCAGGCCCAACCCCTGCGCGTCAGGCCCGGTGGCCTCCACCCCCGATCACGAATGCAGCGGAAGATCGCAAGCCCCAGGCCGCTGCCCAGGTAGAGTAGGCCCGCCAGCAGCAGGGGCTGCACCTCGCCGACCAGCTGCTTGGCGAACGGCGTGCTGGCGCCAAACAGCGCAGCAGCAAGCAACGCATAGGTAATCCCGCGATTCACGAATCGGCGCTGCGGGCGCCAGCCATGCGCATCAGCGCGGGCAGCACCAGCAGCGTCAGCAGCGTGGAGGAAATCACCCCGCCGATGACCACCGTCGCCAGCGGTCGCTGCACCTCGCTGCCGATGCCGGTGTTGAAGGCCATGGGCACGAAGCCCAAGGCCGCCACCAGCGCCGTCATCACCACCGGTCGAAGTCGTGTCATCGCCCCTTCGCGGATGGCCGCTCCCAGTGACTGGCCCCTCTGTTGAAGTTCCCGCACGAAGCTCACGAGCACGAGTCCGTTGAGCACGGCAATACCCGACAGCGCGATGAACCCGACACCGGCGGAAATCGACAGCGGAATGTCCCGCAGCCACAGCGCGATGACACCCCCGGTGAGCGCCAGCGGCACGCCGGTGAATATCAGAAGGCCAGTTTTCAGCGAACGGAACGCGAGCCAAAGCAGGCCCAGGATCAGGGCGAGCGTGGCAGGTACCACGATCGCCAGCCTCGCGCTCGCCGACTGCAGCTGTTCAAAGGTGCCGCCGTACGATGTCCAGTATCCGGGCGGGATACCGGCTTCCCCGGCGACCCGCGCCTGCACCTCCGCGACGAATGAACCCAGGTCGCGACCCCGGACATTGGCCGTGACCACGACGCGTCGCTTGCCGTTCTCGCGGTTCACCTGGTTGGGACCCTGCGCCAGTTCCAGTTCCGCGACTTCTCCCAGGGGCACATGTCCGCCGTCCGGTAGGGCGATGGGCAGCTGGAGCATGGCGTCGACATTGCGCCGTGCACCCTCCGGCAGACGCACGACCAGGTCATGACGGCGGTCGCCGTCGTACACTGAGCCCACCGCAGCGCCGCCGTACATCGTGGACACGGTGTCCTGCAGCGACGCCACGTCGAGCCCGTAGCGGGCCAGCACTTCGCGGCGCGGCTTCACGCTGAGCACCGGCAGTCCTGTCACCTGTTCCAGCGCCACGTCGCGCGCGCCGGAAACGGTCTTCACGATGCCCTCTACGCGCTTTCCCATCGCGGCGAGCTGCTCCAGGTCATCGCCATACACCTTCACGGCAACATCGGCACGCACGCCGGACAGCAGTTCGTTGAACCGCATCTGGATGGGCTGCGTGAACTCGTAGTTGTTGCCGGGAATCACCCGCACCGTGCGCTCCAGGTCCGCGACGACCTGGGCCTTTGGCTTGCGCGGATCGGGCCAGAGCGAGCGATCCTTCAGGATGATGAAGTTGTCGGCCACGCTGGGCGGCATGGGATCGGTGGCGATATCGGCCGTGCCGATCTTCGCCACGATGTGGCTGACCTCCGGCATGGCGCGCACCGCGGCCTCCAGCTGTTCCTGCATGCCGACGGCCTGCGACAGGCTGGTGCCGGGTATGCGCAGCGCATGCATGGCAATATCGCCCTCATCGAGGCTGGGCAGGAACTCCGAGCCCAGCCGCGTGGCAAGCCAGCCGCAGAGCACTACCAGTGCCGCGGCGACGGCCACCACCGCAACCCGCAGCCGCAGCACCGCATCGAGCAGCGGCGCATACGCGCGCTGGGCGAAGCGCGTGATTTGATCCTGGTGCGCAGCGGGCGCCCGCCGCACAAAGATCGCTACCGCGCCTGGCACGACGGTGACGGACACCACCAGCGCTGCCACCAGCGCCATGACAACCGTCTGCGCCATGGGATGGAACATTTTTCCCTCGACGCCGCTGAGCGTGAAGATGGGCAGGTAGACCGCCGTGATGATGAACACGCCGAACAGCGCCGGGCGGATCACCTCGCGCGTGGCTTCGAACACGATTCGCAGCCGGTCTTCCAGCGGCAGCGTGACGCCGGCGCCCGCGATGCCGAGCCGGCGCAGGCAGTTCTCGACGATGATCACCGCGCCGTCGACCACCAGGCCGAAGTCCAGTGCGCCCAGGCTCATCAGGTTCGCCGACACACCGGTCCGCACCATGCCGGTGATGGTCATCAGCATGACCAGCGGAATCACCATGGCCGTGAGCAGCGCAGCGCGCAGGTTGCCCAGCAGCGCGAACAGCACCACGATCACCAGCAATGCGCCCTCGGCCAGGTTCTTCTGCACGGTGCGCAGCGTCTTGTCGACCAGCGTCGTGCGGTCATAGCTGGTCTTTACCGTGATGCCGGGCGGCAGCGTGGCAGCGATCTCCTTGATCCGCGCGGCAACGGCGCTGGCGACTTCGCGGCTGTTGCCGCCGACGCGCATCAGCACGGTGCCCAGCACCACCTCGCGGCCATTCTGCGTGGCGGCGCCGGTGCGCAGTTCGGAACCCAGCGCGACACTGGCCAGGTCCCCGACGCGGATCGGGGCGCCCCGCAC
>Ga0075163_10010655_pt1 | contig 12017 bp, 13 predicted proteins | sample JI1023141ADNA_FD_71478 | JGI IMG/M metagenome (GOLD analysis project Ga0075163, IMG submission 71478) | Wastewater effluent complex algal communities from Wisconsin, to seasonally profile nutrient transformation and Carbon sequestration -... | ecosystem: Engineered > WWTP > Effluent > Algae...
CCGATGACTCCGGAGAAAGTATTAATGGGATTGTATCAGAAATAACATGACGCAAGTACAAGCAATTTTCAGTGAAAGATGCTGGATCAATGGCCGGCTGCAACCTGCAACCATTCATATTAAAGATGGTCGCATCAACGCTATTGATGCATTCAGAACTCCCGGTGCAATTGATGTTGGTAATAATGTGCTCATGCCCGGTGTAATAGATGCACATGTTCATGTAAATGAACCCGGAAGAACTGAATGGGAAGGATTTGAAACAGCTACCAAAGCAGCAGCAGCCGGGGGAATCACCTGCATTGCAGATATGCCTCTGAATGCAAGTCCGGTTACTACCAATACCACAGCATTAAATGCAAAACTCGACGCTACAAAAGATAAGCTCTGGGTAAATACGGTTTTTTATGGAGGATTGATTCCAGGAAACCTTAATGAAATAACAGCACTATTGCGTGCAGGCGTTAGCGGTATTAAGTGTTTTCTGGTTCATTCGGGTATTGATGAGTTTCCGAATGTTACCCGTAAAGACCTTGAAGCTGCCATGCCACTGATTGCGCAATACAACAAACCATTGCTGGCGCATTGTGAAATGTATGATGAGGAAGTGCAAAGCGGATTGGAAGATCAGCCGGATAGTTATCAATGTTACCTGAACAGTCGTCCCTGTAAATGGGAAAATGATGCCATTGCAATGATGATTGACCTGGCAAGACAATACCAATGCCCGGTTCATATTGTGCATGTTTCATCGGCAGAAGCACTTCCATTGATTGAGGCTGCTAAAAAAGAAAATTTACCGGTTACCGCAGAAACCTGTGCACATTATATTTATTTTAATGCGGAAGATATTCCCGACAAAAATACTTTGTATAAATGTGCGCCACCTATCCGTAACCGTGAGAATAACCTGCAGTTAAAAAAAGCACTTGCTGATGGCATTCTTGATTTTATTGCAACGGATCATTCTCCGGCACCACCCGATATCAAAGAGATGGGTTCGGGCAACCTGAAAAAAGCCTGGGGAGGGATAGCAGGTCTGCAGTTTTTACTACCAGCTTCCTGGACGGCGATGAAAGATATAATTACCCTTGAACAGTTCATTCCCTTATTAACCAGCCAACCGGCAAAATTCCTGCAACTGGAAACAAAAGGGGAAATAAAACCCGGGCATGACGCAGATTTTGTAATTTGGTCGCCGGAAGAAAAATTTACTGTTGATGAGCACCTGATCTGCCATCGGCACCGCTTGTCTCCTTATTGCGGAGAACAATTGCAGGGTGTCGTGAAGCAAACCATTGTAAATGGCAGATTTGCTTACAATGAATCTGATAAAGGGAACGTAGATAAAATGGGAAAGCCTTTGTTGTTCCCGGTTGAATAAAATGATTGAAAGATTGCTACCATAACATTAATAACTATTTATGGCATTTGAGAAAGTAAAAGAAATTATTAAAACGGCTCCTGCATTTGCACAGCTTACGGATCTTGCAGCGGAAAGGCTGGGCGGAAAAGTATTGTACGCTACCGATGATTTTTTTGCAGAAAAAGAAAACCTGATCAAACCTGGCAGAGGTATTTTTATAACAGATAAATATACCGATCGTGGTAAATGGATGGATGGCTGGGAAAGCCGCCGTAAAAGAACACCCGGGCACGACTGGGCTGTAATAAAACTGGCGACTTCTGGTAAAATCAGGGGCTTTGATATTGATACCAATTTTTTCCTGGGCAATCATCCGCCGCATGCTTCTGTTGAAGCGGTATACCTGAGCGATGATGGCGGGATCAAAAACTGGGAACAGGCAGAATGGAAAGCGATACTGCCAAAATCTCATCTTGATGCCGGCAGCCAGAATTTTTACGAATGTAATTCCGATGAAATATTCACACACCTGAGATTGCATATTTATCCGGATGGAGGCGTTGCCCGTTTCAGGGTTTATGGTGAAGTTTTCAAAAACTGGGATGAAGTAGCTGATGATGAAGAGTTGGATCTGCTCGCAGCTATCAATGGCGGTACAGCATTGGCCTGCAATGATATGTTCTTTAGCGCCATGAGCAACTTAACAATGCCCAATAGGGGAGTTAATATGGGTGATGGATGGGAAACCAAACGGAACCGCACTCCAGGTAACCGGGATTGGGTGATTTTAAAATTGGCCTGTCCCGGAATGATTGACAGGATTCTGGTGGATACCTGTCATTTCAAAGGCAATTATCCGGATAGTTGCATGATCGAAGCCTGTAAGAGTGTTTCTGATGAAGACGTCTTGCAGGATAAAGCCAACTGGAATGTTATTCTCCCCAACCAGAAATTAAGTGCAGATAATGAACATGTATATGCTGCTGAACTTACTAACCCTGGCGTGTATACGCATGTCCGCCTGAATATTTATCCCGATGGTGGCATAAGCCGCTTAAGGTTATTCGGAAAGAAAAAAATGAATGCATGATCGGAACCTTACTGTTAAGTGCGCTGGGATTGATACTGCTGATGCTGGTAGTAATGACTTACTATATGCATGCAGTGGAAAAGAATATTGCTAAACAGGAAGAAGAAAATGATGCGCCGGGTATAGATCAGAAAAAAAGCAGGCTTTCACTTTCACAAGGATTTATTTACTCGGGCATTGTGCTTACCAGTGTAGGCATGATCGTTAGTGTTTATTTAATGGTGAAAGGAACTTTGTGGGAAGGACACCTGATGGAATGGATGAACATTGTAGTGCGGCTGATGCACATCACATTCGGAATAGCCTGGATCGGAGCATCTTTTTATTTTGTATTCCTCGAAAATGCACTCAACAGAACGAAAGGGTTGCGGGATGAACTGGCTGGTAATTTATGGGCTGTACATGGCGGTGGATTTTATTACTTGGAAAAATACAAAGTTGCTCCCAAAGAAATTCCCCGGGATTTACATTGGTTCAAGTATGAAGCATATTTCACCTGGCTTTCGGGTTTCTGCCTCTTGTTTGTAGTGTATTATTTTAATGCTTCCGCATTGCTCATTGATAAAAATGTATTGGATATTACGCCACTAACCGGTATCTCGATCGGCATTGGCTCTTTTGTGATTGCCTGGCTGTTGTATGATATTTTATGTAAATCTGCCCTGGCTAAAAATGGAGCCTTGTTTACCATTGTTGGTTTTTTGATTTGTGTTGGATTTGCTTATTTCTACAGCCGGGTTTTCAGTGCCAGGGCTGCCTATATTCATTTTGGTGCCATGCTGGGTTCTATCATGGCTGCCAATGTATTTTTTGTGATCATACCTTCACAAAAGGCCATGGTAAAAGCCGCAGCTGAAAACAAGCCATTGAATCCGGAACTGGGAAAGAATGCCGGAAGAAGATCTTTGCACAACAACTATTTTACCTTACCGGTATTGTTTGTAATGATCAGCAATCACTTTCCAAGTACTTTCGGTTACGAGTATCCGTGGTTGATCCTTACGATCATTACTCTGGGTACTGCCGGTGTGAAGCATTACCTGAACCTGAAAGAAAAAGGCCAGTTGTCGATCTGGGTATTGCCGGTTTCCATATTTATATTACTGGCAGCTGCATTTATTTCTGCACCACCGAAAAACCCCGGGGAATGCAAGTCGGAAGTAAATATTGCTCAGGTTACGGCCATCATCAATAAAAGATGTGCAACCTGTCATTCATCCAAACCGACTGATGATGTGTATACCGTTGCACCGAATGGAGTGGTGTACGATACACCCGAAGATATTGTGCGAAAAAAAGACCTCATCATGCAAAGGGTGGTTGTAACGAAAACAATGCCGCAGAATAACAAAACAAATATTACGGAGCAGGAGAGAGACCTGATCCGTTGCTGGATAGAACAGGGCGCAAAAATCAAATAACGATCATGAACCTGAATGAATTTAATAAGCTGGGAAAGGAAGAAGCTGCTTCATTGCTGAAAACCTGTTGTGGTTCATCTGCATGGGTAACTGCACTCATGAAACATTTTCCCTTCTCATCAGAAGCGGAATTGATAAGTGTGGCTGAAGCATCCTGGTATGCTCAATGTACTGAAGCCGACTGGCTGGAAGCTTTTTCGCATCATCCTAAAATCGGGGATGTGAAAAGTCTTGCAGAAAAGTTTGCTTCAACCAGTCATCTTGCCGGAAACGAACAGTCACGCGTAAACGAAGCAACACAGGATGTACTGGAACAACTGGCTGCAGGCAATCAGCAATATGAAAAGCAGAATGGATTTATCTTTATCATCTGTGCAACCGGTAAACCTGCTGCTGAAATGCTCCGCTTATTAGGGGAAAGGTTGCAGAACAGCCGGGATGAAGAATTGCATATTGCCTTGGGTGAACAACATAAGATTACAATAATCCGGTTGAAGAAAATACTGGATACTGCATCCTGGCAGCATCTGAAGCAAAGCCAGATCACGACACATGTTCTCGATACCACTTTGGGAAAACCGGGAAAAGACATCTGCATCCGGATGAAACGAAATGTAAAGGGAGGCTGGCAAACAATGGCCCAGGGAATTACCAATGCCGATGGAAGGATTCCCGATCTGCTTCCGCCCTCAAGAATTATTCCGGCAGGGAATTACCAGATGGTTTTTGATACCGGGAAATATTTCAATGATAACCAGACAAAAGGATTTTATCCGCAGGTATGTATAGAATTTACAGTAACGGATAACAGCCACTATCATGTACCGTTACTGATCAATCCTTATGGTTATTCTACCTACAGAGGAAGTTAATTTGCCGGGCTTCGTACAGAAGTTGCAGTGTGCGACGCCACTGAAGCCCGGAGATAAATAAAAGTTGAGAACAAAAAAATATCATCAATCATGAGTGTAAGCATTCCGTCAAAAAAGAAAAAGCAACTTTTCGATAAACTTAAAAAAGCGAATACGGCTTTTCAGAAAGTATATCCAGGCGACCGTTCAGAAAGGCAGCCGGTGCATACTGTTTATGGCGGCGCCAATTTATTCAGGCACGATTCTGCCAAAGCGCTCGGTCTTCGTGCGCTGGAAACTTTCAATACTTATGCGCCGGATTTTATAAGTTTTGGCCGCATTTTCGGAATGGATGGAATCAACCAGGTTCCTACCAATCGTTCGGTACACGATGTGTTCAATGAATACCATGCATTGAAAGCTGAAGATAAAAAGAAACATCCTGCGAGGCTTTCACTGGAAGTATACAATAAAGTAATCAATAAGCTTAAGTCGGAAGCGATTGAAGATTTTCGCATCGATTTTGAAGATGGCTATGGCAACCGCAGCAATGAAGAAGAAGATCAAACCGCCAAAGAAGCTGCACTTGAAGTGGCAAAAGGCATGAAAGAAAAAACATTGCCGCCTTTTATTGGTATCCGCATCAAGCCTTTCACCGAAGAGATGAAGGAAAGAGGTTTGCGTACCCTGGATATTTTTGTGAGTACATTGGTTAAAGCAACCGGTGGTAAACTGCCTGATAATTTCGTGGTGATGTTACCGAAAGTAACCATTCCGGAGCAGGTAGCCACACTCGTTGGTTTCTTCGATATCATGGAAGAAGAGCTTGATCTTAAAGAAGGTTCTTTAAAAATGGAGATGATGGTGGAAACCACACAATCGATCATGGATCTTGATGGAACCAATCCCTTGTTCAGGTTTATCAAAGCCAGTAAAGGAAGATGCATTGCAACACATTTCGGAACCTATGATTATACGGCATCCTGCAGCATAACCGCCCGTTACCAGGAAATGGATCACCCGGTTTGCGATTTTGCGCATCATATGACCAAGGTTGCACTGGCACATACCGGTATCTGGTTATCAGATGGCGCAACGAATACCATGCCGATTGGTCCACACCGCGGGGATAATCTCACTGAAGCACAATGGAAAGAAAATCATGAAACCGTACATCGTGCCTGGAAAAAAGGCTATGATCATATTCGTCATTCTTTGTGGAATGGTTTTTACCAGGGCTGGGATCTGAACCCGGCTCAACTGCCCATGCGTTATGCAGCTGTATTTGCTTTCTTCCTCGAGAGTTATGAAGATGCCGTTGAACGCCTGAAAACATTTGTAGAGAAGGCAGCCCGTGCAACGCTGATCGGAGATGTATTTGATGATGCAGCAACCGGACAGGGTTTACTGAATTATTTCCTGCGTGCTCTCAACAGCGGCGCCATTACTGAAGAAGAAGTGCTCGCAACGGGATTAACACTGGATGAAATCCGTGGACGTTCGTTCAAGAAAATCCTTGAAAACCGTAAGAAGTAACGATGGATGTCTGGCAGTTCATAAGAGATAAAAAAATGGCCGGACAGCGTGTGGTGCTGCTGTACGTACTCGAAAGCAAAGGCAGTTCTCCCGGCAGGCGTGGTTTTAAAATGGCGGTTGCAGGGGATAGTGAATTTTGCGGAACAATCGGTGGAGGCATCATGGAACACAAACTCGTGGAAATGGCCAAAGCCCGTTTGCAACAGGCTGCGGTTGAAACCAATATCATCCGACAGGTGCATGATAAATCTGCGGGTAGCCATCACAGTGGTATGATCTGTTCGGGTGAACAAACGATATTCCTGTATGAAGTAGCTTCAAAGGATATAGAATCCATAAAGAATATTATTCAATCTGTTATTCACAAACAAAACGCAACACTTCGTTTAACCGGCACCGGTATTTATTTTTCAGCAAAAGTTCCGGTTCAATCGCATTTTTTTGATCCCGAAACGAAGGAAGAAGAATTTCTTTACGAAGAAAAGTTAGGACCTGAGCACAATCTCTACATAATAGGTGGCGGGCATTGTTCCCTGGCTTTATCTGCCCTTATGAGCCGGATGGGATTTTACATCAGAGTATATGATGAACGTGCTGGTTTAAATACGATGCAGGCTAATCAATGGGCTGCTGAAAAACTGCAACTCGAACATTATGATGAACTGAAAGATTCTATTTCAGATGATCCCAACGGTTTTGTGGTCATTATGACTTTTGGTTACCGTACAGATGATATTGCCCTCAGGGCATTGATGCATAAAAAATTCCGCTACATCGGTATGCTCGGAAGTAAAAATAAAGTTGATAAGTTGTTTGAGGAATACCGTCAATCAGGAATTGAAGATGCACTGCTGAAAAAAATTCATGCACCTATCGGCATCCAGATCAAAAGTCAGACTACCGAGGAAATTGCCGTGAGTATTGCGGCTGAAATCATTGCTGTTAAAAACAGGCATCAGTAAGCCTTTTTATCTTCTTTCTCCTGCCATTCCATGAATACCCTGAAAGCTTCATCTCTCGACAACGAGCTGATTGGAATTTTCCTGTCGGAATAAGCTTTGCTCATCTCCTCATAAATCATGGAGTCATCAAAACCAACAGAAGCAGCGTCTTCCCTGCTATTGGCATAGTATATCACTTTTGGTCTCGCCCAATAAATGGCACCGAGGCACATCGGGCAGGGTTCACAACTGGTATAAATTTCACAATCTTCCAGCTGAAAAGTTTCAAGATTTTTGCAGGCATCCCTGATGGCGACAACTTCTGCATGTGCGGTGGGGTCATTGGTGGAAGTAACTTTATTATTTCCCCTTCCTACGATTTCATCACCTTTTACGATGATGCAGCCAAACGGTCCGCCTTCATTGTTGCGCAGGCCATGCAGCGACATGGCAATGGCTTCCTGCATGAATTTTTCTTCCCTTGTCATATGGCAATTTTAATCTCTTATAAAGATAAGTTTTTAATTGAAACAGCAGTGCAGGGGATGTATGTGAAATCTAGAATCCGCAGTAGTAATCATAGCCTCTTTCGTACCAGTAATCGGGTGGGCGGTTGTTGCTGAAATATATCGTACCGATTCGTTTGAGGTGTTTTACGCCGTACTTAACGGGAATGATTAAACGAAGAGGGTAGCCCTGTTTCATCGGGAGCGGTTTGCCATTGAGTTCGTAGCAGAGTAAAGTTTGTGGATGCATCATGCTCTTGTTGTCGACCCCGACATAGTAACCATTATCGGGCGTATGCATACCGGTAAACTGAAGGGCTGCTTCATCTTCCAGATTGTATTTTTTTACAAAATCACTGAAGCGTACACCGCCCCAATGCGATACCTGGTTCCAGCCCTCAATGCATTTGAAATCGAAAATAATTTCAGTTTTGGGAAGTGATTTGATTTCATCGAGGCTGATATAAATAGTATCACCGGTTTTCCTGATCAATTGAAGTTTCCAGGTGTCGGGATTAAAATCCTCACTCATGCCCTCATCACCATTTACCCTCACCCTGGGTGCAGCCAGCGATGCAGGATATGTTTTGCTGAGCCTGTTCTGGTTAAACATGGCCGTGAATATCGATTCATTCGTATTTAAAACAGCCCGCAATGGTTTCGGCGCTCCCTGGTCTTTCTCACTGCTGATGATCCATTTCCAGCATACAATGGCAGCAATGAGCAGGATTATAAAAATGATAATCGACCAGAGCGTTTTGCTCCTGATTTTAGATTCAGTCCAAACCTGTTCTTCCATCTTCATGATTCACTGGTTTTAGGTTGAACGGTTACTTTTTCTTCCTGTGTAGTTACATCAGTGGTTTTTTTTACTTCAAACCCGGCAATCATTCCACGGAAATTATTCCATCCTGCAAAGATCACCTGCAATACATGGACAAGAAAAAAGAGGCAGAATAAAATCGTTAATATAAAATGTTCTGCTCTCGCCCATGCATATCCGCCAAGTAATGAACAGAGCCAGTTTAATTGAACAGGTTTGTAGATAGCCAATCCAGTCAATAACATAAAGATGCCCATGATGATTACAACGGTATAGGCTATACGCTGTGCAGCATTGTATTTTTGTTGCGGAGGTAAACCCCGTTTTATGCGCAGGTCATGCAATAACACCCGCCAGGCTTCCCCGAAGGATTTTTTTCCGGGAAGAATAAATCTCCACTGTCCGGAAAAAATCAGGTATAGTACATACAACAAACCATTGATTGCAAAGAACCACATGAATACAAAATGGAAACTCATGCCTTCTGCCAGCCGGAAAGGAATGTTGAATGCCTTGTAAAAAGAATCAGGAAAAAATTTCAGGATGGTTTTATCATTCCAACCGAGTTTATAAACATCGTTTGCCCAATAGATCAGCAATCCACTCCAGGTCATGATGGCCAGCACCGGAAAATTAATCCAGTGAAACCAACGTATGGCAAGAGGATGTTTTTTTACAATTTTTTTCATCTGATCCGTTTGCGACGGAAATAATTTAGGTTTTATGGTCGTGCTTCTAAGATAGTCATTCAGGGTTGTTTCTTCACAAAATTCAGCGACGCAGAATTGATGCAATAGCGGAGACCGGTCGGTTTTGGTCCATCATTGAACACATGACCCAGGTGAGCGCCACAGCGACTGCAATTCACTTCTGTTCTCTCCATTCCGTAGCTATTGTCTTCCAGTTCCTCTACATTTTTTTTATCGATTGGCTGCCAGAAGCTGGGCCAACCGGTTCCGCTGTCGAATTTAACGGCAGCATTAAACAATGGCAATGCACAACAAACACAGGTATAGGTTCCGGCGGCATGATTGTCCCAGTACTTGCCGGTATAGGCTCTCTCTGTTCCTTTGCGACGGGTAACTTCAAATTGTTCTGCTGTGAGTTGTTTGCGCCATTCTGCATCCGTTTTTACGATACTATATTTGATGGCTGGCTTCTTTTTATCAGGCTGCGATTGGCAACTGAGGCAACTGAATAAGAGCACAATACATAAAGGTATAAGCTGTTTCATAAAAAATTATTTATCAAAAATACGAGCAGTTGGTAGCATTGGTTTTAAATGTAAAACCTTTAACAGGATATTTTGTTTATTACTTTTGTTATCATTTAATATCAAATATGGGCATTTTAAAGCAAATCGCAGAATACCTCTATCTCAAGAAAAGAGATCCGAACGATGAACGTACGCAGTGGATGAAATACATGCATGGGATCAACAGGCTTTCTATCCTTTTATTCCTGTTTGCAATTATTGTAATTATTGTGAAGTTGATCAGGCGTTGATCTTTTTCTCAAGAAGAAACTGATGTATAATACCGGCAGCATTGGCTGAAGCATGCCCACCTTGACTCAACAGTGATTTGAGCTCTCTGTAATCTTGTTTAACCTGTTCCTGTTTTTCTTTGTTTTCCAGTAACAACCTGAGTTCCTTTACCAGGTTGGCTACCGTGAGTTCATGCTGTATCAATTCTTTTACCACTTCTTTGTTCATGATCAGGTTTACCAGTCCGATGAATTTTATTTTGATCAGCCTTTTGGCAATTTCGTAAGAAACAGGATTCCCTTTGTAACAAATGATTTCCGGTACGGCAAACAAAGCAGTCTCCAAAGTAGCAGTTCCGCTGGTTACCAATGCTGCTGAAGAAACAGAAAGCAATGCATAGGTTTGATTAACCACTGCACTCACATTTTTATAAGGAGCGAGTAATTCATTGTAGAAATTTTCTTCAATACCCGGTGCTTTGGCCACTACAAACTGGTAATCGGGAAAATGACTGCTCACTTCGAGCATGACAGGAAGTTTCTTCAGGATTTCCTGCTTGCGGCTGCCGGGCAAAAGAGCGATGGTTTTTATGGCAGGTGCTGATGAAGCAGCATTATTTTCTTCCAGGAATTGATTGATCACTTCTACCAGCGGATGACCCACATAGTCGACTTCATAATTCCATTTTTTATAAAAATCTTTTTCAAAGGGTAGGATGACCAGCATTTTATCTACACATTGTCGGATGGTATTCACCCTGTTTTCCTTCCATGCCCAAACCTGTGGTGAAATGTAATAAATGATCCGGAAGTTTTTTTCCTTAGCCCATTTGGCAATGCGGAGATTGAAACCCGGATAGTCAACAAGTATGATGGCATCTGGTTTGAAAGCAAGCATGTCTTCTTTACAAAAGCGAAGATTTTTTAAAATGGTAGGCAGGTTTTTAATCACTTCGGTAAATCCCATAAAAGCCAGGTCGCGGTAATGCTTTACCAGTTTAGCTCCTGCGGCTTCCATTTTATCGCCACCCCAGCAACGGATATCCGCAGCGGGGTCGTTTTTTTTCATTTCCCGTATCAGGTTACTGCCATGCAGGTCACCGCTTGCTTCTCCCGCGATAATGTAATATTTCATTCCTGGTAATTCTGCTGCAAATTAATGGTTAATGCTGATTGTGCTTTTTGTCTTTTTGAAAAGCTTTGAATGGTAGGTCCAATAGCTCATATTTATCTGTCGGAATAAAGTAATAATGCCACCATTCCGTTTCCAGTGCTTTGAACCCATATTTTTCCATGGTTAATTTCAATAGTTTGCGTTTTGCTAAAACATCATCCGGTAAATTTTTGAAGCCATGATGGGCCGTATCAGAAAAATGATCAAAACCTGTACCCATAAATATTTCCTGGCTGTCGATAAGGTTGATCAGCGTCAGGTCTACGGCAATACCCCGGTTATGACCGCTGCCTTTCCGGGGGTCGGCAACAAAGCGTTCATCTTTTATCAGGTTCCACATTTTAACAGTAATGGAATAAGGTCTGTAAGCATCCCAGATTTTTAATCCCAGTTGTGCCTGGTTTAATTCAAGCTGAACTTTTTTCAAAGCAATGGCAGCGTCCAGACGTAGTAAGGCAAGGGCATTGGCTGGATACAATTGCTGCTGCATGAAATTGTTCTCTGCTGCATACCGCATTTCGGCAATTATACCCGGAATGAAAGTTTGCAGATCGATCAGTTGTTTGCCGGAATTGTTTTTTATTGTTTTCTGATAGGCAGCAACGGTTCGAATAACCGGTAAACTGCTGTCGGAAACCGGCGACCCGATCGCCAATGTTTTAACAGGCTGTATAAAAAAAACGATGAAGGAAAGGGTGATGGTCTGCTGCCAATTCATTATCTTGTTATGGTATTTAAACGCCCGATGACGATTTTCTGTCATTCAAGTTAAGCAATTCCTGCTGTATGTTGTACCGAAAGAATGATCCGTTTTATTTTACTTT
>Ga0075163_10010656_pt1 | contig 12016 bp, 5 predicted proteins | sample JI1023141ADNA_FD_71478 | JGI IMG/M metagenome (GOLD analysis project Ga0075163, IMG submission 71478) | Wastewater effluent complex algal communities from Wisconsin, to seasonally profile nutrient transformation and Carbon sequestration -... | ecosystem: Engineered > WWTP > Effluent > Algae...
GAGGTGACGCTGGCTGAGCGTGTGCCAACGGCCCAGCTCTGCGGTGGTGAGTGGGCGCTGCGCCGCGCGGACGTGTATGGCTTCGAGCAGCTGGCCCGCTACATGGACGAGGCGCTGGCTGCGGCGCCTGTTGCAGCGACGCCCGCTGTGGAGACGCCGACCGCCGTGCCCGTCAGCACGCCGCCCGTACCGACCGGCGACCCGCGCCAGGTGGTGCGTGGGTACCTCGACGAGCAGCGCGCGGTGCTGCGCGGGTGCGCGGGCGTCGCGCGCGACCACGTGGTCTCGGTGCAAGCCACGTGGGACGATGCTGGGGTCGTCACCGTGACCGTTCGCGGTGAGGCCGATGCGGCAGTGCACGAGTGCGCCACGAGCGCGCTGGGGGGACGCCGCGCGCCGGCGGGGGCTGCGGGCCGGTTGATTCATGCCTTGCCTTGAGTGAGCCGAGCCCTATGTGGTGGCCCGCGAGCTCGCCGACGCGCCCGAGCACTACCTCTCCCATGCGTCGGCGATGGAACTGCACCAGATGGTCACTCAGCCGCAGCTCGGCGTGTTCGTGACGTCGCCCAAGCCCACGCGGCCGCGTACGGTGCTGGGCACGGAGTTTCGCTTCGTTCGCTGCAAGCCGGAGGACGTGTTCGGCGTCATCGACCACTGGGTCACCAAGACCGAGCGTGTGCGCGTGAGTGACATCGAGCGGACCGTCATCGATGGTCTGAAGCAGCCGGAGTACTGCGGCGGCTTCAGTGAGGTGGCCAAGGGATACTGGATGCGCAGAGACGCCATCTCGTCGAACAGGCTGGTCGACTATGCGTTGCGGCTGGATGTGGGCGCAGTCATTCGTCGGCTGGGGTTCCTGCTGGAGACGTTTGACGAAACGCCGCTCGAGGACATCGACCGCCTTCGCCGCAGCCTGACGGCGAGCTACGTGCTGCTGGACCCCGTCATGCCTGTCGAAGGGCCCTACCAAGCGCGCTGGCGCCTGCGCGTAAACGTCGACACCGACGAGCTTCGCGCCGTTGTTGGTACCTGACCCATGATTCCGCAACGCAACCTCTCCCTCCTGTCGAACCGCCTAGCCCAGTCAGGAGGCCGCCGTGTGGCCGAGGCAGCGCTCGAGCGCGACTACTGTCTCGCGTGGTTTCTCGTGGGTCTGTCGCGCGTGTCCTCGTTTTCAAGGGCGGAACGGCGCTGAAGCGCTGCGACTTCGGCGACGATCGAGGGATCACCGACGAGGGAGCGGAGGGTAACCGCCGCCAGCGGAGGGCGCTGACGCGAGCCTGACCGTCGCCTTCCCCCCAACCCTCCCCCAAAGCGAGAAAACATTCACCAAGCGCTCGCGATGAGTTCCGCGCAGAGTGGAATTGCCTTGACGCCCAGCGGGCGGTCGAGGTAGTTCCCGGTCGGAGCAGTCAAGACTGCCGTCAAGGTGAGAGCGGGAGACGCTGGGGAGTAGACGTGGAGGCCGCAGGGCGGCGCGGAGGATCGGATGGCGAAGGAGCTGTGGTGGGTCCCATTGGCCTTGGGCCTGTGGGCGGTGTTCGCTGGTGCGGGTTGCGGCAGCAATTCCGGTGTTCCCGATGGGGGCGGTGGCTTGGATTCGCACGTCGCGGATGCGGGGTGCTCGCCCTCCACTTCGGAAACGCGTCTCACAGGAGCATGCGGCACCGAGACTCGGGTGTGCGGCGCCAGCGGTGCTTGGGAGGACTGGATGCAGACCGCTCCAGATCTGCCGGACCCGGAGTGTCTCCAAGGCGAGGCCCAGTTTGCGGACCGCAATGGGTGTGAGGGCAGCGCGGTCCGGTACTTCCGCTGCAGGGCGGATTGCACCTGGGACACGGAGCCCACCGAGTGCGGCGGAGGGTGCGATGGTACACGGCGAGTGTCGCCTCCCCTCGAGGAAGAGATCTGTGTTCCAGGCGGTGCCGTGGAGATCGGGTGCGAAGCCGAAGATTTCGAGTGCTACCCGCGCCACACGGTCTACCTGACGCCCTACTACATCGACCGGTATCCCGTCGTGGTGGGTCGTTACCAGGCCTGCGTGGCCGCCGGCGCCTGTACACCGCTCGGAACGTTCACGAACGTGAGTTTCGAAGTATACGACGACGTCGTCGAAGGCTACCCCGGTGCCCAGATCAGGACGGCGACGCATGCCCAGGCAACGGCGTTCTGCGGGTGGGACGGTGCGGAGCTGGTGAGCGGAGCGCAGTGGGAGCGAGCGGCGATCGGCATCAACACGGATCGTGTGTTCTTCCCGTGGGACCGTCCCGGGCCCGAGTCGCTAGACTACTGTGACCGATTCACGTCACGAGCCTGCGGGTGCGATGAGTGCACACCAGCGTGGTTTCCAACGAATGACATTCAGACACATGAGCTCACTGCAAGCAGCATCAATGTGTCCGCGATGTGGAACTACTTCGAGTGGACAAGTGACCGAGTATTGGGTTATCCAACCGACGGAGAGGTCGTCACGAATCCCAGATACGAAGATGCTAGTGCGTCGGTTCCATTCGAGCATCGAGGGTGGGACATTTACTTTGTTGTGGCCAACCAGTACCGCGACGTCGCTCGCAGAGATCAAACCCATCTCACGACGGGAACGGATCCCGAATACGGTTCATTCAGGTGCGCGCGGCCGGCGCGCGGGCAGCGGTGAGGGGAAAATGAATAGCTTCAATGGTCGTCGGTCTCGCGAAATTCTGTCGCGATTCTTGTGTTTCTTTCTGGTCATATTGATGTCTTGCGGTGACCCAGTCGACATTCCAGATGGAACTCCCGACGAGATCGCTCGCCACCTCGAGAGGTTCGTTCAGTATCGTCAGATTGAGCGCTCCGACGACACGCAGGCTGCCACCATAACTGATAATGACCTGTTGATTCGTCCAGTGGAGGACCTTGCTCAGCAGTTGTACCTCGACTGTCAGCAGCAAGGCCATACGCCGAATTTCGAAGGCATGGCAGGTGCTTTCGAGCCTGACCTCACGGACTGTCCAGCATGGGACAACGACGCCGAGCGTCCGAGTGTGCCAACGACCTGTACTCAGGCCGTATGCAATGCAGTCGCCTCGTTGTGCGTTGCTGAGCGTCTTGCCGAGACTGCCGACCAGGTTCAGAACTATCAGTCAGGACGGTACGAGTTCGGCGGAGGGGCAAAGCGACGGTCCCTGGTGGTACCCCCACAACGCCCTCGCGCGAACGCGGCGCTCTGGGAAGCCGCCGCCGACTGGACCGCACGGGCCATCGAGATGGCTGGGGAGAACCTTCGAACAGGGCTAGCCGTGCAAACGACTCCCGACGGAGCCTATGACGGTGTTTGCACGGCGACTGGGACAAGTCGCATGTGGCTCTCACATGCCGACAATGTACTGTCCGATCCGTTCGGCGAACTGAGCAACGATCAGCCGTACGCCGAGGCGCTGATCAGCGTCATGGGAAACGCTGTCTCGCTGAGCCGGACTGTTGCAGATGGGGTCGAACGCGCCTTCTCGGCCACGGCCGATGCCGAGTACTCCGACAACACGTCTCGCATGACGGCGGCGAGGTACGCATGGGTAGGTGGGGGGAGTTCAAGGTCATACGGCGCTTCCATCCTGGTCGGAGCTCGTAGGTCGATCCGTGGCAATGGTCTCGCCCGCGTCCCCAACGGTTACGGTCACCTCGGCGCCTTGGGTGAACCCGAACTCGCTGCGCTGGAGCGCATTCGCGCCGTGGGCGTCGATCCCGCGCTGCTAGCGAACGACGGAGACGACCTGATCGAAGCGATGGTCACCTCGTATCGTGCGCAGCACGGGCTCACCCCCGAAGAGTTCGATCAAGACGACCTTCTCGCCACCGAGGGTCTCACTTCGCAACAGTACGCGACCGCGGCGCTGTGGCTCGCGAACGAAATCGCAGTGTTCGACGTGCCGCAACAGCGGGTGATTGACGACGGACGTCGCGCGGCCACCACCACCATGGAGCTGGTGCTTCCACCGATGGGGCTTCTGGCTGGCCTGGATCAGAGAAGCTACGTGGTGCCTACCCCCACCGGCACCGGCGTGACGACACAGATGCATCTGCGGCGTTTCCAGAACGTTCGGCGGCTCGATGTCGCTGGAGGACGTGGGTTGGCCAGCGCGGTTGACTACGCAGGAGACGTACTGGTGACTGCGAGCCGCGCCGTCGCGCAGGCCTCTCTGTCGGTGACCGCAGCTCAGCGGAGCGCGTACACAGCGGCCTTGGCTACCGCCACTCCTGCCGCTGATTCACTTCGAACCGGGCGCGCCAGTGTGTGCCGACAGACTAACGCTCAGTGGCAGTTCCGCTATGCCGGAGTGGAGAACTACAACAACCTGGAGGTGGTCTCGGGCAACGATGCACTTCGCTGTGCGGTCACCGGGACGATTAACGGTGCAGCGTGTTCTCTGGCAGCCTACCGCTGGACCAGCTCGAACCCGGTGGTGGGAAGCCAAGGTGAGTACGCGACTGCTGGAGGGCCCTACATCAGGCAATGGACGCGCCAGGTCACGTTGGACAATTCGCCACCCACCACGGCGGCACCGACCAGTGAAGTCTACTTGTTGTTGGGAGTCTGTACCGACGATCCTGAAGGAAACTGCGAGTCTCCCACTTCGTACCGAGTGATCACTGGCATTTCCCGGCGAAACCTGGATCTGCAAGAGTGCCACAACGTGTCCATCGTTCCCACTTTCGATGCGGCAGCCACACGGCTTCTCACTCCTCATCGCATAGATGAGACTCGAGCGGCGGGTGCTGCCGAAACGAGCTGCACAGGACTTCCCTGGGACCAGAGGATCGCGCTCGAGGATGAGCTCTCGAACGACGGCGACCAGTTCGAATCGTCATGGCGACACTACCTGACGCTCGCATCCGAGGCCGCGGCAGAGGCCGACCGACTCGGCGAGTCTGTCATCGAGACCGGACTGGACATCGAGAGGCGCGTCGAGGTCGCGAGCGCAAAGCTCCAGACGCTCTGTGGCGGCGCGGTGGACGTGGACTTCCTCTCGAGCGGAGCGGGCACTTTCGGACCCGCAGGTGCGTGCACGGGCGTGACGGAAGGTGGCACCACGACGGACGGAGAGCGCGGGTACGTGTGTCGCCGCGGAGTCGCAGTTCCTGACGCGCTCGAGACCATCTCCGTGCGCGCAGGTGAAGGAGACGCCACCGCGAAGGAGCTCCTGGATTGTATGGGCGCCGACTCTCGCGCTCGATGGGTATCCCTCGGGTCGCGTCCGCTCTGTCTCTGGGAGGACAACGCTGGCAATGCTTGTGTGGGGGCTGCGGAGCATGGTCTCGCCTGCCCAGTGGTCCGCGAGGCGGGTACTACGTGCGAAGAGCAACTCGTCGACGCGATGGTTAGGGTGGGTACCGGTCTCCACGCGGTCGAAGTGGACAAGAATCTCGGCGTGTTCGCGGACCTCATTCGGGGCTCGACGTCGGACCCCGGCGGTGGTTCGGATGACTCGGTCGAGGGAATGCCGCCGTGCGATGCACTGCGTACCATTCGGTCGGGCGACCCCGATGCACGTCAGGAGGCACGAGAGCGCCTTCTGAGTGACCCGTGGCTCAGCGAGCCCGTGGTTTCCCACGAGGCCGGTCGCCTTGCGTGGGAGGCACTCCCCTACGACTATGGCGTCTTGCGGCGCGATGGCCTGGAGTGGGCGTGGACTGGAGACCCCTCTCCTTCGATCGCTTCGTTTCCTACCGATGCTTGGCCATGTGGAGCGACCATTGAACCCGGCCTTCAAGATGAGACGGGCCAGGGAACTGGGTCCTGCGCAGGGACAGGGACGGGGGGCGCAACTCAGGGACCCCTGGGTTGCAGCTATGCGACGAACTGCGCCGTGACGGGTGCGCAGCGACTGCTGTTCCTGGATCGAGTCCGCATGAACCAGCGCGTGGGTCGCGCGGCGCTCACCCTGCGGCTCATCACCGCTGAAGGGCTCGCCGACTTCCGGCTGCCGCTCAACATCACTGACGCAGGCGACGGTGCCGCCGAGAATACGATCACCCGCTATACTTGGTCGGAAGGTTCGGCCGACTCCAGCATGGTCCTTCCTCCTGCGGTCGTCGCTGCGCTCGGCTACACCGACGCGTACGGCGACGATTTGCAGGGCATGGGGTCGACCTTCTTCATGCGCGGACAAACCGGTGCAGGGGTCAGAGCCCGCGAGACGGACGGCATCAACAACAACCGCGACCGCACGGGTGCTGGCTACTGCGTGACCATGATCCCTTGCGACCCTGGCACCCTCGGTTGTGTCGGCGATTCGTGTGCGACGGGTCTCGGTGGCTGTAGCGCAGCCAACATGGGCTATCTCTGGACGGCCCTCGACGAAGACACGTTCCGCGGAGGTGCCAACTGCACCGCCGACTGCTTGATCAACAACACGTGCGACTCGTGTCAGCGCATCTTCGCGCCTTGTGCATCCGGGACATACTTGTTCGTCGAGAACTCGTACGAGGACTCCCGTGACTACAACGGTTTGGGTCGCCGGGCCATCTTCCTGGCGGCCGCCTACACAGGCGACGACGCGGTTCCGCCTCGTGGTGCGACTGGCCTGGTCACCACCACGATATGGCGCGGCGTTGGCCCTCAAGCCTCGACGAGCGGGACCCCGAGCCTCATCGCTACAGTCCTCGACCACTTTGTGAACGAGGGAGACCCGGCGGTTGCGATTCCCCGTTTCGAGGAGAGCGACTACGCAAAAAAGTACTGGGATGAGTACACCAACCTGCGCTTGATGGAAGACGTGACGTACGGCGATGTCATGGACTCGCTCGAACTCGCGTGCGCCAGCAGTCGAGCAGACCTCAACGTGCAGGAGGGATCGGGGGCTGGTGGGTTGAGCAGCGCGCCGTGCAGTCCCGAGCGGCTCAACACCATCGAGGCCAACGGCCAAGCAGACATCTCGCAGATGGAAGACTTCCTGCGATGCAGTGCGGACTTGGTCGAGACCAACGCGGAGCGCATCGTGCTTCGGAACGTACCGCTGGAGGTGGTGGAGACCGTTCAGTCGGAGTTCGGCGGTGCGACGTTGCCGCAACTCTCCGGTGAGAGGGGCGTGCTGATCGACCAAGTTGCCGCAGACGTCATCGCGCTGCGCACTTATCGGTTGCAGCTGACACGGGTCATGCGTGACCTGGCCACGTCAGTAGAGTTCCTGCGCAACGACCTCACCCGGGCCGGCATTCTCAGGAACCAGCTCAAGCTCGATCTGCAGAGCACCGTGTCGAATCAGCTTACGGCCTGCGTCGCGGCAGCGAGCCCGTCGGTCGGCGCGGGGGCCACGTACAACCCTGGTGCGGCGATCGCCACGTGCGCGAACGCTGCCGTCCAGATCAAGCTGGCCATCTCGAGTATGCAGAACTCTCTCGCGCTGAACGAGATCGACCAGAGTGATGCTTTTGCGCGCTTCAACGCCTCCTATTCATCGATGGGGGACACACTCGGTCAAATCGAGGTCGAGTTGGTGGCGTCCGGGCATCGCATCCAGTCGGCTTTCACGCAGCTTGAGAATCTCCGGGAGGAGTCTCGCAGTGCGCTCAACGAGGCCATGATGTACAGCTCTGACGCCGCCGGGCGTCAGCTGCGAGTCAACACGCTCCTGCGTCGCCGCTTTACGACTGCGCAGGACAGGTACCAACGCGCTCGCGAACACGCGATGAGGATGGCGCACCTCGCCAAACTCGCGCTCGAACAACGATTGGGTGTTCGCCTATCCACGCTTCGTGAGGACATGACCCTCGTGGACGCGCCAGCACGCTGGGAGTCTCGGCTCTGCACCATGTCAGGAATCGACTTCGCGCGAGTCCGATCGGAGATGCCCCCCGACGAGAACGACGAGACGCTCGAGTCGTATGCCGACCAGTACATCGGCGACTACGTCGACCGGCTTCGGAGAGTCGCTGAAAGCTACCGGTTGGATTTTCCATTCCACGAAGGTGCCGATACAGCAGTGGTCTCGATGCGTGACGTCCTCTTGGACGTGCGAGATACGTGCTCGCCTGGCGTCGAGGTCCAGAACCTGCTGGCGAGCTCGGGTGACCTTGGTGCACCAGCTTGGAGCACGGGCGACACGTGTGTCCCGTTGAGCGTTGGCATCGACCCGGAGACCGGTAGCGAGGCGTTTGCGGCGAGGAACTGCGTCGAGATCAGACGCGGAACCAACACCGCCACCGTGCTTGGCAACCCTAGCGCGCCTTGGCTGGGCACCCCAGTGACGTGGCGGGTGCGCTTTGGACCCGAGAACGCTGTCGAAGCTTCGACAGCTCACTTGAAGTCGTCGGCACGAACGACGACACGCGTGCAGCAGACCATGCCCGCCGTCCAACCTGGCGAGTACATGCTGTCCTGGTACGGGCGCGCCGTCTTCGGTTCGACGCTAGCGCCCGCGGCGGCAATTGATGTTACCGTCAACGGCGCTACACGGGCCTTGACGGCCACCGGCGCAGAGGGGGTTCACGGTGGAAGTTGCGGAGGTCTCGAGGCCGACGATGGCTGGTGCCGTTTCTACGGCCTGCTGACAGTCAGTACCGTCAGCGATGTCGGTGTGGGTCTCCGCCCGAACGGAGCGGATGGGGGCAGCGTCAATGGCGCCGGCGTGCTCTACGCACCACAGACTGTCGAACTCGCGGGCCTTCAGTTCGAGGACGTGACCATGTTGCGACGAGCGGCTTCGCTGCCGCTGTCCGAAATCCGGCCGACGGCGTTCATGACCACCAACCAGCTCGCGCTGTCGACGCTTCCCGTCTGCGAGGACACGGATGGGAACGTGTTCCGCAGCGACTGGATCTACGATTGTGAGCGATACTGCCCCACCGGATTTCGCAGCGATTGCCCTGAAGAGGAGGCCGAGCGGGCCTGCTTCTGGGAGCGCTCGTTCTCTATCAACCAAGTGGACCTCGATCCGGGCGGTCGCTTGTCGCGTACGGGCTTCGCGGTCGGAAACTACAACTACCGGGCGGACGCTCTCAGTCTCAATTTCGTGGGCACGAACGTGCGTGACTGCGCGGGGAGTCCTTTCCCCAGTGGGTGCTACGGCTCTGGATTCGTCAACTACAGCATTGAACACCTTGGTCCATATCCAGTCTCCAACCATCAGGGAGAGAGGTACGAACCGCCGCTCTTCACGGGCCTGATCGAATCGGCGCGGGGTCTGTCAGCGGAGCGCTACCTCACCAATCCACTGTCGTCTGCGGATCGTGCGCTGATCGAGCCATACAGCCGTGGTGAGTTCCGGGGCAGGCCGCTCACCGGAACCTACGTGATCCGCATCTGGGACGACGGTGTGGTCAACTTCGACCACATCGAGGACATCCAGATCCTCCTCGACTACCGCTACTGGACTCGGTTCCGCTGAGTGATGCGCGGCTGGGGCATCGTCGCAGTGGTCGCAGGCTTCGCGCTCACCCCAGGGTGCGCGTGCTCGTCTGCGCCTGCTGCCGAGGATGCCGGAGCGGACTCGGCGGTGCCCATGGGCGAGATCGGGGTCGCATCCGATGGGAGCCTCGATGAAGGGCCGGATGCGAGTGACACGCCGGACGGCGCCATTGAGGAGGGCAGCGATGCCGGGGACTTCGACGCCCTCGTGCCGTTCGATGGTGACGTTGACGCCGGCATGTGCGTGACGGGGTGTAGCTCCACCAATCCTTGCATGCCGTCCGCGTGCAACCCCAACACGGGCATGTGCGAGCCGTCCACGCTCGCTGACGGGACGCTCTGCGGGGAAGACGAGACCGACACCTTCGTGTGCGTGGCCGCCGAGTGCGTGATGCGCGGTTGCGGCGACGGCCTGCGCGAGCCGGGCAGCGAGCTGTGGCCGCGCGAAGGTTGCGACGACGGCAATCAAGCGGATGGCGACACATGCAGCATGGACTGCACGCCTACCGAGTTCGTGGCGCAGGCCGACCCCGGCACCGAGCAGTTCGACGTGACGTTCGCGCCGCACGGGCAGATGTTGGTGTTCGACGGACTCGGGAACGGGCTCTTGGTGTGGGTGGCCCAGTACGGTGGCGCGGAGTCGGGTCAGCAACTGCAGGCGTCTCGGATCGACGCTAGCGGGAACTTCCTGGATGTGGCCGACCCGCTGGTGCTGGACACGACCACGGCGCTCGCGTTCGACATGACGCCGAGCGCCGTTGGCCTGACCACGGGCGGCTTCGTGGTGGCGTGGACAGCGCGACGCAACGTGCAGGGGCTGCCGCGCTTCGTGCTGTTGATGCGGCGCATTGCAGCCGATGGCACCGTGGGCGCCGAGCAGGCGGTCCACCCGCCCATGAGTGGCGACCAGCGGTGGCCGCGACTGGCGGCGCTCCGCAGCAGCTTCGTGGTGGTGTGGGAGGGCGCGCTGACGGACGTGTGGGGGCGCCGCTTCCACGACACGGGGGCGCCGATGACGACCGTGATGGCCATCCCGTCCAGCACCACGGGGCGCGAACAGCGGCCCAGCGTGGCGGCGCAGGGCGACGCATGGATGGTCACCTTCGTGTCGGAACCGATGGGGTCTTCTGCCGTGCGGCTCCGCGGGCGGCGGTTCATGGGGAGTGGTCCGCAGGGCAACGAGTTCGCGATCTTGGCGGACCACGTCGTGACACACGAGCTGGCGGCGCTCGGGGACGACTACCTGCTGGCGTACACCACCGTGGAGTTCGACTTCCGCAGCGACCTCTACGCGATGACGTTGCCGCGGGCCTCCGGCGCGCTGGGCGCCCCTCTGCCTCTCGATGCCACGCCCGGGGAGGGGGCCGCCAACCCCCACGTGGCTCCGTACGGGCCGCGGGAGCAAGGGGGGTACTTGGTGGTGTACGACGACGGTGAGGTGGGCGTGAACCCGCGCTTCGTCACCGTGAACATCACCCCGCCGAGCGAGGTGGACACGCTGCAGCTCTTGACGCGCGGCGAGGACTGGCCGGCCGTGGCCGCTGCGCCCTATGGGCGCACGGGCGGGTCGGTATGGATGGCGTACACGGCTCAGATCACGGGGACCCGCCTGGGCGCGGTGGTGTTTCAGTTGCCGCCTCCATGAGAGCGAGGGGAAGTTCGATGAGACCAACAGGACACACCTTCCGAATCGGGCTGCTGGCGACGCTGGTGACGTGCATCGCGGGGACGCCGCGCCCGGTGGCGTCGCAAGCGGGGACGCGCGCGGGAGCGAACACGAGCCGCAGCAGCTCTGGTGAAGACGTGCAGTCGTCCGAGGCGCGTGGGACGAGCAGCACTCGCGAAATGGAAGCCCGTGGCAGCCGCCTTGGCGCAGAAGAGCACGCCGAGCTGGAGGAGCAAGAGCGCCGAGACCTCACGAACGATCCCGACGCCGACAGTGTGGACGAGCACGTGGAGGGCGAAGACGGCGAGGAGCAAGAAGAGGAGGGCGCTGAACCGAAGGACCTGCCCGGCGCGCAAGAAGGCAACAGCGCGGTCACCTCGCAGGCCATCTCGCTACCGAACGCGGAAGGCTCCATAGAGGGCATGGGCGAGAGCTTCAGCCCAGTGCTCAGCAGTGGCACGGCGACGTTCAGCGTGCCCATTGCGCTCCCGGCAGGTCGCGCAGGGGTGCAGCCGTCACTCGGGCTCAGCTACTCGAGCACCAATGGCAATGGCGTGGTGGGCATCGGCTGGGGCATGGGCGCGCCGTTCATCTCGCGGCAGACCGACCGCGGCTTGCCGCGCTACGACGACCGGGCGGTGTGGCACGCGCAAGAAGACCGCTTCATCTACAACGGCGGTCAGGAGCTGGTGCCGGTGGACAGCGAGGTCATGGCGCGCGTGGACGCCAGCGGTCTCTACGACGTGAGCATCACCGCAGCCGTCCCAGAAGACGTGAGGGGTTGGCAGCAGTATCGCGCCCGTGTGGAAGGCGGCTTTATGCGCTTCTTCCGCGACCCGCGCGGACGACGCTGGGTGGTGCAGGGAAAGGACGGCACGCGGTTCGACTTCGGTGAGTTGCCGGTCATGACCGGCCCGCCCGACCTCTACAGCACGCTGAGCCTCCAGAGCGAGAGCGGCGGTGGCCGG
>Ga0075163_10010657_pt1 | contig 12015 bp, 9 predicted proteins | sample JI1023141ADNA_FD_71478 | JGI IMG/M metagenome (GOLD analysis project Ga0075163, IMG submission 71478) | Wastewater effluent complex algal communities from Wisconsin, to seasonally profile nutrient transformation and Carbon sequestration -... | ecosystem: Engineered > WWTP > Effluent > Algae...
TATCCCAAAGCCCGCGATGCGCTGGTATCAAACAGCACGACCACGCCATCGAGCGGGTCGCTTCCAACCTTACCCAATACGTCTCGCGGGGTAATCCGTGCGACAAGGAGGTTCTGGTGCTTGAGACCCACAGCGCGCCCATCGCTCGCGGTGGGGACCGGCACCGAAACCTCGAAGTCGCGGTCGGGCGTAAAGTCGTCCTTTTCGACCGTCACCGTCTGATGTTGCAGGCTCTTACCGCCGAGCGATGAAGTCAGTCCACCGTCCTGGTTCTTGGCGACGATGGCACGAATGCTCAAGTGGCTGAGCTTGGGGAGTCCGCGCAGATAAATACGGAATGGGTCGGCAGCGGCAGTTCGCTCCGCAGAATACGAGACGATCAGCTCCTTGGTCGACGAAGGAGGAATCGGAAAGACCCTGGCGCGGAAGCTGTTGCCTGCAGACTTTTCAAGCAGAGCCGGATCCTGCCGTCGGTGTAAAAAGTCTTCATAGGCCTGCCGGGCCGCTTGCAGCTCGACAACCTCACCCTCTTGCCAGTCGTTGCCCTGACGCATCGCAAACCGTGAGATGGCGGCCCCTGGGGGCAGCATGATCTCGAACTGACCTTCGCGCACCCGTGGCTCGGGATTGCGGAAGACCAGGTGCAGTTCAGTGAATGTCAGCGGATCTTCGACGACGGCTTTGGCTGTCAAGGACACCAGCTCCAGTCCCGCGCCGTCGGATGAGGTCAGCGACATCGGAGCGCCAGACGAGCGCGCCAGTTGCAGCACCGGCTCGATGGGCTTGACTTCTTGCCAGACGATCCGTGGAGGGGGGCGATTCGGAAATCGCGGCGCGACATCGGCATTCGCAGAGAGCAGTGGCAGCAGAGCCGACAGAACAGGAAGCGCAATGGCAGCCAGTGAGGCAAACCACCGCTGCGGGGTAGCGAGGCGTCGCATGTGGAAACTCCTACAGGGGGATCGCAGCACAGGCCGCGTCCTTTGGGTCGTTCATCTCATCTTACGAGCCAACGGCGGTCGCAGGGAACCTTGACAATGCGCCGCGTAGGTCGTGAGCTTGAAACCATGAACGCTCGTTCTTGGACGCGGATCTTCACCTGGCCGGTATCTGAAACAATCGCAACGAAATGGACGGGTTCACTACTAGCCGTAGCGATGGTCGCAGGATGTAGTCAGCCACCTACCAAGCCCATTTCATTTACCACTGCGCTGCTCGCCCGCGAACCGATGGATGCCCTGGTCGAGTCGACGAAAAAAGTGGGGCTCTATCCGGCCACCGTGAGCCCGGGTCTGGTCGAAACACGTTGGGAGGAAACACCCCACGTGGGGGAGCCGCTCAATGAACAGAAGACCAAGCTCGTGCGCCGATATGTCCTTAAGATCGAAAAACATGCCTTTGGGCATGTCGTCATTGTCGAGGCTCAGGCCAAGCGCTGCGTCCCGCTCACACTCCGCTTTGGGGAATCTGAAGTAGAGGGCAAGTGTGCCCAAGTCTTGACACTGCCTCCGTCGCTCATGACGGAATTCAATCGCACTGCCGATCGGCTCGAGCAGTTGTTCTCGATTCCGTAGTTACGGCCCTCCACCCGAGTACAGACACGTCAATGGAAACAGAAGAACGACCACAGCCAGTGCAAGTGCGGATTGGCGGGACGGCGGCGCTGCTGCTGGTTTCGCTGATGGAAAAGCTCGGAACCGATGATGGAGGATCTCTCATCGCCAGAGCGCTCGGTCTACTGGATCTGGCGGTACAAGCACGGCGACAAGGCAAGTCGCTGTGTTTGATCGATCCGAAAAACGGAGACAGTCAGGAGATCGCTTTTTAGTCTTTGTCGGTTGTCGTATACCTGCAGACATGCAGGTTGACGCTGCGATTGAAACTCCTCCGGTGGTAATTGCTGCTGAGCCCGCCCCTGCCAAGCCGCGTGGTCAGCTCCTTGTGGCGGTGGGTCTAGCCGCAGGCGGCACTGGGTGGCGCGGCGATCCGCTGGGCGTCGGAAGCTTGACACTGGGCTTGCGACTGTATCGAGCGATTGCGGTGTTTGTGCAGGGCCGACTGGGCTACGGTCGCATCGATCAACGTCAGCTCACCGCCATCCTGGTTGGATTATGCGGCGGCGGTTATCTCACCGAAAAGTCATACGGCAGACTCAGCGTCGCCTTTGTCCATCAACATGAAGAGTCGCTCGCGGCCGTGGCCGAGCAACCTGGTGGTGCGCTGTTGGGAATCGGCACGGGAATCCGCCATCGCGCCGGAGTTCAGGTCGGAATCGGCTGGGATTTCGTCGCGTACCGCCAACCCAAATACGAACTGACCGTCGGACCAGAGGCAGCCGTGAGCTATCTAACGTACTCTACAGGCCCTTCCGTCTATGGCTTTGTCGGCATATCTGCTGGTGGCACGTTCCGCCTGTTCTAAAAGGACTCCCATGTCGACTCTCTTCCGCTTGCCATTCGTTGCGATCCTCTGTTGCCTGGGCGTCTCCGCATGTGGCCTGTTTTATAGCGAACTCGATTCCTATCCATGTCCGCCGCAAGGAACGACGCTGCGCTACGGAAACTTCGGTGCACCGTTTATGGACAGCTACTGTCAGAGCTGCCATGGCTCCCAATCCATCGACCGTCGCGGTGCTCCGGGGGAATTCATTTTCGACAGCGTTGAGCAGATCCAAAGGCACCGCGCTCGCATCTTTGTTCGCTCCGCTGCGGGCAATAACTCGATGCCGCCCGGTCCGGATGATCCGTCGGAGGAAGACCGAACCAAGCTTGCAGAATGGCTAGCGTGTGGAGCACCGTAGTAGTCTCCGGGACAAATAAGAGTATTTTCATATGACTCATATGAAGGCTCCGTTTAAGATGCCCATACTGCCCTACCGCAGGCCGGTAGAGGGCCGTGATTTCTGGATTCTCGATGACGTACTTCCCAATGCACAGGAAGTCCGCGAGCGGTGCTTGGCAAAGACGGACTGGAGCTACGGGTTTCCGTATCGCGATGAAGGCTGGCCAGGAATGCGCGCCATTCCAGCACTGCTTCCCGAGGAGTTGGAACCTATCGAAGCGTGGGTCAAGCAGCAGACCGGTTGTAAGCGGCTGTGGCAAAATCCGACTGCACCCGGCCTGACGCTGAATCACAACTGTGTGCAGCTCGTGGGAGCCGATGAAGCCGATGCCAGGCCCCATACGGACTCGCGCCCGAACTGTCGCTTTGCTGCGGTGATCTATCTAACTCCGGATTTGCCGCCAGACTGTGGCACCGCTTTTTACCGTCAGCGTCTGTCGGGAGGACAGCTCGGCGGCAACTTCGTCCCACCACCACATGCAAACTTGCAGGCAGCGCTTGGGACTCGCTTTGTGCCGCCGAATAGCTTCGTGGAAGACATGAGGATCGACTATCGCTTCAATCGGCTGGTGATGTATCGCGCCGATCTCATCCACAGCGCCATTCGGTATGTTGGAAAGACACTAGAGACCAAGCGCATGGCGCTCGTGTTCTTCTGGTTGGCCCAGTAAGGCCTGGTGACGACGTCTTCGCAGCATCGCGAGGATAGCGATTCCGACGGTGAACAGAGCCGACATGGGAGGTCTCCCGCGATTTCCCATGTCGCACTTACATCCCGTGGCGACGGTGGTGGGCGGTTCACATACTTTCGGATCATTTGCGATCGGAGAGACTGCAGCGATTCCGGTCACGTCATCAGCCTTGGGAGTCCGCTTTTCGATGTCCTTCTGCGGTGCAATCGCAAACATCGAAGTGACGTAGATCGCTTGATAGGTCGGGTTCAGGAGTCGTCCTCTGTCGATCGCATCACAGGTCTGTCGTGGCTGTCCCTGATCGTCGGTGAGGCACGCCGGATCGGCACTCAAACGACACGTGTGATCGAGTCCCATCAGATGTCCCAGCTCATGGGTCAACGTGTTTTCTAGGTCGGTCTGATTCCGGCCATCCGATGCAGGGAGGTTCTTCCCAATTTCGACAAACTGATTGTTGACCGCGTTGAGTTCAATGTCGGCATCGACAATCAGGCCATCATCCGGATCGCCTTTTTTGTTGATGTAGGAAACCGTGGTAACGGCCGCTGCTGACGCGTCGTAGCAAACCTGAGCGGAACCATCGCTCGCGGGGCGACAGAACTTGGTTCCGGATCGAAACACCACCACCGACAAATGATCTTTGTATGTCACGGATTTCGGTTCAGAAGCTGGCAGATAGTTCAGCTTAAAAAACGATCCCGTGGTTCGCGTCATCCAGTTGTTCACCGACTTCTGGATGATTCGCTCCACGTCAGCGCCTGCCAGATCCGGAACGAAGGTATTGTCGGGCTGGATGTAGACACAACTCTGCCTCCAGAAAATCGGATTACACGAGTCCGCAGTGCGTGAACGGACAAACCCGAACGAAGGCGCTAGGCAAAGAGCGAAAACGCCAGCGAATGCGGCAGAACAAAAGGCTGTGATGGTCCTCATGGCTTCTGTCCTGATTTCGCACGCTCCGACGGGGAAGGAATGCGCCGCACCAGGTCATTGAGTTGACCGATCAGAGTCTCCAGCGGCACTCCTTGCGCGGTAGGAACTGCATCGAGTCCAGTGGGAGCGACCAGCTCAGCACCGCCCAGGTCCACCTGCACTCGTGGTGTTCCCGTCGAACGATCGATGTGAAGTTTGCCCTGCGCCATGCCCACCGAATAGAGCGCTCCTTCGCGTAGCTCCGCCAAGATCACTACTTCTTCACCGACTTGATAGGAGGCCTCTCCAAACACCTTCTGCCCCAATTCTCCGACAGCTCCACCCAAGTGACGAACCGTAAGGAGTGTCCCCTCTTTGGCTCCCCGAATGCTGCGATGACAGCGGATCTGCACCTCGGTGATGATGACTCCGTCGTAACCTGGCGCAAACTTGGAATCGACTTTCTCGACTCGTCCGACCAGCACATGTTCTGCCCGACCCGTCATGTCCGAGAGCGTGAGCTTGGTCAGCACGGAGGCTTCAGCGACAGAGCCGATAGCTCCCGATGACCCAAGCAGCACCCCGCAGAGCACAGCAATCAAACCCTTTGCGGACCTATTCATATGGCTAGTCTCCTTCCCCAATTCAGGGCTTTTTCTTAATCTTGCCCTCTCGACGAAAATTCGCGAGCAAAGCTTGCGCTCCGTCGAGCTGACCCTGTGCTAGCCTGAGCACAGCTCGGCAGTGGTTTGGCGGTGACACATAGAGCCGTATTAACAACCGATCTTCTCGCGGCGCTCATTGCCGGGCGCGTCGTCGATGCCGAGCTAGACAAGCTACCGCTGATCGAGGAATACCGGTTGGTGCGGGCTCTGGGCCACGGTGCGATGGGCTGTGTCTACCTCGCCCATGACACGCTGCTCGATCGCCCAGTTGCTCTGAAGTTCTTATTGTCGCTCCACAAAGATGCGGCTGCACGACAGCGCTTCCTGATTGAGGCCCGTGCCATCGCACGACTTTCACATGGCAACGTCGTCGGTATTTACCGCATCGGCGAGGTGCTCGGTCAACCGTTTCTCGTTTCGGAGTTTGTACGTGGGCTCAGTCTCGACCGGCTGCCACGACCACTGGAAAGCGCGAAAGTGGCCGAGCTGGGCCTCGGTCTGGCTCGGGGCCTTGCGGCAGCTCACCAGCGTGGCGTGCTGCACCGCGATATCAAACCGCACAACGCAATTGTCACCGATGACGGAACCGTCAAGTTGCTCGACTTTGGACTGGCCAAACTCAGCGAGCGACCTCTACCTGCTGCCATCCAGGTTCAGACTCAGTCCAAAACAGAACAACCTCCGCTGGCGATAACGGCCTCACCTGAAGCCAGCGATGGATTCTCACAAGCAGACCACGGTGCAGCCGCACCCGACCAGGATCTGGGCCCAGAAATCCTCGGTGGCGACGCTGTCCAAACCGAGCGTTTCGCGCTGGAACAGACGCTAGCTAGCCATCCAAGTCGTCAGGATCCGGTGTCTCGCGATCACAACGCGCTGACCCAAGCCGGAGCAGTCCTTGGGACACCGCTCTATATGGCCCCGGAGATCTGGCAAGGTGAGCCCGCGACGGCTCGCTCCGATTTGTATTCACTGGGAGCCGTCCTGTACGAATTAGCGACGGGACGACCGCCACATATTGCGGACAGTCTGCTGGCTCTGGAACTCAAAGTGGTCAGCGAAACGCCGGCGTCAGCCCACCTATTGGCCCCCAACCTGGATGTTCGGCTGGCAGACATCATCGATCGCTGTCTGCTGCCCAGCCCGGCCGCTCGCTTTTCGTCCATCGATGAGCTGTGTCATGCGCTGGAACGCATTGGTGACGCACCAAAGATCCGCCGTAGTGACAATCCATTCCTGGGACTCCGTCCGTTTGACACCAGCGATAGCGGAGTCTTTTTCGGCCGGACCAGCGAAGTCGCAGAGCTGATCGTCCGTCTGCGTAGCCAGCCACTTCTGCTGCTCGCCGGGGACTCTGGAGTTGGGAAATCGTCGCTGTGTCGAGCAGGTATTGCGTCAGCGATCCTCGGCGGAGCGCTCGGTGACAACCGGGAGTATCAGCTCGTCGAACTGCTTCCCGGACACACACCGGGTCGCGCACTGTGCGATGCGTTGGCGTCTGCAGTGAACCGTCCAGCAACGGAGCTGTACGCTCTGCTGCGCAACGACCCGCAAGAGCTGGCGCGATTGGTACAGCGACATCCTGGTGAATCTGGAGGGCTACTGCTCCTGTTCGATCAGCTCGAAGAGCTCATCACGCAGAGTCAACCGTTCGAGGCTGAGCTCCTATCGGAATGGCTCGGACTGCTCACCGTTCGAGCCCCAGGTTTGCGTGTACTACTCACTGCGCGTGGCGACTTTTTGACGCGGCTCGCCGCCCTGCCCGGCCTCGATCATGACTTCTCCTCTCGTCTGTATATTGTGCGCCCGCTATCGGCAGACGGTCTGCGCCAAGCCATCATTGAGCCCGCCGCGCAGTTTGGGGTCCATTTCGAATCGATCCAACTGGTCGATGAACTACTCCATTCGACGCTTCACACGGACGGAGGACTGCCGCTGCTTCAGTTTGCTCTTGCCGAGCTGTGGGAAGCCCGCGATCCGGTCTCGGGACAGATCAGCGAAGCAGCACTGACGGCGATCGGAGGTGTTGGCGGGGCCCTGGCGAGACACGCCGATCAGGTCATGCGGGCGCTGCTCCCCACCGAAAGAGTGGCGGCGCGGCGACTGCTGCTGCGGCTGCTCACGGCAGAGGGAGTGCGGGCGACCCGAACCCTGGCGGAGCTGCGAACCAGCGATCCCGCCGAGCCGATGGCGCTGGAAGCGTTGGTACGCGGTCGCTTGCTGCTGGCCCGTGAAGTGGGTGGCGAAACAGCGTATGAACTAGCCCACGAAGCGCTCATCAAAGGATGGGCAGAGCTGAGACGGTGGATTGATAGCGAAGGAGAGCGTCGGCTGGTGATTGAGCGACTCTCCCAGTCGGCAGCGGAGTGGGAACAGTTTGGACACAGTCTAGATCTACTGTGGAATGAGCGGCGGCTACTCGACGTCGAGCTACTCACCATCGAGCCACAGCTTTTGACCGAGCGCGCCCAGCGCTTTCTCATCGAATCACAGCGTCATAGCCGCAATCGGCTCCGGACCCGCCGGGGAGTCATGGTGGGACTGCTGCTGCTACCACTGCTCGCGCTGCTGTTGACTTGGCAGTACCAAAATGCCGACGAACAGCGACGATTGCGCGAAACAGCCGAGCAGTCTGAGCTTGGCATGCGTGCCATCAACTTGTCCCAGCTTCCCGGCAGCGAACGGCTGGCGCTGAAAACCGCACTTCGAGCCACGGTTCCCCAGTCCTCCGAGGCTGCGATTCCGGTCCCGCAAGCCCAAGAGGGATTATTTGTGGCATTGCGGGCCATGCTCCGTTCGTTACCCCTGCTCGATGAAGGAACCCGCAAAGGCGAAATCGCCGTTTCTCCCTCGGCAGAGTTTATTGCCACCGCTGCGGATGACGGGCCGATTCGGGTCTATCGACGAGGACAGCGCACACCCTTCCACACTTTATCGACGCTAGGTAGGGCCAGTCACTTGCTTTGGATCGAATCATCGACGCTGCTGGTTGGCTACCTCGACGGCTCGATCCGACTCTATGAACTGCCAAGTGGCCGATTGGTGACAACGATTGCCGCCCATCGGGATCGTATGTCCGATCTGACGGCACTCAGCAGCGGACGCGGGTTGCTGAGTGCCAGCATCGATGGCAGTGCTGCCCTGTGGGATCTGCCACAGGGGATCTTGCGCCACCGCTTCGACGGAGGGGGCCAGCGCGTCGCATCTGCCCGAATGATCGGCGACCGAGTCATCCTGTCAACGCCGAGTGGAGCCCTCGATGTTCTCCGCGCCGCTGACGGTGCCGTCGAACGTACGCTATCCTGCCCGGATGGGAGTCCGGGTACCGAAGGTGGCCAACTTTCTGTCGGTGAACACAAAAGCGGTGCTCAGCTCAGCGTGCTCTCGGGTGGCAGGACCAAGGTCTGCGTATTTGCCGTGCCCGAGTGGACCCTACGAGCCAGCCTCGATCTGCGAGGGCTGCGACTCATGCTGGCCAGTCATGCGACGCCAGAGACGTTGCTGCTGCTGTCGCACGACGGACACCTCCGAATCTTGGACTCCTCAACCTTCGCAGCACTCGCTGAATATCGCAGCCCTGTTGTCCTTCGTCGGGCGAGCTTGTCCCTGAGTGGCAAGCGCATCCTGCTCGGTACCAGCGACGGTAGCATCAACCTGATTGACGCCACCAGTGGCAAGCTCATCGGACAAATGGAAGGTCTCAGCGAACCGATTACGGCCCTGGCTGGTAACGACGATCTCACAGTCGGTGCCAGCAGCGATGGTGCGCTCCGCTTGTGGCAGCCCCAGGCCGAGACTGCGCCGCTGGTCGTCGCGGACTTCAGCGAACCGACCGAATTCATCCAAGCGTTGCCCGATGGCAAGACTTTGCTCGCCGGAACCAGAAGCGGTGCACTGTGGCGAATCAGTGACACCGACCGCCGCACCCTGTTCGGGCGATTCAGCGCGGGCCGCGAAGTCTCAGCATCTACCGATGGCAGCAAGCTCATCGTTGGCTCCCCGGATGGCAGCCTTGAACTGTTGAACTTTTCCGACGGAAAATCCCTCCGTAAGTGGAGCGCACACCTGGGCGCGATCACGCAAGTTGGCTTTTCCATCGATGGAGCGCTTGTTCTCAGTAGCAGCCGGGATCATACCGCCGCGCTGTGGCGAACCAACGATGGCCAGCTCGTCGAGCGACTGGTTGATCCGAACTTCCCCGTGACCGCCGTTGCGCTGTCTCAAGATGGCAGGGTGCTGGCCACCGGTAACTCACTCGGACGCGTCGGACTGTGGGAGCGCCCATCGCCCTCGCCCGTTTTCCTGCAGTCGCTCACCGAGACAGAGCCGTTCCCATTGCATCTTTCCCGCTCTCCAGACGGTTTGCAGCTTTTGCTGGTCGGACAGCGGACCGCGATTGCTTCGTTTGTGCCAAGTGTCGGCGTGACCAGACAGTTGTACGGACACCTTGGCCCCACGCTACAGGGCGCTTTTTCACCCGATGGCCGGTCGGTCGTCACGCTCGGCAAAGATCGGACGGTCCGGGTCTTCGATACTCAACTGGGCACCCAAATCCTGCTGCTACGATCCGAGGATCCTCGCCACGTCGCGTTCTCGCATGATGGCTCGCTCGTGCTCATCGCCGACGGTCGAGATCGCACCATCAAAGGTTATCCCTCCTCGCTGCGAGCGCTCCGCAAGCGTGCCTGTGAGCTGCTCGGTCCCACCGATGACGATCCACCACCGCATGCGCTGTGCCAGCACGAATCCCGATCAGCACAGCGGTAGCAGAACCTTGTACACCTCATACGCACACAAACTGACCAGGTTTGTTCCCATCGTCTGCCAGAACAGACGAGTAATGGGGGTCGGTGCACGCGGTTCCTCATCGAGATGTAGAAACACCGGCAGGCTCACAAAAAACAGCGTTCCGTAGCACAGCGAGCCAATGAGCAGTGCCTTGTGCCGATTGGCGTACGAAAAGAACGCACTGAGCGATTCACTGGCCATAAAGAAGGTCTCGCCAAACGCCATGCTGTACGACAGCGCCGCAATCGCCAGCCACACGAGCGTCGGCGAAGCCTTCGGCACCCATCGCAGAAACAGTCTCAGACCGAGCCGCATCAGCGCGTAGTAGGTCGAAAAGTAGGCCACCGTCACGAAGTACAAAAAGAGCGGCGTGCGGTTCCACTGAAGCTGTGTTGGGAAGTGATACTCCATACCCAGCCCATCGAAGAACATCGCCGATCCGAAGTAACACTGCACAAAGCTCATCAGCGCAACAAACAGGTTGGCCTTGGTGGTATGCCGCATCCAGAACGGTTGGCCGACTTCTTCCGCAGGTGGCTGCACCAGCGGTACCAACCACAGCGGCAGCGACAACGCCAGCCCAAGCAGCATGTGACCGACATCACCCCACTTGGCAAAACAGTGGGTCAGCATGCAGTACGCAATGATCGCCATCCACACCGGAGAAAAGGATAGGTACAGCCGCTCGACATAGCGCTGAGACGGAGACAGCGAGGGACGGCCGATGGGGGTTGCGGACGCAAACATCGCCGCAACATAGCGCGACTGCGGCACGCGAGACACCGCAAAGCCCAGGGGGGCTATCTGGACAAAAAGATTTGCAGCAGCACGACGGCGAGGATTCCGATCGAGATACCGACTGAAATCGCCAAGATGACCCGCTTTCGACTGGCCGCCTGGCTCAGTCCGTCCTTGGCAGCGCTGGTCGTAACCGCTGGATTTGGCACGGTCGCGAGGGACTGGTTGGACGAGCCCGGGTCGGCCTTGATGTTGAGACCATCCGACGGACTGCGCCGTGTCGCGGGAGGATTCGGCACCGATGGGGTCCCGGCCTGCGGTGTCGCTTTCCTCACCGGTGGTATCGGTAGTTGCCCGGATGGACCTTCTTTGGCTCCCGGCGGATGAGCGGAACTTGTCGGGCTCGCTGCGGGAGTGGCACCGGCTGCTGGTGCCGTCCGTGCTGCGGGTCGCGGCATCTGAAGCCCGGACGGACCAAACGGCATCGTTGTCCGTAGGTTGGCCGGAATGTTCGGCTTGCCACCTTGCGCCGGCGGTAACGTGATGACTTGCAGCGGCATGGTCACCGACGGTTGCTTCTTCACTGCTGGTTGCGGCACCTGCACCGCTGCTACGGGCTGACGCAGCGAGTCGCGCTTGGCCGCATTTTGTACCGCACGCAGTTCCGATTCGCGCTGAACCATTCGCTCGCGGAAGATCTCGGTCATGTAGGTGCCGACGGCCTTCTGACTAAAGTCCCAGCCGAGCTTGGTCAGACAGTCGGTCAGCTCCTCTTGGAACTCCCTCGCTGAGCCATAGCGCTGGTCGGCCTCTTTTGCGAGCGACTTTTGTACGACATCGTCGAGTTCCTGGGGGCAGTCCGGCGTAAGAAGCAGCATCGACGGTGCCGGTTCTTCGGCCACTGCAACCATCGTGGCCAGGTCAGTGCCACGCTTAAACAGACGCCTCCAGGTGATCAACTCCCACAACAAAATTCCGACGGAAAACACATCGGATCGGCCATCCAGCCGAGCGGACCGCGCTTGCTCGGGCGACATGTAGGCGTACTTGCCTTTGACCATGCCCGCCTGGGTCTGTTCGTTTTCGTGAGCCATCGTCGCTTTGGCGATTCCAAAGTCGATGATCTTCACGACACCGTCGTAGGTCACCAGGATGTTCTGAGGAGAGACATCTCGATGAACCACACCGAGAGGCTTGCCCTGTTCGTCAGCGAGGGAATGGGCATAGTGCAGTCCAGCGAGGATGTCCATGATGATTCGGCACACCACCGCCAGCGGCGGGCGACGGTTGACCGTATCGGACTGCTGGGCAATGCTGCGTAGATCCTCGCCGTTAATAAACTCCATGGCGAGGAAGAACGAGTTGTCGATCTCGCCCTG
>Ga0075163_10010658_pt1 | contig 12014 bp, 10 predicted proteins | sample JI1023141ADNA_FD_71478 | JGI IMG/M metagenome (GOLD analysis project Ga0075163, IMG submission 71478) | Wastewater effluent complex algal communities from Wisconsin, to seasonally profile nutrient transformation and Carbon sequestration -... | ecosystem: Engineered > WWTP > Effluent > Algae...
CCGGCGGCCCCTGCCGATGGCGCGCCGGGATCATTCAGGCTAGGTTCCGCGCCACCGTGCCGGGCATCCCCGGACGGCCCTCGGTGGTCCATCCGGGGTCGACCCCTCGTGTGTCACCCGGGGTCGCGCTTCCTGGCTGTCTGACGGAGCCCTCATGCGATCCTGGTTGATACGAGCCGCCGCGGTCACCTGCCTCGGCCTGGCGACCTCCGCCGCGGCGCAGCCCGCGCGTCCTGCCCCCGCCGGCCGGGCCGCGCCCGCGCCCGCCTTCAAGCTGCCGGCGATCGAGCAGCTCACGCTCGAGAACGGCATGAAGGTGGCGCTGCTGCGCGACCCGTCGTCGCCGGTGGTGGCGGTCCAGCTCTGGTATCACGCCGGCTCGAAGGACGAGCCCCGCGACCGGCGCGGCTCGGCCCACATGTTCGAGCACATGATGTTCCGCGGCACCGCCCACGTCCGGCCCGAGGGTCACGCGAAGTTCATCGCCGCGCTCGGCGGCGAGTACAACGCCCAGACCACCGAGGACGCCACGTTCTACAAGGACCTGGTGCCGTCGGCCTACCTCGACTTCGTCGTCGGGCTCGAGGCCGAGCGGATGCGCAACCTGCTGTTCCGCGACGACATGATCGCGACCGAGCGCGAGGTGGTGAAGGAGGAGATCCGCCGCCAGCAGGGCGACCCGGTGGTGCGCGGCCTCCTCCGCTTCCTCGCCGTCGCCTACAGCAAGCACCCCTACGCCTGGACCGCCGGCGGCACGATCGAGGACCTCGACCGGACCACGCCGGCCGACCTCGAGGCCTTCTACAACGCCTACTACCAGCCGTCGAACGCGCTGCTGGTGGTGGTCGGCGACGCGACGCTGGCCCAGGTCCGCGCCGCCGCCGAGAAGCACTTCGGCAACCTGGCCGGCGCGCCGATCCCGCCGCGCCCGTCGGCGACCAGCCCGGAGCCGGCCCAGACCGAGCTGCGCCGCGAGGTGCTCGAGCCCAGCCAGATCGGCCTGGTCTTCGCCGGGTTCAAGCTGCCGCCCGGCAACCACGCCGACATCCCGGCGCTGCAGGTGGCCAGCGTCCTGCTCGGCGCCGGCGAGTCGGCCCGGCTCCGCCAGCGGATCCGCGCGGTCGACCCGGCGCGCAAGAAGCCGCTCGGCCTCGACGCCGCGGTGCCGTTCCTGGTCCGCGAGGATCCCGGCATGTTCCTCACCATCGGCGTGTTCCGCGAGGCCGACGCCGCCGACGCGGTCGAGGCCGCGCTGTTCGACGAGGTCGGCAAGCTGGCCAAGAAGCCGCCGGCCGTCGACGAGGTCAAGCGGGCCAAGCAGCAGATCCTGGCCAGCTTCGTGTTCGGCATGGACAGCCCGGCCGGGCTGGCCGAGCAGCTCGGTCAGGCCTGGATCCTGACCGGCGACCCGGCCTCGCTGACCGGCGAGCTCGACGCCATCGACAAGGTGACCCCCGCCGACGTCGCGCGGGTCGCCGCCACCTACCTCGTTCCGGCCAAGGCCACCGTCGTGGTCGTGCCCCCGGTGAGCGCGCCATGATCGGCAACCATCGTCTCCTGCCGTCGGCGCTGGCCGCGGCCGTCGCCGCCCTGGTCGCGTGCGGGCCTGGCCCGGCCCGCGACATCATCCCGACCCTGCCGGTCGACGGCGACGCCCACACCGCCAAGCCGGTGGCCGAGGCGCCGCCGCCGCCGCCTGCCGATCCGTGGGATCGCAAGGATCTGATCACGGCGCCGGCGACCCCGGCCCCGACCGCGATCACCCTGCCGCCGATCGAGCGCTTCACCCTGCCCAACGGGCTGCAGGTGATCGCGGTGACCAACCCCAAGCTGCCGGTGGTCTCGGTCCAGCTCGCGATCCGCGCCGGTCGGGCCGAGGAGCCGCTGACCCGGATGGGCGTGGCCGAGCTGACCGCCGACGTCCTGCTCAAGGGGACCAAGAAGCGCGACGCGCTGGCGATCGCCCGCACCGTCGACAAGGTCGGCGCCTCGATCACCGCCGACGCCAGCTACGAGGCGACCTGGCTGTCGTGCGCGGCCCTGGCCCGCGACGTCGGCACCTGCCTCGACCTTCTGCCCGACGTGATCGTCAACCCCAGCTTCACCGCCACCGAGGTCGATCGCGCCCGCGACAACCTGCTGGCCGGCGTCGCCCGCCGGCTCGACGATCCCAACCTCCTGGCCGGCGCCCACGTCCAGAACCTCCTGTGGGGCGATCAGCACGTCCGCGGCTGGGTGACGTCGGCGGCGTGGCTGCAGCGGCTGACCCGCGCCGACGTCGTCGCCTGGCACAAGACCTGGTTCGTGCCGGCCAACGCGATCCTGACCGTGTCGGGCGCGATCGACGTCGCCCGGCTCAAGAAGGACCTGCCGCGGGCGTTCGCCGGCTGGAAGGCGGGGCCGGTTCCGGCCCGGCCGCGCTACGTCGATCCCCGGCCGATCGGCCCGCGGGTCCGGCTGGTCGACAAGCCGGGCCAGGCCCAGACCTTCATCCGGGTCGGCATGCTCGGCATCCGCCACGACGATCCCCGCTTCTTCCCCACGCTGGTGTGGAACTACGCCCTCGGCGGCGGCGCCTTCAACTCGCGGCTGATGCAGGTCATCCGGGTCGAGGGCGGCAAGACCTACGGCGCGTCGTCGACCTTCGACCGCAACGTCGAGCGCGGCAGCTTCGTGGTCGCGACCTTCACCCGCACCGCCGAGACGGTGGCCACGCTCCAGCTCGTGCTCGATCAGATCCAGAAGATGGCGACCGACGGGCCGACCGACGAGGAGGTCGCGGCCGCGGTCGCCAACCTGGCTGGCGGCTACGGCCTGCGCCTCGCCGGCGTCGACGACGTCGCGGCGGCGCTGGCCACCGCCGACATGCACGGCCTCAGCCAGGCCTACGTGTCCGACTTCCCGGTGCTGCTGTCGCGGGTGACCCGGACCGAGGCCGCCGAGGCCGCCCGCGACATCCTCGATCCGAGCGACGTCGCGGTGGTGCTGGTCGGCGACGCCGCCAAGCTCGGCCCGCTGCTCGACGCCGCCAAGGTGGTCTACCAGAAGGTCGGCTTCGCCGACGCGATCGGCCCGCAGCCCGAGGCGGCCGCGGTCGCGCCGGCGGTGGCGGCGGCGGCGACCAAGATCCTCGACGGCGCGCTGGCGGCCAAGGGCGGGGCCAAGATCAAGGGCCTGCGCACGCTGGTCATGAACGCGAGCGGCAAGCTGGCGTCGCAGGGCCAGGTGGTCGACGTCGAGTTCAAGCGCACGCTGGTGATGCCCGACAAGATGCGGATGGACATCACCCTCGCCGGTCAGTTCAAGATCGCGTTCGCCCTGGCCGGCCCCCGCCAGTGGTCGTCGGGCCCGCAGGGCGTCGACGATCTGCCTGCCGAGCAGCTCCCCGAGCTCGAGCGCCAGCGCTGGGTCGATCCCGAGCTGGTGCTGACCCGCTACCTCGAGCCGGGCGCCCGGGTCGAGGCGCTGCCGGGCAAGACCCTCGGCGGGGTCGCGGTCGATGTCGTGCGGGTGACCTCGGCCGACCGCCGGTTCACCGTCACCCTGGCGATCGATCACGCCACCCAGCTCCTGGTCGAGAGCCGCTACGGCGGCCCGGCCGGCGAGACCGTCGACCGGTTCAGCGACTACCGGTCGGTGAACGGGGTGCAGATCGCCCACCACCGCCTGAGCGAGGGCGGCGGTGAGAAGTCGGACCTCACCATCACCAAGGTCGAGCTCGACGGCGCGGTCGACGACTCGGTGTTCGACCGCCCGGTCGCGCCGTGAGCCGGCGGCGGATCGCGGGCGCGGCCCGGGCCGCGCTGATCGGGCTCGCGGTCGTCGTCGGCGTCGTCGGCGGCGCCGGGCCGGCGGCGGCCCAGGTCGGCCGCATGGGCGACGTCGAGGCGCTGGCGCCGGGCGCGACCCCGCCGCAGATCGTGCTGATCACGATCGGCCGCGGCGCGCTGATCTTCGAGAAGTTCGGCCACACCGCGCTGTGCCTCGACTACGCCGAGCCCGAGCGCGACACGGTCTGCTTCAACTACGGCACCACCGACTTCTCGGCCCCGCCGCTGACCCTGACCTGGAACTTCATCCGCGGGGTGCAGAAGTTCTTCGTCGAGCCGGTGCCGCTCGGCGGCATGGTCCGCTTCTACCAGCGCGAGGACCGCACCCTCGAGCGCCAGGACATCCCGCTGACGCCCGAGCAGGCCCGGGCGGTCGAGCGCGAGCTGCTCGACGATCTGAAGCCGGAGAACCGGTTCTACGTCTACGATCACTTCGCCGACAACTGCACGACCAAGCTGCGCGACATCCTCGACACCGCGACCGGCGGCGGCCTGCGCGCCGACAGCGGACGCGCCTTCCCGCTGACCTTCCGCCAGATGGGCATGCAGGGCATGGCCGAGCTGCCGGCCCTGATCGCGTTCGGCGACTTCGCGGTCGGCCGCGCCCTCGATCGCCACCCCAGCCTGTGGGAGGCGATGTTCCACCCGTTCGTGCTGCGCGATCAGGTGCGGGCCCGGTTCGGCGCCGAGCCGCGCACGGTGTACGAGCGGCGTGGGCCGCCGATCCCCGACCACGGCTCGACCGGGCGGGGCTGGGCGCTGATGATCGGCCTGTCGTTCACGGTGCCGCTGGTGCTGGCCCGGTGGAAGGGTCGCCACGAGCGGCTCGCGGTCGCGATCGCCGCGGTGCCGGTCGCGCTGATCGGCCTCATCATCTGGACCGCGGCGATCGTCAGCCAGATCCCCGGGCTGCGCTGGAACGAGGCGGTGTTCCTGTACACGCCGTTCGACCTGGCGTTGCCGATCCTGGGCGAGCGGGCCCGCCGGCGCTACGCCCGGGTCCGGCTGGCGATGGTGGTGGTGGTGTCGCTGGTCCGCGCGGTCGGGGTGTTCCACCAGCCGCTGTGGGTGCCGATCCTGATCGTGACGGTGGTGTTCGGGCTGTGCTCGCTCGAGCTGAGGCCCCGAGCGAAGCGAGGGTCCGAAGTAACAAGGAGCGCTACCGGCGCCTCGTAAGGGCCCGCCGCGCTACCGCCGCCTCCTCTGAGGCCCCGCGGCTCGCCGGCGCCGCGCAGGCGCCGTGATACCGTCGGCGGGTTGTCGGCCGCGGGGAACGATGTGCCGCTCGGCTCGCCGCACCTCGAGGTGCGCGAGGGTGCGGCGGCGCGCGTGGTCGCGCTGGCCGACGCCGAGCTGATCATCGGCCGGGCCGCCAGCGCCGGCGTGGCGCTGACCGCGCCGTGGGTGGCCGAGGTCCACGCCCGGCTGATCGCCGTGGCCGGCGCCCACCGGCTGATCGCCGAGGGCGACGCGCCGGTGCTGGTCGGCGGCGCGGTGGTTACCGACGCGGTGTTGCAGGACGGCGACGTGGTCCGGCTGCCCGATCCGGCGACCGCGGCGCTGGTGACGCTGGTCTACCGCAACCCGGCGGCGGCGCGGATCGCGCCGATCCAGCACTTCGCGACCCCGCCCGGCCACGCCCGGCTCACCATCGGTCGGGTCGGCGCCGACCTGGTGCTCGATCAGCCGCTGGTCGATCGGCTGCACGCCGAGCTGAGCTGGGTCGACGGCCACCACGTGCTGCGCGACGTCGGCTCGGCCCACGGCACCTGGGTCGACGGCCGCCGGCTGCGCGGGCCGCACGTGCTCCGGCCCGGCGAGGTGGTCCAGATCGGCACGTTCCGGCTGACCTACGACGGCGACAGCCTCGACTCGCTCGATCAGCGCGGCGCGGTCCGCCTCGACGTCCGCGATCTCGGCCGCGCGGTCGCCGGCCGGCTCATCCTCGCCGACGTCACGCTGTCGATCGAGCCGTGCGAGCTGATCGCGATCGTCGGCGCCAGCGGCGCCGGCAAGTCGACCCTGATGAAGGCGATGTGCGGCTTCGAGCGCGCCACCACCGGCGAGGTCGCGATCAACGGCGACGACCTCTACGGCGCGTACGACGCCTACCGGTCGTCGATCGGCTACGTGCCGCAGGACGACACGCTGCACCGGACGCTGTCGGTCGAGCGCGCGCTGATCCACACCGCCCGGCTGCGGCTGCCGGCCGACACCGACGCCGCCGAGCTGACCGCCCGGGTCGACGCCGCGCTGGCCGCGGTCGACATGACCGCCCACCGCGCCACCCGCATCGACCGGCTGTCGGGCGGGCAGCGCAAGCGGGTGTCGATCGCCAGCGAGCTTCTGGCCGAGCCTCAGCTCCTGTTCCTCGACGAGCCGACGTCGGGCCTCGACCCCGGGCTCGAGCGCCGGCTGATGCTGACCCTGCGCCGGCTGGCCGACGGCGGTCGCACCGTGGTGCTGGTGACCCACGCCACCGCCAACATCCGGGTCTGCGATCACATCGCGTTCATGGTCGGCGGTCGGCTGGCCTACTTCGGCCCGCCCGATCAGGCGCTGGCGTTCTTCGGCGTCGACGACTTCGCCGACATCTACGCCACCACCGATCTGCAGGCGGCGCCGGCGGCGGCGACCACCTGGGCCGAGCGCTACCGGCGGTCGCCGCAGCACCAGAGCTACGCCGTGGTCCGCCCGGCGCGCCGGCCGGCGGTGCCGTCGGCCCACGCGCGCGCCGATCGGCTGCGGCGGGCCCGGGCCGCGGCGTCGTCGCGGGTCCGCCAGCTCGGCGTGCTCGGTCGCCGCTACGTCGAGCTGATCCGCGCCGATCCGCGCAACCTGGCCCTGCTGCTGCTGCAGGCGCCGGTGATCGCGCTCCTGCTCTTGCTGGTGTCGCGGGCCGACGCGCTGACGTCGTCGCGGATCGAGGCCAAGAAGCTGGTGTTCATGCTCGCCACCACCGGCGTGTGGTTCGGCGTGATCAACGCGGCGCGCGAGATCTGCAAGGAGGCGCCGGTGCTGCGCCGCGAGCGGCTGGCCGGGTTACGGGTCGGGCCCTACCTGGGCTCGAAGGTGCTGGTGCTGCTCGGGCTGGTGCTGGTGCAGAGCGCGCTCTTGCTCGGCGTGGTCGCGCTGCGGGTCCGCCTGCCGGCCCACGGCGTGATCGGGCCGGCGGCGCTCGAGCTGTACGTGACGATCGCGCTGGCCGGCTTCGGCGGGCTGGCGCTGGGCCTGGCGGTGTCGGCGCTGGCGACCAACCCCGACAAGGCGACCAGCGTGATCCCGCTGGTGCTGGTGCCGCAGGTCCTGTTCGCCGGCATCATGTTCGCGCTCCACGGCGTCACCGACGTCATGTCGCGGCTGGTGTCGGCCCGCGAGGCGGTCGACGCGCTCAGCGCCACCGTCGACACCAACGCGCTGTCGTCGGTGGTGCCGCTGCCGACCGAGCCGCAGTACGCGGCGACCGCCGCCGTGCTGCTGACCGCGTGGGCGATCATGGTCGCGCAGGCCGCCGGCTTCGGCGCCGTCGCCTGGGTCGCCCTGCGCCGCCGCGCCTGACCGGCGCCGCGGATCAGCGAAGGAACGTGGCGAGGTCCCAGGTGTCGTCGAGCTGGCGATCCTCGTACTCGGGGCGGCGGCGCCACGACCACGACTTGCCGCAGGCGAGGCAGAGGTGGATGTCGCGGCCGCCCGGCTTGCCGGCGAGGGTGTAGCTCTCGACCGCGTGCTCGCCGCACTCCTTGCACTGGTGGTAGTAGAGGTCGTCGCGGCGGAAGCCGCGCTTGACCAGGGCGCGGCGCTGGCCGTCGATGATCTGCTCGGCCTCGGTCAGCGGGCGGGGCGCGCGCCGCTCGGCCTCGGTCTGGCCGGGGGTGTTGTCGACCACCTCGCCGTCGGCGGCGGGCGCGGCGTCGGCGTCGGCGTCGGCGGGCGCGGCCTCGGCGGGCGCCGGGGCGGCGGGGGCGGCCTGCGCGACGGGGGCGGCGGGCGGCGGGGGCGGCGGCGCGGCCTCGCGGGCGCGGGCGGTGGCCAGCGCCTGCTCGAGATCGCGGACCTGGATGCGCGCCGCGGCCAGCCGGGCCTCGGTGGCCTCGACCTCGCGGACGGCGGCGGCCAGGCGCTGGGTCAACTCGGCGGCGGTCTCGGGCGCGCTCATCCCTCGCTTGTACCGCGCCGCCGACGGGGTGTCATGCCGCGCGGGCGCGTCCCGCGCTCTGGGGGCCGCAGAGCCGGTGAGAATCGGCGGTGGCGCGGCCTGCCCTTACGAGGCGCAGCGGCGCTCCTTGTTACTTCGGACCCTCGCTGACGCTCGGGGTCCTCAGTGGCGGTCGACCGGCTTGCGCAGGCCGCGCAGGTAGCGCTCGGGCAGGAGCGAGCCGCGCTTGATCACCGGGGGCGGCCCGGCGACCGGGGCGGTCGGCTCGCCGTCGGTGAAGTCGAGCGTGCCGGCGGTGGCGGCGACCGGGCCGGTCGGCAGATCGATGAGCACCAGCGCGCGCGAACCGTTGGCGAGATCGAGGTCGTTGCCGACCTCGCCGTGGGCGTTGCGCGCGGTGATGCGGTAGTGGCCAGCGGGCAAGCGGTGGCTGCCCTGGCTGACCGGCAGCCCGGGGAAGGCGTCGATGGTCAGCGTGGCGTCGGCGCCCGCGGCGCGGACCAGCAACTCGACCGGCGACCAGTCCTGGCGCTCGGCGGTGCGGGCGACGGCGAGCCGGGCGGCGCGGGCCCCGGCGGCGAGGTCGGGCGCGGTCACCGCCGCCGCGTCGCACGTGGGCAGCACCAGCGAGGCGCGGACGTGATCGCCGGCGGCGGCGGTGGCGATCGCCGCCCGGCACATCGTCACCGCGTCACCGGTGGCGACGGCGGCGCCGAGGTCGGGTCGGGGCGCCGGCCGCTTGCGCCGCGGCCCGGCGTCGGCGGCGCTGGCGGTCACCAGCAGCGCCAGCGCCGGCAGCAGGGCCAGGGACCACGGCGGCGGGGCGCGGCGCTCGGTGAACGGTGCGAGGGTCACGAACCTCCGGACAGTAGCGCGCGGCCCCGGTTGCGCCACCGCCGACCGTCGGGCCCGGCTCGACCGCGGCCCGGCGGGCCGTGTCGCCGCTCACCGGGCGTATGATGGCCCGGTGGACGCCGCCTGGGCCCACGAGGCCCGTCGCCTGCTGTTCCGCTACCTGACCGAGGTGGTGGAGGTCTACGACTTCTGCCCGTGGGCGCGGCCGGCCCGGCAGCGCGGCGAGCTGTGGCTCGAGGTCGTCGATCCCGACGACGTCACGGCCGCGATCGAGCGCTTCCTCGCCGCGCCCGGGGCGGTGATCGGCCTGGTCGTCATCCCTGGCCTCGACGGTCCGCCGGCCCGGCTGCGCCAGGTCCGCGACGCGCTGCTCGCCGGTCCGCTCGGCCGCGAGGTCGCGCTCGCCGACTTCCACCCCGACGCCGAGCTCGATCGCAGCAACCCCAGCCGGCTGGTGCCGTTCCTGCGCCGCTCGCCCGATCCGATGCTGCAGGCGGTTCGCCACACCGATCTGGCCAGCATCCACAAGCCGCGGCCGCCGATGAGCGCCGCCGATCAGGCCGCGGTGCTGGCCGGCAAGACCGTGGCGCCGTACCGCGATCCGATCGCGGAGGTGGCGCGCACCAACCTGGCCACGTTCGAGGCCCACGTCGCCGAGCTGCTGCCGCTCCTCGACGACATCCACGCCGACCGCGCGCGCACCTACCGCGCCCTCGCCGACGCGCGGCAGCCTCAGTAGGTGCCGGTGACGCTCAGGACCAGCCGGACCGTGCCGAAGCCGATCGCGGCGTAGGTGGTCGGCTCGGCGATGCCGCAGTCGGGCGCGCGCAGGTAGCCGGTCGCGGTCTCGGTGCCCATGTTGGCGCCGATGAAGAAGATGTTGCCGACCGCGAGCCCGTCGGGGACGAAGACCTCGGCGACCAGCGTCGAGCCCGGCTGGATGATCGGCGCCGGCGCGATCGGCACGTTGACGGTGGCGATGCCGCTGTTGGGGATGGTCGCGTTGTTGCCGGCGACGTTGATCATGTTCTGGACCAGCAGCGCGCCCGACAGGGTGTAGAGCTTGACCTGGACGGTCTGGGCGGCGCCGGCGCCGGCGGTGGCCTGCTCGACGCCGAAGCTGACCATGGTCGGCGTGAACGGTCGGTTGACGCCGAAGTCGGCCAGGCGGAACACCCGGTAGTAGCTGTTCTGGCGGCTGATGCCGGTCGCGGTGTCGGTGCAGGCGACCGACGCCGCGGCGGCGACCGTGGTCGAGCCGGCCTGGCTGAGGGTGATGGTCTGCAGCGCCGGCGCGTCGATCGACGCGTCGATGATCCGGGCGTCGGTGAGGCGGCCATCGGTGACCCGGGCGTCGACCGGGACGTCGTCGTCGTCGCCGACCAGGGACGGCGCGGTGGCGGTCGCGCAGCCCACCATCAGCGCGAGGAGCGGGCAGGCGAGCAGGCTACGCATGACCCATGTTCGCCCGATCCGGGCGATCGTCGCAACCGCAGACCACGGGTCGCCGCGGCGGTCGGCCCACCGGTCGGGCCGCCGGGCGCCGGGCCCTACTCGATCCGCTTCATCAGGTGGAAGCCGTAGGACGACTCGACCACGCCGACCTCGCCGACCTCGAGCCGGAGCCCGAGCTGGCGGAACTCGATCACCAGCGACGCTCCTGGCTCGACGGTGTAGGCCTCGGCGGTGGCCGCGCTGCCGCGGTCCTCGGACTTGGCCTTCATCAGCGTGTCGAAGTCGGCGCCGGCGTCGAGCTGCTTCTGCAGGCTGCGGATCTCGTCCTCGGCGTCGCGCTTGCTGCGCTTGGCCGCCCGCGGGTCGAGCCCGCCCGAGTAGGCGTCCTCGAGGGCGGCCCAGCCGATCAGGATGTGCTTGACCCGGGTGTGGTTGGCGCGCGGCTCGCGGCCGAGGATCTCGGTCGACACCACCGGCGAGGCCGCTGGCGGCGGGTTCATCCGGCCGATGGACGGGCCCGACATACCGGTCGGACCGCAGGCCGGCCCGGCGACCGCGAGCAGGGCCAGGAAGCAGAGGGGCAGGGTGCGCATCGCGCGCAGCCTACACCGGGCGGCGGGCGGCGCCAGGCGAGCGGGCCGGCGGCGTGACGCGGTCGACGCCCGGCGCCGTCGATCCATCGCCGCGCCGCCGGTGGGCGCTTCGCCATTGCGCCCGGCCGGCGGCTGGCGCACGGTGCGCGCGTGGCCGACGAACGCAACGACTCCGCCCGCGTGCCCGAGCCGGGCGACCTGATCTCGTACCTGCCGCCGCGGGTCTGGTACCTGACCTCCAACGGCAGCGACATGTGGTGCCGGCGGCCGTACACGTTCCTGTTCTCGTCCGACGAGGCGGCGAACGCGTTCGCGGCCGCGTCGGGGGTCGGCGACGAGCTGTCGCCGATCGGCCTCGACAGCAAGCACCTGCTCGCCGACGAGATGCTCGGCATGCTGCAGGCGATGGACGTCACCCGCATCTTCGTCGATCCCGAGATCGACCCGGCGACCGGCGACGTCCACGGCGCGATCCTGCGCCTGGCCTCGCACAACTGAGGACCCGAACGAAGTGAGGGTCCGAATGACAAGGCGCGCTGCCGCAGCGTCGTGAGGGCCCGCCGCGCCGCCGCCGATGGCGGTTGAAACCGCAGCGTCGGCGCGGTGTCGTAGCCCCGTGGTGCGCGCACCTCGGCTGATCGCGGTCGGTGGCCTGCTGGCCGCGGCGTGCGGCGCGACCGCGCCCCGGGCCGTGACGCCGCCGGGGCCGGCGCCGGTGAGGGCGCCACCGGCCGCGGCGCCGGGCGTCGAGCCGGTGGCGGCGGTGATCGCGCCGGCGGTGGTCGCGCCGGCGGCGCCGGTCGAGGTCGACCGCGGCGAGCTGGTGATGACGGTGCGCGGCCGGCCGGCCGGGACCGAGACCTTCTCGATCGAGGACGGCGGCGCCGATGGCGGCGTCGGCCACGTCATCCGATCGGAGGTGCGGCTCGAGTCGGGCGCGACGCTGCGCTTGCTCGACAGCGTGCTGATCACCGATCGCGACTGGCGGCCGGTGTCGGCGACCGCCCGCGACGTCGTCGACGGCGGGACCCGGCGCGAGCTGGCCGGCGCGCCGCTGACCCTGACCACGCGGGCCCGGCTGACCGGCGAGACCGTGCGCACCGCCAGCCGCGCCGTCGAGCTGTA
>Ga0075163_10010659_pt1 | contig 12014 bp, 9 predicted proteins | sample JI1023141ADNA_FD_71478 | JGI IMG/M metagenome (GOLD analysis project Ga0075163, IMG submission 71478) | Wastewater effluent complex algal communities from Wisconsin, to seasonally profile nutrient transformation and Carbon sequestration -... | ecosystem: Engineered > WWTP > Effluent > Algae...
TAAATCTACATTCATCAATTGGAAATACCCCAAGCAAGCCGGGTGCTGCATCACTTGATCGCTTGCCTTTTCAGCATCTTTCTTGGTTTGCCACCACAAGATATCGACATAACTACCCTCGGATTTTTTTAGCAATTCGCGCCGGATAAACCCGGGTTGCTTTTGCAAAAAATTTTGCTGCAAATCATCAGAAGCTTTTAGTAACTCTTGTTCACTAACCTTTTTCTTCAATTGGAATTCTGCCCATTCAACAGTTTGCCTATCCATTTCATGTTCTCCTGGTTTTTAAAAATTGATTAAAATTGTTGTTCATTACTTACTCACGAAAAATCATGCTGGATAAATGTGACAAAATATGTCATATTTTTTGAATGGGTAAAATGAATGATCAATCACATCTGGAGCGGTTGGATGAATTGGTGGGATTATTAAAATCCCGTGATTTCTTGACCATTTCTGAAGTTGCCAGCACATTTGATGTAAGCATTCGCACCATTTTGCGGGATTTAGATATTTTAAAAAAGCGTGGTGTGCCCATTGAAACCGATCGTGGCCGGGGTGGGGGTATTCGCCTGCAACGCGGTTGGGGCATGGGGAAATTACAGGTTAATTACCTGGAAAGCATCAATTTGCTACTAAGCTTGGCCATTATGGAAAAACTGGGCTCCCCCTTATTTTTAGGGAATTTAAAAATAATCCGCCGCAAAATCACATTGGCCTTCCCCGAATCACAACGCCGCAATATCATTGCCCTACAACGTCGGATCCTGGTTGGAGGATTAGCCTCAGACGAAGTCATGGGAAATTACGGTCAAAGATTATCTGTAGGGGCAGCCCCCATCCAACAGGCTTTTTTTGAGATGCGTTATTTGCAAATTTCTTATCAAAATGAACGGCAAGAAATAAGCAGCCGCCTGATCGAGCCCCAATTCCTTTTATTAAATTGGCCGGTATGGTATCTGTTGGCTTGGGACCAGCTACGGGTGGCGGTGCGTTTCTTCCGAATTGACCGCATCCAAAACGCTGTTATCCAACCAGATTTTTTTAAATCCCGCAGCGAAAAACTTTTCCTCAATCACATTGAAAATCTGGCAGAACCAATCTGAATATTTTGCTAAAATCTTGACATCCAACAAAATCTTGGTCAAATTGGGTTAAATTGCTTTTATTTTATGGGTATTATGCCGTCAATTATTACTGCCGATGGGACTGTTCACCAGTTCCCTACCAACTTGAAGGGCTATGAGATCGCCAAGCGCTTATCAGCCCCTAAACAGGTGATCGCCATCAAAATCAATGGGATTCCTAGTGACTTATCAACCATCATTCCCGACCAAGCCAAAATCGAGTTTATCCAACGTGACGAGCCGTTGGGACTTGAAATTTTGCGCCATGATTGCGCCCATATTCTGGCGCAAGCGGTGCAAGAACTGTTCCCAGGTACTCAAATTACTTTTGGTCCGGCAATTGAAAGCGGCTTTTACTATGATTTTGCTAGGGAAACACCATTTACGCCTGAAGATTTGCCAAAAATTGAAAAGCGTATGCAAGAAATTGTTAGCCGTAATTTGCCCATTACACGCCATATATGGTCACGCGACCAGGCTATCAAATTTTTTAAAAGTAAGGGCGAAATTTTTAAAGCAGAACATATAGCAACCATTCCCGCCAGTGAACCAATTAGCGTTTATCAACAAGGTGATTTTACTGATTTATGTACCGGTCCTCATTTAACGGGTACTGGTCAACTGGGAAAAGCTTTTCGCTTAACTAAAATTTCTGGTTCCTATTGGCGAGGTGACGCCAATAATGCCAAATTGCAACGCATTTATGGCACTTGCTGGGCAAATGAACAGCAACTAACCGATTATCTTTTCCAGCTGGAGGAAGCGGAAAAACGCGACCATCGACGTCTAGGGCGTTCGATGGATCTTTTTCATTTACAAGAAGAAGCGGTTGGCAGTGTATTTTGGCATCCAAAAGGCTGGACGCTGTACCGCACCCTGGAGAATTACGTTCGCAGTCAATTGGCACAATACAATTATCAGGAAGTTAAAACTCCCCTTCTCTTCGATAAATCTTTATGGGAAAAATCAGGGCATTGGGAAAAATACCGCAAAGACATGTTTGTTTTCCAAGAAGAAGGACAGATCCTGGGCCTTAAGCCAATGAATTGCCCCGCTCATGTGCAGATTTTCCGCCAAGGCATTACCAGTTACCGCGATTTACCGCTACGCATGGCAGAATTCGGCTGTTGCCACCGCAATGAGGCATCTGGCTCTCTTCACGGCATTATGCGAGTCAGATCTTTTACCCAGGATGATGCCCATATTTTTTGTACTGAAAATCAGGTAGTTGAAGAAACTATTAATTTTTGTCAGTTACTCGCAAAGATGTATCGCGACCTTGGTTTTCCGGAATTTACGGTTAAATTAGCAGACCGCCCGGCTTTACGCGCAGGAGCAGATGAGGTCTGGGATAAGGCTGAAAAAATTTTGCATCAGGCCATCAAAAAAGCCGGAATTCCGTATACAGTCAATGCAGGCGAAGGGGCATTTTATGGCCCTAAATTAGAATTTTATTTAAAAGACAGTATTGGGCGCGTGTGGCAATGCGGAACATTGCAGGTTGATTACATTATGCCTGAAAGATTGGATGCTTCCTATATTGCAGAGGATGGGTCTAAAAGACGTCCCGTTATGCTGCACCGAGCGGTTTTAGGGTCGATGGAGCGTTTCATGGGCATTCTCATTGAGCATCATGGCGGACGCTTCCCCCTATGGCTGGCTCCACTGCAAGTGGTTGTTGCTAATATTACCGATGCCAGCGCTGATTATGCCAAAGATATTTACGAAAAACTTCGAAAAGCTAATATCCGCGTCCATTTGGATATCCGCAATGAAAAAATTACCTATAAAATCCGCGAGCATAGCGAAAGCAAGGTCCCCTTGATTTTTGTGGTCGGCAACCGCGAAGCAGAGCAGCAGCAAGTGGCTATTCGCCGCCTGTCCGGCAAAGATCAGGAAATCGTTTCCCTAGAGACAGCTATCCAACAATTACACCAAGAATGTCAACAACCCGTATAATTTTTTATTTTCGATCTTTATTAATAACTTTACCGAGGTGAAATGGTTAATTTTAATACAACAAATTCTTCAACAAATCCCGCCAATACCGAACGTGACACCACTCGCGTTAACCAACAGATTAATTCAAGCACGGTCCGTTTAATTGATGCTGAAGGGGAGATGGTTGGGGTTGTTCCCCTTAAAGTTGCCTTGGCAAAGGCAATGGAAGCAGGTCTTGATCTGATTGAGGTTTCCCCCAATGCTAGCCCGCCCGTATGCAAGATATTAGATTACGGTAAATATAAGTATGAGGCACAAAAACGCCGGAATGAAGCCAAAAAGAAACAAAAAGTTATTGAAATCAAAGAAATCAAAATCCGTCCTGGCATTGATGACCACGACTATGACGTGAAATTGAAATCGATTGTCCGTTTCTTGGATGAAGGTGATAAAGTCAGGGTAACTTTGCGCTTCCGCGGCAGGGAAATGATGCACCACGATTTGGGAATGCAGTTGCTTGAGCGGATGCGGACAGATTTAGGCGATAAGGCAAAAATTGAACAATCCCCAAGATTGGAAGGGCGCCAGATGGTCATGGCACTGGCCCCGAATAAGTCATAGGCACATGCTAGCACTACTTTCCGCTCTCTGCTAGATTACGTAATCAAAGCGTGCGATTGTTGGCAGACAGGTGGTATAAATAAAGGTGATTGAATGGCTGCAGCGGTTTCATTTCCCCAACATCTTTTAGCCATTGAAGACCTATCTGCTTTAGAAATTCAGGCTTTCCTAGCCTTGGCTGAAAATTATACCCATCCTTCTTTTGTCCAAAACCAGCGTTCCTTGTTGAAGGGCTTGACGGTTATCAACCTGTTTTTTGAAGAATCAACCCGTACCCGTACCTCTTTTGAGCTGGCAGCCAAGCGCTTAGGAGCCGACATTATCAATATTGCCACTGCCACCAGTTCACTTAAAAAGGGTGAATCCATTCGTGATATGGTTTTAACCCTACAGGCGATGAAATTGGATGTTTTGATTATCCGTCACCCAGAGTCAGGTTCCGTTGATTTCATCAGCAAACAAATTTCGTCTGGCGCCGTGATTAATGCAGGGGATGGCACCCACGAACACCCAACCCAAGCCCTTTTAGACGCTTTGACAATTAAGCGGCATAAAAAAAATATCAGTGGCTTGAAAATCGCCATTTGCGGCGATGTGCTGCACAGCCGGGTTGCCCGCTCCAACATACATCTTTTAGGAAAATTAGGAGCGCAGATTCATCTGGTCGGGCCACGAACTTTAATACCGCAATATTTTTCCCAATCCAACATCCAGATTGATTATAGTCTTCGTGAAGGTTTTCAAAACGCAGACGTCATTATCATGTTGCGGTTACAACAAGAACGGATGCAAGGGGCTTTTGTCCCTTCCCTAGAAGAATATATGGATTTTTTTGGTCTAACGATGGAAAAATTAAAACATGCCAAACCCGATGTTTTGGTCATGGAGGCTGGCCCCATCAATAGGGGCGTTGAAATTTCCGGACAAGTGGCTGATAATCTTAGCTATAGTGCCATATTAGAACAAGTTGAAATGGGGGTAGCCGTAAGGATGGCTTGTTTAGACGCTTTAACGCAAAAGAAACGCTTACCTACTTAGCTGACCCGCCAATATCCCGTAGGATTAACAAGATGTCATATTCTGTACCCTTTGCTTTGATTAACGGTCGCCTACTTGACCCTTCCAGTGGTTTAGATCAGACAGGAGGAGTTCTGATAGATCAAGGGTTGATCACGAACATCGGTAGTCACATCAATATAAAATATTGCGAACGACAGAAAATTCCTTTTCAGGATTGCCAAGGCCACTGTATTGCCCCTGGTTTGATAGACATGCGAATGCAGGTACGTGTGTCGGGGGCCACTTTAACAGAATCCCTTTCCAGTACGTTGCAAGCGGCGGCGGCTGGAGGCGTCACCTCAATGGTTTGCCTCCCAAATACCAAGCCCATTTTAGATCATGCGGAGGTTGTGAGTTACCTTAGGCATGCAGCCAATCAGGCGCAAAAAACAAAATTATATTGTTATGGGTCAATGACCCAAAATTTAGCTGGACAGCAGTTAAGTGAAATGGGTTATTTACAACAAGCAGGCGCAATCGGTTTTACGGATGGCATGAAAGCCGTGGATAACCCAAAAGTTTTTTGGAAAGCCCTGTCTTACGCCAAAACTTTTAAAAGCCTTATTTTACAATATGCTGAAGATCCCCGGTTGGCGGAAGGTACGCTTGCCACCCAGAGTTATTTATCCACGAAAATGGGGTTGCCCTCCGTCCCCGCCTGTGCCGAATCAATGCAAATTGGGCGTGACTTACATTTTGTTGCTTTAACCCAAAGCCCTTATCACAGTTTTCCAATCACCACCAAGACTGCTGCTGGGATAATCAGCCAAGCCAAACAACACCAATTACCCGTGAGTTGCAGCACTTCTCCTGCTTATTTTTGTTTAAACGAACAAGCTATTCAAGGATACCAAACCTTAGCTAAATTATCGCCACCGCTACGCGAAGAATCGGACCGGTTGGCGGTAATTGAAGGCATTAAAAATGGGCTAATTGACTGCATCACCAGCGATCACAGCCCGCAAGATGACGATTCTAAAAAAACCACTTTTGTTCAATCTTCTGCAGGGGCAGCCGGGCTAGAAACTTTGTTCCCCCTCAGTTTACGGCTTCATCATCAGCACGGCATGGGTTTGCTGGCTTTACTGAAATGTTTAACCAGCAATCCGGCCGATATCTTAGGATTATCCCAAGGGCGTCTGCAAATCGGCAAGCCTGCTGACATGGTTGTTTTCGATGTTGCCAAATCTTATGCTATCGACATTCATGCTTTCCGTGGTCAGGCAAAAAATTCACCTTTTCATCATTTCCCGGTTAAAGGTAAGATCCTGCAAACCTACGTCAACGGACGGCAAATTTATAATAACTTCTAAAAAGGTGTCACGATGTCAGGATACGGTGAAATGATCGGAATGGCCCTGATTGGCTATATTTTGGGTTCTATCCCTTTTGGCCTATTGCTCACTCGTTTAGCAGGGCTTGGCGACATCCGCCAGATTGGATCCGGCAATATTGGCGCCACCAATGTTTTGCGGACAGGTCATAAATCGCTAGCCTTCTTTACGCTGGTATTGGATGGAGGGAAAGGGGCAGTGGCATTTTTCATCGGCTATCACTGGAGCTTGGAACTAGCTTTAATAGCGGGTTTTTTTGCTTTTCTTGGCCATTTGTTCCCGGTGTGGTTAAAATTCCAAGGTGGTAAAGGGGTAGCCACTTTCTTGGGCATTATGTTGGCTATTAATTGGAAGATTGGACTGATTGCCTTGGTCCTATGGGTCTTGATTGCCTTCGTTTTCCGCTTCTCGTCACTCGCCTCCCTGCTCACTGCTCTTAGCTGTCCTTTCCTATGTTGGTGGCTTGTAAGTATGGAGGCCGCGTTATGGGTGGCGGGGATGACCGTACTTGTATTCGTCCGCCATCACACCAATATTCAACGATTATTTGCGGGTAGCGAGTCAAAAATTGGCCAAAAATCTGCCTGATCCAATTGTTATGAAAGATCAATCCTATATATCCGATGAAGATAGGTTTCACTGGATCCTTTTGGCACGCACCCCCTTCATCGGACCAATCACTTTCCAAAAGCTATGTAAAAAATTTGGCAGTCCCAAAGAAATCCTTTATCAAGCCAGCCGATTGCCTGAGCTGATCCGCCTTTTTGCCAATCATCCCTTACCATCTGTCCGCAATATTGAGCGCGAGATTGAAGAAACCCAAAAAAATGGCGGCGAAATAATCCTTTTGGATCAGCCGGAATATCCTGCTCTTCTAAGGTTTATCGCAGACCCACCGCCGGTTATTACCATTCTCGGCAACAAAGAATTATTGCAATTACCTAAAGTAGCAATTGTGGGCGCCCGCCAAGCGTCTGCTGCCGGTTGCAAAATTTCAGAATTACTAGCTTTAGGTCTTGGAAAAGCAGGTTTGACAGTCGTTTCAGGGATGGCCAAGGGTATTGATCAAGCTGCACACCGTGGTTCCTTAACCACAGGCACAATTGCTGTACTGGCTGGGGGTGCGGATCATATTTACCCACCACAACATCAAGAACTATATCACCAAATAAAGGAACAGGGCCTGATTATCAGTGAACAACCATGGGGAACAATTCCACAAGCCGGATTTTTTCCAAGACGCAACCGTTTAATCTCGGGCCTTAGTTTGGGAATTATCGTTGTGGAAGCAACGGCCAAATCAGGATCCCTGATCACCGCGAAAATGGCTCTAGAACAAGGAAGAGAGGTCTTTGCTGTTCCCGGCTCTCCCCTTGACGGCCGCAGCTACGGCCCCAATAACTTAATCAGGCAAGGTGCTATTTTAACAGAAAATGCGGAGGATGTCATTCATTCACTGCCTGATTTTGATACGAACGCCCTGCCATCAGATACCCTTATCAGGAATATCCGCAGCCTTCAAATAGCCAAATCTTCCTCTCCCCACCCGCCTTCTTTTGTTACCCCCACTGCTGAAATTGAGAATACTATTCTTCAAAAACTTGCCATCACGCCAATTTCCATTGACGAACTCGCGAATGAATGCCAATTATCTTTGGCAGATTTACGGGTCATACTAACCGAACTAGAAATAGACGGAAAAGTTCGACGTCATCTAGGAGATAAGGTTAGTTTAGGGATAACGAATTGATCAACGCCTGGTTGTCGTGAAGGATCGTTTATAATGGATGTCGTTGTTGTTGAATCACCCGCCAAGGCCAAAACCATTAACAAATATCTGGGTGCAAATCATATCGTTATTGCTAGTTTCGGCCATGTGAGGGATCTGCCTTCAAAAGAAGGCGGCGTTCAACCAGAAGATAATTTTGCCATGAATTGGGAAGTAGAAAGCCGTGGACAAGCTCAGTTGCACCAAATCAGCCAAGCCCTTAAATCAGCTGACCGTTTAATTTTGGCGACCGACCCTGACCGAGAGGGTGAGGCCATTTCTTGGCATATTTGGGAAGAATTAAAACGCCGGCGTTTGTTATCGAAAGACTTGCCGATTAGCCGGGTGGTTTTCCATGAAATTACCAAGCAAGCTGTCTTAGAGGGTCTCAAAAATCCTCGTCAGATTGATCAAAATTTGGTTGATGCATATTTAGCCAGGCGTGCCTTGGATTACCTGGTGGGCTTTACTTTGTCACCCGTATTGTGGCGTAAGTTGCCAAGCGCGAAATCGGCGGGCCGTGTTCAATCTGTAGCATTAAGGCTGGTTTGTGAGCGGGAAAGTGAAATTGAACTGTTTGTTTCACAAGAATATTGGGATATTTTTGCCCATTTTCACAATTCTAATAACGAACAATTTCGTGCCAAACTATCGAAATGGGATCAAAAAAAACTAGAAAAGTTTTCCATCACCAACACTACTGATGCCGATACCATCGTCAAAAAATTACAGAAACTATCCGGCTGGCGTGTTACCCAGATAGATAACAAGATTGTCCGCCGTAACCCCGCCTCTCCTTTTATTACCTCAACCTTGCAGCAAGAAGCCTCCCGCAAGCTGGGGTTTGGTGCTACCCAAACAATGCGTATGGCCCAAAAATTATATGAAGGTGTTGAAATTGATGGCGAAACCGTTGGGTTGATCAGTTATATGCGCACGGACAGCGTGCAATTATCCGGCGAATGTATTGCTAGCTGCCGACAACTGATTGCAAGGGACTTTGGGGATATTTATTTACCGGAAAAACCTAGATTATATAAATCAACAGCAAAGAATGCCCAAGAGGCGCATGAAGCTATTCGACCCACCGATTTGCATCGCCGCCCTGCCAGTATGGCACGCTTTTTGTCCAAACAAGAACAACAATTATATGATCTTATTTGGCGGCGGACTTTGGCAAGCCAAATGTCTTCAGCGATTTTAGATCAGGTGACCGCTGACGTAGTGGACGCGCAGAATCAAGCTACTTTCCATGCCACCGGTTCAGTTCTAAAATTCAAGGGTTTCCTTGCTGTTTATCAAGAAGACCAAGATGATTTATCAGATAGCGATCAAGAATTATCCATCCTTCCCCCTCTGACGCTTCAGGAAAAAGCGTCTGTGGATTCTATCAAACCAGATCAACACTTCACCCAACCCCCTCCGCGTTATGGTGAAGCCAGTTTGGTTAAAAAATTGGAAGAATTGGGCATTGGTCGCCCTTCCACCTACGCTAGTATTTTGCAGGTGTTACAAGACAGACAATATGTCAATTTGGATAAACGCCGTTTTCATCCGACCGATACCGGACGACTTGTCAACAGCTTCCTTGTTACCTTTTTTGAGCGTTACTTTGCCTATAACTTCACCGCATCCATGGAACAAGAACTCGATGAAATCACCCATGCCAAAATTGAATGGAAAGAAGTGCTACAAAAATTTTGGACGGACTTTGCCCGCCTGAATTCCGAGGATGCTAAAACCCCTCAAGAACTGTCAATCGGGGCGGCTATTAAAAGATTAGATGAACAATTAGGTAACCGCGCTGTTGTTAACAAAGCACTGGATGAAGAACTAGGAAAAAGTTTATTTATCAGCCGTGACGGCGCTACTTCCGCAAGGCTTTGTCCTTCTTGTAAAAAAGGAGAACTGCATATTAAATTCGGGAAAAGCAATGTTTTTATTGGTTGTTCTAATTATCCCGATTGCCGCTATGTCCATAGTTTAGGGGTTATTAACCCAGATGCACCCGGCAGCAGTTTATCGCTGCCTAAATTAATCGGCCAGGATCCGGCAAGCGGCAAGGATATCACCCTCAAACAAGGCCCATATGGGGTTTACGTGCAGCGTGATCATCACGATGACGAAAAACCCCAGCGAGCAGGACTGCCGAAGGGGATTGACCCGGAGGAAGTGGATCTGGCCATGGCTTTGTCCATTCTGTCACTGCCACGAACTTTGGGAACCCATCCGGAGTCAAAACTACCTATTACGGTTGGCATTGGCCGGTTTGGCCCTTACTTAAAACATGGCGAGCAATATCATCGCTTAAAAGACGATAATGTTTTAACCATCGGCATTAATAGGGCGGTCAGCCTCATTGCAGACCAACCGCGTACAAGTGTGCAAAATAAGAAATCAGCATCTGAACTGGGTGTTTACCCTAAGGACGGCAAAAAAATCTTACTCCGGACCGGGCGATATGGGGTATATTTGCAACATGGGATAAAGAATGTACGAATCCCAGTTTCTTACCGTGACCAAGAAATCGGCTTAGCGCAAGCCATTGAAATCATTGATCAGGCACCCGCAACACCCGCCTCCCCCGCTGCCAAAAAACGTTCAGCCGGCCTTAAAAAGGCCGCCAAGAGTCCTGTGAAAAAATCTACAAACACCCGAAATCCCACAAAAAGCAAGCCATCCCTAATGCCTGCTATAAGCCGGAAAGTGAAAAAATCATCTTAAATTTAGATTAGCACCACCTGCAGTTTCTTCTTTCTAGACAGCAATAGCTTTGTTATCCTATGGGTGAAGATTGACCCCTTCTTATCAAATAGTGGCAATGAAAAAAAAACTTATCTGGCCTTTGATCCTTGGCTTAATTGCTGGCAATTCCGTTTACTGGGGCAATTTGTTAGAAAATTCAGCCTTAGGGCGCTGGATGATGCTAGAATCAGCCAATGAGGGTTTTATCATATTGGCGATCACAACTGGCGTTTTGACGACATTTCTGGTTCTTTTTATTAACTATTTGCATAAAAAGTGGCAAATATTCCTGACTTTTGTCTTATTGCTAGCGGTCTTAACGATATTTTTTGATTATTTTAACCTGCAATATGATTTTATCTTTAAAAAACTTCCCTATCTATTGGAGGTAGGTTTAGTCAATACTCTATGGATATCGGCGGTTTCCATCGTGATTGCTTGCATCATTGGGTTACTGGCGGCGTTAGGTAAAATTTCCCTGCATGGTTTTTGGGTGGGCCTGGCCACTTTTTATATTTCTTTTTTCCGTGGCACCCCTTTATTACTGCAAGTCTTCCTGATTTACCAAGGGCTGCCACAAATCGGCATCGTTTTAAAAGCAGAAGCCGCAGGGATTATTGCCCTTAGCCTGGGATATGGTGCCTACCTTGCGGAAATTTTCCGGGCGGGGATTGAAGGTGTTAACCGCGGCCAGCGCGAAGCTGCCCTTGCCTTAGGTCTATCACGCCACCAGACCTTATACAAAATCATATTACCCCAAGCGATGCGGTTAATTATCCCCCCCATCGGCAACCAATTCTTATCCATGCTGAAGGATAGTTCTTTGGTTTCCATTATGGGGATATGGGAACTGATGTTCTTGGCAAGAACGCAGGGAAGGGCCGAATTTAAGCATTTGGAAATGTTGATTACCGCCGCTTTAATCTATTGGGTTATTTCCATGATTTTGGAAATCGGCCAAACATGGTTGGAAAAGCACTTTAAACCCGAACCGTCCAAACGTTAGGTTACCAAGGGAATGCCCCCTCACCGCCTCACTTTGCAGCAGCTATTATCCGAACAAAAATCTTCGATGGTACATTTTGCCGCTATCTATGATGAAATTACCTTAAAATGTGCAGAAATAAGTGGCTTTAAGGCATTAGCCTATCAATCTTTCCGACACATCATGCCGCAGCAAGCAACAGGGGGCATCGGCATGGTTAACCATGCCCAAACAATCCTCAAGGAAATGGAGAAACTTTGCCTGCAAACAGATAGGCCTATTCTGTGTTTGGATGATCCGGCCTTGCAAGGTTATGATTTAGAGATCTTTATCTCCAGAATGGAAAATATAGGGGTCGGTGGCTGTACGTTGTTTGATCAACATCCTTGGCCATCTCATGCTACTAATTCCCACATATTGGGCGAATATGAAAT
>Ga0075163_10010660_pt1 | contig 12014 bp, 7 predicted proteins | sample JI1023141ADNA_FD_71478 | JGI IMG/M metagenome (GOLD analysis project Ga0075163, IMG submission 71478) | Wastewater effluent complex algal communities from Wisconsin, to seasonally profile nutrient transformation and Carbon sequestration -... | ecosystem: Engineered > WWTP > Effluent > Algae...
TTATACCGCGCCATCCACATCGTCCCCTTCCTCTGGTGCCGTCGATTGTACCAGCGGCTAAACCGCTCCTTCAACTCCTTCATCCAGATCCCCAAGTCGCAGAACCGTCGCTTGAACGCATCCAACCGCTCCACCGCTTGGTATTCCACGCCTTGTTCACGTAGTTTCTTCATTTCCTTCAAGAGCCGATCCACGAAGTCCTTGCTGTAGAACCCGCGCAGGTGCTCGATCAAGCGTTCCTCGCCCATCGGTCCGTCAAACTGCTGCAACCACACCTTCGGGTCCGGCACATGCACCAGCGCATGGAAGTGGTTCCCCATCACACAGTAGGTCAGTAGCTCGATCCCAAAGAAGGAGCACATCTTCCAAAGCAGCTTCCGCAATCCCTCCCTCTCCATCTCATCCAGCATCAGGGTCCCATCCGGCCCTGAGCAAGTCCTCGACATCACGTGGTAACAGTGCCCTGTCCAGCTGTCCCGCATCCCCAGAATCCGCTTCCCTGCCCGCCCAAACATGCCCGAGCGAAGATAAGGCCCCGTCCGAGCCAACAAAGCTCCCAGTGGGTCCTTGGGCTTCGCAGCCTGCGTCTCTGGCATCAAAGGCGAATCAGCGGCAGTGGTCGAACTCATGATGTGTGGCGTATGGTGGACAAATATTCGCACTTCCGCGAAATGGCAAGTTTAAATTTGGTTGTCATTTTAAATCATTTTATATGGTTGTCATTTTATAGCTTTGCGCCATTTCGACCCAGCAGGGAAAAGCCGCTTCGGTGATCCATAAGCAGCTTGGAGGGTTCAGCGGTCGCTTCGCCCTCGATGCCCAACTCCTGAGTGATTCTCTACACGCGTACATCAAGGCAGCGTTTCCAGTCTATTTGGTGACTTTTTCCTGTTCCTCCAGAATTTGACCAGTGATGAACAGCAGGCGAGAAATACCGTCCTTGGGCTGCGCACCCAACAGGAGGGTCTGCCCGCTCCAGATGGTGACGGCGGTGGAGATGCGTCGGGCGGGGTTCGGTTCTAGTGGTGGAATTTGGACAACCAAATCGATCGTATAGCCATCCGGGCCGATGACGGGCTCGATCCTCATTTCCTGGCCTCCCCAGGCAGCGGGAAGGTCATACATCAGAGTTTTTTGCTTCGATTGGAGGGCTTCAAGCTTGGTACCAGAATCAGCAAGACGCCTCGCGATCTTTTCAAACTGCGGCGCGGCAAAAACTCCAGCGACTGTGAACTGCAGTAGCACAGCAGGTGGGAGTGGCTCGGTATTGACCGGCGGTTCAGTCGCTTTGACTTTGCTCGTCGAAGGTTCGAGCCAGTCATTCATCATCTTTAGGAAGTCGCCTTTCACCTCTACGGCCTGGACGGTGAGGCGCACGGTTTTCTTCACCTCGACGCGGATCATGGCGTCGAGCCAGCCCTCGATGAGTTCCAGATTCGGCTTGGTGTTGCGAACGGTGAGTTTTTCATCCTTGAACATTGCGTCGGCACCTTTCGGAAAAGCCACGCCAGCGGCTTTCAGCACCACCACGGGAGGTTTGTCCCGCGGGAAGTTTTGGGGGAGCTTATAAACACGCACAGCCCACTCACTGACGGCTTTGTCGGGCAGATTCATCACGGTTTTGGAAGGCTGCATAGTGGCAGTGGATTCAAAGCTGATCGCCTTTTGCCCCGTGGGGTTCAGGGCCTCGGCGGTGATGAGCACGGTGACGGGCTTCTTTGCGGTGGGAAGATGCAGCAGGAGCGTTTCGCCACTCGCGAGCACGGCCTTGGATGAAACCGTGAAGGTTTGTATGCGGCTCCAGTCGGGCTTCGCTTCCTTGTTGGGCAGCCAGGGTAGTTGCGCATCGGGGTCGATGCCGAGATCGACCTTCGCTTCGATGCTGGCTTTGCCTTCAGGTGCTAGGTTAGCGACTAGGTTGATACTGGGGCCGATGAGTTTCATCGGAAAGGTATCATTTGCTTGAGGCTTTGAAGGGAAGACTTCGCGCACGACCTCGACGGTGGCTTCTTGTCCCATTTTCGTGGTCACGCTTGGGGAACTCATGAGGTCGATGCCTTTGTTCTGCGATACCTGGGCCAGGAGTTCTTTCGCTTCTTCCGGCTTGAGGATGCTATCATGCTTTCCGATGAGGGTTTCGGCCTGGATGAGTTTGCATTGAAAGTACACCTGTGGCAGCCGCAGATGGAGACGATCGACGAGGGCCTCGATTTGATCGAGCGCGGCACGCGTGTGGCGCACAATGAGCTGAGAGGTGGCGGCTTGATAGAGAGCGCTGGAACCTTCTGGGAACGGGATGCCTTTAGCTTCGAGCAACTGTCGGGCAGTGGAACCATCTGGTAGAAAATTCGGTGCCACCTTGTAAAGCCGCATAAACATCGTTGTGTCCTCCGGACTGGCGTTCACCGTCTCTTGCGCAGCAGCGGTGGCGACCCCGAAGGATGCAGCCACGAACGGCGCGACAACGGCGAAGACTAGACAGCCAAGCACAAACCATGCGCCCAGCTTTTTCCTCACACCACGAGCTTCCACCAAAGCAACGAGGCGGTCTTTCAGTCGACGGGCTGGTCGCGAGCGAGCAATCGGCATGACCAATCGATTTGCCGAAGGCTTGGCGGCCCAGGAGAGCAAAAAGTCTGCGTAAGGTGTGTAATCTGGTTCCTCGCCTACGGCAGCGGCGTCGCATACCTCTTCGCGAGCGCGTGCAAATTCCCCGATGAGCGCATGCACGAAGGGGTTCCACCACAAGAAGGCGAGTGCGATGTTTTGCAGCAGTGCGGCTACGGTGTCTTTGGCGCGCAGATGCTCCGATTCATGCCGAATAAGCCAGCGCCACTGCTGAGGGGTGAGTTCATTGAAAGCGGAGGCAGGCACTGCGATCACCGGAAAGAACCATCCAGCGGCGCAGGGCGTGCACTGGCCATCAAAAACACGCAGACGCCCTACATTCAGCTCCGTTGGAAGCTTCTCACCCTCTACCGCGGATGGCAATCGCAAGTGCCATGCCCAGCGTTCCACACCCAGGCTTTGCAGCAGCAATCGCAGCAGCAGCGCAGCGGTGACGAGGAATGAGAGACGGTACATCCATTTTACGAGGTCGTTCACATCCCACGATGGATCAGCAGTGGGCAGCGGCCTAGCAGCAGCGATGTCCTTTTGCGGCTCCACTTTCACCCGCCAGTCGTGCTCGAGGGTCTCGCGGATCGGCGACAACACTGGCACAATCTTTTTCGTTGGAAAAAGCTCGCGGAAGGAGAGGTCGAAGGGGCAACAGAGACAGATGAGCACCGCGAGATTCGCAAGAATGCAGCGGCGCAGGACATCGCGCATGATGAAACGCACCATCAACCACGCCGCCGCACCGATCACGAAGCTGTGGACCACAAAATTGACGAAGGTAATCGTTTCTGTGCTCATGACGGGGTGCCTCCCTTCTTGGTGCGGACGAGTTTTCGCAGTTCGGCAAGCTCCTCTTCGGTGACCTCGCCGCTCTCCACCAAGCAGCGCACAAGGGCGAGGCTGCTGCCGCCAAAAAATCGCTGTTTCAGCTCGGCGAGCACGCTGGTGCGACCGCGTTGCTCCGGCACCGCCGGTTCGTAGGCATGGCTGCGGTTGGAGTCGTCACGCATGATCCAGCCCTTCGCTTCGAGGCGTGTGAGCTGCGTTTGCAACGTGTTCCGCGTCACCGGCTCATCGCGGCCTTGGTTCACGGCCTCCAACAGCTCCAGGACGGAGGCGGGGTGCCTTCTCCAAAGGATGTCCATAAGCGCCTGCTCGGCTGCCGAGAGAGGTGGGAGCTGTTTTTTGGCCATATTTGACTAGCTTGCCGACAAGTGTCGGATTTGTCCAGCAAAAAGTCCGACGCATGTAGGATATTCAGCACCTACTGCTCAGAAAGCAGATATTTCGGGATGCGATCCCCTGGCTCTTTGAACTTCAGGCCACGCACGATATCCTGCGCTTTGCTGAGTGTGACATGCCCATCTTTCCACATAAAATCGAGGGTATTCTGAGCGGCCAGCGATTCATAGAACTCTCCGTTCTTGATCACCTCTGCCACAACCTCGACCGCAGCCTCTTGCTCGCCCAGGAAACCCAAAGCCTCTGCGGCACTCACGCGCACATCGTTCCACTCATCCTTCAGCAGGCCTTGCAGCAGCACCTTCGCAGGCGCGGCTTTCTCTTGTAGGATCAGACAACCTTGGGTGGCCCAAAAGCGGATGACAGGATGGGGATCACTCAGCGCCTTCATCAACTCAGGCAACGCTGCTGCATCGCGCGAAGTCGCCCGGTCCGCTAAATCGATAATTCGCTCAATGGGATAGGCATCGCTTTGCACATAATCGTAGATGGTCTGATCGCCTGCCAGCTTCACAAACATGCCCTCAGGGATGAACCCCGTATCGCGCACCGCCACCATCTCAGCGCGGAGCTTGGATCTCATCTCCGCAATCCGATCCTGCTGGGTTTTGTCATCGATTCGATTCTTGATCTCGAAAGGATCATTCGCGATCTCAAAGAACTCTTCCGCAGGTTTTGGCCCCCAGTAGGCAGCCTGCACAGGGTTACAGCGTCCCGCTGCAAACTCCGCATACCACGATCTCATGCTTGGCTGCACCCGAAAGGGATAGTCGTAGTGTTGGCCCCACGGTCGGTGTGGGGAGTAGTTGCGGATGTATTGAAACTCGCGATCCCTGACAGAGCGAACCGTGTCGTAGCGTTCATCCATTCGCCCCCGATACAAAAACACATGATCGCGAGCTGGTTCCTTCTGATCGCCCAGAAAGGGAACGCCCTGGTAATTCGTCGGGATCGGCACTCCGCACAGGCTGAAGACCGTTGCTGGAAAATCAACGAAGCAGACAGGATCATCCACCCACTCGCCAGCCTTCGCAGGTGCATACTTGGCCCACTTCTCTGGGATGCGCACGATGAAGGGCACACGCGTTCCCGAATCGTGGATGTTCCGCTTCCCTCGCGGCAGTGCACCGCCGTGATCGCCATAGTAGAAAACAATGGTGTCCTCAGCGAGCCCCTTAGCCGCTAATTCGTCCAGCAGCACTCCAACCTGCTTATCCATGATCGTCATCTGATCGTAGTAGTTGGCCCAGTCGCGCCGGATGTCCAAGGTATCGGGATGAAACGGCGGCAAAGGCATCTGCTCTGGCGGAATGCGAAACGTGGTCTTCCCTGGCTTCGGTGCCACTTGGCTTTCGTGACTCATCAACAAATTGAAAACCGCAAAGAAGGGCTGCCCATCCGGGCGATTTAGGTAGTGCGCCTTTTTGCTCGTGTCATCCCAAGGCTTGCGCTTGTTGGCGAGGTTGTAATCGGTCTTTGAATTGTTGGTGCAGTAGTAGCCCGCAGCTCGCAGAACCTCTGGATAAAGTTTAAACTGCTCCGGAATGGCGACGCTACTGCGATGGTGCTGAACCCCAAGCCCGCAGCCATTCATTCCCGTGATCAAGGTGGTCCGTGCCGCCGAACACACGGGGGAGGTCGCAAAAGCATTTCGATAACGCAGACCTTCTGCAGCCAGCTTGTCGAGATTTGGGGTGACCGCTAACTTGTCACCGTAGCACCCAAGGTAAGGACTATTGTCTTCGCTGGTGATCCACAGAATGTTGGGCCGGTCCAATGCCAAAAGGTCCGTGTCGAGAGAGGCCAGTGCGGCAAGGATGCAAAAGGCGAGGCGGGAAAAGTTCATCGTAAACATATTGCAGAGAGAGATCTACTTTTTGGCTTTTGCCTTGCCCTTCTTGGCAGGCTTTTTGTTTCCTCGGTCCGCCATTGGCAATAAGGGACCACCACGCGAGTTCATTTCAGCGTCACATTGAGCACGCATGGCTTTCAGTGCATCCGATGCCGCAGGATCGGGTGCCAAATTTTTCAACTCGTCACGATCCTTTTCCAGATCAAAGAGGAACTCAAACGGCGGGTTTTGATCGAAGTAACGCGCATAGACATAGCGCTCACCACGCACACCTTCCCAGGTCAGTAACGGTGCCAGATCTAGGTGCTCACAGAAGAACGACTTCCGCCAGCCTGCCACCGGCTCGTTCGCCACAATCGGAGCCAAACTCCGCCCCTCATAGACATCAGGTTTTTTCACACCAGCCCAATCAAGAAAGGTGGGTGCCAGATCAACATTCAGCACCATCTCCTGGCTCACACGCCCCCGATCCGCCTCTGGAACGCGGGGATCATAGATGACCATCGGTACGCGCAGCGACTCATCAAAGTGCGACCACTTCCCCTGAAAACCGCGATCACCGAGATAGTATCCGTTGTCTCCAGAATAGACGATGATCGTGTTGTCTGCCAATCCTGCCTCAGCCAGCGCTGCCAACACCCTTGCTACGCCTTTGTCGATACCAGTGATCATGCGGTAGTAGGCGCGCACATTGGTCTCAAATTTCTCCGGCGTATCGTAGCCCCAAAACCAGCGCTCGCGATTGATCGAGTCTTTGAGAAACTGAGGATGAGCTTCAAAAATGGCCGAATCACCCAATCGCGGCGGTGGAATGGATCGATCCTCATACATACCATCCGTCGATTGCGGCCAGGGATAGAGGCCGATGCCTGGACGGTGATCACTATCTTCTGCGTGAGCGGCATTGAACCACAGATTCAAGCAGAACGGTTTGTCCTTTGGCTGCGATTTGATGAAGTCTACACCACGATCACAAACAAGGTCCGTCTCATGGCGCTTGCTTCCATCGGGCATGGTCTTGAAATAGGGATTGCGGCCGATGGCCTCAAACTCGTCGTACTGCTCCTCTGGTTTGAAACCAGCCGGGGCCTTCATGTGCCACTTCCCGAAGTGTCCAGTGCGATAGCCTGCCTGCCTCAGCATAACCGGGAACATCGTTGTCAATGCCTCAGGCTTAACCGTCGGAATTGCAGTGCGCTGCGCGTGTGACCGCGCCCATTGCCCCGTCAAAACCACCGCACGACTAACCCAACAGACGGGCGTAGTGACAAAGGCATTCCTAAAGAGCACCCCTTCTGCCGCCAAGTGATCAATCGTGGGCGTCTGAATGATGGTGTGCCCAGCGCAGCTCAGCGTGTCGTAACGCTGATCATCCGCGAAGAGGAAAAGGATGTTCGGTCTGGCCGCCTGCGCGCCGATGGAGCCAACGATACTAGCAGCGATGATGACAAAGAAAGGCTTCATGGGGCATGACTACTCGGCAGACTTCTTGCCCTTCTTTTTGCCGCCCTTGGGGGTTCCCTTGATGGCAGCCTCATACTCCCAACGCTTCGCCCACTCGGCCAGATAGGGTTTGTAGCCCGGCGATTCCGTCCACGGGATGGATTCAGGGTCAGGTGGCGTCACCTTCCCCTCCGGATAATCTCTGCCCGCAAAGCTGGCATCGACCGTCGCATTCCACGCTAAAAGCTCAGCCTTCATCTTCTCAAAGATCTCAGGTTGTTCCGCGCTGAGATCCTTCGTTTCTTTCGGATCCGTTTCAATGTCATAAAGCTGGAATAGACCATTTTCGATATTCTCAGTCAGGATCTTGTAACGTTGGCCAGTGAGAGCCAACTTGCTACCGAACCGAAACGGTATCGCTTTTTGCCTTTCGCCGATCTCGCCCGAGAGTAGCGGCTTCAGGCTGAGCCCATCCAAAGGCTGCAGCAAAACATCATCAGGCAGACCCAAGACGTCCGCCACCGTGGGGAAGAGATCCATTGTGCAGACAGGATACTTGGTCACGCGAGGCTTCACTACACCGGGCCACTCAATGATTCCTGGCACACGAAGGCCACCTTCAAAGACGCTACCCTTAAAGCCTCGGAGGCCACCAACCGTTTCCGGCGTAATGCCAGGGAGCCCACCATTGTCGCTGTTAAACACCAGCAGCGTGTTGTCTGCGATGCCAATGTCACGCAGCTTTTGCCGTAGCTTTCCCAGACTGCGATCAAGTGCAACGAGTTCGCCATAATGATCAGCCGAAGACTTATCGAGAGCACCAAACTCTGCCTTATCTGCATCTAGTGCCTTGAACGGAGCGTGCGGTGTTCCATACCAGATCACAGTAAAGAGAGGTTTGTCGCCTGAGTGATTCTTCTCAATAAACTTCAACGCTTGATCCACAACGACATCAGAAGAGTCGCCCTTGAAGTCAATGAACTCGCCCTTTTCAGACATCAACGGATTTTGATCATAGAAGTTCGTCACCGACACCCACTCATCAAAACCAAACTTGCCTGGACTGCGCGGATCATCCCTCAAAATGGGAGCACCTGGACCCTTAAAGCCATCCAGATGCCACTTACCGAAGTGCCCCGTGACATAACCAGCCGCTTTCAGAGCCTCAGAGATGGTTTTTTCCTGCAACCGCAATGCATACCCATGACTGAGCACACCCGCACGATCCGGCGAGCGTCCAGTCAGCACACTGGCACGGGTCGGCGAGCAAACGGGACACCCGGCATAGAAGCGCTCAAAACGCAGCCCGTTTGCCGCCATTGCATCAATGTTCGGCGTCTTCAGAAGCGGATGCCCACGATAACCAGTCTGGCCCCAACCCATGTCATCAGCCATGACAAAGATAATGTTAGGCTTTGCCGCAAACAGCGGGCTAGCTAGCAGCGAAAGGATGAGGAGAAGTCGAAGCATCTCCTGAAAACGCGAACGGACGGCGAATGTGTCAAGAAAGGAGCAGGAGTCCGTACTCCATCACTTCCCAAGATCGTTGTTTCGCACATCCGCCAACTTCGCAGTCATTTGGGCTTTGAATGAAGCGACACGATCCGCATGCTCAGGCAGGGCTGCGAGGTTCGTGTATTGCTTTGGATCGTTCACCATATCGAAGAGTTCGATCCCCTTCCTTGCGTCTTCATCGTATTGGATATACACCCAGCGATCCGTGCACAGCATCAGCCCCTTCTGCATCGGCGATACACTGAAGGCAGCATCGCGAACTGTCCGAGCCGGATCATCCAGCAACGGAGAAATGTCCTTACCTTGAAGCCGTCCAGGCACATCGAGACCGCAGAGGCTTGCCGTCGTCGGATAAAGATCTAGCAACTCCACCAAGGAAGAACTGACAGCAGCCTTCTTCCCTGGAACGCTGATGATGAGAGGCACTCGGGCGGATTCATCGTGGAGACTCACCTTTGCCCAGAAGTCATGTTCCCCCAGATGATAACCATGATCACTGGTGAAGATGATGATCGTCGTCTCTGCAACTCCCGCCGCTTCGAGAGCATCTAAAACCTTACCAACTTGCGCATCCATAAACGAAACGCAGGCATAATAGCCGCCCACAGCCTTCTTTTGCCGACGAAGATCCATCTGCATGTTGAGGCTCGTTTTGTAGTTGATCCCAGCCTTCGGAATGTCGTCCCAATCACCCGGCACCTTCATCGGCAGCACGGTGTTTTCATACGGCAGGAAGGGCGCAAAATAATTCTGCGGCGCGACGAAGGGCACATGAGGTCGAACGAATCCAACGGCCAAAAAGAAGGGCGAGTCTTTGTGTTGCGCGATCAGTTCACAGGCCTTCTTCGCCGTCTTGCCATCGGAATGCACCTCGTCACCCCCATCCGCCTCCACCACAACGAAAGTATTCCCTCCAACGACGGGGCGTTTGCCGTCTGGATTTTTCTCCAATGTTTCGCCATTACCGGGGGCCTTCCATTCAGGACCTTGGCTGTTGAATTTCTCAGTCCACGACTCTGGGTCATCCGCACCATCACTTCCTTCCTCAATGCCACCAGGAACGCCCATGTGAAAGATCTTGCTCACCCGTGCAGCATAATAGCCAGCGTTCTTGAAATGCTGTGACCACATCTCGCGATCACCAATTTCTGGCCGCGGATTGGTGTAACCCATCACCCCGGTCGCGTGAGGGTAATAACCCGACATGAAGGAGGCGCGAGATGGACCGCAGTAGGTTCCTTGACAATAGGCTCGCGTAAACCGCGTGCCTCGCGCCGCCAGACGATCAATGTTCGGAGTCTTACAAACCTTGTTGCCGTAGCAGGACAAGGCCGTCGATGTAAGGTCATCTGAGATGATGAAGAGCACATTCATCTTCGTCGGTTCGGCAGCCATCCCATGCAGGGAAAATGCCACCATTACTAGGGCGTATAAGACTCGCTTCATCGTGTGGGTAGTGAATGGTTACTCAGTGGCACGCTTTGCTTTGTTGGACTTCATGATCACGATCTCGGCATCGTTCGATTGCTGCGCCCCTGGGGTTGTGCGACCACGCGCGATACCGTCATCAAGTTCCTTCCTCAGCCGATCAACAATCTCAGGATGATCCACTGCCACGTTCTTCGTTTCCGCAACATCTGAACTCAGGTCAAACAGTTGCACGTCCGGCAACCCTGCCCTTTGAGCCTCCGCATCGCCAGGCTTGCCCCATCCGCCAGATCCAGGACACATACAGAGCTTCCAATATCTATCACGCACGGCGAAGCGGCCATTGATGCTGTGGTGCACTAACGTTTCTCGCCCATGCTTATCCGCATCTCCCAGCAGCGTTGGCAACAGGCTGACACTGTCTTCACCTGCATCTTCGGGAAGTTTGACGCCCAGAATATCTGCGCAGGTCGCCATCAAATCCGTGTGACAAATCAGCTGCGCATTCTGCGATCCAGACTTCACCTTCCCCGGCCATCGCACAAAGAAAGGAACATGATGACCACCGTCCCAGATGTCTGCTTTGTATCCTCTGAATTCGCCACTGGCATAGTGCCCCAGCTTTTCCAATTTCGGCGTTCCAGCCGCCGGAGAACAGCCGTTATCGGAAGTAAAAATGACCAGCGTATTCTTCGCGATTTCCACCGAATCAATCGTCGCCAAAACCTCCCCCACAGCCCAATCCGTCTCCATCACAAAGTCGCCATAATCACCGATGCCACTCTTTCCTTGCCACATTTTAGAGGGAACAATCGGTGTATGGGGTGAGTTCAGCGGCATGTAGAGAAAAAATGGCGAACCCACCTTCGCTCGCTCCGCAATGTAGGAGGTTGCACGCGCTACAAGGGTCGGCAGCATATCGACAGGCTCCACGATCTGCGTGACACGGTCATTCTCGAAAACAGACTTCATCATCCGCGCATGATGAAAGCCAAAGAAGGAGTCAAACCCACGCGTCACCGGACCATCGGAAGTGACAGCCCCCATCGGCGCGCCTTCCATCGCTCCTTTCCTTTTGCGCGCCTTCGCTTCACCTTCAATGGTAAAGCCCAAATGCCACTTCCCAATGATCGTAGTGTGATAACCACTCTGCTTCAGTAGTGCAGGAACCGTCAGACGATTCGCCGCGATCAAGGGCTCCACATAATCTCCTAACACCCCACTCTGAAGCCGCGACCGCCACGCATAACGCCCGGTCAAAAGCCCATAGCGTGTGGGCGTGCAAACCGATGACCCACTGTGCGCATCCGCGAAGCTCATTCCTTGCGCTGCCAAACGATCAAGGTTTGGAGTGGCAATTTTGCACCGCTGCGGATTCAGCACCTTCACATCCCCGAAACCGAGATCGTCCGCAAGGATGTAAACGATGTTCGGCATTGCTTGAAGGGAAGCAGTGCAAAAGAGAAGAGAAGCAACAAAGAGTCTCATGAGCAAATAGGCGGAACAATGGGAACGACAGCCAAGCGCCGTCTTTTCCATCACTTGCACTCCATTCGCTCCACCTGACAGACCTTCAACGCAAATGAGGAGCTTCCTCCACCGTCCGTTCACCGCGCAACAGTCGTCCGGCCTCACCGGTGAGGCGCAGATAGTAGTCGGATGGCAGGCCTTCGTAGTCCAGGAAGCTGACGGCTTCACCCACGGGTGGTGTGTTCGTGCATTTGAAAATGGCAGTGCCTTCGTCGACTTCATCGAACATCGCCACGTAGATCATCTGACATCCAGCTCGTTTGGCCGCCACCACCTGCGACCACAGTAGCTCTCCCTTCAGGCGTGGGATGGCACCCAGGGCGTCTCCCTTCAGATTGTGCCAACTAAAACCGGGATACACCACCGGCAGAAAATCCAGCCCGCG
>Ga0075163_10010661_pt1 | contig 12013 bp, 1 predicted proteins | sample JI1023141ADNA_FD_71478 | JGI IMG/M metagenome (GOLD analysis project Ga0075163, IMG submission 71478) | Wastewater effluent complex algal communities from Wisconsin, to seasonally profile nutrient transformation and Carbon sequestration -... | ecosystem: Engineered > WWTP > Effluent > Algae...
TGAGCGCAGCTCACGCAGTGAGCGTAGCGAGTTAAGCGGCGCGACCACCGTGCGAGCAGCGCAAGGGAGTCGGCGCAACGCGCCGACCGCCGAACCCTGCCCGCCTGGACGCTGCCGCCTGTCGCGACGCGCCACGCCAACCCAACCAACGACCGCAACGGGCCGAGTCCAGACTCCGATATGAACCTAAGTTCCAGCCACTGGCAGCTGGCCCTTGCTGAACCGGTCCCGCAGCGTCGCAAAGGCCTGCAGGTATTCCGGGTAGGGCTGCACGCGCCAGGCCAGTTTCAGCGCGTCGCTGATGAAGGCCTCGGTGGGGTGCTGGCGGAAGCGGCTCATGGACCAGCCCATGCCGAAGGGGTCGTGCGCCACGCTGCGCCACTGCGGCTGCGTGGCCAGCAGCAGCGAGGCCACACGTTCCTGCAGGAACACCTTGCGCTCGGCCGGCTTGCCGCCAGTGGCGTAGGTGGTGGGCATGGTGAGCGCGGCGCGCAGCTCGGCCGGGGCGCCGGTGTCCAGGCCTTCGCAGATGGCGAACATCGCCTCGTTGACCTGCAGCCACTCGCGCCAGAACGCGGGCCGGGCGATGAAGTAGTTGCTGAACACCACCTGGCGTGAATCCATGACCAGGCTGCGCAGCGGGGCTGGGCGGGCTATGTGGTCCAGGAAGGCGCTGAAGCAGTCGATGAGGCCGGGGTCGAAAGCCTCGCCTTGTTCAAACACGTTCAGGAAGAAGGCGCCCATGTCGGGCTGCGGTGAGAACAGCAGCACGTCGGCCTGGTGCGCATGCTCGTCCACGAACCGGTTCACCTGCTGCAGCGACAGGTTGGTCTTGGCGCAGAACTTGGGGCTGAAGAAGCCGTAGAAGGCGGTCTCGTCCAGCGTCTCGTTCAGCAGGAACTGGCGGATGGGCCAGTACTCGTACCAGTCCGGCCGCGGGTTGGCCAGGTTGTCCAGCACCCGCCAGCCGGGCGCGATCTGCGCTCGTGACTCGGGCGAGTAGGCGATCTGGAAGAGGTGCTGAGCGGGCTGGGCGTTGGACGTGGTCATGGCGCCGTCAGCATAGGGGCCCGTGCAAAAGAAGAAGGCCGGAACACGCGGGGTGTTCCGGCCTTCTTTGGTCGCTGTGCGATCAGATCAGCGGCGTGCCGTTGCGCAGCAGTTCGTCGTCCAGGCTGACCCGGCCGGTGGCCATCAGCGTGGAACTGGCCTGGGCTGTGGTGGCGGTGTTCGCTGCCGTGCCGCCGCTGCCGATCAGGTCGGCAGCCGGTGCGGCCAGCAGTTCACCCAGGCTCGGGGCGCTGTCCGCGCCTTCCTCCTTGGCGAACCACATGTCAGCCATGGCGGCTTCGGTGCCGTCGGCCTTGGTGTAGCTGCCCACCAGACCCAGCAGGTTGCCGTTGTCCACGGTGCTGCCCTTGGCGAAGTCCAGGTTGATGGACACCACACCGAAGTCGGCCAGGCCCTTCAACTCGCCCGCGTCGGTCAGGCCGTCGTGGTCGGCGTCCACCCACAGCTTCAGCTCGCTGAAGGCGGTGTCGCCGCTGCTGAGCGTGCCGTCGCCGTTGCTGTCCAGGTCGGCCATGGCGCGGAAGCCATCACCGGCGCGCTGGCCGTTCTGCAACTGCGTGGCGCCACCGAAGAGCTCGGTGCCGTCGTTGATGATGCCGTCGCCGTTGATGTCGCGCACCAGCAGGCCGTCGCCCTGGCCCACCCAGCCCACTTGCGAAGCCGTGCCGGTGGCCGTGAGGTCGAAGTTCACGCCATTGGCGGCTGCGGTGGTGGTGATGCCGTTGCCGTCCAGGTCCAGCACGATGGGCGTCACCGCCTGCAGTGCCGCGAACTGTGCGGTGCTCATGACGGCCCAGTCCTCGCCTTCGAAGGCGTTGTACTGGGTCATGGTCATGGCGCGCAGGTCGGCCGTTTCCAGCGCCATCACCTGGTCGGTGGTCAGCGCCACGATCTGGCCGTCTGTCAGCGCACGGGCCTGGGCGGTGGTCAGTGCGGCGATGTCGCTGGTGGACAAGCCGGTGACCTGTGCATCACTCAGCGACACGATCTGCGCCGTGGTCAGCGCCGCGAACTGCGCCGTACCCAGGGCCGCGAAGTCGGCCGTGTCGAAGGTGGCCAGCTGGTCGGTGCTGAAGCCGGCCATCTGTGCCGCCGTGAGGTGGCTCATCTGCGTGGTGGTCAGCGCACCCACCTGGTCCACCGACAGGGCACCGATCTGCGCCGAGCTCAGGGCCTGCAGGTGCACGGAGTCCAGTGCCGCCAGGTCGTCGGTTTCCAGCACCGCCAGTTGCGCGGAGCTCAGTGCCGCCACCTGGGCGGTGGTCAGCGCGGCGAAGTCCGTGCTGTCCATGGCCACGATGGCGTCGCTGCTGATGGCACGCACTTGCGCCGTGGTGAAGGCCGTCAGGTCGGCGGTGGCCAGGCCCGTGATCTGCTCTGTGTTCAGGCCGGCCACTTGCGTGGCGGTGAGCGCGGCGATGCGGGTGCTGTCAAAGGCCGACAGCTCGGCGCCGCTCAACTGCTCCAGCTGGCCGGCGCTGAGGGCCGCCACTTGCGTGGCCGTCAGGTTGGCCAGCTGCGTGGTGGCCAGGGCACCGAACTGGTCGGTGTCCAGCGCCGCGATCTGCGCCGTGCTCATGGCGGCCAGGTCGGCGGTTTCCAGCTTGTCGATGATGGCCGTGCTCAGGGCGTGCACCTGGGCCGTGGTCAGCGATGCCACCTGGGCGGTGGACAGTGCCTGCAGGCCGTCACTGGTCAGCGCGCCCACCGCGGCGGTGGACAGTGCGCGGACCTGTGCCGTGCTCAGCGTGGCCAGATCGGCCGTCTGCATGCTGCCCATCTGCGCCGTGTTGATGGCGCCGATCTGGGCCACGCTCATGGCCGCGAACTGGGCCGTGGTGAAGCTGGCCAGGTCGGTGGCGCCGATGGCGTTGATCTGGCCGATGCTCAGGGCCTGCACCTGGCGTGAGGTCAGCGCCGCGGTCTGGTTGTCGGTCAGCGCGTTGATCTGGTCGCCGGTGAAGGCAGCCACCTGGGCCACGCTCATGGCGGCCAGGTCGGCCGTGTCCAGCGCGTCGATGCTGGCCGTGCTGATGGCCCGGACCTGCGCCGTCGTCAGGCCCATCACCTGGGCGCTGGTCAGCGCGGTGATGGAGCCGTCATTCAGCGCCGCGATGCCGGCCGTGGTGATGGCGCGGATCTGGCCCGTGCCCAGGGCCGCCAGGTCGGCGGTTTCCAGGGCCTGCACCTGGTCGGTGGACAGCTTGGCGATCTGCGCCGTGGTCAGCGCGGCGAATTGCGCCGTGCCCAGCGTGTTGAGGTCTTCCGTGGCGATGGCGCTGATCTGCGCCGTGCCGATGGCCGCCACCTGCGCCGTGCCCATGTTGGTGAGCTGGTCGGTGCTCAGGGCACCGATCTGCGCGCTGCTCATGGCGCGGATCTGCGCCGTGCCCATGGCGGCGATGTCGGCCGTTTCCATGGTGGCCAGGTCGGCCGCTTCTATGGCTGCGACCTGGCTGGTGCGCAGGGCCGCCACCTGTTCGGTCGTCAGGGCCTGCAGCTGGGCGGCGCTCAGGGCCACCACCGCAGCAGTGCCCAGGCCACGCACCTGGTCCACGGACAGGGCCGCGAGGTCAGCGGTCTGCAGCGCGGCCACGTGCACGGTGTCCAGGCCGGCGATCTGCGCCGTGGTCAGCGCCTGGAACTGCGCGGAGCTCAGCTGGTTCAGCTTGGCCGCCGTGATGGCGTTGAGCTGTGCCGTGCTCAGCGCGGCCAGTTGGGCATCACCCAGTTGAGTCAGCTGGTCGGTGGTCAGTGCGTTGGCTTGCGCGGTGCTGAGGCCCGGCAGTTGGGCGGCGGACAGTTGGGCCAGGTCGGCCGTTTCCATCAGCGCCAGGTCGGCGGTTTCGATGGCGCGGATCTGCGCCGTGGTCAGGCCGCTGATCTGGTCCGTGGTCAGTGACTGCAGCTGCCCCGCGCTCATGGCCACGATGGCGGCGGTGCTGAAGCCGCGCACTTGCGTGGCCGTCAGCGACGCCAGGTCGGTGGTTTCCAGTGCCGCCACCTGGGCGGTGGTCAGCGCACCCAGTTGGGTGGCGCTGAAGTTGGCGAACTCGGCCGTGCCCAGCGCGGCCAGCTTGGCCGGCGCGATGGCCGCCAGCTGTGCCGTGCCCATGGCGGCCAGCAGTGTGTCGCTCATGGCTGCCAGTTGCACCGTGCTCAGCGCGGCGACTTGTGCGGTGGTGAACGAGCCGAATTGCGTGGGGCTGAGCGCGTTGATGTCGGTGGACTCCAAGGCCACCATGTGGTCGGTGCTCAGGGCGCGCAACTGGGCGGCTGTGAGTGCCTGCACTTGCGTGGAGCTCAGAGCCACCACCTGGGCGGTGCCCAGGCCGGCAATGGCCGCCGTCGACAGCGCCGTCACTTGCGCTGCCAGCAGCGAGGAGAGGTCGTCCGTGGACAGCGCAGCTACCTGGCTGGCGGCCAGGCCCGCCACCTGGGTGGCGGTCAGCGCGGTCAGCTGGGCGCTGGTGAGCGTGGTGAGGTCGGCGTCGTCAATGGCGCGCAGTTGTGTGCTGCTCAGCGCGGCCAGCTGGGTGGTGCCCCAGCGGCTCAGCTGGTCGGTGCTGAGGGCGTCCACCTGGCCCGCAGTGAGCGCGGCCACCTGGCCTGCACTCAACACGTTGAGGTCGGCTGTTTCCAAAGCTGCGATGGCGTTGTCGCTCAAAGCGCGCAGTTGCGCCGACGTGAGGCCCGCCACCTGCTGCGTGGTCAGGCCAGCAATCACCGACGTGCTGAAGGCGGCGAACGCGGCAGTGCCGATGGCAGCCACCTGGGCCGTGCTCAGCAGGCCCAGGTCGCTGCTGTCCAGCGCTGCGGCCTGGCCGGCCGTCATGGCCGGCAGCTGCGCCGTGGTCAAAGCCTGGAACTGGTTGCTGTCCATGGCGGCCAGGTCGGCCACTTCCATGGCGCCCAGTTGTGCGCTGGTCAGGGCCTGCACCTGGGTGGTGGTCAGCGCAGCCACGCTGGCGGAGGTCAGCGCCACGATGGAGCTGGTGTTGAGCGCGCCGATCTGGCCGGCGCTCAAGGCGCGCAGGTCGCTGCTCTCAATGGCCGCCACTTGCTCGGCTGTGAGGTGGGCGATCTGCTCGTTGGTCAGCGCGGCGAACTGGCTGGTGGTCATGGCGGCAAAGTCGCCCGGCTCCATGGCGGCCAACTGGGCCGTGGTGAGCGCGGCGATCTGCGCCGTGGCGAGTGTGGCCACGGCGTCAGAGGCCAGCGCGGCAATGGCCAGGCCGTTCAGCGAACGGATGCCCGCCGTGCCCAGCGCGGCCAGGTCGGTGGTCTCGAAGGCCGCGGCCTGCGTTTCCGTGATCGCAGCCAGCTGGTTGGCGGCCATGCCGGCGAACTGGGCGGTGCCCAGGGCGGCAAAGTCGGCGGCGTCCAGCGACGCGACTTGTGCGGTGCTCAGGCCTTGCACCTGGCCCACCGTCAGCGCGGCGGCGGCGCTGGTGGTCAGCGCGGCCAGCTGCTCGGCGGTGAAGGCACGCAATTGCGTGGTGGTGAGCGCGGCCACGTCGGCCGTTTCCAGGCCGGCGATCTGCTCGTCCGTCAGCGCGGCGATCTGGCGCGTGGTGAGCGCCGCAAACTGCGCCGTGCCCAGCGCGGCCAGGTTGGTGGCGGTGATGCCACCCACTTGCGTCGGCGTGAAGGCGGCGGCTTGCGTGGCCGAGAAGGCGGCGAACTGCGCCGTGCCCAGGGCGGCCAGTTGGTCAGCGGTGAGCGCCGCCACTTGCGCGGTGCTCAGCTGGCGCAGGTCCAGCGTCTCGATGCTGGCCAGCGAGGCCGGGTCGATGGCGGCGATCTGCGCCGTGGTGAAGGCGGTGATCTGCACCGACGACAGCGCGGTGATGGCGGCGCCCGTCAGGTTGGCCATCGAATCAGCCGACAGCGCACGCAGCTGCGTGGAGCTCAGCACGGCCAGGTCCGCCGTTTCCATGGCGGCGATCTTGTCGGCCGCCAGGCTGGCGATCTGCGCCGTGGTGAGCGCAGCGAACTGCGCCGTGCCCATGCCGGTGAAGTCGGCCACTTCCATGGCCGTCAGTTGCGCGGTGGACAGGCCGGCCACCTGGCTGGCGCCCATGGCGGCCAGCTGGCTGCTGGTCAGCGCGGCCATCTGCGCGTCGCTGAAGGCGCGCAGCTGCACGGTGCTCAGGGCCGCCAGGTCGGCGGTTTCCAGGCCAGCGATCTGCTCTTCCGTGAGCGACGCGATCTGCGCCGTGGTCAGCGCAGCGAACTGCGCCGTGGTGAAGGCGTTGAGCGAGGCGACGGTCAGGCCGGACAGCAAGCCGGTGTCGATGCCGGCGATTTGCGCGGTGGTCAGGTTGCCCAGTTGCGACGAGCTCAGCGCGGCCAGGCCGTCAGCGCCCAGGGCGTTGAGCTGGGCGGTGCCCAGCTTGGCCAGGTCACGCGTTTCCAGCGCCACCAGGTTCTCCACCGCGATGGCGTCGGCCTGCGTGGCCGTCAGCGCAGCGGCTTGGGTGGTGGTCAGGCCGGCCAGCGCGCTGGTGGACAGCGCGGTGATGGTGTCCACGGTCAGCGCACGCAGTTGCGTGGTGGACAGTGCGGCCACGTCGGCGCTCTCCAGCGCCGCGGCCTGGTCCACCGTCAGCCCGGCCAGCTGGGCCGTGGTCATGGCGGCGAACTGGGCCGTGCCCATGGCGGCCAGGTCCGTGGGCGACAAGCCCTGGACCTGTTCCACGCTGAGCGACGCCACCTGGCGCGAGGTCAGCGCGGCCAGTTGGGCCGTGCTCAGCGCGTCCAGTTGTGCCGTGTTCAGGGCGGCGATCTGCGCCGTGGTGAAGGCTGCCAGGTCGGCGGTCTCCAGCGCCTGCAGCACGCCGTCCGTCAGGCCTGCGATCTGCACGGTGGACAGCGCCGCCGCCTGGGCGGTGCTGAGCGCGGCAATGGCCGCGGTGCTCAGCTGCGACAGTGCGTCGGTGCTGAAGGCGCGGACCTGGGCCGTGCTCAGGTTGCTGATGACGTCCGTGCCCAGCGCGGCCGCCTGCGAACCCGTCAGCGCGGCGATCTGGGCCGTGCCCATGGCGGCGTACTGCGTGGTGCCCAGGGCAGCCTGCGCGGACGGGTCCATGGCGGCCAGCTGTTCAGCGCTCAGGGCGCGGAACTGCTGGCTGGTCAGGGCCAGCAACTGGCTGCTGCCCAGCGCGGCGATCTGGTCGGTGTGCAGCGCGCTGATCTGCGTGGTGCTCAGGGCGCGCAGGTCGTCGGTTTCCATGGCCGCCACTTGCGCGGCGGACAGTGTGGTCAGCTGCGTGGTGGTCAGCGCGGCCACCTGGGCCGTGCCCAGGGCGGCGATGGCGGCATTGCCCAGCGCGGCCAGCGTGTCGACGCTCAGCGCACGGATTTGTGCCGTGCTCAGCGCTGCCAGGTCGGCCGTGGCCAGGCTGCCAGATTGGTCGGCCGTCAGCGCGGCGATCTGCGCCGTGGTCAGCGCGGCGTATTGCTCGGTGGTCAGCGCGGCGATCTTGTCGGCGTCGATGGCCGCGAACTGCGCGGTGCTCAGCGCGGTCAGCTGGCGCGTGCTCAGCTGCGTCAGCTGGGTGGTGCCCAGTGCGTCGATCTGCGCGTTGCTCAACGCGGCCAGCTGGGCCGTGGTGAGCGAGGCGATGTCTTCGGACGCGATGCCGCTGACCTGTTCGTCACGCAGCGCAGCGATCTGGTCGGTGCGCAGCGAAGCCAGTTGCGTGCCGCTCAGGCCCGCAATGGCGCCCGTGGACAGCGCTGCGGTGGCGTCGTTGCTGAAGGCACGCAGCTGGGTGCTGGTGAGCGCGGCCAGGTCGGCGGTCTCCAGGCCCGAGGCCTGCAGCGTGCTGATGGCGGCGATCTGCGCCGTGGTCAGGCCCGTGTACTGCTGGGTGCCCAGCGCGGCCAGGGACTCGGGTGCCAGGGCGCCGATCTGCGCCGTGGTCAGCACGCCGACCTGGCGCGAGGTGAACGCGGCCAGCTGGGCCGTGCTCATGGCCTGCAGCTGGGCTTGGCTCAGCGCGGCCACCTGGGGCAGGCCCAGGGCGGCCACGTCACGCGTTTCCAGCGCGGCGATCTGCGCGTCGCTCAACTCTGCGAGCTGTGCGTTGCTCAGGGCGCCCGCCTGTTGCGTGGTGAGGCCGGCGATGACGCTGTCGCTCAGGTTGGCGATGGTGTCCGGCGTCAGCGCGCGCAGTTGCGCCACGCTCAGCGCGGCCACGTCGGCGCTTTGCAGCGCGGCGGCCTGGTCGGTGGTGAGCGCGGCCAGTTGCGCCGTGGTCATGGCCACGAACTGTGCGGTGCCCATGGCTGCCAGTTCATCGGCCTGCAGGGACGCAAGCTGCGCGGTGCTCAGGGCTGCCACCTGGCGGCTGGTGAGCGCGGCCAGTTGCGCGGTGTCCAGCGCGTCCAGCTGCACGGTGCTCAGCGCGGCGATCTGCGCCGTGCCCAGGGTCACCAGGTCACGCGTCTCGATGGCGGCCATGGCGTCCACACCCAGCGCGGCCAGTTGTGCGGTGCTCAGCGCGGCGAACTGGGCCGTGCCCAGGGCAGCCACGGCGTCGGCCGACAGGTTGCCCACGGCGGCGGCGGACAGTGCCTTCACCTGGTTGGCCGACAGGGCTGCCACGTCGGCGGTTTCCAGCGAGCCGGCTTGTTCGGACGTGATGGCGGCGATCTGCGCCGTGCTCATGGCGGCAAACTGCGCCGTGCTCAGCGCGGCCAGCGCGGCCGGTGTGAGGCTGGCGATGCTGGACGTGCTCCAGCCCAGCACCTGGCCTGTGCCCAGCACGGCCAGTTGTTCGTTGGTGAAGGCGGCGAACTGCGCCGGCGACAAGGCGCTCAGCTGCGCGGTGGTCAGCGCGGCCACGTCGTCGGTGTCCAGGCCGGCGACCTGGTTGGCCGTGAGCGCGGCGATCTGCGCCGTGGTCAGCGTGGCCACCTTGGCGGCGGCCAGCGCGGCCAGGGCTTCAGGCGTCACCTGCGCCAGTGCGTCGGCGTTGATGGCACGCAGCTGGGCACTGCTGAGTGCGGCCAGGTCGGCGCTTTCCATGTCCACGGCCTGCGCGGTGGTGATGGCGGCAATCTGCGCCGTGCCCAGGGCCGCAAACTGCGCGGTGCCCAGGGCGGCCAGCGAAGCGGCGGACAGGCCCGCCACCTGCGTGGCGTCCAGCGCGGCGACTTGCGCCGTGGTGAGCTTGGCCAGCTGGTCGGCTTCAATGCCACCCAGCTGTGCGGTGGACAGGGCCTGCACCGCGGCCGTGGACAGCGCGGCCAGGTTGGCCGTGCCCATGGTGGACAGGTCGCCCGCATCAATGGCGGCGGCCTGCGCGGCGCTCAGTGCGGCGGCTTGCGTGGTGGTCAGCGCGGCCAGTTGCGAGCCGTCAAACGCGGCCAGGCTGCGGGTGCTGAGCGCGGCCATCTGCGCTGTGTTCCAGGCGTGGATGTCGGCGGTTTCCAGTGCCGCGGCCTGGTCGGCCGTCAGCGCGGCGATCTGCGCCGTGGTCATGGCGGCGAATTGCGCCGTGCCCAGGGCCACCAGCTTGGTCGGGTCCAGCCCGGCCAGTTGCGTTGCGCTCAGCGCGGCCACCTGGGCGCTGCCCAGGGCGGCCAATTGCGTGTCCTGCAGCGCGGCCAGCTGGCCGTCACTCAGGGCGCGCAGTTGCGCGCTGCCCAGGGCGGCCAGGTCGGCGGTTTCCAGCAGGGCCACGTTGGCGGTGGTGAGCGCGGCGATCTGCGCCGTGGTGAGCGCGGCCATCTGCGCCGTGGTGAAGCCGGTGACGGCTTCGGCGGACAGCGAGGCGATGTTGCTCGGCGACAGCGCCGCCAGCTGTGCCGTGCCCATGGCGGCCAGGTCTTCAGAGGCCAGCGCAGCGAACTGCACCTGGCTCAGCGACGCGACCTGCGAGGTGGTCATGGCGGCGAATTGCGCCGAGGTGAGCGCGGCCACGTCGTCGGCGTCCAGGCGGGCCATTTGCGTGGTGCTCAGGGCGCGGATCTGCGCGCTGTTCAGGGCGGCCAGCTGGTCGCCGCTCAGGGCGTCGATCTGGGCGTCGCGCAGCACCGCCACGGCGCCGGTGTTCAGGGCCGCCAGGTCGGCGGTTTCCATGCTGGACAGGGCTGTGACGTCCAGCGCGCGGGCTTGTGCGGAGCTGAGCGCGGCAGCTTGTGCGGTGGTCAGCGAAGTCAGCGTGTCACCGGTCAGCGCGGCCACTTGCGCGGTGCGCAGGGCGACGATCTGCGCGGTGGTCAGCGCAGCCAGGTGGTCGCCGGCCAGGTTGGCCATCTGCTCGATGGTGAGCGAGGCGATCTGGCCCGCCGACAGGTGTGCGAACTGCGCCGTGCTGAGGTTGTTCAGCTGCTCCGGCGTCATGGTGGCCAGTTGCGTGGTGGCCAGCGCGGCCACCTGGGCCGTGCCCATCTGGGCCAGCTGCTCGGCCGACAGGGCCGCCAGCTGTGCGCTGGAGAAGCCCTGCAGCTGCACGCTGCTCAGCGCGGCCAGCGCGCTGGTGGTCAGGCCGGACATGTCGTCCACGCTGATGGCGGCCAGCTGGGCCGTGGTCAGCGCGGCGGCTTGTGCGGAGGTGAGGGCGCCGATCTGGTCGACGCTGAAGGCGGCCATGGCACCGGTGCTGAGCGAGCGGATCTGCGCCGTGCCCAGCACGGCCACGTCAGCGCCTTCCAGCGCGGCGGCCTGTGCGGTGCTGAGCGCACCCACTTGCGTGGCGGTCAGGCCACTGAATTGCGTGGTGCCCAGGGCGGCCAGCTTGGCCGGGTCCAGCGACGTGATCTGGGCCACGGACAGGCCGGCGATCTGCGCGCTGGACAGGCCCGCCAGCTGCTCGGCCGTCAGGCCTTCCAGCTGGGTGGTGGACAGGGCCTGCAGCTGGGCGGACGTGAAGGCGCCGACGTCGGTGCTGGACAGGCCCGTCATCTCGTCGACCGTGAGCGCGCGGACTTGCGTGACGCTCAGGGCGCGCAGCTGGTCGGACGTGAGCGCGCCCAGCTGGTTGGCGTCCATGGCGGCCAGTTGCGTGGCGCTGAGGGCGCGGATCTGCGCCGTGCCCAGGGCCACCAGGTCCGCGGTTTCCATGCCGGCGATCTGGTCGGCACGCAGCCCCGCCACCTGGGCGGAGCTGAAGGTGGCGAAGGCGGCCGTGCCCAGCTGGGCCAGCGTGGGTGCGTCCAGGGCGGACAGCTGCGCGGTGGTCAGCGCAGCGGTCTGTGCGGTGGTGAGGCCGGTGAACTGGGCCGAGGTGAGGGCGTCCACCTGGGCGGTGGTCAGCGCAGCAATCTTCGCGCCGCTCAGCGTGGCCAGCTTGGCCGCGTCAATGGCGGTGAGGTCTTCCAGTTCAATGGCGCGCAGCTGGCTGGTGCTCAGGGCGGCCAGCTGGTCGGTGGTGAGCGCGTCCACGGCGCCGCTGCCCAGCGCGGCAATGGCTGCGGTGCGCAGGCCGGCGATCTGGTTGGGGCGGATGGCCACCAGGTCGGTGGTGTCCAGCGCGGCGGCTTGCTCGGTGGTCAGGCTGGCCAGCTGCAGGCTGGTCATGCCGGCGTACTGTGTGGTGCCCAGGGCCACCAGGGTTTCGGTGCTGAGGCTGGCGATCTGGGTGCTGGTGATGCCGGCGAACTGCGCCGACGAGAACAGGTTCAGGTCGTCGGTGCCCAGGGCGGCCAGTTGCTCGGTGGTGAGCGCGCCGATCTGCGCCGAGCGCAGGGCGCCCAGTTGCGCGCTGGACAGGGCGTCCAGGTCGTCGGTGCCCAGCACGCGGATCTGCGCGGTGGACAGGCCCTGGATCTGGGCCGTGGTGAGCGCGGCGATTTCCGCCGTGGTCATGGCGGCGATGTTGGCCGTGCCGGTGCCGCCGATCTGGTTGCCACCCAGGTTGCCCAGGTTGCCGCCGGTCAGGGCGTCCAGCTGCGCGGTGCTCAGGGCACCCAGCTGGGCGGAGTCGAACAC
>Ga0075163_10010662_pt1 | contig 12013 bp, 10 predicted proteins | sample JI1023141ADNA_FD_71478 | JGI IMG/M metagenome (GOLD analysis project Ga0075163, IMG submission 71478) | Wastewater effluent complex algal communities from Wisconsin, to seasonally profile nutrient transformation and Carbon sequestration -... | ecosystem: Engineered > WWTP > Effluent > Algae...
TTGCTGGCGGCCACGCGCGCCGTGCTGGCCGAGTGGACCGAGCGCCTGCGCGCCGAGGCGCACGCCCAAGGCGGCTGGCCCGAGAAGGTGACCGCCTTCCGTCCGGAGATGGCCGTGCACGGCCGCTACGGCCAGCCCTGTCCCGAATGCGGCGCGCCGGTGCAGCGCATCGTGCACGCCGACAACGAGACCAACTACTGCGCCCGCTGCCAGACCGGCGGCAAGCTGCTGGCCGACCGTGCCCTGTCGCGCCTGCTCAAGGCCAGCTGGCCCAAGCGCATCGACGACCTGATGTGACCGGCCCGCGGCCTCAGCCGGCGGCCTGGCGCGCCAGGGGGTTCGGTGTCGGCTCGGCGATCTTCGTGAGCCGGTTGCGGTCGGTGTGGTGGAAGGGCTCGTCCTGGCCGATGATCTGCAGCACCGTGTCCTCGTCGTAGCCCCAGGTGCCGTCGTCGTAGGTGGTCACCTTGATGCGGAACTCGGTGGTCTTGAACGCATGCTGCAGGAACGGCGCCGAGCAGATGCCGAAGGTGTCCAGCCCCAGCGTGGCCACCAGCTCGAAGCTCCTTGCGTCCGCCGCGGCCAGGCCGGCGGCCATGGCCGTCTGCCCGCGCGGGATGGTCAACGTGTGGATCACGCAGCCGGTGGCCGGCTCCCACAGCCAGTAGCCCACCTGGTCGTGGTAAGTCTTCACCTGGTCGGGCTTGGTGACATGGGAGTGGTAGCGCAGGCCGTACAGCAGCTGCGGGCCGTTGGTCTGCGGGTCGATCGGCTGCAGCTCCATGCGTTCCACGTAGGCCTGCTTCTTCGGGCCCTCGGCCTTGGGCTTGACGTCCAGCCCCCGCACGCCCTGCCACACGCCGGCCATCGCGCGCAGCGGGCCCAGGTTGGCGAGCGTGTCGACGTCGATGTCGCGGGGCTCGGTGTAGATGTCGCTCGGGAAGTCGTTGGGCTGGTCGTTCATCGGAGGGCTGGATATAGGGTGGGGGAAGAGAAAGCATGGCCAACCTGGGCAACAGGGTGGGCTCTTGTCTAACCAAGTCTGCTGGGTTACCTTAGAAATCAATGAAATCAATGGCTTGGCATCATTGTCATCGGCCAGATGCTCACCGGGGCGATGACTTATCCAAGCCTCCGGCAGCTCTTGCCGGCCCCGCCAACCACTCGGCCTGCGCGCGTGGCCCCAAGGTGTGCACAAGGCCAGCCAGGCGCATGGCCTGGAGAAGATTCTTCAGCTTGTGCGCCTTCTGCTCGGCGCTCAACACGTCGGGCAGCTTGGCCAGCAGCAGGGCGTCTAGGTCGGCTCGGGTTGCCCGTCCGTACTTCGCCAGGTAGTCGAGCACCAAACGCTGGTAGTAGGCGTTGTCGAGGCCTCGGTTGTGGATGTAGCGGGCCTTCTGCCCGACGACGTCGGCCACTTTGGCCGAGATGTAGTGCCGAGGAGCCCGCCCCTCGATCAGCCCCAGTTCTCGAAGCATGCGGGCCTCGTCGCCAGTCAGAATGCGCCCCTTTTGCACCTTGTCCAGCAACAACACCTGGCCCAGCGTCAGATCGCTGCGCGCCATCAGCGCACGTGCGAACTTGGGGTCTAACATCTGGCCCTGCAGGGTCAGCTCGACGCGCGGGATCGTCGACGGGCCGGTCTCGAAGACGTAGTCCGGCAAAGGGAACAATCGCTGACGTTGCGTGGCGAACATGCGGCGAATACCGCCGCCGGCCTGTTCGATCATGCGCAACCTGATCATTCCGTCGATCAGCCATTGGTTGCGGTAGTGCTCCGGCGGAGACTGGTGCTCGAGCATCCACTCCACGCTTTCGGGAATGAATTGGCCCAGGTTGCTCAGCACCAGTCGGTCGGGATACTCGACAAGGTTGATCTTGCCGCCCAGCAGGTAGTCCTGATGCGCTACTGCGTTGTGCAGCGCCTCGCGCATCACCCAGTTGTCGTAGCGCGGGACAGGCGTCGGAAACAGCGTGCCGTCGGGCATGTGGTCCAGCGTGACGTTCCGGATGCGCGCGAAGGCCTGCTCGGTGGTCAGCAGGAACGGCAGACCGAAGGGATGCGAGGTGACGGTTCCGTTGTTGGTGTCGCGCAGGATCCAGCTGATCTTGGCATCCACCGGAGCCAGGAAGTGCGCCGCCTCGTCCCTGCCCAGCAGCAGCAGTGCCGAGCGCGTCACGCGCCCTTGCTTGGTGACATGGGCCTTGTTGAGCAGCGTCTCGGTGCTCCAGGATGCTGCCTCGGCACGGATGGCATCGTGCCGGGTCAGGTCGGGTTCGCCGCGCAGCAGGAAATCGGTGAACCACTGACGGGCTGCAGCCACCGCGTTGCCGTCGAGATCGTCCAGTGTGGCGCCCGGGACCAAGGCGCCAGACCAGTCTTCCCTCGAGCCCAGTCGAGCCCAGAGTCGCGCCTCCTTGTCGGGATGCTCCGACAGCTTCATCTTGTGGCTGTCGACGCGGATGAATCGGACCTGCCGGAAGGCGATCGGTGCGCTGCGGGCGGGATGGATCTCCAGCATCACGACACGGCCGGCGGGATGCGCCACCTCATGAAACTCGAAGTCCGCGCGCGGTTGCGTCATCGTCTGCAACCACATCACCAGGGCCTGGTTGCCCACCTTGCGCCTGAAGGGGTCGAATGTCGTGCCCACAACGGCATGGCTGCCATCGGATACGCCCCACACCACCCAGGCGCGGTCCTGCCCTTGGAGCGCGGCCGCGTTTGCCAGGGCTGAAAGGTACTGGCCAATGTCCTCGGGGTCGTCGAGGTTTGACTTGAACTCGACCGTGCCTTGCTCGCGCGGAAGGCGCAGCAGAGTGGTCAGGGTGTCAATCAGATTGGGGGAGTCCATCGCGCGATGCTCGGTACGGAATGGGCTTGGTCTTGCATCCTCAAGTCAACCTCGTCACCCCTTCCAGTGGGCAGGCCACCACGGCATTGCGCAGCGCGGCGATGGCCTCGTAGCGGGTGAAGCTGCGGCGCCAGGCCAGCACGACGCGGCGGCTCGGCACGGGCGGCTCGAAGGGGATGTAGCGGATGTGCTCCTGCCGCTCCTTGGGCACGCTGAGCTGCGGCACCACGGTGACGCCCATGCCCGAGGCCACCATGTAGCGGATGGTCTCGAGCGACGAGCCTTCGAAGCTCTTGCGGATGCCCTCGGCATCGCTCGAGAAGCGGGCGAACTCGGGGCACACCTCGAGCACGTGGTCGCGGAAGCAGTGGCCGGTGCCCAGCAGCAGCATGGTCTCCTTCTTCAGCTCGTCGGCGCTGATGCGCTTGCGCCGGGCCAGCGGGTGGCGGGCCGGCACCGCCACCATGAAGGGCTCGTCGTACAGCGGCGCCACGGCCAGGCCGGCGTCCGGAAAGGGCTCGGCCATGATGGCGCAGTCGAGCTCGCCGGTGCGCAGCATCTCGAGCAGCTTGACGGTGAAGTTCTCCTGCAGCATCAGCGGCATCTGCGGCATGCGGTCGATGGCCTGGCGCACCAGGTCGGGCAGCAGGTAGGGCCCGATGGTGTAGATGAGCCCGAAACGCAGCGGCCCGTTCAGCGGGTCCTTGCCGCGCTTGGCGATCTCCTTGATGGCCGCGGCCTGCTCGATCACCGACTGCGCCTGCCGCACGATGGCCTCGCCCAGCGGCGTGACGCTGACCTCGGCGGCGCCGCGCTCGAAGAGCTTGACGTCGAGCTCCTCCTCGAGCTTCTTGATCGCCACGCTGAGCGTGGGCTGCGACACGAAGCAGGCTTCGGCCGCGCGACCGAAGTGTTTTTCGCGGGCCACCGCGACGATGTAGCGCAGCTCGGTGAGCGTCATCGGCCCATTATGGGTCGGCGATCAGCGCGCCGGGGCCTTGCGGGGTGCGGCGGGCTCGCCGCCATTGGCGGCCGCGGGCGCACCTGGCGCACCAGGCGCCGCGGCTTGGTTGGGCGCCGCGGCCGGGCTGGCCAGCGCGGCGGTGGTGGTGGTGGACGAGCCCACCGCAAACGTGCGCACCGTTGCCATGACGCTGGCGCTGTAGGCACCGTCGGTGCATTTCTCGCCGGCGCACATCGACTTGACGGTCCACACCGCGCCGGGCATCGACAGCATCACGTCGGCCAGGGCCATGCGCCACAGTGCGTAGTCGTCCAGCTTGTCGGCCTTCACGGTCAGGGCATCGTCGCTGGCGACGAACTTCACGCGGGTCTCGGAGTGGGCGCGGCCGACGCGCTCGCGCACGGCCAGGTAGTCCTCCTTGTGCAGGGGTGCATTGCGCGTGTCGATGGTGGGCACGGCCAGCTCGGCCTTCAGCGCATCGGCGCGATCGAGCTCGCGCAGCGTCGACAGCAGCGTCAGGCCGATGCCGATGGCCAGGCCCCACAGGCCGAGCTGGAAGGCCAGGCCCTCGCGCAGCGCCCACAGCGACTTGAGTTGGCGGATCATCGTGCACCGTCCTTTGCAGCCGGTGTCGCGGCCGCCGAGTTCACATTGCGGGCCACGGCATCGTCGGCGCGCTGCGCCGCCACCATGGATTCGTCGTCGCGCTCCAGGATGCCCCGGCGCACGATCAGCGCATTGGCCTCGCGCCGCACGCGGATGTCGCTGCCCAGCGACATCAGCATCTCCTGCGTCACCCACAGCGGCAGGCGCACCTCCCACGCGATGCGGTTGTTGTCCTGCACGAACTTCATGATCCGGCCGCCGCTGTCGGCCGCCAGGCTGGCCAGGCGCTGCACCTCGAAGAACGTGTAGGTGGCCGACAGCGACGGCGCGTTGGCGCGCTGCACCGCCTCGCCCACCGTGCGGGCCAAGGCCTCGTTGGCCTGGGCGATGGCCGGCTGACGGCCGGGACCGCGCAGGCCCGAGACCACGACCAGCCCGGCCAGCGAGAGCGTGGCCACGGCGGTCGCGGCCAGCAGGCTGACACGTTGCACGCGCCGCGCCGAGCGGTCCTGCAGCGCCTGGTAGCCCTGCCAGGTGGACAGCGCGGGCTCCTGCGTGACGTCGACGATCTCCAGCCCGGCATAGTGCTCGCGCAGCTGCTCCTCGATCAGGGCCGAGTAGCCCCGGAACGAGCTCACCTCGCCGTCGGCCAGCACCACCGCCGTGGTGCCGGCGTCATCGGCCTCCAGCAGGGCCAGCGGCACGGCGTCGGGTGGCCGCTGCTGCGCCTGCGCCAGGATGCCGCCGAGCGCCGTGCCGGTGAGCCGCTCGGCGGGCTGGTTGTTGAAGTCGCTGGCCGCGGCGGCCAGGTAGTGCACGCGGTCGCCCACCGCCCGGGCCATCAGGCGCACACGCTCGGTGTCCAGCGCAAAGGCCGCGGCGTGGTAGGCCGCGGTCAGCGGATCGGCGCCGCGGGCCAGCGGGACGGTGCCCGCGATCATGCTGTCGGGGGCCAGCTTGAAGACCTCGGGCCCGTTGTTCGTGCCGCGGTCGTTGGGGGTGTCTGCCATGGTGTTCGTCCTGTGGTCTTCCGCTTCGGGAGCTCAGCCGATCGCCTTCATCATCATGCCCATGCCTTCGTCCTGGACCATCATCATCCAGACCGCCGCGGCCACCACGGCCATGATGTAGCCGATGGTCACGAGCGTGGTGATCTTCAGGAAGCGCATGCGCGCCATCTGCGCCAGGTGCGCGCGGCGCTCGGCGATCGAGCGCGCCACGCGCGCCAGCTGCGAGGCATTGCGGTGCGCGTGCAGCGCCACCGTCTCGGCCTCGGTCAGCACCTGGGCGTCGCTCAGCGCGGCGGCCACGGGCAGGCCCTGGCGGATGCGCTCGGACGACTCGGCCCAGTAGCGCGCCACCAGCGCGTTGCTGGTTGCGCTGGACAAGGTGTTGAGCACGGTGGTCAGCGGCACGCCCGAGTCGAGCAGGCTGGCGGCCACGCCGTAGCCGTCCGACAGGTGCGCGTGGTAGATCAGCGCACGGCCGCCCGGCAGCGCGCGCAGCAGCAGCGAGATGCGCTCGCGCGATGCCGGCCAGAAGAACCAGGCGGCCACGCCGCCGGCGATGGCCAGCACCACCAGCACCGCCAGCAGCAGCATGGCATCGGTGTACAGCGCCACATGGCCCAGCTTGTCGTGCATGGCCTGCGACGCGGTCTTCTCCGCGGCCGTGGCATTGGCCGCGGGCGCGAAGGACTTCTCGATGAAGGGCAGGCCGTACAGCTTGATCGTCAGCGCCGACGACACCGCGGTGAACAGCTCCAGGCTCAGCACCGAGGCGATGGTGGCCATGAACTTGCCGAGCTTGGCGCGCGCCTCCATCAGCGTCTCGATCGCCGGCACCACCTTGCGGATGCCGATCAGCTCGCCGGCGCGCAGCATCAGCAGCAGCGTGGGGTCGAACATGCCGGTCTGCTCGATGGCCTGGCCGAAGCGTCCGCCGCCGTGGATCACCTCGATGGCCGGGGCGAACTCGGTGCGCTTGCGAGGGTTGGCTTCGCTTCTCATCACGCGCAGCAGGCTCTCGGTGGGCGACATGCCGGTCTCGACGAAGAACATGATCGAGCGCAGGAACTCGCGCTTGTAGTCGGCGGTGTAGATCTCGCGCTGCCACCAGGCGCCGTGGGCCAGCTTCTCGATGGACATCACCTGGGCGCCGGACAGGATGGCCTCGCGGCGCGCCTCGCGCTCGCTGGAGACGAAGTACGGGCGCACCACCCGGCTGCCGTCGGGCCGCAGCAGGGTGGCGCGGAAGAAGTCGGTGCTGCTCATTGCAGCCCCTCGTCCGACGGGTACGTCGGCCCGCGCCCCAGGATCGAAGCAGGGTTTCTCATGCTCGCCTCAGTCCTCCTGGTGCCGCTGCAGCCCGGCCCGCGCGGCGTCGATGTCGATCACGCCCTGGGCCAGCAGCGATGCCACCGAGGCTTCGCGGGAGTAGTAGGCCACGCCCGGGATGTCGAGCACGTTGCCGTTGCTGCGCAGCGCGGCCTCCATCTGCTCGCGCACCACCGCGTCGTCGGGGAAGAACGCCGCCTCGGGCACCACCACCCGGCCCAGGAAGCCGGACTGCTTGCAATGCGCGCAGCCGATGCGGCGGCGCAGCGTCAGCTGTGGCGGAAGGGCCAGCGAGTCGATCACCTCGCGCTGCGATTCCGACAGCTCGTCCAGCGGCTGCGGCACGGCGCAGGTGCACAGGCGCGGCACCAGCCGCTGGTTGAGGATGACCTTCAGGTTGTGTGCCAGCGTGAACAGGCCCACGCCGCGTGCTTCCTCGGGCAGCAGGCCGATCATGCGGCTGAGCGACTTGCGCACGCTGCTGGTGTGCAGCGTGCCCACCACCAGGTGGCCCGACTCGGCAAATCGCAGCGCCACCTCGGCGGTGTGCGCGTCGCGCACCTCGCCCAGGATCAGCACGTCGCCGTCCTGCCGCATGTTGGACTTGAGCGCGCGCTCGAAGGTCATGCCCGCGGCCTCGTGGATGCTGACCTGCGAAACCAGCGGCATGGTGATCTCCACCGGGTCTTCCACCGTCAGCACGTTCAGGCGCAGGCGCGGCATCTCGCGGATCAGCGCGTACAGCGTGGTGGTCTTGCCCTGGCCCGTGGCCCCGGTGACCAGGATCACGCCGCTGTCCTTGCCCATCATGTTGGCGCCATACGACTGCAGCCGGCGCATCACCTCGGGGTGCACGCCCAGGATGGCCTGCAGCGGCTTGACCGAGCCCGGGTCCAGCAGCCGGATCGCCAGCACCTCGCCGCCCTCGATCGGCTGCGTGGCGATGCGCAGGTCGATGCGGCGGTCGCGGTAGCTGATGCCCATGCGCCCGTCCTGCGGGCGCTGGGTGTCGGTGGCGTCCATGCTGGCGTCGGACTTGATGCGCGTGGCCAGCGCCGACACCGCGGACGGCGTCAGCAGGTAGCGCGATTCGAGCTGCCCGTCCACCCGGAAGCGGATCCAGCTGCGGCCGGTCTGCGACGCGCGGGTGATGTGCACGTCGGACGCTCGCGCCTGCAGGGCATCGGCAAACACGTTGCGGATCACCGAGTCGAGCAGCCGCGCGTCCGACGCATTGCGGTTGAGCTGTGCCACCAGCTGCTGCATGATCTGCGGCGTGACCATCGCCACGCTGCGCAGGTAGTGCAGCACCTCGCGGCGGTCGACCGGCTGCTCACGCACGTCGCGCACGCCGTGGCTGTCGGCCAGGTAGCGGGTGAGATTGAACTTCTGCGCGGGCTTCAGCGGTGCGAAGCACTGCACCACCAGTTCGTCGCCGCGCACGCCGATCGGGCGGATGCGCAGGTCGTGCACCAGCGCCGGCGGCAGCTCCACCGGCGTGGCGGCGTGGCCCATGCGCTCGCGCACGATGCCCTCGAGCACCTCCCGGCTGATGAACGAGAACTCCACCAGCACGTCGCCCAGCAGCTTGCGTTCGCCGCCGGCAACGTAGTGCCGCTGTGCGGCCAGGGCCACGTTGATCTGTTCGCGCGATACGACGCCGGAGTCGACCAGCGTCTCGCCAATCGGCTTGAGCATCAGCGCAGCCCTCCGTTCAGGCCGTTGTTGTTGCTGTTGTTGGTGCCCGAGCTGCCAGTGCCCGCCGTGCCGCCCAGGCTGCTGCCCAGGCCGCCCGCGCCATTGGCGGCCCCGGCGCCGCTGCCATTGAAGGCGGCGCTCGGCATCACCGCCGGCGGCACCTGGTTGACCGGCTGCGCCGACTGCATCGGCAGTGCGTGCTCATGCCCGCTGGGGCTGAGCACCAGCGTGGCCTGGGGCGATGGCTCGCCCACCCAGACGGGGGTGCGCTGGTCCTTGTCGGCCGCGCGGTACAGCGTGACGGTGAAACCATCCACCACCGGCACGTACACGTCCTGGCCCAGCAGGAAGGCCTTGCCGCTCTGCGCGCGCAGCAGGCTGTAGCTGGCGATCTGCCCGCCGGCCGTGCTGCCGATCGAGCCGGATGAGCTGCCGTAGCCCGCCGCGCCGCTGCTGCCGCCGCCCATGCCCGAGCTGCTGCCGCTGCTGCCGCCGCCCATGCCCGAGCCGCCGGACACCTGCACCGTGCCTCGCGTCACCCGGAACAGCACGCGCTGGCCGACGATCGACGAGATCCCCAGGCCGTCGAGCAGCTCGCGGGCGCTCGACTGCGCCGTGCGGGCCGCGCCATCGCCCGAGGATTGGCCACTGCCTGTCGAGCCACCTTGTGTCGGCGGTGGCGAACTGCCCATCGGCCCGTTGGCCACGCTGGCGGCCACCTGGCTGGGCGTGCCGGGGGGCATGCGGTTGTCCGCCGCGAGGGCGCCCGCCGCAGCCGCGGCCGTGCCGGACACGGCTGCGGCCGTTGGCGCCTCGGGCTCGACGAAGGGGTTGGCCGCGCGCACCCGGCTGGGTGCCAGGCTGGCGGCCGCCAGCAGTGCGCACAGCAGCGCGCGGCGCCGCAACAGGGGGTGTCTCATGGCTGCCGCTCCTTGGTCTCGGTCGTGCCGTTGAAATCGCCCGCGGCTGGCACCACGGCGGCGCTGAGCTTCGGTTCGATTGCCGCCGGCCCGCGGGCCGGGGCCGCCGTGGCGGCGTCACGTGACTTTGCCGCCGTGGCGGCGTCACGTGCCTGGGCCGCTGTCGCGGCCTTGTGCTGCTGCGCCGACATGAAGGCCACCACCCGCGGCCGCAGGGTCACCACCAGCTCCGAGCGGCTGGTGGCCTTCTGCTTGCTGGTGGGCACCACGCTGTCGCCCGGGCCGGGCACACCCTCGATGTCGTGGGTGAAGGTGTCGCGCTGGATGCCGCCGATCACGATGGTGTCGCCCGGCCGGGCCCGCACCCGCGTCTCGATCAGCCGATCGGACGTGTCGGGCAACTGCAGCGTGGTGCCCAGCGCCACGTAGGGCCGCAGGCGCACCAGGTCGTTGATGGCGATCTGCAGGTCGGTGAACACCGTGCCGTCCTGGAAGTCGGCGTTGATGCGCAGGTCCACGCCGGTCTTCAGCTGCGCCGTCTCGACGCTGGTGCTGGTGATGGCGGTGCCGGTGTTGGTGCCGATCTTGGACACGTAGGTGGTGGTGGTGCCCACCCGCACCGCCGCCTTGGTGCCGGTGATCAGCGACACCCGCGGCTGGCTGATCGAGCGCAGCGTGCCCTGCGTCTGCAGGAAGGTCAGCAGCACGTCGGCATTGAGCCCCGGCAGCACGAAGAACGGGTTCACGCTGAGCCCGCCGCCGGCGGCCGAGGCCACGTTGACCGCCTGCCGCGCCACGTTGCCCGCACCGTCGCTGAACGGGAACCACGACGGCAGCAGGCTGGCCAGTCCGGTGGCGGACGTGCCGGTGGTGGTGCCGGTGCTGCCCGTCGTGCCGGTGCTGCTGCCGGTGCCCGTGCCGCCGTTGTTGTACCAGACGTTGTTGGGCTTGCCGCCGATGGCGAAGCGGTTCCAGTTGACGCCCAGCTGCGAGCCGTCGCTGAGCTGCACCTCGTAGATGCTGACGTCGTAGGTGATCACCTGGCGGCGCTCGCGGATGTGCCGCAGGTAGGCCTCGATGCGCGGCAGCTGCCGGCGCGACGCGCGGAAGGCCAGCACGCGGTTGAAGCGGTCGATGGTCACGTCGGTGGCCCCCAGCGAGCGCACCACCTGGGTCAGTGGATCGATCAGGTCCTCCACCGGTGGCAGCGTGGTCAGGAACTGCGCATCGGGCGAGAAGGTGATCACCCCGCCGCGGTAGCTGTAGAACATGCCGGTGTAGCCCGACAGGCGCTCCAGCACCTCGGACAGCGGGCCACCGATGTTCCAGGCCGTCACCGTGGTGCGCTGGACATTGGCGTTGGCATGCTCGCCCACCATCGCCACGCCCAGCTTCACGCTCTCCACCACCGCGCGGATCATCTCGTAGGGCGTGGCGTTGGAGAACGACATCGGCGGGATCGCCAGCACCGGCAGCGGGTCGGACGCCTCGTCCTGACGCAGCATGAACGCGTCCGTGTCGACGGTCTCGTACACCGCCTCGGTCGAGGCGCCGCCGTCGGGCGTGAGCGTGTTGCGGGAGTCCGGCGCCGACAGCGGCGGCGGCATGGTTGTCTCGGGCGCCTCGCCTGGCGTGCGCGGCAGGGCCGTGCATCCGGCCAATGCGGCAACCAGGGTCAGCAGGACGGGCTCGAACTTCATGGAATGGCCTCTCGGTCGTTGTCCAGCACGTCGGCAGGCCATCGAGGACGCTGCCTTGTCGTGTTGGGTTGAATCATCCCGCGCCACACCTAGCCGACAAGCCTGGATCAGCCCCCTACTTCCCGTGCTATTTATCGCTTCATCTGCGCGTCCAGATACGAGACTTCATCCACTGCCGATGGGTGCAGTACTACTGGAGTTACTCAAATGCATCTCAATGAACGTGGTTTTGCCGTCGGCGCGATCCTGCTGGCGGTGGTCTTGATGTCGGTGGTTGCGGCCGCCATGGTGCTGGGCAACCGCGGGCCCTCGGGCGGCGCGGGAGACCATGCATCCAAAGTGAACGGCGCCACCATCATCCAGCAGGGCACCAACCTGCGCATGGGCTTCGACGTGATGACTGCGCGCGGCATCTCGCCTGGCAGCATCACCTTCGACGCCGTGGCCAACACCGGACTGTTCAACCCCAGTGCCGGCGGAGCGCAGCTGCAGACCGCACCGGCCACCGCCCAGACCGCGGCCACCGCCTGGGTCTACCGAACCGCCAAGATCGTGGGCGTGGGCACCACCGCCGGCATCGACTACATGGTGGTGCTGGGCAAGCTGCGCGACACCGTGTGCGCACAGATCAACCTGGCGCTCTACAACTCCGCCACCATCCCGGCCTCGGGGGCCACCTATGCGGCCTGGTCCACCGGCGCCGCGCTCGACCTGAGTGCAGGGATCTCCGGCATCGACAACCGCCCCGAGGGCTGCGTATCGACCACCGGCGGCGCGGACGACAACGTCTACTACACCGTCACCGCCGCGCAGTGAGCATGCCGTGCACAAGGCACCCGCCATCCCCCGCCGCGGCTTCGCGCTGGCGCTGCTCATGGGCATCATCGCGCTGCTGGCGGCCGTGGCCGTGGCCGTCACGCAAGCCTCGCGCAGC
>Ga0075163_10010663_pt1 | contig 12012 bp, 9 predicted proteins | sample JI1023141ADNA_FD_71478 | JGI IMG/M metagenome (GOLD analysis project Ga0075163, IMG submission 71478) | Wastewater effluent complex algal communities from Wisconsin, to seasonally profile nutrient transformation and Carbon sequestration -... | ecosystem: Engineered > WWTP > Effluent > Algae...
TCGCCTTGCATTTAACGTATCATACTTGCTCTCAACAGAATGTCTTTGCAAGTTTTTTGGCTAACCTATTGAAAAGATTATGGATTGATCATTTTTCTTTGCCAAAGGAATGGACATTCTTCAGTGTTCTTATGTCGAGTTGAGGTTATACTAACCTATTCTAACCCCAATTTATGATCTAAAAAAGGAAAATGAGTATGAAAAAACAAAAAATAGTGCATGCTGTTGTAGTTGCCATGTTGAGCGCAAATATTTCTGCATTTGCGGATACTGATTCAGCGCCCGCTATGGAAAAATGTTATGGTGTTGTGAAATCGGGAAAAAATGACTGCGCCATACCTAATAGAAATGCATGTTCGGGAAGAGTCAATAAAGATAATGATGCGCAGGCGTGGATTTTCGTCCCCAAAGGAACGTGTAATAAAATTGCTGGTGGCAGTGCTTCGCCAAAGGAGTAAAGCATGCTGTTAGAAACACAGGCTGTTCGAGATTATTTGTTAATAGTGCAAGAGAATCTTTGTCTGGCGTTTGAAGAATTGGATGGTTATGGCAAGTTCGTCCGTGACTATTGGGATCGTCCGCAAGGCGGTAATGGGCTCACTTGCGCCATGTCTGAAGGCGCAGTTATTGAAAAAGCAGGTATCAATTTTTCTCACGCATATGGCGAGCAATTGCCGGTAGCCGCAACACAAAAGCGTCCCGAGCTTTCAGGAATGCCTTTTGTTGTAGTTGGGTTATCTCTGATTATTCATCCGCGCAATCCTTATGCGCCCACCACTCATTTTAACTTGCGTTTTTTTCAGTCTAAACAACCTGATAATACAGTAGTTTGGTGGTTTGGAGGAGGATTTGATTTAACGCCTTATTATGGTTTTTTGGAAGACTGTATACATTGGCATCAAATTGCTAAAAACGCTTGCGACCCTTTTGGCGAGACATTGTATCCACGTTTTAAACAGTGGGCAGATGAATATTTTTATTTGAAGCATCGTCAGGAACATAGAGGTATTGGAGGGCTGTTTTTTGATGACTTACAATTACAGGACTTCTCGACTTCATTTGATTTTATACGCAGTATTGGCGATCACTTTTCCTTAGCTTATTTGCCTTTATTAACCAGGCGAAAAGATCATCCTTATACTGAAAAACAGCGTGATTTCCAGTGTTACAGACGAGGCAGATACGCTGAGTTTAATTTGATTTACGATCGTGGGACATTATTTGGCTTGCAGTGGGGAGGGAGAGTGGAATCTATACTGATTTCTTTGCCGCCCAAAGTAAGCTGGTCATATAATTTTCATCCTGCATCTGGAACGGAAGAAGCTAGATTGTATGAGGAATTTTTAGCGCCTAAAGATTGGCTGGGAGAAACAGTTCAGTCATTCTTAAAGACCAGCGGCGCATAAGGGGTTCGTCATTGCGAACCCACGGTTTGCGTGGGTGAAGCAATCCAGGGTTTTCATCGGATTACTTCGTTCGTCGCAAAAACCGCTGAGCATGTGGGATGCATATATAGAAAAAGAAATGCCTGAGTGTCACGATCATAGTACAACATGAAAACATTACTTATAAATCTTCTAACTCATGCCGTTACAAAATGGCGATCAACAAGTAACTTATCCACAGCTCAACTGATTTTAATACACATTGAGCGTGCGCGCGATCCAAAATTTGGGGATTTTGCATCTAACATTGCATTAGTTTTGGCTAAAATTTGCCAACGCAAACCTATGGACATTGCGCAGGAACTAGTGCAAGTCATTCAAAAATCTGCTGCAGTTGCTGAGATCACTGTAGCATCCCCTGGATTTATCAATTTTAAAATAGCAGAACCTGCTTTTCATGACGTTTTGCAAACTATTTTATCTCAAGGACAACATTATGGTTGCTCAACCTTGGGAAAAAACCAAAGCATGTTAGTGGAATTTGTATCGTCCAATCCTACAGGGCCATTGCACGTAGGACATGGCCGTCATGCCGCTTACGGTGCGAGTTTGTGCAATATATTAGAAGCAACAGGTTATAGAGTTGAGCGCGAATATTATGTCAATGATGCTGGCCGCCAAATATGCATTCTTGCGGTAAGCGTTTGGATGCGTTATTTAGAACTTTTTATGACGCCAATCCATTTCCCACGGCGCGGTTACCAAGGAAGTTATGTCACAGATATAGCGAAAACATTGCAAGAAACGCATGGCGATGCTTTTTTGCGTCCTGCTGTGGATATAATAAATAATCTTCCTGACGATAGTGAAGAAAGCGAAGAAATGTATGTGGACGCTTTGATAGTGCGCGCTGAGCATTTGCTCGGAAAAGCAGAATTTAACCAGATTTTTCAATGGGGACTTAATGCCATTTTACAGGATATGCAAAATGACTTGGCAGAATTTGGGGTTACTTTTCAGCGTTGGTTTTATGAGAGCGAATTATTTAAAAATGGAGATATTGAACGAGGCATACAGGTCTTAAGAGAAGCAGGGTTTTTATATGAAAAAGAAGGTGCGGTTTGGTTTAAAGCCACAGATTTTGGCGATGAAAAAGATCGTGTTATTGTGCGTGAAAATGGACAACCCACTTATTTTGCTTCAGATGTTGCTTACCATCTGAATAAATACGAACGTGGTTTTGACCACGTCTTTGATGTATTCGGTTCGGATCATCATGGTTATGTGCCGCGCATAAAAGCTTTAATACAAGCGCTTGGCAAAGATTTGAATAAATTCAAGGCATTACTGATACAATTTGCTATTTTGTATCGTGGAAAAACACGTGCTTCTATGTCAACCCGGGGTGGTGATTTTGTCACATTAAGACAACTGCGAAAAGAAGTGGGCAACGATGCAGCCCGTTTTTTCTACATTATGCGCAGGCGCGAGCAACACTTAGATTTTGATTTGGAACTTGCCAAATCCCAATCCAGCGATAATCCAGTTTATTATATACAATATGCACATGCCCGCATTTGTAGCGTTTTCAGGCAATTAACCCAAAAAGGTTGGGAGTGGGATTCTAATTTTACCAAAGAGTTATTGTCGCCTCTTCAAGCTGACCATGAAAAAAGCTTGATGCGTTGCTTGTCGCGTTATCCTGAAGCGATAGAAACGGCCGCTGAAACGTATGAGCCAGCGGTGGTTGCGTATTATCTGCAAGAGTTAGCGAATGCATTTCATGCTTATTACAACGCAACTATATTCTTAGTGTCTGAACCCGAAGTCAGAAATGCCCGACTATATCTAATTGCCGCAACGCGCCAGGTGTTGGCCAATGGATTGGGGTTGTTAGGGGTGTCAGCGCCTGAGATGATGTGACTCTCATCTAAATTAACGCCACAAATGGGAGTGGGGAGGTTCACAAGCAAACCGTATGTTTCATGGATAAAACATACGAGCCTACAGAGACGTATTAACGGCGTGTTTGCGACTGAAACCTCCCCACTCCCAAATAATCCTTTACTTTCGATAGATGGTATTACACCAGATAGAGGATACATGAAACAACCTAATTCGAGAGCTGGCGCCCGTAAAACGTTGGGCGTTTTTTCTCTCATCATGATAAACGTGATTGCAGTGGATAGTTTGCGTAGTTTACCTTTCAGCGCTGCTTACGGCTTTTCGTTAGTTTTCTATTATTTGATTGCTGCATTGATATTTTTCCTACCGACTGCATTAATATCCGCAGAGTTAGCAACAGCTTGGCCAGACAAAGGTGGACTATATGTTTGGGTACGTGAAGCATTTGGAGAGCGGTGGGGGTTTATCATCATCTGGCTACAATGGGTTTATAATATAGTCTGGTATCCCACAATACTAACCTTCATGGGTGGCGCGCTGGCTTATTTATTTGACCCCCATTTGGCAGAGAACAAACTATATATGTTGTCTGTCATTCTGATTATTTTTTGGAGCGCTACTTTGCTGAATTGTTTTGGGATGCGATTATCTAGTTTGATCAGTACGGTTGGCGCTTTGGTGGGCACGTTAATTCCAATGCTTTTTATCATTGTGCTAGGGTTTGTATGGATAAAACAAGGTCATATTCTGCAAATTGAATTTACCAAATCTGCTTTTTTTCCTAATTTAAGCGATGTAAATCATTTATCCTTCTTATTGGGCATATTATTTGGGCTGGTTGGTATGGAAATGTCAGCTGTACATGCGGATGAAGTGCGAGAACCTAGCAAAGCTTATCCAAGAGCCATCCTTTGGTCTACGATAATTATTTTAGTTAGCCTAGTGTTCAGCTCCTTGGCTATTGCGATTGTTGTACCACATAAAACACTGAATTTGGTAACTGGGCTTGTACAGGCATTTCAATTTTTTTTCCAGACTTATCATATAGCATGGATGACTCCGGTTATTACCATCCTTATTATCATTGGTGGTATTGGTGGAGTGGCGGCTTGGATTATTGGCCCTACGAAAGGTTTACTAGTTGCTACAATGGATGGCAGCGCGCCTGCTATTTTTGGCAGGGTCAATCGTTATGGGGTTCCTGTTGTCATTTTGTTTTTGCAAGCTATTATCTGCACATTGCTTTGTTCTGTATTTTTATTCATGCCAAGCGTTAGCAGTTCTTACTGGGTACTCACGGCAATTACCGCACAATTAGCTATGTTGGCTTATATTGTTTTATTTGCTGCTGCTATTTATTTGCGTTACAAAAAACCTGATGTGAAGCGCGACTATAAAATTCCATTTGGGAACGCAGGAATATGGACATTAGGTATATTGGGTATTTTTTCTTCTATTTCTGTCATTACTTTAGGTTTTTTTCCACCAAGTCAAATAGAGGTAGGAAGTTTATTAAGATATGAAGCTATTTTAGTAATAGGCATGATTGTTTTTTGTGTATTGCCGTTTTGTATGTATAAAACACGAATTTCAGATAAAAAAAGGAAAACAGAATAATATCCGGAGCTCGGTTTAAAAGCGGGAGTGAACATGTTTTCTCAATCAGAATGTCCCAAATGCTTGCAAGCTGAACGCCAAAGATCTAAAAACTCAGCTGCGAGAGGTATATTGTTTATCTTGATGTTATTTTTGTCTTTAAGCGTTGCGTGGGCAAGTGCTCCTACTGTCTGGCGTACACTTGCGCCTGGTTTGTCCTATGCGAAATTAGGCGAATTCGTTAACTTTCCAGAAGGGTATATTCATGCTTTTAAAATTGATCTGAATTATTTTCATTTAAAACTTGCAAAAGTCGTAAGGAGTGGCGATTTGCCAGAAGATGATTTTCAGAAACTTATGTTGACCAACCATGCAGTACTTGTTGCTAATGGAGGATTTTTTACGCCAGAACTTCAACCCTTAGGTTTGCGCATCACTGATAAAAATCAGCTTAATCCAGCTAAGGATGTAAGCTGGTGGGACATTTTTTTTGTTAAAAACAATCATGCTTATTTGACATCGCTAAGGAATTATCATCCTGACCCTGAGATAAGTTTTGCTATTCAGGCAGGACCTCGGCTAGTTTCCGAGGGCAAAAGGATGCCAGGCTTGAATACCAAAGCTGATGCTCGCACGGCGTTGGGGATTACTGCAAAAAATGAGGTTATTCTGTTGACTACAGAAAATTTATTGCTGTCCACTGTTAATTTGGCAGATGTGGTAAAAAAATCTCAAGAAGAGGGTGGGTTGGGCTGTATAGAAGCAATAAATCTGGATGGCGGACATTCTGCACAGATATACGCCTCATTATTCGATTTTTCATTAACAGTTGCAAGTAATGCACATGTGGCAGATGCTGTGTTAGTTATATCGCGAATTGTCAACAGCCCCTAGTGTGAAGCAGAAATAGGAGTTGAAATAGGGTGTTTAATAAATTGCCGCCAGCGACCCAGAGCCATTGATAATTCATAGCGTGCAGCTTTGAGTTGTTTCTTTTTTATTTTTATTAGATTATGGTATTCGGACATTTTACCTTTTAAATAGTTTGTTTTATTTTCTTTTAAAGTCAGATAATCTTTTTCAGATTGATCAAGACGCCGTGCAGCCTGTAAGACAGATTCACGCAGTGATTGCATAAAGTGTTCTATATGCTGCCTTAAAGAAGCGGAATACTGCCCGATTTTACTAAACGCATGGGTTTCTTCTATTTGTACGGAATAGCGTAGAATTTGGTTGGAATTTGCGCGTTTCAGATCTTTGGCTAAATGAAAAACCGCCAACAACTTTATTAACCACTTTGCTGGATCGTAATGATAAAAGCGGATACCATTGCGATAATCGAACATAAACTGATGATGAAAGTTATGGAAACCCTCTCCATAAGTAAAAAAAGCAGTAAACCAGTTATCTCTGGCTGTTTGTTTTTCTGAATAATTACGTATTCCAAAAACATGACAGACAGAATTAATACAGAAAGTTAACTGTTGGTTGATTACAATGCGCAATGCGCCAGCAATAAAAAAACCTCCCCAGGGATCATTCCAAATACTAGCTATTGCTATCGGCAAGAAAAAACCCATGATAATAGCGATGGGTGTAAAAAAACGATGCTGAAAATGAACTAGTGAATCTTCAGAAAGATCCTTTACATTTTTAAAGTTGCGTTTCGAAGGATCTAAAAAAAACAGCCAACCCATATGTGCATGCCAAAAACCTTCATTAATATTATAAGGATCTTTCTCGGTATCTACGTAGAGATGATGTCTTCGGTGATCTGTAGACCATTCCAAAACGCTTCCTTCAAATGCTGCTGCGCCGAAAAGTAAATAGAAAAGGCGAACTGGCCAAGCAGCGCGATAACTGCGGTGTGAGAAAAGGCGATGATAGCCGGCGGTAATGCAGAGTCCTGTTATTATCATAAAGACTAAGGCTAAATAAACAGTTGCCATATTTAGACGACCAGTTACTATAATGATAGCAGTTCCAATTACGGCAATTAAGGGAGTCAGAATTAAAAATAGTGTAACTGTCCAGTTGATGCGTTTTGTATTTGTCATGTTCTAGGTTTTTGAAATAGTATTGACCCCTATCATACTATAACAATCGAATTTTTGTCAAAAAGTGGAGGCAATGTCGTGACTACAACTATTAGCAAATTGCGAGATCAATTGCTGCAAACTGTTGATAATGCCATTGAGAAGGGGCGTTGGGACAATAGCCTTTTTCTTAAAAATATTTTGAAACAACTTCAGGAACTTCGTGAATATATTATTAAGGAATTAGGCGAGACTGCTCCTACTGAAGTTGTAGATATTCAACAACGCATTCGAAAAATAATACAAGAAAAAGAAGGATATCAGCGTGTTTATATTGCCCTGTACCAGACAGAAAGTGATCGTTTGGATCGTTGGCTTGTTACCATTAAGTTGTTAGCAGGAGGGTATAGCGTTAGTCGCCCTATCTATGCATCTGAAACAGAGATACAAAGCATGCTTCGCGAAAAGAATGGAAAAGGAGATGCTTATGTGGTGGTGTGGGTGAAGCAATCAGATATATTGCCGCCCCAAGAAGGCATGCCATTAAAAGATCGTTGGGGACATGATTTGCTCCATCTAAAAGATAGTTTCTTTCGCCTGGAAAATGTGATTGAATTTGTATTAAATGGTAGGCGTTATCATTTGGCAGATCATGGTTTAAAATTATCTGATTTGTAGTCAGGCGCTCACAGAGGCCTGATAGAGGTATTGATAGCGTATTTGCGACTGCACACGCCTGCTGCTATTTATACGTTTCACTCACAGAATGGTATCATTCTTGGGAATTACTGTAGGAAAAATAATATGCCTCCTCAACAACCGTCTTCTTCCCAAGATCCTGGCACTTCGGATTTTGCATGGTTTGCCATTATTATAGTTGTAGGATTAGTTATAGCTTGGTATTTTTTTCAAAAACAGATCATTAATTTTATTTATGAAATAAGGTACTATGAAATTATTGCAATGCAATACGCTGTTGACGCATGGAATACCGCAGTTGTTAAGGTAAACATGCCATTTCTACAATGGCATGCCAATAAACTGCAAACGCTTGCCAGTGCTATCCATAATCGAAATGTCGGCTCTTCTTTCAATGCTTTGCAGAGCATAAGCACGAATGTAGGTGATTACCTTCGCATTCTTTTTGCTCCACTTCTCGTTTTGTTAGGACTCATTATTTATAAAACAAATGTTCACTTAAAACTTAAAACTGTTTTTAATATGAAAAACATGAAGCAGTCAGAAAAAGATGATTGGCCGCAGATTATGCCTGTTTTAAAATTAAATCTCGTGAAAGAAGATATAGATAAAGGTCCATGGGCAATGGCGATGATCCCCATGGATTTTTGTAAAAAGCATAAAATCTTAAAAGAAAAAAAAGATGAGCGTGGTAAGCCGGCGGTAGAACTGATTCCAGATCAGGCTTATCAGTTATTTGTAACGCAACTGGGGCCATTATGGACACAGGTTATGTCACTGCCGCGTCATGCTAGAGCACTGTTTGCCGCTTTTGCTGCTTGTGGCAATCATGACAGAGATGCCGCTTTTGAGTTATTGCAAAAGATTAATTGCTCAGCAACCGAAAAAAAATTAGATTTTGACGGCACTGACCAACTGCTTGCCAAATATTTTAATACAAAATTAGTCATCAAAGTTTTACAGCGACATGCTTACGTTACAACGGTCTTTATGTCTATGCTAGAATTTGCGCGAACAGATGGGGTTTTGGCAACGAGTGATTTTTTATGGTTGAAACCTTTAGATAGAAGACTTTGGTACGTGTTGAATACAGTAGGCCGTTATACACCGGTGCCAGAAGCTGCCGGCCCCTATGCGCATTGGTTGGCAGAAAAAAAATGGGGAGGACCCTTGCGGGTGCCTATGATGGAAGAAGCCGTTCGAGGTATGGAAGATGCGTTGACAGAGATATTGTATGAACCTGAGGAAGATTAACCAGAGCTATCCCTATGGCAAGGCATTCATTACGTGGTTTAGAAGAACAACAAGAGCAAAAATCCAGAAATCTGCTGCGAGATACTCGCACACTGGGACAACGTTTTGCGGATTTTATAAAAAATCCGCTATATGCCGCATTTTTGTTATGGATGATGGGGGCGACGACGATAGCTTTTTCCGCAATTACAGATATCGTTGCGATTTTGGGCATTTTGCTTTTCTTAATTACAATGTTGCGGAGAGCGACGTTGCCCTTCAGAATGCCTCTGCGTTGTGCTCGTATAGACTATAATGATCCAGCACCTGGATCTAATAAACCAAGAAAAGCTAGAGGTATCTATTTTTTTGGCAATCAACTTTTCACCGATCAAGAACTTTGGTTTGCGAATGAAGATATGCGTACACATGCGCTTATTTTTGGTTCCACCGGCAGCGGTAAAACGGAAGCGCTGGTTTCTTTAGCTTATAATGCATTAATACAAGGTAGTGGTTTCATCTATGTGGATGGTAAAGGCGATAACTCTTTATTTGCCAAAATATTTTCCATGGTACGCTCCATGGGGCGCGAAGATGATTTATTACTTGTAAACTACATGACGGGCGCTAAAGATATTATAGGTCCGCAGAAACGTCGACTTTCTAATACCATGAATCCGTTTGCGATAGGTTCTTCCAGCATGCTTTCCCAGCTTGTAGTTAGCCTAATGGAATCAGGTTCTCAAAGTGGTGATGGCGATATGTGGAAAGGTCGTGCCATCAATTTTGTTGAGTCTCTCATGAAAATTTTGGTAGCGATGCGTGATACGGGTCACATTTTGCTGGATGCAAACAGCATTCGTAATTATTTTGCATTGGAACGCATCGAAGCGATGGTAATAGACAAGGTTTTTATCCGGGACGATCAAGATCCCATAAGTATTGAAGGTTTCCCTCCTGTTGTTTTGGAGCCGCTTAAGAATTACTTGTTCAACTTGCCTGGCTATAATAAAGAGAAAAAAGGCAAGCAAGTTTCCCAGGTGTGGGAACAACACGGTTATATCACCATGCAATTAACCCGCGTATTTGGTTCGTTGGCAGATACTTACGGCCATATTATGAGGACTAAATTAGCAGAAGTAGACTTTAAAGATGTCGTGTTAAACCGTCGTATTTTAGTTGTACTGCTGCCGGCATTAGAAAAATCTCCCGATGAGTTATCAAATTTAGGAAAAGTCATTATTGCATCCTTGAAAAGCATGATGGCAGCAGGTTTAGGAGATGCAGTAGAAGGTGAATATCAAGATTTAATTCAACGTAAACCGACCAATGCACCTACCCCTTATCTGTGCATTTTAGATGAGTATGGATACTATGCTGTAAAAGGTTTTGCCGTAGTGCCAGCGCAAGCTCGTTCATTAGGTTTTTCTGTTATCTTTGCAGGGCAAGATTTACCGGCTTTTCAGAAAGCATCTAAAGAAGAAGCGTTGTCCATTGGCGCGAATACTAACATTAAAATTTGTATGAAACTGGAAGACCCATTAGACACCTGGGATTTCTTTACTAAAACGGCAGGAGAATCTTATGTAACTCACGTCAAGGAGTTCCAATCGGATGCCAAAAATGTAAGTAACACGTATCAGGATAGTAAAAGTGCTCAAGTAGAGAAAAGAGCACGTATTGATTTGCTTGATTTAAAAGAACAGCGTGAAGGCGAAGCGCATATCTTCTTTAAGTCAAAACTGGTGCGCGCTAAAATGTTTTTTGCTAACCCGCCACCTGTCAAGAAGATGCATTTGAATCAATTTATACGGGTAGATGCGCCATTAGATTTAATGCTTTATCAGATGAGTCAGGTATTAAAACGTTTTGAGGCGATTAAAGAGCAGGATAATCTTTTTGAAGATGTCGTCATACCTCCGGATGATTTAGATAAGGTATTGTATTCTATACAAACAAATCAAACATCGGAAGTTTCTTCCATTGAAAAGGCAGTGGCCGCATTACTGGCTTACAGAACCAAAGAAGTAGAGGAAGAAAAAATTGAGGAAGAAGATTTGGCGAGATTGCCTGAACAGGCGCTTAATATATTTACGTCATTACGTTTGTCAGATGCGTTGAAGAGTAATATACTTACTGATGACCTTGAGTCTTTTGCTAAACCATTTTTACATTCATCTCCGCTTCGAGAGCAGCTTGTCATGATAGAACGTTTAGTTGGGCAGGGCGAAAGGAGAGCTAAAAATGTAGCAAAAAATATTGCCAAAGATATGCAGTTGGCAACGCATTATCCGCCTGAATTGGAAAAGGAAATATCAGCTTCTGAATTGGCGGCAGAGGTATATAAATTATCTGATCATATTGCTTTAAAGAAGAGCGAAGCGAAACCGGAGGATAAAAGTTAGCTTTGCTCGCAATGATGATGTCATACATTTTGAGAGAAGCACCGTATGCTGCTAACTAAATTCCTCGATCCTAAAAATGATTTTGCCTTCAAAAGAATTTTTGGAACAAAGAAAAATAAGGATATCCTTATTCATTTCCTCAATGATATGGTGGTGTTCAGACAAGGAAAACCCATTGTAGAAGTCACTTTTCTCAAAACGATTCAAGAGCCTGAAATTTTAAGCAAGAAAACCAGCATTGTCGATATTCTCTGTGAAGATCAAGACAAAAACACGTATGTAGTCGAAATGCAGGTGGCTCAACATGAGGGATTTGAAAAAAGAGCGCAGTATTATGCGTCCAAAGCTTATATCAGCCAGATGGAAAAGGGAGGCATTTATGAAAACCTCAAGGAAGTGATCTTCATAGCTATCGTTAATTTTACCATGTTTCCGGAGAAAGAGAGCTACAAATCCGATCATGTGATCTTGGATAAAGAGAACCATCAACATGATCTTAAAGATTTTTCCTTCACGTTTCTTGAACTAGAGAAATTTACCAAAACGAAAGATCAACTGGAGTCCATGATTGAGAAATGGGCGTATTTCTTTAAACACGCAGAAGAAACGTCAGAAGAGGATTTACATAAAATTTTTGAAAAGGATGAGATTATTCAAAAAGCGTATGAAGAATTGAATCGATTTCACTGGAATGAAGAGGAACTAAGAACCTATGACGCTGTTGTGAAGCGCGAAATGGATTATCAAGCGTCT